>Ga0306924_10003956_pt1 | contig 14369 bp, 8 predicted proteins | sample sta12Can44000111_FD_203756 | JGI IMG/M metagenome (GOLD analysis project Ga0306924, IMG submission 203756) | Lab enrichment of tropical soil microbial communities from Luquillo Experimental Forest, Puerto Rico - statanox.12C.anox.44.000.111 (v2)... | ecosystem: Environmental > Terrestrial > Soil... | reverse complement strand
CCTTCGCCCACATCCCCACAGGCACCACCGCGAACAGAAGGATTGATCAAAGGGGTTTTGAAGGTAAAGTAACCAGCGCCTTAACGGTGATCGGAGCCGACATCGAAATCCGCGGGGATACACCTTAACAAGCGGCTCCGGCTGTCCCACGATCGGGGTCCACCTCAGAGTGCGCCTCATTCGGGCGTGTCTTCTTGGAGCTTATACACATTCCATGGACTTTTGGATGGACGGATTTAAGAGAGATCTGTATCCCTCCGAAGAGATCTCGTACTGGGAGCACGTTGCGGCCGTTTATCAGGAATATTCGGCAATGGTGCCCCTGAGTCCCGAACAGCGCGAGAAGGTCGTTCACCTCATTTTGTCGTTCCGGTTCCGAGATGACGACGATAATCGAATTAAAGAAAACTCCAAGGGACTACCAAGGGATGCATTGAACATTATTTCCAAGATTTATAATCACCGTATCCCAATTTATGACATTGACGAAGAAGTGATATTTCGAAAGGCTGACAAATGGCCAGAGGAAGTGTTAGCTATCTATCGAGATTCGGACAAGGAAAGATTTCCGAAGGATCTTCCTGAGAAATTGGTCAGAGAGCTAATGGGGACGACGAAGCCGCAGTCTGCTCGCCGATCACGTTCGAAAGCGCCGCAAAAAAAGCCGAGCCATGGCTGATCGTTTTAGGTCCTTGAGCTACGGGGATTAACCTGAACCTGCCCAGGCCCGCGTCGATGGGTTACGGGTCTAGGATGATCCTTCGCACGATCGGAAATGTCTCTTGAGGGGCGCAACTCCCCATTTTCCGGGCGAGGGCGGCAAGGTATGAATCTGCGCAACCTTGTCACCCGAGCTGGCGGCACACACGCGAATGGCCGCAGTGGGTGGATTGCAGATCTTCGCCGGGGTCCGCTCGAGCGACAGGGTTGCGCCGTAAGCCGTCCTTGGGCCGACCCGCACAGAAGGGTCAGGGCGCCATGATGCGAGCCGCTGCCACCACCCAACAAACACGTTTTTCTGGATCGAGCGTCTGGTCCAGGCGCATGGGGGCGATTCAGGCCTCCCGCCTCCGGCGCGGCGGATTGCCCGCCCAGACTGTGGCCTTATTGCGCGGCACGGATGCGCCGGCCTCCCTGTGCTTGATTTGAGTGATGAATTTAGATCAATAATTTGGATGACTCCCCTTTGTGGTCTATCGTAGACTTGCCGGCAAGGAGGCTCGGCGAATAAGCCGCGCTGAACGCGAACGAGGGGAGCTAACGCTATGGCGACGACGGCCGAAATTGCCCGGATTGCGTGGTGGCGGGAACCAACCAAGGACCAATGGCTGGCGTGGTGGGCCGCCTGGCTCGGATGGACCTTGGACGCTTTCGACTTCACCCTGTTCCTGTTGATCATGAAGCCGATCTCGGACGAGTTCCACGTGCCGCTGACCGAGGTCGCGCTGGTATTGACGCTGACTCTGTGGATGCGCCTGGTCGGCGCGGTCTCATCCGGCTGGTTCGCGGACCGCGTTGGACGCAAGCTGCCGCTAATGATCTCGATCCTCGGCTATTCGTTGTGCAACTTCATCGCCGGTTTTTCGCCGACCTTTTGGTTCCTGCTGCTGTTCCGGGCACTGCTCGGATTTTTCATGGGGGCGGAATGGCCGGCCGGGGCGGCGCTGTCGATGGAGACCTGGCCGCAGCGCTCGCGCGGCTTCATGGGCGGGGTGATGCAAGGGTCGTGGGGGGTCGGCTTTCTGCTGTCAAGCGGGATCTACGCCGTACTCTATAGCTATATCGGCTGGCGCGGCATGCTGTGGGTCGGGGTACTGCCGGCGTTCTCGGTGTTCTTTGTGCGCTATTTCGTCAAGGAGCCGCCGATCTGGGCGGAAAATCGTCGCTTGCAGCGGGTCGAGCACCGCGAGATGCGCATGCCGTTCTTTGCCATCTTCAAGCCGGGAATGCTCGGCAACACGCTGACCGCGTGCTGGTTCATCGCCGGCGGCTTTGTCCTCTACTATTCGATCCAGGGGATGTTTCCCACCCACCTGCAGAAGGATCTGGGTCTGAGCCCGACGATGCTGGCGATTCCGATCATGATCGCCAACGTCGTCGTTCTTTTGTCTGCCGGGTTTTGGGGATGGGTCGCCGATCGCTTCGGCCGCCGCGTGTCGATGATCATCCCCGGCCTCTTGTCGATTCCGCTCCCGTTTTGGTTCCTGTTGACCGGCGATTACTGGTCGATGGTAGTCGGCTATGTCCTGATGGGAACGTGTGGCGGCGGCGGCATGGGCGGCCCCGTGCCGGCCTATCTCAACGAGCGGTTTCCGACCGAGATCCGTGCCACCGCCGCCGGCTTCTGCCTGCACCAGGGGGCAATCTTTGGCGGGATGATGCCGCCGGTGGTGACGTACATCGCCACTACCTACCAGATCGGCTTCGCGATCCCGATGCTGATCGGTGCACTGATCGGAGCGGCATGCTGGACCTTGGGGCTGGTGTTCGGCCCGGAGACCAAGGGTAAAGTGCTGGTAGCCGATCTGGCCGTCGCTTAGCGCGCGATGACAGTGCCAGCTTGAGCGCGGCCCGCGGGCTGTATAAGGCGCGTCTGACTACTCGATCACAACCAGGCCGACATTCGCCAGATTCCCGACGCAAGCTTTCGAAGCCGGCGGCTAAACGCGACCCAACGCGGAAACGCGCCGCGTTGCGTGTGCAAGGCATACTTCTCCTCGTCGGTTGGTGGACACTTATGCCGGCGGGGGCGGTGCCCGTAGTGTGGCAATGAGGAAAGCCGAAAAGCCGAATAATACCCCGGTTGGGGCGAGACCGGCCACAGTTACCGCGCCGATGACTTGCGCGATGAAGGTGCCGGGTCGCCAGAGGCGCCAGCCAAGTCTTAAGTGACGAGGTGCTGGTTTGAACGGTGTCGAAACATATAGACTCAATTGGCGGACATTTCGTCTGTTAACGCCCGCCGTACCGGGTCACTAATGGCGACATCGCAACTGTCTGCTTTGAGGCATCAAGACGCGTTCCTGCGGCCGAGGCTGAGCGTCTGCTGTCGGTTCAGTCAGGAGACCTTCGCGGGAACGCGCGGCAACGACGGGGTTGCGCCGATTCCGGACCTTCCTGCCGCGGAGAACGGGCGCCGAGGTTCGACCCAAAATCAACCTTCGCCTGCACCTAAGGCGTTACTGCTACACTTGACGTCTGTGTGAATCCGGCTTACGTGCTCTGTTGCCGGCCTCGTTCCTTTACCGGCTGCCGCAACCGTGCAGCCGCTGCAAAAGGCCATGGGTCACTCCTGAAAGTCGCCGGAAGCCTCGCCAACGATGCTTGGTCGCACAGCCGCAGCACGGCAAGGCGCTCGGCGTGATCCAGGCGACGTCCGATGCTGCTTATGGGACGGGGTTGGGCTCTTCATCTTCAGTGACAAGCTTTATTTCGCCTTGTGCCCGCCGGGATGTGTAACAAAACCGGTGACGCATCTACTGTCGCCGCGCGATGGGCTCCCCGGCCGACCGCTCGGGGGCCACCGTGATGAAGGTCCCCCAATTGCCGTTCACAATGCGGGGAAATACGGTCGGATCTGGAATGTACTCATTGCCGAGGTAGAAGAATCCCGTGGCCGCATCTACGGTAGCCGCGCCATAATCGCCCCACTGCCCCACTCCCCCCGGACCGGGATGTCTGCAGCCGGTGGCGGAGTCATCCGAAGTCGCACCTTGGCCGGTAACAATGATGTTCCCCCTAGGGAACCCGGCGAACACGATAACGGCCGCGCTCGGAAAACCACCCGGGGCGTTTGCGTCCGGGTTGCTGATGGTGAAGCCGATCAGGCCCTTTCCTGCTTTATTCACGGCGATTGCCGGATAGATCAAGCTATATCCGTCGGGCGGTACGACATAGCCCTGCTTGACGATATTCGCCGTCAGCGAGCGGGTTCCCGTCAGTGTCGGCTGGAGGATGAACCAGGCAAACACATCGCGAGCAAACCCATTGCCGTCCCTGCTGGCAAAGGGAAGGACGCCGTAAAGATTGCCGTCGGCCTTCTGGATAGTCGCCTGAAATTCACTGAAGCGGGCATCGAGACTTTGGGCAGAGGTCACCCCGCGCGATGCGCAGGTGGGCCCTACGATGTCGGGTTGGGCAGACGGGACCACTGCCTTTTCGTACGGCTCGGTCGAAACATCGACGCTGAGCAGTCGCAAGCTGCCGGGCGAGCGGTTGATTTCGCTTGTATTGGATATCGTTATGACGGCTACATGACCGCTGGAACTGGCCCTCATCAGGTATTCGGTGCCGCCATTAGCGGGTTCGAAGGGCTCATGCGGTGCCGTAACGCTGGGTTGCGCGAAAGAATCGCCGTCGAGGACGAACCGCGCAACATCGCCCAGTTTGACCCCCGCCTCGAGTTGAGATTTCGCCAGCACATAGACGGCCTGCGCGACGAGGCAGCCGGGGAAGCAGGTAGCCAGCCTCGCGCTGATGAAGAAGGCGTTGGCGTCGTAACCTCCATGTGGATAGCCTGGCCAGCAATCTATCCCGCCGCATCCGGGCAAATCGTCGCTGCCCAGCCGAATGTGGTAGATAAAATACGTGCCCAACGGGTCGCTCGTCTGACTTACGGCCAGCGCGGCCCCGCCCGACAAAGCGTCAGGAGGGCGGGGAGGGCTGAGATTGTCAAGGAAGTACCAACGCTTTGATTTGGGATCAAAGAACACTTGCGGAGAAACAAGACTAAACCCCTCGGCCAGGAAGAATGCTGTATTCCGGATCGGATTTGTCAGCGGAGTGCCGTCGGTCTTGAAAAACTGCAAGGAGAAATTGACGATCTCTGCAACGATGTCGTCGTGCACCGCCAGACCTTGCGTCGGCAGGCTGCCGTTTCCTCCCACCGCCGCTTCGGAACCCAAAGTAATACCGGTGAATCCGTCGATTTGCCAGAAGGGGATATGACGTGCGACCCCTGCATTGGGCTCGGTCGCCAGCGGCAACTTTTCGAACATTTCCTTACTCGGCGGCGATATCTGAACATCACGCAGAGGTGCCTCGATCGGCTCTGGATCTTGCCGCATCTGGGGCGTCTGCCGATTCACCGCGCTCGCTGACAGTTCTCTAACCGAAACCGTCCCCGCCAATGTGACGGCGCGAGGTGAGATTTGCGGGGCGCTTCCCGATTGAGCCATGGCCGTCGCGCAGGCGACCACTAACAGGCTCGCGGCGATTAAGATCCGACCAACGAAGCCGTAGGCCAAACGTTGGTTATCCACGGCTACTCCTTTCCTCCCAAAGATTCGCCCCCGGTGCGGAGCTTTTGGCGTGTGGTGACGTAGAGGTCTCTGCCCCCAAAGCCGCCGGGACGGTCGGAGTAAAGGTAGAGGGTCGTGCCGTCCGAGGATAGCGACGGGCGGCCAGTTGTGTAGCCGGGGTAGTTCACTGTCGGCCCAAGATTGACCGGTGTCGACCAGGGATCGAAAGTGCTGTCCCGCGTCGAGACCCAGATTTCGGGCAGGCCAGTTTGTCCATCGGGGCTGGGGCGAGTGGAAACAAGAAAGAACTCCAGCCCATCCCGCCTTATGTCGGTGGTATTGTCCGTAAACCGGCTGCTCAGCTCCGGGACGAGGACGGGAGGTCCGAACGACCCGTCATCGCCCATGGTGCTGACCCAGATGTGGACTGCGTCGGGGGCGCTCCCGACGGGTCCTCCCGGACGGTTAGTTGTAATGTAAAGGCTGATGATCCCGGTTTCTTCGTCCTCGAAGTAGGTCGCGGCGTTATCGTTTTGCGGACTATTGACCGAGCTGAGGTTGACCGGCTCTTGCCAGCCGAAATCGTCATGCTTGTTGCTTCGTCGAGAAACATAGAGATCGTTGCCGCCGAGACCCCCTGGTCGGTTGCTGTTGAAGAACAACAGATGGCCGTCTGTGGAAAAGCTTGGGACGGCGGTGCCGTAGCCGACGACATTGATGACCGGCGTCCTGTTGAACGCGTCCAGATTTACCGGCGGTCCCCAATCCGCGTCGAGACTGGCGCGCTGCGAAACCCAGATCTCGATCAAGCCAGTGGGATTCTTGCCGTTGACGCCCCCCGGACGGTCCGAAGTGAAGTACAGGCTAAGCCCATTCTTCGAGATCGCAGCCCAGCCTTCGCTGTACCGTGTATTGACCACCGGGCCGAGGTTGACAGGTGAGGACCACGGCCCGAATGGGCCGAGCCGTTCGCCCTCATCCCCGGTTTCCGCAAAGACCGCGGTGGAGCGCAGGATCGCAGCGAGGCCGAGCGCCCCAGCGCCTTGTAGAAGTTGTCGGCGAGGCACTCCTCGCAGCGTGCTCGTTCCACGGATCGGTTCTTGCTGGCGACGTGAATGCATAGGGCCCTCCCATCCGAATGTGCCAGGGGTTGACCCCTGCGCGGCGCAAATGCCTCCAGTTTGTTGGCCGTGATTGAGGGCGCAACTAAATCGCTCTAAAGTTTTTTTAATTGGTCTAAAACGGGGTGGAAGGCGCACTCCGGCGAGGAGCGGGTGATCGCAGCGCAAGAGAGGATGAAGATGTCGGCTTCATCCTGGATTTTCTTATTTGGGGAATTTCGCCTCGACCGCGCCGGCGGCGGGCTGTTCCGACGCGACGCCGACGGCGTCTTCATACCGGTCCCGATCGGATCGCGCGCGCTCGAGATCCTGGCGGTCTTAGTCGAGCGGCGAGGCGACATCGTTTCGAAGGAAGAGATCATAAGCACCGGCTGGCCCAGAACGGTTGTCGCAGAGGGCAATCTGTTTGTTCAGATCGCGGCCCTTCGCCGGATCCTCGACGCGGCGCTACCAGGCCAGAGCTGCATCCAGACAGTAATCGGGCGCGGTTACCGATTTGTCGCGCCGGTGACATCGGTCGAGCCCGCCTCTCTGCGGATATCCTCCTCGATCCCCGGAAATCGAGATGGCGAGCCCGAGATCGAAGATGAGTCTGGGGGCTCATTGGCCGCAGCGCTGCCGACCCCCGATAAGCCGTCGATCGCTGTGCTGCCGTTCGCCAATTTGAGCGGCGACCCGGAACAGGAATATTTCGCCGACGGCATGGTCGAGGAGATCATCACCGCGCTCAGCCGCATCCGCTGGCTTTTCGTGCTCGCGCGCAATTCGAGCTTCACCTACAAAGGCCAAGCGATCGACGTGAAGCAGGTCGGGCGTGAACTCGGCGCGCGCTACGTGCTCGAAGGCTCGGTCCGCAAAGCCGGCAACCGCATCCGCATCTCTGGGCAGCTACTTGACGCCGAAACCGGCGCCCATCTCTGGGCCGACCACTTCGACGGTTCGCTCAAGGTTGTCTTCGATCTGCAGGACAAGGTGGCGTCGAGCGTCGCCGGGGTCATCGAGCCAGCGTTGCAAGCCGCCGAGACCGCCCGCTCGGCGAGCCGTCGGACCAGCGATCTCGGCGCCTACGACCTCTATTTGCGTGCTTATGCGATGTACTGGGCCTTTCAGTTGCGTCCCGCGCTGGCGCTGCTTGAGGAGGCCATCGCCCGCGACCCGCATTACGGCCCCGCGCTTGGGCTTGCGGCACAATGCTGCCAGCATCTGGCTATAAACTTCAACGCCCCGGATCGGGAAGCGATCCGGCCGAGGGGGATCGACTTCGGACGGCGTGCGGTCGAGGTGGCGGGGGACGACCCGGGCGTCCTGGCCGACGCCGCAATGGCGCTCGCCGTTCTCGGCGAAGACCTCGACGCGATGATCGCGCTGGTCGATCGTGCGCTCGCCTTCAATCCGAGCTTCGCGCGCGGCTGGTACATCAGCGGTTTTCTGAGGCTGTGGGCCGGCCGAGCGGATCTCGCGATCGAGCATGGAAAGCTGGCTCTGCGCCTCAGCCCGCGCGCCCCGGCAGGAAATGATGCGCTCCTGATAGGTACCGCTCTGTTCTTCGGCCGGCGTTTCGCGGATGCCGTCCCAAGACTGTGGGTTGCCATCGAGGCCACGCCGGCTTTCCCGAACCCCTACCGCTGTCTTGCGGCTTGCTATGCCCATATGGGGTTGCTCGACGAGGCGCGCGCGACTATCGCACGACTGCGCGCGATCACGCCCGAGGTGATGCCGAAATATCTGCCTCCGTACCGAAATCCGCAGCATCGAGAGCTGCTCTTGTCCGGCCTGCGCCTGGCGCTAGGCGAGACGACCTAGCCACCGCCCCCTCGCGGATCCACGGATGACCGCGGAGGTCTGCTTAGGGGCATAAAGAGCGGTTGCTGCCGCCGAGGCTAAGCGGCGGCTGTGGGCTCGGTTAGGAGACCTTCGCCGAAACGTGCGGCAAGGACAAGGTTGCGCCGAAAGCGGCCACTCTGATCGACCGACCTAACCACGAAGTCCGACCCTCAACGGTCGTTCATGGCTGCGTCTCCCATTCAGTAACCACTGGACGCGCCAAGTCGCCATGCCGTCTTCATGGCCGGCGGCATCGCGAGCTCGTCAGCGCGAGCGCCGCTTGCCTCGAGCGCCTTGTCACCGGAGCGCTTGAGCATCAACTGCGCTGCGCGCCAAATGTCGATCTCGGGTATCACCCTGCATAGGCTACACCGTCGATAATAATAGAGGTCCACGCAATGACTGGCAAAGACGCGTCCCGGAAACCGCCTCCACCCCACGCGCCGTTGCTTCAGATGGCATACGGCGCCTTGACCACACAGATCCTGTGCGTCGCCGCGCAATTGGGGCTCGCTGAGCGCCTCGCACTAGAGGGCCCTTGCACGGCGGACAAGCTGGCGCCCGACGCAGGCACCGCCACCTCGACCGTCGAGCGCATACTGCGCGCCCTGGTCAGCCTCGGCGTGTGCGAGGAGATCGACGGCAACCGCTTCCGGCTGACCGCGCTCGGCGAATTTTTGCGGCCGAGCCATCCCGACTCGGTGGAAGCTCGAGTTCTTCTCAACGGGCAGGTCTTTTATCGTATGTGGGGCGACCTGATCGAGACTGTGCGGACGGGGGAGAGCGGCCCTCAGCGCGTGGTCGGGATGCCGCTTTACGAATATTTCGTTAGCGAACCTCAAATCGGCGCCCTCTTCGATCGGACGATGACCAGTGTTGCGCGGCACCGACATCGGCCGGCCATCAACGCTTACGATTTCGGGCAGTTCGTGACCCTGGTCGATGTTGGTGGAGGCGACGGCGGCCTGATGACGGAGATCCTGAAGGTATTTCCGCAGTCGGCCGGTATTGTATTCGATTTGCCTCGGGCCGCGGCAAATGCCCAGGAAAGCATCGATGCTGGCGGGCTGACTGATCGTTGCCGTTTTGTCGGCGGTGACGCCTTCCAGAGCGTCCCCGCTGGGGCCGACGCATACATCCTCTCGAACTTCATCGTGAGCTGGGGCGACGATCAAGCCGTCATCCCGTTGCGGAACTGTCGGGACGCCCTAGCAAAGAACGGTAAAGTGTTGCTGATCGAGTGGATAATGCCTGCTGGCACTGAGCCTCGGGAAGGCTTCTGGCCTTGGGACACTACAGTGGCCATGGACTTGAACATGCTTGCTCTGTTCGGCGGCGGAAGCGGCCGGGTGCGGACTCTATCGGGATTTCGTGACCTGCTCGCCGCGGCGGGTTTCGAGATGATTGCGGTCATTCCGACCAGCGGTTCCGTCAGTGTGATCGAAGCGAGACCTTTGAGCTGAACCCGGATACGCCTGCCGGCCAGGCCCTCGGATTGGCAACCTTCAACAATGCCGTGGCGAACGGCCAGGTCGCGCCGAAACCGGTCATCGAACCCCAGCTAATTAGGCAGCTCAGACCGACCCAAACCGGTCCTTGAGCCCAGCGCGAGGACTTCGGCCCTTGGTGACGCGAAGCCGATCTCAGCGTCGCTGAAGGCGCCGACTAAAGGGTAAGGCTCGCGGGATGGCGTCCAAAGGCAAGATCCCGCCCGCGCCAGGGAAGCCCAGTGGTTTTGCGATTTTCTCGGAATAAAGCGCGACCTACGGAGTCGAAGAGAGATCATGGGTCGAGGGCGATCCTGCTGGAGAGATACACGTGACACGTATCCGCCGTAATCCCGCACCCACCGTGGTTTTGGCGATCTCCATGATCGCGGCAATGGGCGTCGCGCTGCCGCCCAATCCTTTTCGTCTGGTGGTGGTCGACGACAACGCCAACGACCTAACCGTGATCAATCAGAACGTCGTCCCAGGGAGATTGAGTTTCGCGCCCGTCGGAAGTGGCCGAATGGCACCTGCCGCGCTTGACGGCCACTCGGCACCCGCGAAGTGGACTCCCGACCGGCTTGATGTTGCGTGTGACCGACAACTCATTCTGAGCTGTTCCCCATGAAGCATTTGATTATGGGCGCTGTCCTGCTCGGGATCAACGGTTGCGCCGACATCCAAAGAATCGGATTTGTTCCATGGTCGCAGGCAGCGGCCAGGTTTCAGCAAGCCTATAATGCCTGTCACGACGACAAACCTTGCCGTGAGAAAGCATGGGCAAATTACCATGCGCAACTTGCAGCGATTTCTTCTGCGGATGGTTTGAACCCGCATTCCCCGGATAAAGCGGCGATTTTGAGCGCGTTCGGCGCCAAATAAGATCTAACATCTCATCGTAGGTCGCTGATATAGGCGAAGAATTGTTATTGCCTCGGAACCGCGGCGTGGGCGGGTTTCCACCATGCTGTCAAGGGCGAGAGGGGCGAGCCTCGCACAACTTCAGATGAGGTCGGATGGCCATCGGTCATCTGCCTGTGGCGCTGCTGCGAGCGGCGACGGCCGCTTCGGCGCGATGCGAGAGTCAACGCTCTGATAATCACAGCTGATCCGGTTTGGTTCTACGTAGTTGCCTGATCAAGATATGCAAGAAGGTCTCCAGGGTTCCTTGATGCCGATGCACGACAGCTTAATCACGCATTTCGCTAAGTCTGGCGGCATTTCTCGGTTTACCAACCCATAGTTCCACTGTTTTGAGACCAAATCAATGTTGAGTGTTGAATCTCGTCGCGCGGGTGGTATCATCCCGTTGCGGACCGCTGGGGGAGGCGGGAAATGTTCGACGCGGGGCTTGCGCCTAGGGTAATATCACGGGGCACCGCCATCGCCTGCGCGGTATTTACCGCCGTCACGGTTTTCATCGTTGCTGCCGTGTGCATCATAGGCACTAGGCCGGTGCAGGCGTTACCGAGTTATGCCCGGCAGACCGGGCAGCAATGCGCCGCCTGCCACAACGGCTTTCCCGAGCTCACGCCCTATGGCCGCCAGTTCAAGCTCAACGGCTACACCTGGACCGGCGGCACGTCGAACCTGCCGCCGATCGCCGCCATGGCGATACCGACCTTCACCAATGTCCGGAAGGGTGTGGACGGCGGACTCGTGCCGGGTTTTGGAACCAACAACGACTTCGCTTTCACGGGAAGCCTGTTCTATGGCGGCAAGATCTTCGACGGCCTCGGCACCTTCGCGCAAGTAACTTACGACAACGTCCCCAATAGGATCCATTGGGACAACATCGACCTCCGCTACGCCCTCCCGTCCGAGCTGTTCGGTCACGAGTCGGTGTTCGGTGTTAGCGCCAACAACAACCCGACGGTGAACGATGTTTGGAATTCGACGCCGGCCTGGGGCTACCCCTATCTCGCTTCCGAGCTGGCACCAACACCGGGCGCTATGACGTTGATCGAAGGTACGTTCGCGCAGCAGGTCATCGGCCTCAACCCCTACATATACTGGAACCGGCTGATCTACGCCGAGGTCGGCGGGTATGGCACCTTGTCACCAAGGACCAACACCACGCTCGGCATAGAACCAGAGGGGACCAGTGCCTTTCAGGGAATCGCACCTTCCTGGCGGCTCGCCGTCGAACCGGCATGGGGCCGAAACACCTGGGAATTCGGCACCTTCGGGTTGGCGACCAACTTGATACCCCAAAGGATGACCGGGATGGGCACCGATCACCTGACCGATGTCGGGGTCGATACGCAGTATCAGTTCCTCGGCGCGCGCGACAGCTTCTCGGTGCAGGCGCGCTTCATTACCGAGAACCAGAATTTGGGTGCCAGCCAAGCGCTCGGCCTTTCCACTAACTCGCACAACCAGTTGCGCACCTGGCGTGTCAAGGGTACTTATTACTACAATCAGACGATTGGCGCGACCGCCGGATATTTTAATGTCAACGGCAGCGGCGACCCGCTGCTCTACGGACCGATCTCGGCCGTCAACAGCCCCAACTCGAACGGCTGGACCCTCGAACTCAACTATATTCCGTTCAATTATGGCGGCCCGGACTTCTGGCCGTGGCTCAACGTGAAGTTCGGACTGCAATACGTGCATTACAACAAGTTCAACGGCGCCGCTTCAAATTACGACGGCGCGGGTCGCAATGCCGGGGACAACAACACCATCTTCGCGTATGCCTGGTTTGCATTCTGACGCGCCGACGGCAGGCGCTACAGCGTGGAGAAAGAGATGCGTGACAACGAGGCGCGGCGGCGGACCGCCTCGATCCCAACCGCGTTTGCACTCGTAGCGATCGCCGTCACAGCGTGCCGCGGAGCGCCTCCCGAAAGCGGAAGCGCCGACTCAACGGTGGCCGGCACGGTACATGTCTGCTCGTCGTGTCACGGCCCGGACGGACGCAGCATCTCCCCGACCTTTCCGCGCCTCGCCGGCCAGCAGAAGGATTACATCATCGTGCAGCTCCAGGCCTTTCGCGACAAGACGCGCGCCGATCCGCACGCGCAGACCTATATGTGGGGCATGGCTGCGCGATTGAGCGACGCGACCATCGACGGCATCGCCGCCTACTATGCTTCCCAGACCCCGGTTGCCGGCTCACCCAGCGCTTCGCCGGAAACAGCCGCCGGCAAAAAGATGTATACTGAAGGCATTCCTTCCGAGAACGTGCCCGCATGCATGAGCTGTCATGGCGAGAAGGCGGAAGGCAACGGTCCAATCCCACGTCTGGCCGGGCAACACCAAGCCTATCTCGCCCGCCAGTTGGAGGCGTTCGCGTCTATGGCGCGGGCGAACGAGATCATGCATGAGAATTCAAAAGACCTCACCCCTGAGCAGGTCAGTGAGGTCACCGCCTATCTTGCGACACTGTGAGGTAGCTGCCCTCAACAGATGGGATTGCGCGCGCTATAGCGATCGAACGATGTGCTCGATGACGCGCCCGGCCCGATCGCTGCTAACCGACTAGGCCAACCCTTAGCCTAGCCTAGGTAAGGGCAGCTTTGGGGCATGAGGACGCGTTCCGGCGGCCAAAGGCGAACGGCCGCTGTCGGTTCAGTCAGGGGACCTTCGGCACGGCAATGGGCGAGAGGCGCCGATCTCGGCCATTCGCGGGACCGAGATGGAGCGGCAAGGTTCGTGAAGGGTTTCGGATGCCGGTCCCTCGCGAGCGGTCGACCCGGTAAAGAGCCGGCGTCCGAAAGCCTCCGAAGGAGGAACCCGCGGGAAAGCGATGAGCGTTTGGCCGTCTATGGGGATTTGGCGCGGCAGGAGCTTTGGCAGGGGATGGTTTTCGCAGGATCGCTAAGAGCGAAAGCCGCTGATGATGGGGGACTGACCGCTGCTGCCGTTACTCGACGGCCGGATTGACGACTGGTCGGTGATGTCCTGCCGGTGCTTGCAGGCGCCGGGCTGAAATGGACTCGACGCCGGGAACGTGATGTTCCGGCGAATGGATGCTGCCAGGGGGGAAGGAAGGTCATCGGATCAGGTCTGGATCCCGGCGCCAGAGGGGGGGCCGCGCGGTGCGCCGCCGCGACCAAAGACCTCGACAATGATCATGCGGCCGCCGCAGCAAGGGCATGGCGGAGGATGATCGATCGTGGCGTCTGTAGCGACGGTGTCGTGCACTGCCGCCGCATCAACTTCCGCCATTGGAGCGGCCATCAACTGCCTGGCGTGCGCGATGTTGGTCTTGCAGCTGGCGCTGGCCAGCAGCCCGTAATGGCGGATGCGATGAAACCCCTTCGGTAGGACGTGGAGCAGGAAGCGCCTGATGAACTCGTCGCCGCTGAGTGTCATTGTGCCGTACCGCGCCTGCCCGTCGCGGCGGTAGTCCTTGTAGCGGAAGGTCACGCCGCCCTCGTCGAGAGCAACGAGGCGACTGTTCGAGATGGCGACACGGTGGGTGTAGCGGGCGAGATAGGCAAGCACCGCCTGCGGCCCGGCGAAGGGCGGCTTGGTGTAGACGAACCAGTTCTTCCGCTTGAGCGGTGCGAGATGTGCGTCGAAGGCCTTGCGGCGATGCAGGCCCTGGATCTTGCCAAAGAAGGCGAGCCGGCCTGCCGCGTGGGCGTCGGCGAGCGCCGTCAGGAACAGCCGCCGGAACAGGCGGGAAAGCACCTGCACCGGCAGAAGAAAGCCGGGCTTGCAGCGCACCCAGCGCGTCCCGTCGAGCG
>Ga0306924_10003954_pt1 | contig 14372 bp, 13 predicted proteins | sample sta12Can44000111_FD_203756 | JGI IMG/M metagenome (GOLD analysis project Ga0306924, IMG submission 203756) | Lab enrichment of tropical soil microbial communities from Luquillo Experimental Forest, Puerto Rico - statanox.12C.anox.44.000.111 (v2)... | ecosystem: Environmental > Terrestrial >... | reverse complement strand
CACCGGCGACAATACGAAGGCCAGCACAGGCGGCTTGAACCTGCTCTTCCACTGCGCGAGGCCCAGCGCAGCCAGCGTGCCGAGTACCATGGACAGCATGGTCGACGCGATGCCGATGATCATGCTGTTTTTCAGCGACGTCATCCAGCGCGGCGAATTGATGAAGGCGAAGTCCAGGAACTTATAGGCGGCGTCCTTGTTCGGGCTGCCTTTCAAGATGACCCAGCTGTCGAGGGTGTAGAGCGCCCCGTCCCATATATGCCGAAATTCTTCTTCTCGTGTGGGTGACGTAGAGGATGGTGATGCCCATCGTCTCGTGCAGTTGCTTGATCTCCAGTTGCATCTGCTCCCGCAGGCGCTTGTCTAGGGCGCCGAGCGGCTCGTCCATCAACACGAGCTGCGGGTTGAACACCAGCGCGCGGGCCAGCGCCACGCGCTGCTGCTGGCCGCCGGACAGTTGCCCCGGCCGCCGGTGCGCCAGGGCTTCCATCTTGATCATCCGCAGCGCCGCCCGCACGCGCTCCTGCTTTTCCGCCTTGCTGATCTTGCGAACGGACAGCGGGAAGGCGACATTCTCCTCGATCGTCAGGTGCGGAAACAGAGCATAGTTCTGGAACACCATGCCGATGTCGCGCTTGTGCGGCGGCATGTTCTTGATCGGCCGGTCGGCCAGGTAGATGTCGCCACGGGTCGGAATCTCGAAGCCCGCCAGCATCATCAGCGTGGTCGTCTTGCCCGAGCCCGACGGGCCAAGCAAGGTGATGAACTCGCCCTTCCTGATGTCGAGGTCGAGGTTCTTCACTACCAGGTGCTCGCCGTCGTAGGTCTTCTGAATGCCGGAAAAGCGCACCAAAGCTGGCACGGCCGCGACCACGCCGCATTCCATGTCTTCCTCCCGTCTCTTTGATGAGCATCGAGTTGGGATTATCATTAGCCCGGATTTCCAGAAGATGTGGCGTCGACTTTGCGACGGTGCCTGAGCGCTACATCCGGGACCAGATCAGCCCACGAAGACCATCGGCAACTGTGAATGTCGGACTCGGTCATCGAAACTTTCTTTGCCACTCGCCATGCGCGGTGTTTTTTTCTTCGGGAAACGTGCTCGACAATGCAACAAACGGCGCGCTGACGTTGCGGGTCAGCTCGATCAGGCTGTCGGCACTCATCCAGGTAGCGAGCAGCAGCTTAGCATCCTCCGGCGAGAATACTAGCGGCGGAACCTGCCAAGAGTTCGTCAGGACGCGCCGGAGCCGTCCTGCGCGAGGCAAGAATCCCCGGCGGCGCAGCGACCTCGAAGGGCGACGAGCCGGCTGCAGCAGCCTTCGTACCGAACGATCAGGTGAAATAAATCGGCCCTTTCCCAGGCTGCAAACAGAGCCGCGATATGGTCGGCAGCGAGCCGGTGGCACCACACATAACCTGGATAGCCCCGCGCGAATTGCAGCTGTCTGATCTCGACGACGCTGCTGCTTCGGTGGTTACACATTGGGTTACGTGTCGTCCCACTTGACGATTTTCAAACGACGAATCTCTCAAGGAACGTCTTTCCACGTTCCAGCGTGACTTGAGGCGTGAATAGTCTCGACGAGCGTTTGGATGCGCAGGCCAGCGTGGAAGTTGAATGGCTCCGGTCGACGCCCAGCGATGGCGTCAAGGTATCCCGCGGCTTCGATCGCCTTCAGGTCGTTGAAGCCAAGCTGGTGGCCAGGCGCAACGCAGAACAGGCCGTATGGCCGATGATCCGGGCCTGCCTCGATCCGGCGGAATCCCTGACGGCCAGGGCGGTCATCGGCCGAGAAGAAATGCAACTCATTGAATCGTTCCTGGCTGAAGGCGAGGGCGCCTCTAGTTCCATAAACTTCGAAGTCGTGTTGCATCTTCCGCCCTGTCGCAATCCAATTCGCTTCGATCGAGCCGGAGGCGCCGTTCGAGAAACGGACGAACGCCCGGCCGACATCGTCGACTTCGACGCGCCTCCGGCCGCCTCTGCCATCCGGACGTTCCTTGATTATCGTGACGCAATCGCCCAGGACCCGGGTGATCGGTCCAGCCGCTGGACCCAACAGGAATTCGGCCGTGGCCAATGCGTGGCTGCCAATGTCAACTAGTGCGCCGCCGCCCGCCGGGTCATGCCGAAAGGTGAACGGCCCAGCACTGTCTGCCATGTAGTCTTCGGCGTGGACACCGCGGTAGCCGCGTATCTCGCCAAGCTCTCCGGCCGCGATCATCTGGCGCGCGAAGCCCAGCATGGGGTTGCAGAGGTAGTTGAAACCGACCTGCGTCTTTACTCCTGCCGCTTCAGCAGCCTCCGCCATTTCGCGGGAGTCTATCGCAAGCGGCGCCAGCGGCTTTTCGCAATAGACATGTTTACTCCTAGCAATGGCGGCCAAGGCCATTTCCTTGTGGAGCGCGTTGGGCGCGGTGATGTTTACCACGTCGATGCTGGGGTCCGCCACGAGCGAGCGCCAATCCGAGGTCGCGCGCGCGAAGCCTAGGGACGAGGCGGCTTTGGCGGCCGTATCGTTGCTAATTTCCGCGATCGTATGCAGCTCCAACTCGAAGGGAAGGTCAAAGACACGCGCCGCGATGGAGTAACCGAAAGCGTGAGCCTTCCCCATGAAGCCGCTACCGATGAGGCCGATGCGAAGCTTCGGTTTAGTCATGTGAGAATCCTTATTCACGATGAGGTCGCAGTTGAGGTGACTCGCGGAGAAATCGAGCACGTTCAGAATGGAAGAGATTGTCGTCGACGGCCGCAACGCCAGTCTGACGGACTCTATGGATGGGGCTGACGCTGTCGTGGTTAGCAATTATTGTTGCGGAAAGATCATATTGTCAATATTTAATGCAAGAGGTTATGTTTGCTCGCAAACCGTCGAGGGAGGAGACCACATGACCGGTGCCACAATCCGACTCACCATGGCCCAGGCCCTGGTGCGATGGCTGACTCAACAGTTCACCGAAATCGACGGTGTTCGTTCGCCCCTGTTCGCCGGTGTCTTTGGCATTTTTGGTCATGGGAACGTGACCTGCCTGTCCGAGGCCCTAGAGGCGGTGCAGGATCGTCTGCCGACATGGCGCGGACAGAACGAGCAGTCGATGGCGTTGGCAGCCATTGGTTTCGCCAAGGCCAAGCTTCGGCGGCAAATCATGGTAGCGACGTCGTCTATTGGACCCGGAGCTCTGAACATGGTGACGGCGGCGGGTACAGCTCACGCAAATCGCTTGCCCCTTCTTCTTATCGCTGGTGATACGTTCACCAACCGGCTGCCGGACCCGGTTCTCCAGCAGGTCGAGCATTTTGGCGACCCAACCGTCACCGTGAACGACGCTTTCAAGGCGGTCTCACGTTACTGGGACCGGATCACCCATCCGGCACAGATCATTTCTTCGCTTCCGCAGGCGGCGGCCGCCATGCTTGATCTGGCCGACTGCGGCCCGGCCTTTCTCGCGCTGCCACAGGACACCCAGGAGGTGGCCTTCGACTACCCCGAGGTTTTCTTCGAGCCTCGAACCTGGGCCATCCCGCGTCCGCGCCCCGACCGTCGGAAGCTCGCGGAAGCAGCCGCGCTGCTCAAGACCGCGAAGAAGCCGATCCTCATCTCTGGCGGCGGCGTGCGCTACTCGCTAGCGGGAAATGTCGTCGCGGATTTTGCGGTCAAGCGGGGAATTCCCATTGTGGAGACGATCGCCGGCAAGGGCGCGGTGACCCACTATCACCCGGCCCATGCGGGGCCGATCGGAATTATCGGCTCAACCTCAGCGAATGCGCTCGCAGCTGAAGCCGATGTTATCCTTGCGGTGGGTACGCGCCTTCAGGATTTCACGACGGGCTCATGGACCGCCTTCAGCTCGGACACACGCTTCATCTCGATCAACGCTGCGAGGTTCGATGCGGTGAAGCATCGCGCGCTGGCGGTGGTGGGCGACGCGCTGGAGACGGTTACGGAGCTCGATGCGGAGCTCGGCGCGTGGCGCGTCGACCCCGCCCACATGGCGCGTGCTCAGATGCTCTTTAGGGAATGGGATGCGTTGCTCGAGTCATTACAGGCCCCTAGCAATGCTCCGGTGCCGACCTACGCGCAGGTGGTCCAAGCTGTGAACGCGTCCGCGGGCGACAGAGACACCCTGATTTCAGCCGCCGGCGGCCTGCCTGGCGAAGTGGCAAAAGGCTGGCGCGTCAAGGCGCCAAACACCTTTGACCTCGAGTTCGGCTTCTCCTGCATGGGCTACGAGGTTGCGGCCGGTTGGGGCCACGCGATGGCCAATTCCGGGCCCGGCGGGCTCGGCGGCACGCCGATCGTCATGGTCGGCGACGGCACCTATTTGATGATGAACTCGGACATCTACTCGACAGTTCTGAGCGGTCACAAGATGATCGTTGTGGTCTGTGACAATGGCGGGTTCGCGGTGATCAACCGGTTGCAGCAAGCCAAGGGCGTACCGGGTTTCAACAATTTGTTGAGCGATTGTCGCGTTCAGAATCGCGAAAATCCTCTTCGCGTCGACTTTGCCAAGCACGCCGAGTCCATGGGGGCGGCTGCACGGCATTGCGAAAGCCTTACCGACCTTGTTGCGGCGCTCGAATGGGCCAAAGGCAACGACCGCACCACTGTGCTTTCGATCGTCTCGGACGCGTATTCGTGGGTTCCTGGCGACGCCGACTGGGACGTAGGCGTACCCCAAGTATCTTCGCGCGACTCGGTTCGGAGCGCGCGCAAGCAGCAGGACGAGATCCGCGCGAAGCAGCGCATCGGAGTGTGATGAGCCATGAAAGCGAAGCTTGGAATTGCCCCCATTGCCTGGTGGAACGACGATCTTGCCGAACTGTCTGATGACGTGAGTCTGGAGGAGTGCTTACGCCAAGCGAGCGTCGCTGGTTTTACGGGAATGGAGACCGGACGGCGCTTCCCCATGAACATGGAGGAGCTCGGGCCGATACTCGCCGGATTTGGCATTTCCGTCTGCGGCGGCTGGTTCTCCGGCCTTCTGCTCGACGGTGATATCGAACGGGAAAAGGACCGCATTCGCGCCCAGATGGACTTCTTCATTGCGGCCAAGGCGCCCTGCATCGTCTACGGCGAAACTGCGCGCTCGATCCAGGGTATTCGCTCCGCGCCGCTCGATACCAAACCCAAGCTTTCGGAGGAGGAGATCAAGGCCTATGGGCGTAAGATGACGGTTTTCGCGGAATGGTGTGCCGGGCAGGGAATGCCGATCACCTACCATCACCACATGGCTGCGGCGATCGAGACCGAAGCTGAACTCGACCTGCTCATGGCGAATTCTGGCGACGCGTTACCGCTGTTGTTCGATGCCGGTCACATGGCGTTTGCCGGCGGCAACGTCTTGCGTGTCATCGACAAGCATCATTCCCGCATCAGTCACGTGCACACCAAAGACGTTCGCAGCAGCGTCATCGACAAGCTCGACCGGGAACGGGAGAGCTTCGTCGACGCGGTGGTGAAGGGGGTGTTCACCGTGCCGGGCGATGGCTCGCTCGACTTTGCTGCGATCATCGCCCGCCTCGCGGCCTACGGTTACGAAGGGTGGTTCGTCGTCGAAGCGGAGCAGGATCCGAAAATCAGTCCGCCGTTGGAAATGGCCAAGAAGGGACACGTGGAACTGATGCGTTTGATGGCGTCGGCCGGATACGAAGTCGTGCAATGAACCGCGCGGCCCGGATGTCGCCGTACTCGAAGAAGGATTCAGGGCTCGCACTGGCTTGGCGGGTCACTTTGGCGCGAGGTTGGGAGTGGAGGTGAAATGAGCATCGGGATAGGAGTCATCGGGACAGGTGTAATGGGCGCCGAGCATGCTCGGATACTCCGACACGAGACTCCCGGTGCTCATCTCGAGGGGATCTTTGATGCCAACGCCGCTCGGGCGCAGGCAGTTGCCTCTGGAGCAGCCGTCTTTTCGGATCCTCATTCGTTAATCGCGTCGGATCAGATCGACGCGATAGTGATCGCGTCTCCCGATGCCACACATGCTCCGCTAACGCTCGCCTGCATCGCGGCGGGGAAACCGGTTCTCTGCGAAAAGCCCTTGGCATCTTCAGCAGCGGATGCCCTAAACGTCGTGCAGGCGGAAGTCGCCTTGGGTCGCAGGTTCATCCAGGTCGGATACATGCGCCGGTTTGACCCCGGCTATCGTGAGATCAAGCGCGTCAAGGACGCCGGCGGCTTGGGCGGAGCCGTGTTGCTGCACAACGTGCACCGAAACGCCCGCGCGCCGGAGTGGTTCACCGGTCCGATGGCTGTCACGAACTCGTTCGTCCACGAGATCGACATTAGCCGTTGGCTTCTGGGATCGGAGATGGTTTTTGCGCGCGTCGAGACGGGTCCCGGCGGCGAGCCTCTCATGATCACGATGAAAACCGACAAAGACGAGATTGTTTCGACTGAGGTTTTCGTGAACGCCAGTTATGGCTATCACGTCCACGTTGAACTGGTCGGTCGGCAAGGCACAATATCGCTCCTTCCGGCATCGCTGACGCTGTTGAATAGAGACAGAGTTGGTGGTCATTCGTATCCGGACAATTGGGTGCCGAGGTTCGAAGAGGCGTACCGCAGGCAGATGGCTGATTGGGTCAGCGCCGTGAAAGACGGAGCTTCGGTCGGAGCGAGCGCATGGGACGGCTATGTCGCCTCAGCCGTCGCGGAGCAAGTCGCCGAGGCTCTTGCAGGAAATGGTGTGACAACCCTGAAATACGGACCACGTCCCCCGCTGTATGACTAACGGATAGCAACGAGGCTAGTGGGAATTTGACCAGCCTCTCATGCGATCCGACGCGAATCCTCGGAGAGCAAATGATGATCAACTATGCAGTTGTCGGCGCGGGCTGGATTTCGCAACAAGCCTTCTTGCCAGGGGTCGGACAGTCCGCAAACTCAAAGGTTACCGCGATCGTGACCGGTGATTCGGAGAAGGCCGCGCGGTTGGCGGATTTCTATGGCGTTGATCGGATCGTCGGGTACGACGGATACGATGCCCTTTTGAGAAGCGCTGAAGTCGACGCGGTATACATTGCTCTGCCCAACCATTTGCATGCGGACTTCGCTGTTCGGGCGGCTCGGGCCGGCAAGCACGTCCTGGTCGAGAAGCCACTGGCCGCCAACGAACAAGATGCACTCGCCATGATCGCCTCGGCGCGCGAAGCCGGCGTGTTTGTGATGACCGCGTACAGGCTCCACAACGAACCGGGAACCGTCGCTGTCCTCGAACATATCCGCAACAACGCGATTGGCCGACCGGTTTTCTTCCAATCGGCTTTCAGTTTCCAAGCAGCGCTAGGGAACCACAGACTGAAAGCTACGAGTTGGGGCGGACCACTCCAGGACGTCGGGGTCTATTGCGTCAATGCGGCTCGTCACATCTTTGCAGAAGAGCCGATTGAGGCCATGGCAATGGTGCACCGACCGAACGATGATTCGCGTTTTCGCGAGGTGGACGCGTCCGTCTCAGCTCTGCTGCGGTTTCCTTCGGGCGGTCTGGCGCAATTCGTCGCCAGCTTCGGGGCCGCTGCCGTCGACAATTATCGGGTTGTCGGAACGTTGGGCGATATCGAGCTCGACCCGGGCTTCATGTTCGAGGCGGGCACAAAACTACGCCTGCGACGTGACGGTGAGGTCAGCGAAACCCAGTTTCCGCAGATCGACCATTTTGGCGGGCAGGTGGAATACTTTTCAGATTGCATCAAAGCTGGAACGCCGCCCGAGGCTGATGGCGAGGAGGGGTTGGCGGACTTGCGCGTATTGGTCGCAATTGAGAAAGCCGCCCTGACCGGACAACCGCAGTCCATCACGTCCCGCCCACGTGCCCGCCATCCAACACCAGACATGGTGCGATTCATCCCTCTAACCGATCGACGACTGGTCCTCTGAGGAGGCCCGCATCACCGGATGACGAAGGTGGAATTGCTTTATTGACTGGTGACCGTTGGAATCCGTGGATCGACGTCGTTCTTCTGTAGTCTCGCTGCCAGCGCCACCGTCAAGGCCTGGGCAAGGCACATAGGGGCGGCAAGCGAACGCGAAAACGTGTATTCATGCTCTGGAACCGCGAACAGAACGCGGGCGCTCTTGGCGAGCGGAGACAGCGTGCTATCCGATATCGCAATGATGGGAATGCCGTTGCGTCCGGCTTCCTCCACAACGTTGACGACCTCGTTTGCGTAGAAACGGAACGACACCGCCACGAGCACGTCCTTCTTGCGGACCGTACGTGCGATATGCGTAGCAAGTCCGCCGCCTGCGTCGAGCAGCACGCAGCGTTTGCCTAGCATGGTCAATATGTAGCGAAGGAACTCGACGACGGGCGCCGAACGCAATTGCCCGATCAGAAAAACCGAGTCGGCTCTTTCGAGGAAGCTCACCGCGTCCGAGAGATTTTTCGGCGAAATGTCCGTGAGCATGTCCTGAAGAGAGGCAATGTCACGGACCACCAGGTCGCGCAGGAAACCAACTTCGCTACGATCCGCACGGGCGCCCAACTCCAGCTCCAGGGCCTTGATGCGCGCCTCGAAACCAGGAGCGGCGGTCGACAAGCGCTTTTGAAACAATAACTGGAGTTCCTTGAAGCCTTCGTAGCCAAGCGACTGCGCGAAGCGCACGAAGCTTGAAGCATGGATGCCGCAGCGATCGGCGATGGCGTTGACCGATAGGACCGCGACATCATTCGGGTTCTGGGTCAGATAAACGGCTATCTTTTGATAGGACTTGCTCATGTCATCGTAGCGATCGTGGATGACACGGATCAATTCCTCATAGTCTTGCGGTGTCTTCACGTCCTGCATCTACGTGCTCTCACCATTCTCGTTTCATGGCTTGCGGATGCCGGAAATTTCGCACTGATTCGGGAAGCTACCTCCCTGAAGTCAACTAGCGGCACGAAGGCATCTCTGCGGATCAAGTCGCCGTCGACCGGTCAGAGACCTAAGAAGACCCATCCCGCCTCGCCACCTCGGCGGCGGAGCGGGACGCATAGATTGCGCAAGAGAACAATTATTGACATTTTGGATGTTGGCAATAAGTCTTGCAAATAAATTGAACGTTCGTGTGGATGGGAGAACGTGGTGGCGATCAAATTCGCATTGCTCGGGTGTGGCCGCATTGGCGTCCTGCACGCCCGCAATCTTGCGAAGGCGGACGGGGCGCGCCTGGAGACGGTATTCGATCCGAATACAATGGCCGCCGAAGCGGTCGCCAAGGCGCACGGCTGCAAGGTATCCACGAGCGTGGAAGATGCGATCGGTGAGGCCGAGGCGGTTCTGATTGCGACGTCGACTGCCACCCATGCCGATCTGATCGAGCTCGCGGCAAAGGCCGGCAAGGCGATCCTGTGCGAGAAACCGATCGACCTTGATCTCGATCGGGTGCGAGCATGTCGCAAGGCGATCGAGGGCTGCAACGTACCCATCCAGATTGGCTTCAATCGCCGCCTCGACCCTGGGCACCGGGCGGCGCGCGACGCCTGCGCCGCCGGCAAGATCGGAAAGCTCGAGCAGGTCGTTATCACGTCGCGCGATCCAGGGATGCCACCGCGAGGCTACACTGCGGTCTCGGGAGGTATCTTCCGTGACATGACGATCCACGATTTTGACGTGGCGCGTTTCATGTTGAACGACGAGCCGACCGAGGTCTTCGCGACCGGAAGTGCACTTATTGATCCCACCATTGGATCGGATTTTGGCGACTTCGACTCCATCATGGTGATCATGCGCACTGCTGACGGGAAACTGTGCCATATCAACAACTCTCGACGAGCTGCCTTTGGCTACGACCAGCGGATTGAACTGTTTGGCAGCGAGGGGATGGTCATCTCCGACAACAGGAAGGCTCACGAGCTGAAGTTTTACGGCTCGACCACGACTGAATCGGCAGAGCCCTACCTCAACTTCTTTATCGAGCGCTATGCAGAGGCATACAAGGCTGAGGTCGCGGCGTTTATTGCTGCCATTCGCGACGGCCGGCCGACCCAAGCCACGTTCGACGACGGCTACCGCGCGCTCGTGCTCGCGGAGGCAGCCGTCGAGTCTGCCAGGACCGGCAAGAAGGTCGAGGTCCGCAATAACGCGTGACATTGAACGGAACGTGCCTGCGGACGCCAAGTAGCAGCGGGTCAAGCGATACAAAGTCTCAGATAGGACTGACAGCGCGTGTACTGATCGTTGGAGAACTTGTATGACTTCGATGCATGGAAAGATCGCGATTGTCACCGGGGGTACGCAGGGTCTCGGTGCCGCCATCGCCAAACTCTTCGCCGAGCGGGGGGCGAAGGGCATCGTAACGTGCGGTCGTGACCAGACGAAGGGTCGTGCAAAGGCCGACGAGATCGCCAGAGCCACAGGCGCAGCAGTAGTATTTGTGCGCGCTGACCTCACAAGGGTCGAGGATTGCGCCAAGGTCGTGGCTGAGGCGGACAACACCTTCGGGCGCGTCGACGCCCTGGTGAACGCTGCGGGTGACACGAGTCGTGGCACGATCATCGACACGAGCCCCGAATTGTTCGACAAGATATTCGCCGTCAACACGCGTGCCCCCTTTTTTCTGATGCAGGACACGATCAGGCTCATGCGCCGCGACAAAGTGCAGGGCACAATCGTCAACATCTCTTCAATGTCGGCGATGGGCGGCCAATCCTTCATTGCTGCCTATTGCGTATCGAAAGGTGCGCTCGACACGTTGACGCGAAATGCCGCCCATGCGCTGCTGCGCAACCGCATCCGTGTGAACGGTCTCATTATTGGCTGGATGGCCTCGGAAGGCGAGCTCAACACGCAGGAGGTGTGGCATGGCCGGTCTGCGAGCTGGCTCGAGCAAGCCGCCGCGCGGCAGCCTTTCGGCCGATTGCTCGATCCCATCGAGGTCGCGCGCGCCGTTGCGTTCCTGTCGTGCGATGAGTCTGGAATGATGACGGGAGCCACGATCAATTTCGATCAAAGTACCTGGGGCGCCTACGATGCGCCACCGCAACCGGAAACGGCGCTCTGAGACGATCCGAGGCGAAAGCCTGTTTCTTCGTGACAAGCAGACGTGCGCAAGACCTCTAACGCGGAGTGCGGTTCTTTGCATCGGCGCTTTTGCAAGCTGCCTTGCACGATGCGGCCCATTCGGTTTTCTTCAACGAAAGGATTGAAATGAACGTCTCTGCGCGGGGCCACCGACCAGAATGTGAAATAGGTGTTGCAGGGTTGTGGTGTGTGCAATATCAATTGCAGAATGGGGTGAAAGCGGCCAAATAGAGCCGCCACCCGCACGACGGAGGGAACGCGTGGCTTTGCTTGACGTGCGAAGCATCTCGAAGAGCTTTGGTGCCATTCGGGCACTGACCGACGTCAGTTTTTCGATCGATGCCGGGGAAGTGGTTGGGCTGATGGGCGACAACGGCGCCGGCAAGTCGACCATGGTGAAGCTGATTGCCGGAAACTTCCCAGCAACCGAGGGCGCCATCGTCGTCGATGGCAAGGCATGCCATTTCCACAAGCCGATCGAGGCCCGGGCCGAGGGCATCGAAGTTGTCTATCAGGAACTCGCGCTGGCGGACAATCTCACCGCCGCGGAGAATGTCTTCCTCGGACGCGAGATCAAGAAGGGTTTCTGGCCGTTCCGCATCCTCGACAAGCAGGCGATGATCGGGCGCGCCGGCGATCTCTTCGCCGAGCTCAAATCGGAAACGCGTCCCCGGGACCTCGTGAAGAAGATGTCAGGGGGGCAGCGGCAGGCTGTTGCGATCGCCCGGGCCAGGCTGTCTAATGCCAAGCTCGTCCTGATGGACGAGCCAACCGCGGCCATCTCCGTGCGACAGGTAGCCGAGGTGCTCGAGCTAATCCGCCGACTGAAGTCTCGCGGAGTATCGGTAATGCTGATCAGCCACCGCATGCCTGACGTGTTTACCGTCTGCGATCGTATCATTGTGCTCCGGCGTGGCTCAAAAGTGGCCGACAAGGAAACCGCGACGACCTCGCCGGAGCAGATCACCGGCCTGATTACGGGGGCGATCCGTGAAGCCTAGTTCCGCCAAGGCGATCGAAGAAACGCACGCCGCAATCAGCGACGTCGTCAGCATTCGAGAGCAGAGTACCTTGCAGCGCCTGGTGAGCAATCAGGCATTTTGGGTCGCAGTCGCACTCCTGGCGCTGGTGATTTTCATGACCTGGTCGGAGCCGACCTTCGGCACAGCCGATAACGTGACAAATATCACGCGCAACTTCGCGCCGCTTGCGATCATGGCCCTTGGAATGACCGTGGTCATCATCACGGGGGGCATCGATCTGTCCGTTGGTTCGGTTATGGGGCTCGTTGCCATCGTCACAGGCTTGCTGCTGACCTGGCATCATTCCTGGTACGTCGCCTTCGCAGCCGGGCTCCTGGCGGGACTGGCGTGCGGAGCTTTCAACGGCTTCTTCGTTGCTTACATTGGCATGCCGTCCTTCGTCGTGACGCTCGGTATGTTGTCGATCGCGCGCTCGCTGGCCGTCGTGATTTCCGGCAACCAGATGCTGTACCAGTTTGGTCCGGACGCGCCCATCGTCAGGGCGATCGGCCAGGCGAAATGGCCTTTACACGCGCCTGCCGGCTGGGCGCCGCACTGGATGCCAGAATTCTCCTCCCATTTTTGGGTGATGGTGATCCTTGCTCTCATGCTCGGCGCCATCTTCATCTTTAGCGCATGGGGGCGCCACCTCTATGCGATCGGCTCCAACGAAAGCGCTGCGCGCCTGACCGGTGTGTCGGTCGACTGGATTAAATTTCAAGCCTACGTGCTTTCGTCGTTCACGGCGTCGATCGCTTCGCTGCTGCTCCTCGGCTACAGCGGTTCAGCGATCAACGCAATGGGGACGGGCTACGAGCTCCGCGTGATCGCCGGCACCGTCATCGGCGGTGCCAACCTGATGGGCGGCTATGGAACCGCCTTCGGTGCTGTGATCGGGTCGGCTTTCCTCGAGGTGATCCGCAACGCGCTTCTGATGGCCGGCATCGATTCGAATTGGCAGGGCGCGTTCGTTGGCATGTTCATCGTCATTGCGGTGCTGCTCGGCATGCAGACCAGCGGAACGTCCCTTCTTGCTACGATCCGCGAGTGGGGCGTTTGGAAGCGTACTTAGGGAATCCGATGGCATTAGGTCGGAGACTTGGGGTTTAACAAAAATGGAGGAGACACGTGCGTAAACATCTATTGATGGCCGCCATGACGCTCTCAGCGCTGATGGGAGAGCCGGCCTTGGCGCAACAGAAGTTCACCTTTGCTCTCGTTCCCAAAAATATGAACAATCCGTTCTTCGACCAGGCGCGGGACGGCTGCAAGAAGGCGGAAGCGGAGTCCAAAGGCGCCTTCCAATGCATGTACATCGGCCCAGGAGAGCACGGTGGCGGTGAGGAGCAGGTTCAGATCGTGCAGGACCTTGTGGCCAAGAAGGTGGACGGCATCGCCGTATCACCGTCGAATGCGGCTGCGATGGCGGTTGCGCTACAGGCCGCCAAGAGTGCTGGCATTCCCGTGCTGACTTGGGACTCGGATCTGCTGCCCGAGAACAAGGATCTGCGTCTTGCCTATATTGGCACTCACAACTACGAGATCGGCGTCAACATCGCCAAGATCGTGCAGACCATCAAGCCGAAAGGCGGCACGATCTGTATCCAGTCCGGCGGCGCGGCCGCGGCGAACCACAACGAGCGCATGAAGGGGATCCGTGACACGCTGGCCGGGAAAGAGTCTGCCCAATCGCCCGGGGATCGGCTGACGGGACAGAATGGCTGGAAGGAGATCGACGGCTGCCCGCTCTACACCAACGACGACTTCCCTGTGTCGGTGCAGCAATTCCAGGACATCATGGCGAAGAATCCAAACCTGGATGCGTTCACCCCGACGGGCGGCTTCCCGCAATTCGTGCCGGACGCCAACCGCGCTGCCGTAGCGCCCTTCAAGGACAAGATCGCCAAGAAGGACCTCGCATTGGTGGTGGCCGACACCCTACCGGTTCAGATCGACCAGATGAAGGAAGGGCTGTCGCTCGGCCAGGTCGGACAGCGTCCGTTCGAGATGGGCTACAAGACCATGTTCGCGCTGAAGGACGTCAAGGAAGGCAAGGCTCCGCCTAAGGATCCGACCTATACCGGCCTCGACGTTTGCACATCCAAGAACGTCAACACCTGCATCGCGAAGTAGTCCGTGTTTGACGGCAGCGGGCTAGGGGACCTGGCCTGCTGACCCTTCACAACAATAGCGAGCCGCCTAGGATCTTGGGGATCGGCTGACGGGACAGAATGGCTGGAAGGAGATCGACGGCTGCCCGCTCTACACCAACGACGACTTCCCTGTGTCGGTGCAGCAATTCCAGGACATCATGGCGAAGAATCCAAACCTGGATG
>Ga0306924_10003952_pt1 | contig 14376 bp, 9 predicted proteins | sample sta12Can44000111_FD_203756 | JGI IMG/M metagenome (GOLD analysis project Ga0306924, IMG submission 203756) | Lab enrichment of tropical soil microbial communities from Luquillo Experimental Forest, Puerto Rico - statanox.12C.anox.44.000.111 (v2)... | ecosystem: Environmental > Terrestrial > Soil... | reverse complement strand
ACGCCTACGGCGGCTATCCCGACATCGACGATCTGTTCCGGAAGCAGGCGAGCGAGCGCGACCATACCAAGCGCGAGGCGCTGCTCCACCAGATCCAGCAGCTCTCGATCGACCGGGTCATGTATGCGCCGGTTATCGACTTTCGAGCGCTGATGGGCATCGGCCCGCGCGTCACCAAGCACACGATCGGCGATGTCTGGATGAGCCCGTTCCCGTCCTACGAGGACGTCGAGATCAAGGGTTAGCGCCGCTCGCGCGCGGGCAGCGGCTCGTAGTAGTGCCTCGGAAAGCCGGCGGCAGCACGAGCCTGATAGTTGAAGGGCGGCTTCAGATCGCCTTTGAAGAAACGCCGGACACGCTCCTGAAAGACCATCCCGGGGTTCAGCTCGCATGCCAGACAGAAGCGGCCGAACCAGCGCACCCCAACGGCGACATGACCGATCTCGTCCCGATAGATCAGGCGCAGGATCTCCGCGCTCCTGGCATCGCCGACCCGCTCGAGCCGAGCCGCCATCGCCGGGGTCACGTCGAGCCCGCGCGCTTCGAGCACCAGGGGTACGACGGCGAGACGCGCCAATAGATCATCGGCGGTCGCCTCGGCGGCTTCCCACAACCCGTCATGCGCCGGCAGATCGCCGTAGCCGGCTCCGAACTCGGCCAATCGGCCTGTCAGCAATTCGAAATGGCAGGCCTCCTCGGCCGCGACGTCGACCCAGTCGTCGAAAAACGCGCGCGGCAGTCCCTCGCCGGCGAACCGGGCAACGAGGTCCCAGGCGAGATCGATCGCGTTGAGCTCGATATGGGCGAGGGCGTGAATGAGCGCGATGCGGCCAGCCCGCGAGCCGAACGCCCGGCGCTTCGCCATCTCCTTGGGTGGGCGCAGCAATGGGCGTTCCGGCCGGGCGGGACGCGGCGGCGGCACCGCTTGGCCGAGCGCCATCGCGCCCTCGCTCCACGCCCTGGCGAGCGCCCGGCTTCCCGCGGCTTTGGTCACAGGATCGGCGGTGGCAAGAATCGCCACCGCCCCGCCGGTCAGGGTTGCGCTGACTATCGCTGTCAGAGGGCGCGCGCCGCTTTCAGCACTTCGGCGACATGGCCCGGCACCCTGACTTTGTGCCACACGCCGCGGACGATCCCGGCCCCGTCGATCAGAAACGTGGCGCGCTCGATCCCCATGTATTTGCGGCCATACATGCTCTTTTCGACCCACACGCCGTACTTCTCGCACACATCGGCGCCGGCGTCGGAGGCGAGGATGAACGGCAGCCCGTGCTTTTTCTTGAATTTGTCGTGCGATGCGACCGAATCCTTCGATATTCCGATAACCACCGCACCTGTCCCGCCATAGTCCGGGAGGGAATCGCGAAATCCGCAGGCTTCTGCCGTGCAGCCCGAGGTATCGTCCTTGGGATAGAAATAGAGCACCACCTTCTTGCCGTTGAGCTTGGACAAGGTGACATTGCCGGCGCCGTCGGTGGGCAATGTGAAATCCGGGGCTTTGTCGCCCAGTTCGACGCTCATGCTGCGCTCTCTCCTGTGTGTTCCGCCATCTGTTGCGCGACGCGGCGAGCCGGTTCCTCGATCAGCCGCCGATACCAGCCACGAACGCGCCTGGCCGCGGCGGTGATATCCGCATCCAGCCGCGCGAAGTCAACCGCACCGGCGCAGCGTGCGAGGGTGGCGGCGTCAGCCTCGGAGAAGGTGTGTTCTCCGGACAATCCGTCGCGCAACAGGGTCAGCAGCGCCTGCACTTGGCGCAACACCGCGAGGGCGCCGAGTAGCTCGCGCTGCGCTTGTGGCGGCAGTATTCCCGCCGCGCCGAGCGCCCGGAGAGCTTGTTCGGTGCCGCAGCCGAGGAGTTGCGGAGATGAGGCAGCCTCGCGGAGCACCAGGTACTGCACAATGAATTCGAGGTCGGTGAGCCCACCGCGCCGGTTCTTGAGGTCCCAGAGCGCGGGCTTCGGGTTCTCGTCCGCGATGCGCCGCCGCATGTCGGCGACATCGACCAAGAGCCGCCGGGCATCGCGTGTCGAGCCGAGCACAGAGCTGATCGCATCCGCGATTCGCACCCGCAGCGCCGCCTCGCCCGCAACCGGCCGCGCGCGGGTCAGCGCCATGTGTTCCCAGGTCCACGCAGCTTCGCGCTGGTAGCGGGCAAACCCGGCCAGGCTCGACGCGATCGGACCCGAGGCGCCCGAAGGTCTTAATCGCATATCGACCTCGTAAAGCCGGCCTTCTGCGGTCGGTGCGGTAATCGCGCCGATCAGCCGTTGGCTCAATCGGGCATAATAGCTGGCAATTGGGAGCGGGTGCGGCCCGTCCGACATCTCGCTGCCGGGCGGGACGTCGTAGATCAGTATCAGATCGAGATCCGAGGCGAGGGTCATTTCGCGGCTGCCGAGCCGGCCCATCGCGATCACGGCGAACATGCCACCCGGCACCCGTCCGTGGCGCCGGGTGAATTCGGTCTCCACGGCCGGGAGCAGCGCCCCGAGTGCGGTTTCGGCGATGTCGGCGAGGACCTCGCCCGCCCGCTCCCCATCGAGCGCGCGACGTAGCAGCTGAACTCCGACCTGAAACCGACGCTCGCCAGCCCAGCGCCGCAGCGCGTCGAGCGTCTCCTCGTAATCGCGCGCGCCGGCCAGCACTTGGCCGAGATCGGCAGCAAGAGCGCTACGCTCGGGCGGCGCTGCGAAGAACCCCTCGGTCAGCACCGCGTCGAGCAGTGCCGGACGCTGCGCGAGCTGCTCGGCTAGGCGCGGCGCGCCGGCCATGATCTCGGCAACCAGCTCAAGCAGTCCCGGGTTGGCATGAAACAGAGAGAAGAACTGCACACCGGCCGGGAGACGCGACAGAAATTGGTCGAACCGCAGCAGTGCCGTATCGGGATGGGGTGTGGCCCCGAAGATGCGCAGCAGTTCCGGAACGAGCTCGGTCAGGATCTCGCGCGCCCGTTGGCTGCGGGTCGCCCGCAGCCTGCCGTGATGCCAGCTGCGCACCAATGCGGCAACCGAAGCCGGCTGGGCAAAGCCGAGCCGAGAGAGGGTGCGCAGGGTTTCCGGGTCATCTTCGACGCCGGTGAAGACGAGGTTGCCGGGGCCGGAAAGGCTCGGAGCTTGCTCGAAGAGCTCGGCATAGTGCCTCTCGACCGAGGTGAGATGGCCGAGCAGATCGGCGACAAAGGCTTCCGTCCGGGAATAGCCGAGAAAGACTCCGATCCGCGCGATCCCGGCGCGGTCAGGCGGAAGCACGTGCGTTTGCGCGTCCTCGACCATCTGCAAGCGATGCTCGAGACGGCGTAGGAACCGATAATCGTCGATCAACTCGGTGGCCGTTGAAGGATCGATGCGCCCGGCGGCGGCGAGGCAGCGCAGCGCCTCGCAGGTCGAACGGGTCCGCAACTCGCGCAACCGCCCGCCCCAGATTAGTTGTTGGGTCTGCGCGAAAAATTCGATTTCGCGGATGCCGCCGCGACCGGTCTTGATGTCGTGCCCGTCGACAGCGATTCGTCCGCCGCCGCGATGGGCGTTGATTTGACGCTTGATCGAGTGGATGTCCTGAATCGCAGCAAAATCGAGGTTTTTCCTCCAGATAAACGGCTCCAGCTCGCGCAAAAAAAGCTCGCCGGCTACCCGGTCGCCGGCCACCGTACGGGCCTTGATCAGCGCTGCCCGTTCCCAATTCTGGCCGACACTCTCATAATAGGCGAGCGCGGCGGCCACCGACAACGCCGGCGGGGTGGACGCCGGGTCCGGGCGCAGCCGCAGATCTGTGCGAAAGACGTAGCCGTCGCCCGTTCGCTCGCCGAGAATGCGCCCGAGAGCGCGTGCCATCCGAACAAAGAAGGATTGCATGCCGTTACGCGAGCTAATTCGCGCCCGCGCCGGGTCGTAAAGAAGGATCAAGTCGATATCGCTCGAATAATTGAGCTCATACCCGCCGAGCTTCCCGACGCCGAGGACGATCAGCCCGGTGTCGCCTTCTGGATCATCCGTCGCCGGAAGGTCGATCAGGCCCGTGCTCGCCGCCTGGCGCAGCAGATGGCGCAGCGCGGCGCCGAGTGCCCCGTCGGCGAAGCGGCTAAGGGCAGCCATCTGCTGCTCGAGCGACCAGGCTCGGACAAGCTCGGCTACGGCGGCAAGCAGCGCCACTCGGCGCTTGGCGACCCGCAAGCGCCGCATCAACCCCGCCCTATCTTCGCCAAGATATCCGGGCATTTCGATGGCAGCGGCGATCTCGTCGAGGAGCGGGTCGGGACCTTCCTCGACAAGACGCGTCAGGAAAGCCCACTCCTTGACCGCAACGTCGCTCAAAAACGGGCTGTTGCCAAAGATCGACGCGAGCAGGCGTTTACCGGCCGGCGTTGCGCTCCATCGACGCGCGAGGCCGGATCTGGGCGTGTCTTGCGCAACGGCGAGCGCCTCGCGCCAGGCCTCGAGCCCGAGGGCGAGACGGCGCGCGTCGGCCGGTTCGGGCAGCCCGTCACCTTCGGGGGAGAGGTGAGATAAGAGCTTCATCCCGCACGCCCGTCCGGAGCGGGGACACTGGTCGGATCGCGGCCATGGGTCAAGACGAGCCGACGGCTGAGTTAGCCGCCGATCGACCAGCGGCCGAGCGGGGCCCGTCGGCGGGTTCACCCAGGCGCTTCCGCCCGGCCGCGTTGCGGATGCGGCGCGGGGCACATCGCCTCGCGGTATGGCTCGGCTCTATAGCAGCGGCGCTGACCATGATCATCGGGTTCAGCCTGTGGCGCCTGATACAAGGCCCCATCGAGCTCGATCGCCTGACCCCCTATATCGAGGAAGCTCTCAGCCGGTCGACTGACGGGCTCCAGATCGCCATATCGAGAGTGCGCTTCGCCATCGACCGCGACAACCGCCGCTTCGATCTGCAGCTCGGAGGCGTTCGCCTGTCGCGCCCCGGCGGTGAGCCGGTCACTACCTTTTCCGAGATGTCGGCAAGTTTCAGCCTCAGCTCGCTGTTGCGCGGCAATCTGGCGCCGACCCGGCTTGTCATTGAACATCCGGTCGTGCGGTTCGTTCGCGATCAACACGGCAAGATCGGAATTCGAGTTGGCGACCAAAATGCCGACGAACCGAGTCTCGGGCTAGAGATCCTCGAAAAGGCAGTCGGTGCATCAAAGCCGCAGGCATCGTTCGGGTTGACTCGGCGAGTTGTGGTCCGCGACGCCACTGTGATCGTCGACGACGAGCGCACCGGGCGCCATTTGCAGGCCGACCGCATCGACGCCACGATGGAGCACGATGCCGAGGGCCTTGCCGGCGATTTATCGATGGCGCTCGCAGTCGGCACCAGGGCGCCGGATCTCCACGCGAGATATCGCTACTCTTCCTCCGGCGGTACGCTCGATCTGGCAATGGAGGTTGGCGCGGTCGAACCCGCTGCTCTCGCCGCGCTCGCGCCAGAGTTGGCGCCCCTGGCGGCCGTCAATTTCCCGGTTTCCGGAACACTCGAGACACGGTTGGACCTTACCCGGCTGACGACCGAGGGGGTGCGCCTTGACTTCGGCTTCGGCGCAGGATCGTTCAAAAGCGAATTGTTGCCGGGGGGTGAGCTTGCGTTACGCCAGGGCGAGCTGCACGCCGTCTATGCTCCCGAAATAGGTCAACTGCGACTGGCCAAGCTCGATCTCGATCTCGGCGGCGGCTCGGTTCTCGCCGTCAAAGCGAGCCTCGAAGGGGTCACGCCAGGACTGATCGCGGGAACGGATCCGGCACCTTCTCACATCCCCGGTACGTTCGGCATCGTGCTCGCCGATGTGCCAGTTGCGAAGCTCGAGGCCCTGTGGCCTCCCACCCTGAGTCGCGGCGGACGTCGTTGGGTGCTGGCCAATGTCCACGACGGCGTTCTCGATCAGGCGGCGGTCCAGCTCGATCTCGAGGTCGATCCCGTCGCACGTTCGGCCGAAGTCGTCTCGGCCCGCGGCTCGATGCGGTACCACGATTTGACGATCAACTACTTTGGCGGGCTCGCTCCGGTGCGAAAGGTCAGCGGCACCGCCACGCTCGTGGACAAGCGGCTTGAGTTCACCCCCACCGGCGGAACCGTCAAATCCGTCCAGGTCACGGGCGGCTCGCTCGACATCAGCGACCTCGGCGCGCCGGTGGAGTGGCAAACGATCGATCTCACGCTGGCCGGGCCGATCCGGGACGTGCTCGAGGTCATCGACGTCAAACCTTTGCGCTACGCCCATGATATCGGGGTCGATCCCGCGCGTGTCGCGGGGCGAACGGAGTTCAGCCTCCATTTCAGATTTCCGTTGCTCCGCAGTCTGAAATTTGACGATATCGAGTATGGCGTTCGGGCGACCCTGGCCGGCGCGGCAATTACCAGGATCGCGATGGACCGCGACCTGAACGATGGCGATTTTGCGCTCGATGTCGCCCGACCGGGTATGCATCTCCAAGGAAATGCGCGCTTCGACGGCGTCCCGATCAGGATCGACGGCGGCGTAGCCTTTAAGTCCAAGAACGGGCCGCGCGGTCGATACCGAGTGGCCCTGACACTCGACGATGAGCAACGGCGACAGCTCGCAGTCGACTATTTACCCGACCGGATCAGTGGGCCGATCGGCGTCGATTTGACGTATTCGGTCTTCGAGGCGGGACGCGCCGAGGTCGAGGCGCTGCTAGACCTTCGCGGTGCCGGCCTGTCCGTTGCAGAGGCCGGCTGGAATAAAGCGCCCGATGTTCCGGGCACGGGCAGATTCGTACTCGATCTCTTGAACGAGCAGATCACGCGGCTGCGTGAGATCGAGGTGAAGGCGACGGGCCTCTATGGGAAGCTTGCGCTCGCGCTCGCGCCGGATAGACAGCGGGTCCAGCGCGTCGACATCGAGCGGCTGATGATCGGCGACGACGACGTTGCGGGTCACGTTGCGCGCCGACTGGAGGGCGGCTGGCGCGTCGAGCTTCACGGCCCTAGGCTCGATCTGAGTCACTGGTTGAATGACACCGGCAACGACAGTTTATCGCAGCATTCCGTCACAGACCCGCCGCTATTGATCGATGCGCGCCTCGGCCGTCTGGTTCTCGGGCCGCACCGGCAGCTTCGCGACTTATCGGCACAACTGCTCCGCCAAGGTGAGAATTGGCAAAGCGCCCGGATCGACGCACACTTTGTCAATGGCCATGAGCTCTCCCTGCGGTTCGGCAGCGAATCCGGAAAGCGAGGCCTCAGCTTCCTGTCTGACGATCTCGGCTCAACCTTGAGCCTGCTCGACGTCACCGACAACATCGTCGGAGGGCGGATAGCCATCACGGGTCAGGTCTTGGACGCGGCAGGCAAACGCGTCCTGCGCGGACACGTCGACGGCGACAACTACAACCTTATCCGCGCGCCGGGCCTTGCCAAGGTCCTGGCGGTCACCTCGCTGAACGCAATCGGCAGCATGCTTGCCGGGTCGGGCATTCCGTTCAGCACGCTGCGCGGCGATTTCGCCTATAGCGAGGACCACCTTGTTCTCGAAAATCTCCTCGCTTATGGCGGCGCGATCGGCGTGACTGCCAACGGCGTGCTCGAATTGGGCCCCCATCGACTCGACATCCAGGGGACGATCGTCCCCGCCTATACCCTCAACTCGATCATCGGCAACATCCCTCTGTTCGGCTCGTTGCTGCTCGGCGGGGAAGGACAGGGCCTGTTCGCCGCGAACTACCGGGCCACCGGATCAGCCGCCGATCCTCAGGTCTGGGTCAATCCGCTGAGCGCGCTTACCCCTGGCTTCGTGCGCCGGCTCCTCCAACCCAATTTCGGCATCCCGCCACCGGTCCAGGAATCGCTCGGGGCGCAATAACTCAGACTGGGCGTAGAAGCGCGTGCCGCTTGCGGCCGGCGCTGAGCTTGATGATCCCCGCCGGGTCGAAGTCCGCCAGCGAGACCGCCCTCGTCTCGCTCTCGACCACCGTGTCGTTGATGCGGGCGCCGCCGCCGCGGATCAGCCGCCGCGCCTCGCCGTTGGAAGCGGCGAGCCCGGCGCGGCTGAACAGCTCGAAAGCGGGAACGCCGCGGGCGAGCAGGTCGCGCGGCAACGTGATCTGCGGCAGCTCGGTGCCGCTGCCGCCGCTCTCGAAGACGGCATGCGCGGTTTCGGCCGCCGACTCGGCCACCTCTCGGCCGTGGCACAGCGCGGTCGCTTCGGTCGCCAGGATCTTTTTCGCTTCGTTGATCTCGCTGCCCTCAAGCCGCTCGAGCCTTGCGGTCTCATCCGCCGGAAGCTCGGTGAAGAGGCGCAGGAAGCGATCGACATCGGCATCCTCGGTATTGCGCCAGAACTGCCAGTATTCGTAAGCGGACAGCTTCTCGGCATTGAGCCATACGGCACCGCCTAAGCTCTTTCCCATCTTGACGCCGGAGGCGGTCGCGATCAGCGGCGTCGTTAAACCGAAAAGAGCCCGTCCGTCGATCCGCCGTCCGAGCTCGACGCCGCCGACGATATTGCCCCACTGGTCGGAGCCACCGATCTGCAGCTCGCAGTCAAAGCGGCGCGCCAGCTCGACAAAGTCATAGGCCTGGAGGATCGGATAGTTGAATTCGAGAAAGCTGAGTGGCTGGTCGCGCTGAAGCCTCAGTTTTACGCTATCCTGGGTCAGCATCCGGTTGACCGAGAAGTGGCGACCAACCTCGCGGAGGAGCGGAATATAGCGGAGTTCGTCGAGCCAATCGGCATTGTTGACCATTATTGCATCGCCCGGCCCGTCCCCGAACTCGATGAATTTGGCGAAGACGGAGCGGATTCCCGTCATGTTTCGGGCGATCTCGGTGTCGTCGAGCAGCCGCCGCGCTTCATCCTTGCCGGAGGGATCGCCGATGCGCGTGGTGCCGCCGCCCATCAGCACGATCGGCTTGTGCCCGCATTTTTGAAACAGCCGCAGCAGCATGATGCCAACGAGGTTGCCGACGTGCAGACTGTCCGCCGTACAGTCGTAGCCGAGATACCCGGTGACACGACCACCGTGGAGCCGTTCATCGAGCGCCTCGAAATCGGTGCATTGATGGATAAAGCCACGTTTGATAGCGGTCGAAAGAAATGTAGAGCGAGGTGTCGACATGGCTGCATCATCTAACATAGACGCCGGTATAGGGCCACATCACTCCCAGCGTCTTTGGCGCGCGCTGGGGCTGATGAGCGGTACCTCGCTCGACGGCATCGACGTTGCGATGATCGAGACCGATGGTGAAGCGCGCGTCGCGCCCGGCCCTTCGTTGACGATCTCTTACCAGGAGGGGTTTCGCGAAAGACTGCGGTCGGTTCTCGGCGGCGTCGGTCCGGTTGCCGAGGTCGAAGGGGAGCTGACCCGCCTTCACGCCACCGCGGTCGAGCAATTCCTCGGACGCCACCCAGCGATCGCCATCGATATTGTAGGCTTCCACGGCCACACCATTCTGCACCGCCCGGCCGAGCGCCGCACCTGGCAGCTCGGCGATGGCGCGCTGTTGGCGCGTCTTCTCGGGCTAGACGTCGTCGCCGATCTCCGCTCGGCCGACATTGCCACGGGTGGCGAGGGAGCGCCACTCACCCCGCTGTTCCATGCCGCTGGTGCGGCGACGCTGCCAAAACCGCTCGCGATCCTCAACATCGGCGGGGTCGCCAATGTCACCTGGATCGGCGAGGAGGCGGAAATTCTTGCCTTCGACACCGGGCCCGGCAACGCGTTGATAGACGATTGGGTACGGCAGCACACCGGTGCTGGGGCAGACATTGATGGAGCATTCGCCCGCGCCGGACGTGCCTCGGCTGAGCATGTCGGGCGATTTCTCGCAGCCCCTTTCTTTGAACGGCCGCCGCCAAAATCGCTTGATCGGGAGGATTTCCGCGAAATCGTGCCCGAGGACCTTTCGTTGGAGGACGGTGCCGCCACCCTGACCGAGATGACCGCCGCAGCGGTTGCGGCAGCGGCTCCCTATTTCCCGGTGCCGGCGCGCAAATGGTTGGTATGTGGTGGTGGGAGGCGCAACCCAGTGCTTATGGAGGCGCTCGGCCGGCGTCTTGGCACGGCTGTACACCCAGTCGAAGCAGTCGGCTGGGACGGCGACGCAGTAGAGGCGCAAGCCTTTGCCTATCTAGCGGTCCGCTCGGTGCGAGGTCTGCCGCTCTCTCTGCCCTCGACGACCGGTGTTTCCCGGCCGATGTCGGGGGGCCGTCTGTTCACGGCATCGCGCTAGCAATCGAATTGGATAGCTTCCGCAGTTTCTTAATGGGTGACGAGACGGCGTTCGACGGCGGCGGCCTTAATTGCCTTTTGCAGCTTTTCGAACGCACGCACTTCGATCTGACGCACCCGCTCGCGCGAGATGCCGTATTGTTGCGACAGTTCCTCGAGGGTAGTCGGGTTGTCACGCAGCCGTCGTTCGGTCAGGATATGGCGCTCGCGGTCGTTCAGGTGGGTCATCGCTTTTTCGAGCAGATCGCGGCGCAACCCGAGTTCCTGTCGTTCCCCGAGCCGGGTCTCCTGGCTCTCGCTTTCATCGACCAGCCAATCCTGCCACTCGCCCTCGCTGTCGCTCCGGAGCGGCGCATTGAGCGAATGGTCGGGACTCGCCAAGCGGCGGTTCATGCTGATGACATCGGCCTCGGGGACATCGAGCTCGGTGGCGATCTTCTTCAAATTTTCGGGTGAGAGGTCGCCCTCTTCCATCGCCTGCAGCTGACCCTTCAGCTTGCGCAGATTGAAAAAGAGCTTTTTCTGCGCCGCTGTGGTGCCCATTTTGACGAGCGACCAGGAGTGCAGGATGTATTCCTGGATCGCGGCGCGGATCCACCACATGGCATAGGTCGCCAGACGGAAGCCGCGATCTGGATCGAAGCGTTTGACCGCCTGCATCATTCCGACATTGCCCTCGGAGATCAGCTCCGAGAGTGGCAGACCGTAACCGCGATAGCCCATGGCGATCTTGGCGACGAGCCGCAAATGGCTGGTCACCAGCCGGTGCGCCGCCTCCGGGTCCGCATGTTCCTTCCAGCGCTTGGCGAGCATGTACTCCTGCTCCGGCTCCAGCATCGGAAACTTGCGAATTTCCTGAAGATACCGCGTCAGGTTTCCTTCCGAGGAAATGGAAGGTACCGAAAGGGTGGCCATCGACGATCATTGCTCCGAGTTGGCGACAGACAAACGCCAGAGGGGGGCGCCTAGATCCCTTTTCCGAGAAGCCTGCCTTGTACCCTACTAAAATAGTGGGATTTTGTCCAGTTTAAAGTAGCTCTAAATTACCGACGAGTTCGCAAAGGTCCGCGGGTAATGGGCTGGTAAAACTGAGGCGGCCGCGGCCGGCCGGGTGGGTGAAACCGAGCAAACGCGCGTGCAGGGCCTGACGGGGAAACGCGACGATCCGGGCCCCAACCGCGCCACTGCGCGCGACGTCGCGTCCGGCGCGCGTGCCATAGACCGGATCGCCGATCAGCGGGTGTCCGCGATGGGCGAGATGTACCCGGATTTGATGCGTTCGGCCGGTCGCAAGACGGCATTCAACGAGGGCCGCCTGAGAGCGGAACGAGCGTTCGACACGATAATGCGTGATCGCCGTCTTTCCCCTGCCCTCCCGGACAACGGCCATCTTCTTGCGATTCGCGACACTGCGACCGATATTGCCCGCGATCTCTCCGGCGAGCGGGATTGGTACACCCCAAACAACTGCGGCATAGCTACGGTCCACTCGGCGCAGCATAAAGTCGCGCGAAAGTGCGTGATGCGCCAACTCGGTTTTGGCGACGACCATCAGCCCGCTCGTGCCCTTGTCGAGGCGATGAACGATACCCGGCCGGCGAACCCCGCCGATCCCGGAGAGGCTCGCACCGCAATGGCTGATCAGGGCGTTGACGAGCGTCCCCTCCGGGTTTCCCGGCGCGGGGTGGACAACCAGCCCTGCAGGTTTGTCGATGACGATCAGATGCCCATCCTCGAACTGAATATCCAGCGCAATCGGCTGCGCAATAGGGGCCGCGTCTGTATCATCGGGAAGAAATACGACGAAATTCTGGCCGCAGCGGACCCGCAGCGCGGGGTCGCGCAGCGTTGCCCCTTCGCAAGTGACATGGCCGGCATGGATCAGCCGTTTGAGCCGGGTGCGCGAGAGGGCCGGGAGATGGAATGCAAGCGCACGATCGAGGCGTTGCCCCGCCTCGCTGGCGCCGGCAAGGACGACAGCCCGCGTGGCGCCGGCGGGCACGTCGGGTTCAGCTGTCACGACCGGGCTTTTCTGTCGAATATGGCCAAAGGGGTTTCTCCGGACTGAATCGGATGCGCGCTCTCAAAATCCTGGTCGTTGTAATGGGTGTCATGCTGATCGGCGGTTTCGCGCTTCTGGTTGCGATCGTCGCCGGCAGGCTGCCACGCGGCGCCAGTGTCCCTCGCTCTTTCGCCGCCACCGCGATCGACATCCCGCGCGACGCTCGGATCGAGGCAATGACGGCCGGGGCAGACCGCCTCGTCCTGGAATTGGTGCTGCCGGAAGGGCGGCGCCAGCTCGTTGTCGTCGATTTGGGGACGGGCGCGCGCCTCGGCACGATCGAGTTGCGCGCGCCGCCCTGACCTTTGCAGATCGCATGGCGATTCGGCATCACGCGTTTATCCCCGGGCCGCGCTCCATTTGGCGCTTGCGGTTTTCGCGCCAGTGCACGACCGGTTGCGCGATCCGGGAAAAGTCATCTTGAAAGCCGCGCCAAATATTCCGAACTTGTCGGCCGACACGCGCCGTTGGCCCGGGCGGACCTTGATCACGAGCGTCTATGTACCCTTTGCAATTCTCGGTTCCAACGGCCGCTGCTCACAACCACACCGCGCCGACTGATGGTGTCGTCTCACGTCCCGGGCGCGCCGTCGGCCGGCTCCGATGCCCGAGGGCGCTTGCTCTTTTAGACGCAGATTCTCGGCGGTTCCCCACAACGGGAAGCCGCCTTTTTTGATGTTCGAGAGACCGGGGGCAGTGGATATGAGCAAAAAGACCGACGGCGCGAAGCCTGCTGCCAAGCCTCACCCCACCCGCACCGGCCTGGCGAGCGCGGACTGCGATGGTGCGGAGCGCGGAAGGCAAATCGGGGCACGCACCTTGGGTCCCGTATCGGATCTCGAGCGGCATTTACCCTCCGATTGGTGGCGCACTCTATTCAACTCGCTCTATCTCGAAACCGATGGCGACGTGATCGAGAACGACCGCAACACCAGCGAAGAGGTCGACCTCCTGATACGTACCGTCGGGCTCGAGCGCAATGACCGGATCCTCGATTTGTGCTGTGGTCAGGGACGCCACTCGATTGAGCTCGCTCGGCGCGGCTTTCCTCACGTCACCGGGCTCGACCGCTCGCGCTATCTGATTCGTCTCGCGCGCAAGCGGGCTAAGCAGCACAACCTGCAGGTCTCGTTCCACGAAGGCGACGCGCGACGCTTTCGTCTCGGCGAGGGCGAGTTTCATTGCGTCTGCCTGCTGGGCAACTCTTTCGGTTATTTCGAACGACCGGAGGATGATCTCGCCGTGCTCGAAGCGGTCAAACGCGCCCTCGCTTCCGGCGGATCGCTCGTCATGGATCTGATGGACGGCGAGTGGATGCGCCGTCATTTCGATCCGCGGTCGTGGGAATGGATCGACCAGAACCACTTCGTCTGTCGCGAGCGTGACCTCGCCGAGGATGGTGATCGGCTGATCAGCCGCGAGGTCGTGGTCCATGCCGAGCGCGGCGTCATTGCCGATCAATTCTATGCCGAGCGGCTCTATTCGAAAGAGCGCCTCGAGACGCTGCTTACCGGCGCCGGCTTCACCAACGTCCGCTTTCATCCGCTATTGGCCCCGGACTCGCAACGCAATCAAGACCTCGGGATGGTGGCGCACCGGCTGTTTTTGACCTGCGAGGCACCGCGTCACGCGCGGCGGCTGCCGCGCCGTGCTGCGCTGTTTTCCGATGTCACCGTCGTTCTCGGCGATCCGCGCCTCCCCGACCCGGTCAAGCACAATGGACGCTGGAACGAAGAAGATATCAAGACAATCGAGCGGCTCAAAGCTGCTCTGCAAGAGCTGCCCGATTATCGCTTTCGCTTTCTCGACAATCACGCCTCGCTCTATACCGAGTTGCGGGCGAACCGCCCGCATTTTGTCCTGAACTTTTGCGACGAAGGCTTCAACAATGACGCGTTCATGGAAATGCACGTGCCGGCGCTCCTGGAGATGCTCGACATCCCCTATAGCGGCGCCGGCCCTGCCTGCCTCGGTCTCTGCTACAACAAGTCGCTGGTCCGCGGCGTCGCCCAGGCGATCGACGTGCCGGTGCCGGCGGAGACCTATTTCAATTCCGACGACCTGGCAGCCACAATTCCGTCGGTGTTCCCGGCGCTGATCAAACCGAATTTCGGCGACTCGTCGATCGGC
>Ga0306924_10003951_pt1 | contig 14376 bp, 13 predicted proteins | sample sta12Can44000111_FD_203756 | JGI IMG/M metagenome (GOLD analysis project Ga0306924, IMG submission 203756) | Lab enrichment of tropical soil microbial communities from Luquillo Experimental Forest, Puerto Rico - statanox.12C.anox.44.000.111 (v2)... | ecosystem: Environmental > Terrestrial >... | reverse complement strand
GTGTTCGATGGCAACCTCGTCACGGCGTTCCGAATTCCTTATGCCTACTATGCCTGGATCCGCGGTTTCCTCGATCTGATGCAGCAGCGCGGCTTCAAGCGCAGGGAGCCAGCGCAAGCGAAGGGAACTCGCATACTGATAGTCGCAGGAGACTATGCCGCCTCCGCGCAGCTTCAGTACGCCCAGTACCGCATGCTGGAAGAACGATTCGATGTGACGCTCGCTGCGCCGTTGAAGAGGCTCCTGGATACATCGATCGACATGCGCGAAGAGAACGCCGACTTCGACATCGAACGGCTGGGTTACTGGATGCAGGCGACCGCGACCTTTGAAGAGATCGATCCCACCGCTTACGATGGCCTCATTGTTCCGGGATGGCGGGATGCGGAATATTTGCGCTCCATCCCGCGCTGCGTCGACCTCGTGCGTCATTTCGTCGAGGCGAACAAGCCGATCGCCTCCATTTGCCGCGGCCCGAGCCTGCTCCTGGCGGCGGGCGTGAGGGGCAGGCGCATGACCGCTATCGACGTGATCCGACGCGACATCACCATGTCCGGCAATACTTACGTGGAAGCGGAAGGAGCCGCCGTTGTGGACGGGAATATCGCAACGGTCTCATCGCGGCCTTACTATCATCTGTGGATGCAGGCTTTTCTGTCGATGTTGGAAGAGCGGGCTACCAAAGCAACCCCCGGCGGCGACGAACGCGCTAAATCGCTCGCGCTGGCTTAAGCGTCTTCCGCGCCGCTGCGAATGGAGCGGCTCCCGTTCATTTGTATCCGTCATGCGCGGGCTCCGTCCCGCGCATCCACGTCTTGCGTGACATCGGACCTCGGGCTTGCCCGAGGTCCGCACTATTGAGTGACGCAAGTCGAGTAAACTCGACTTGCGTTGACACGGGTTTCCCCCGCGCAAGCGTGGCGGAGGGAGCACACCCGGGCGTGCCGCAGCGGCATCAATCAGGGCCGGCCGGTTGTCGTCACTCCGGTTTGCAGAGGCGTCGTCGACAGGCCGACGGTACGGCCGGGGAAACCCGCGGCATCGTAGTAGCGGGTGTCGCCGACCATCTGCATGTTGATTACGGTCGAAAGCCCGTTGGGCGCCGGCTCGGATATGAGAACGCGGCTGCTCACCGCGGGCAGCGCGCCGTTCGGCAGCGCCTCGGAGAGGACGCGTCCAAACAGCTTGCCCTTGTCGTTCACGTCAAGCTGCATCAATTGCGCGATGGTGCGGGCGACATCGGTGTTGCTGGCCGGCGCCGGATCGACGAATTGCGATTTGAAGTCGGGTCCCTGCATGGCCATGAAATTCCAGGTGTCGGCGCGGCTGAACGAGCCGTGCATGCCCTGGCCTTGCTGGAGCACGGTGTCGGCGACCTCAACCGTGCACAGCACCGGCTCCCCGCACACCGTGTCGAAGGAACGGAAACTGACCGCGATCGCCGGGTGCGGCGTGAGCGCGGTTCCTTCGAGCGAGATGTCATCGAGCGACAGCGTGCCGGGGAATTTGCCGAGCTTTGAATCGACGAACAGCCCGCTGACGTAGTCCTGCGCGAGCAGTGCATCGACGACCTGCTTCGCCATCGCGCGCTCGCCATCGGGAAGGTAGATCAGATCAGAGCCGCCATTGGTCGCCACCACCACCTTGGGCTTGTTGCGATCACCGCCGATGAGCGCGTTCCCGAGCTTGGTGTGCCGGCCATCTCCGATGATCTTGTATTCATCGTCGGGATCCATCAGCGGCAGGTTGAGAGTGCGCGCAAGATCGAGCGCGACGAAGCCGAGCGGCAGATGGCCGGGAAGCGTATCGGGGAAGCTCATTTTCACGGTCGAGCTGGTCTGGCTCTCCTTCGAGATGGTCGAAAAGCCGTGGTCCGACGTGACCATGATGTCCGTTGCATCGAGCAGGCCAAGCTCGTCGAGCGCCGAGCGGATCCGGGCAAGATTGTCGTCGGCGTTTCGAATTGCGGCGATCGACGTGGGGCCGTTGATGCCGGGAAGGAGGGCGTTGAGGCTGTCGCCCTGATTATGCTGGGTGCCGTCCGGGTCGCGCGACCAGAACACCAGAACAAATGGCTTGTTGCGCTCCTTGAACATCGGCAGCACGACGCGCGTGGTCACGGCCACAAAATAATCCTGCTGCACGACATTTGCGCTCAGCGTGCCGGGCGTGCTCACGTTGCCGGCTGCAGCGTTGGCGCCGCGCGATGGAGCTGCAAGCGGCAGGCCGGATGCTTTAAGCCGCTCCGTCATCTGTGCCGAGAGCGCAATGCCCTTGGGACCTCCGGTAGCATCGTCGACCAGAATGGTCTGGTTGCCGCTGCGTTCCGTCGGATCGAAGATGAGTGCCGGGCCGACCTTGCCGATCGAAGCCGTGCTGTAGCCCTTGTCGCGAGCAAGCTTCAGGATCGTCGCCTCGTTGAGGTAATCGCCCGAGAAGTGATCGTCCATGTCGCCGAGAACGGCGTCGTTCTCAAGAAACGGCGTCTGGCTGTTGCGGGCCGCCGGAACTTCGAAGCCCGCGTAGATGGTATTGGCGAAATCGCCGGTATCGCCCGGCATGTGGCCGGTCGCGAGCCCGGCGGCATTTGCGGTGGTGAAGGTCGGGAACAGCGCATGGCTGTTGCGCAGGCTCACCCCTTCACGCGCCATGGCAGCCATGGTGGGTGCGGTGCGGTCATCGACCATGCGAAAGCGCAACCCGTCCGCGACGAACAGCACCACATTATGCGGCCGTGGCACCGGCGCTTGCGCCAAGACTACGGACGCAAAGCCGGCGGACGCAAGCGTAGCCGACAGGATTGCCGAGCCGAGCAACAGGTGGCGCATGGTGAAGCTCCGGAATGCGAAAAATTGCCTTGTGCCGATGCCACGTGACGATCGTGTGACGGATCGCGCTCCGGGCCGGCGGCGGACGGCTGCTCGGACAGGGCGCGAGGCTCGGCGTCATCCGATTGTCATCCAATCGTCATGCAGCAATGGTGACCTACCGGAGGTAGAAGCCCGCCCGGAGCAAATCTTTGAAACCCGTCCCCGCCATCGCCTTGGCCGCGGTCCTTGCCGCAATGACCTTCCTGTCGGCGGCCCCCTCGTTGCCGGCGGCAGCCCTGGAAATCACGGGCGCCGGCGCAACATTTCCATATCCGATCTACGCGAAATGGGCCGACGCCTACAAGAAGGAGACCGGAGTCGTCCTGACCTACCAGCCGATCGGCTCCGGCGGCGGCATTCGGCAGATTCAAAACAACACCGTGACCTTCGGCGCATCCGACATGCCGCTCAAGCCCGATGCGCTCAACAAGGACGGCCTCGTTCAATTCCCCACCGTGATCGGCGGGGCGGTTCCGGTTGTGAACATCGAGGGCATGTCATCCGGCGCGCTCAAGCTCGATGGGGCAACGCTGGCCAAAATCTTCCTCGGCGAGATCAGGACCTGGAATGATTCCGCGCTTCTCAAGCTCAATCCCAATGCGAAGCTCCCGCATCGGCCGATCGTGGTCGCCCACCGCGCGGACGGTTCCGGCACCACTTTCATCTGGACCGATTACCTGTCGAAGGCCAGCCAGGATTGGAAGCTGAAGGTTGGCCGAAGCACATCCGTCGAGTGGCCGGCCGGTATCGCTGCCAGCGGCAATGAAGGCGTTGCCGGCAGCGTGCAGAATACAAAGGGCGCGATCGGCTATGTCGAGTACGCTTATGCCAGGCAGAGCAGGCTCACCACCGTCAATATGATCAACAAGGACGGCAAGGCGGTGGAACCAAGCGCTGCGGCCTTCCAGGCCGCGGCCGAGAACGCAAAATGGGACAAGGAGGAGGGTTTCTACGAGATCCTGACCGATGAGCCCGGCGCCGCTTCCTGGCCCATTACCGGCGCCTCCTTCATCCTGATTCACAGGCAGCCGAATGACGCGGCTGCCGTCGCTGAAGCGCTGAAGTTCTTCGCCTGGGCCTACGCCAAAGGCGGCAAGCTGGCCGAAGATCTCGACTACGTGCCGTTGCCAAAGAATCTGATCACGGAAATCGAGAAAGTCTGGGCGAGTAAAATCAGGGATGCGAGCGGAAAGCCGCTTTATTCCCTGGCGCGTTAGGAGCGCATTCCGGTGAGATGTGATCAGCGGTTCGACATGCTCGGTCTGCTCCCTCTCCCCGTTGGACGGGGTCCCCGCGACGCTTGCGTCGCGGGGTGTCCTTACGGGGAGAAGGCTGGGGTGAGGGGCCCACTCTGGCTTCTATCCGGTCTCTGAATGTGTGAGGGACGCTTCGTTGCATGCGATCTTGTGCGGAGCCTCGCAAACGGGGCACCAAACGGAAATTTTCAAGTCACCGAGCTTTGCCAACGCCGTCCTGTCAGTCCGGATTGTCGAGCGAACCGCGCGACCCGTGTGCGGGAGAAATTCGGCGCGTCCTGAAAACGCGATTGTGCGGGCTGCAATGAAGTATTTGTGACTGCTGGTTATTTTGAATGTCTCGGTAATTTCGCACCGACGCTCCTGACCAATCGCCATGATATACTACGGGCGTTTGGACCCCTCTGCGTTGCGTACCAGGAAGGGTCAGGGGGTGCCGGCCTCAGGTTTCGAACTCGCCCTGGGGCCGGCGCTGCTCAGGCAATCAGCTTTTGCGTTCAGGCAGGGCGAGCGGGAGTGGGCGCGACTTCGACGCCGCGCTCGCTGCAACCGATTTCACCCCGCGCACGAACAGCAGGCGCTTGACGCATCTGTCGATCAGACGGTCCAGTCGGTCTTCAAGATCGAGGTTGCTCATGAGGCTGGCGTAGCTCGTCGTTCCGGGCACGCGAAACCTCGCGAGATTCTGCTTGCACCAGATCAGGCGCGCAATCGCGGCGACGATGTCGTCCTCGAGCGGGCCGGCAGGAGTGAACTCCGCAACCAGCCCCGCGCGCAGTGTCTCGAATTGCGTCACGTCCTCGTCAGGAAGAAGTGTGTCGGCGTAAACCCCGTGCCTGAGCGCACGGGGCGCGGGGCCACGGCTATCAACAAGATCGCCTGCGCCCTGGCAGACATCGACCTTTGCACCATCAGCTTTGGCGATTTCACCTGCGCACTCATCAGCCATTGGTTTGCTCGCGTGTGTTCTTCTTTTGTTCTAAAGCAACGTTGCAGCCCAGTCAAAGCATTCTGCTATAATTGAATTGTACGCAGTTATAAATACAACTAAAAGATGTAATTCTGCGAATTAGATCGTCTTGCGAGGTCGTTTCGCTATCATATTGGTTCAGCAGGATTATCACCTCGCTCAAGCGAAGACAGACAGTGAGGTTAGCTGCGGGAAGATCGTTGCCGCCGCTTAAGGCTGCGCCCTCTGCTCGCCGCATTCGCGGTGTTAACCGGGAGAACCTGGACCGGCGGGGGCGTGCCGGCGCGCTTCGATTCTGAAAGGCGGACCTCACCGATGCGCCGATCGCTTTGGACGCTGCGCCTCGCCGCCGCGCTCGCCGGCGCGACGATTGCGCTCGGCAGCGTTCCGGCGAAGGCGCAATTCTTCAATCCGTTCGAGGCGTTGTTTGGTCCGCCGCCGCGGCCGCCGACGGCCGTGCCGCGCCAGCAGGCGCCGCAGCAGAGCTACCCCGGATATCCGTCGGACGACGCGCGCTATCCGCCGCCGCAGCCATATTCCGGAAGGCAAGCCCCGCCCGCCGACGTTCAATCGCAGCCGCTGCCCCCGCCACCCGGCGCCAGCACGGCTGCGGTCAATCCGAGCGGGCCGCCCACGCTGCTCGGTCCGCGCGGCGCCGCGCTCCCCGGCGATACCTCGCCGCAGCCGGGAGACCAGGTCATCGCCGAGCCGCCGCCGCAGAAGATCGAGAACAAAAGCGCGCTGTTTACCGGGCTCGACAAAATTACCGGACGCACCATCAGCTTCGACGCTGCAATCGGCGAGACCGTGCAGTTCGGCGCCCTGCAGGTGACGCCGCGTGCCTGCTACACGCGGCCGCCGACCGAGACGGCCAACACGGACGCCTTCATTGAAGTCGACGAGGTGACGCTGCAAGGGGAGATCAAGCGCATCTTCACGGGCTGGATGTTTGCATCAAGCCCGGGGCTGCACGCGGTCGAGCATCCGATCTACGATATCTGGCTCAGCGACTGCAAAAATCCGGTGGTCGCGCAGGCCCCGCCGCCGGATGCGGCGGCTGCTCCTTCGCCGCCGCCCGCGAAGCCCGCCACTGCGCCCGCGCGCCGCCCCGTGGTGCAGCGTACGGCACCGCCGTCGCCACGCTGACAAAGAAGATTCGGGAGATTGGTTGGGGCGAGGCAATGCCTCGGTACCTGTTTAGCGCGCTTTTGAAAGTTTTGGCTTGCGAAGGATGGGACGGCGTGATTCACGATTCCGATGAATCGCGGCGAGCTTGATTCTCTTGATAAAATAGCCCTTGTCGACTTGGTGCTTCGGCAGGCGGAGCGGATCGCCGAGCTTGAGGCGCGGCTTGCCGAGCAGGAGCAGCGTTTTGCGGAGCTCGAGAGACGTGCGATGCGAGGCGCCGCGCCCTTTGCTCGCCCGGAGAGCAAGCGTTCCCCATCACCGAAGCGTCCCGGCCGCAAGGGTGGGCATGAGGGTCTCTGCCGCGTCCGGCCGCCGGACGAGGAAGTCGACTTCCGGATCGACGTTCCGTTAGAGCGCTGCCCGCATTGTGGCGATCGGCTTGCTGTCGAGAGGGACCAAGTTATTGAGCAGACGATCATCGAGGTTCCTGCGCTTCGCCCGCAAGTCATTCGTCTCGTTACGCATCGAAATGTGTGCTGTGGCTGCGGTCGGGACGTGTCCTCCGGCCATCCGCTTCAGGTCAGTACGGCCTGTGGCGCGGCAGGGACTCATCTTGGGCCGCGGGCGCTTGCGGTGACTGCCAGTCTCAAGGGATTGGGGTTGACGATGCGCAAGACTTGCGCGGTTCTGCGTGACTGCTGGGGCTGAAATTGAGCCCGGGGGGCCTCGCTCAGGCGCTTGCTCGCATTGCCGGACGGCTCAAGGCCGAGGACGATGCCCTGCTCCAGGCGCTCAAGGCCGAAGCTGTGCTGCATGCGGACGAGACGAGCTGGTGGGTCGGTCGTTCCGGCTTCAGCCTCTGGGTCCTCACCAATCGCGTGGGTACTTGCTATCGCATCGTGTCCTCGCGCAGCCGTACACAGGCCGAGGCTCTGATCGGACATTATCAGGGCGTTCTCGTCAGCGATTGCCTCAACATTTACGACGATCTGACGCCGCATCAGCACAAATGCTACGCCCATCACCTGAAAGCGATCAGTAAGGCGCTGGAGGATGGCAAGGCTCAGGGATCGCCCTATTTGCTCGAGTTGCGCGCACTCCTGCAGGGTGCCATGGCACTCAAAGCCGTGATGAACGCTCTACACGCAGCCCAGGTTTCCTGTGCGCGCCGATCCCTGGAAACCAACGCGGACCGCCTGCTTAGGTCGCCCAGAACCGTCGTAAATGCCGGTGAGGCCGCAGCGGTCGAGGAAAAGGTGCGCGAGAGGCTGCGCAAACAGCGCGATCACCTCTTCACCTTTCTCGATCATCCAGCCGTGGATGCAACCAACAACCTCGCTGAGCGGCAATTGCGCCCCGCCGTCATCAGCCGCAAACTCTCCTGCGGCAACAAGACCGAGCGCGGCGCCAGAACTTGGGAAGTGCTCGCCTCGCTCGCGGCAACGTGCCGCCAAACAGGCTCTTCCTTCGCTGATTTCCTGGTGCCGAGGCTCATCCTCGCACCAAGCCAAGCGCGGGCGGCAGCATCGCGCTAAACAGGTACATGCCTCGTCCCAACCATGTTGCGAAGGGGCCAAATCAACTAATCGGCATTGCGACGAACCGGGTGGCTTGCGCCGATTTCACCCGCATCAGCACCGTGTGCTTGCCATCCTTGCGCAGCGCCTCCAGCTGATCGCGAACGTCCGCGGGCTTGGACACGGCCTTGCCCGCCACGTCGAGAATGACGTCGCCGGTGTGGAAGCCATGCTCGGAGCCGGGTCCGCCCGGCTCGACCGCGGTGACGACCACGCCCGCGCCGCCTGCGCCCGCGACCTCGCCGGCCGGAGCGAGCGTGAGCCCGAGGTGGGGAACGCCGCTCGTCGTACCCTCATTTGTACCCGCCTGCGCCTGGCGCTGCTCGGGCAATTGCCCCAGCGTGAGCTTCACGTTCTCCTGCTTGCCGTTGCGCAGGATGCCGAGATCAACCGCGGTGCCGGGCGCCATGGTGCTGACTTTCCTCGCCAGCTCGTGGGCGTCCTTCACCGGTGCGTCATTGACCGAGATGATGACATCGCCCGCCTTGATGCCGGCCTTGGCCGCGGGGCCCTCCGCCTGCGGCTCGGCAACGAGCGCGCCTTGCGCTTGCTTCATGCCGAGGCTGTCGGCGATGTCGACGGTCACCGGCTGTATCTGCACCCCGATCCAACCGCGGGTGACGTGTCCCTTATCCTTGAGCTGGGCCACCACCGATTTCGCGGTCTCGGCGGGGATGTCGAAGCCGATGCCGACCGAGCCACCCGACGGCGAGAAGATGGCGGTGTTGACGCCGATCACGTTGCCCTCGAGGTCGAACGCCGGTCCGCCCGAGTTGCCCTTGTTGATGGGAGCGTCGATCTGGATGAAATCGTCATAAGGTCCCGCGCCAATGTCGCGTCCGCGTGCGGAAACGATCCCGGCCGTCACGGTGCCGCCGAGGCCGAACGGGTTGCCGACTGCAACCACCCAGTCACCGATGCGGGGCTCGTGGTCAGCGAATTTCACGTACGGAAAGTTGTTGCCATCGATCTTGATCAGCGCAAGGTCGGTTTTCTCGTCGGCGCCGATCACCTTGGCGTCATAGCTCTTGCCGTCGTCGGTTGTCACTTTCACCGAGCTCGAATGATCGACCACGTGGAAATTGGTCACTGCGTAGCCGTCGGGCGAGATGAAGAAGCCCGAGCCTTCGCCCGTGACTGTCTGCGGCTTGCCGCCATTGCCATTGCCCGGCATGCCGAACTGACGGAAGAACTTCTCGAGCGGCGAGTTTGGCGGGAACTCCCTCTGCGCGAGCTCGGTGGGCGCTTCGCTGAGCTTGACGCGAACCGAGATGACGGCGGGTTTAACCTTGGCTACGAGGTCGGCAAAACCGGCGGGCTGCGCGACCGCTTCAGCAGCTACTGCCGGCGCGCTCATGCGCGGAACATTCCAGTGGCTGCCGGGGCCGCCTGCCAGAATCGCGAGGCCGAGTATTGCGGTGGAACCCAGAAGAGTGAGCCGGCGCGCCACAAGGGACCTGCGTCGGGGATGTGATTGCTCGTTTTGAGTCATGATTTCGAATCTCCATGCATGGATAAGACCGACGGCCTCCAGCGAGAGATGGAGCCGGCTCGTTACGAGCGCCTGAACCATGGATTAAATTGCCGCAAGGTGTGCGTGCCTCGTTGCTCGTCGTGACGAATTGCGGCGCCGTGGCCGCATGAAGGTTAAAGCGACATCCGGGATGTGGTTCCCGGACTTCGCCATTGGATTTGTGCGCTGATCGTTTGCAGGGGCGAGAGCTAGCGCGTCGCCCCTGCTATTCCCCGAACTCCCGCGCGATGCGCTCGACGATCTCGCGGGGATGGGGAACAATCGAGGCCACGATCGGATGCTCCTCGGCGCGCGGTTCTTCGAGCGCCTTGAACTGGCTGTCCAGGAGCGAAGCCGGCATGAAATGGCCATCGCGCGCGGCCAACCGGCGCGCGATGAGATCGCGGTCGCCCTTGAGAAAGACCAGGCGCACATCGCGCCGCTCGCCGACCAAAATGTCCCGGTAGGAGCGCTTGAGCGCCGAGCACGCGATCACGCCGTGATTGCGGATGCGTCGCGTGGCATCGATCCAGGCGGCGATGGCGTAAAGCCAGGGCCAGCGGTCCTCGTCGGTGAGCGGCTCGCCGCAATGCATCTTTTCTATATTTGATCTGGGATGGAACCAGTCGGCGTCCTCATAGATCCAGTGCATGCGCTGGGCGAGCATGGCGGCGATGGTGCTCTTGCCGCAGCCGGAGACGCCCATCACGACCACGACCGCCGGATCGCGTGTGGGCAGGTCAGGAGACATGCGGGTCCGCGGGCGCGGCGGCGGCCTCGATCAGCCAGACCAACTCGCCGTCCGATCGTGCGCGGCTTGCGGGAAGATCATCTCCGGCGAGCACCCGTGAAAGGATCTCGCGCTTGTCCTGCCCGTTCACCAGGAACAGCATCTCGCCGGTGGATGCGAGCACCGGAAAAGTCAGCGTCACGCGCGGCACGAATGGCTCCAGGCCCGCTTCATCGACTCCCACCACCCAGCGCTCTCGCTCGGTAAGCGCCGGCGCGTGCGGGAACAGCGAGGCGGTATGCCCGTCGGAGCCAAGCCCCATCAGCACGAGCGCAAACAGCGGACGAGCGGGATCGATCTTGCCGCGACCGCAAAAACGCTTGAGCTCGGCCTCATAGAGGCGGGCGGCGGCATCCGGGCTCCCGCAATCGGTTGCCATGGCGTGGATGTTTGCCGCGGGCGCGCCGACCGGGTCGAGAAACAGCCGCTGCACCATGCCGATATTGCTCAGCGGGTCGGTCTCCGGCACGAAGCGGTCGTCGCCCACGAACCAGTGCGTGCGGTCAAGCCGCAGCCGGCTGCGATAGGGCTCGCGCGCCAGCAGCCGGTAGAGTGGCTGCGGGCTCGATCCCCCGGTAAGGCAGATGGCGGCTTCGCCCTGCGCCTGCGCAATCCGCGCAATCAGCCGCTCGGCGGCCGTCTCGGCCATCACCTGCTCGTTGGGGGCGACGATAATCCTGCGCTGCTGCGAAGCCCTCGGCATGCCGACCCTCATTCCAGAGGCCGCCAGCGCCGGCCGTCGCGCGCAAGCAGCTCGTCAGCTTCGGGAGGGCCGTCATTGCCTGCCGGGTAGGTCGCAAGGCCGGCCGCGCCGGCGTGGCGCCAGGCATCGATGAATGGCTGCACCACACGCCAGCCCGCCTCGATGCCGTCGGCGCGCTGAAACAGGATCGCGTCTCCGATCATGCAGTCGTAGATCAGCGTCTCGTAGCCGGTGCTCGGCGCGGCGTCAAAATAGTCCTCGTATTTGAAGGTCATGCCGACGCCGGCGATGGAGATGGTCGGGCCCGGGACCTTGGCATTGAACTCGAGGCTGATGCATTCGTCGGGCTGGATGCCAAGCACCAGGAAGTTCTGCGACAACCGGTCAATCGGGGTGCCGCGGAACATGGCGAACGGTGCCTGCTTGAACTTGACCGCCACCTCGGTGCGCTGCGAGCGCAGCGCCTTGCCGGTGCGCAGATAGAACGGCACGCCGGCCCAGCGCCAATTGTCGATCATGAGCTTGAGCGCGACATAGGTCTCAGTTGCGCTTTCGGGGCTGACGTCCTTGGTCCTGCGATAGTCCTCGACGGGCTGATTGGCGACATAACCCGCGCGATACTGCGCGCGCACGGAATTGCGCATGGCGTCGGCCTCGCTCTGCACCTGCGTGGCGTCGAGGAGCTCCGCCTTCTCCGCCCGCACCGCGTTTGCCTCAAAGCGCGCCGGCGGCTCCATGGCAACAAGCGAGAGCAGCTGGAACAGATGGTTGGGGACCATGTCGCGCAGCGCCCCCGTCGCGTCATAGAAACGCCCGCGGTGGCCGACAGTGAGCGCTTCCGCCACTGTGATCTGCACATGATCGATGTGGTCGCGGTTCCAGACCGGCTCGAACAGCCCGTTGGCAAAGCGCAGCACCAGGATGTTCTGCACCGTTTCCTTGCCGAGGTAATGATCGATGCGATAAATCTGATGCTCTTCGAGCGCTGCGAGCAGCTGGCGATTGAGGCTGTGCGCCGAGGCGAGATCGGTGCCGAACGGCTTCTCGATGATGACGCGCCGCCAGGCGCCGTCGTCCTCGCGCGCAAGCCCCGATTGGCCGAGCCGGGTGCCGATCGGGGCGAAAGCCGAAGGGGGCGTCGCAAGATAGAACAGACGGTTATGTTTAGTATTGCACGCCTGCTCGATGCGCTTGAGCTCGGCCTGCAGCCGTTTGTACGTCTCCGGGCTATCCGCTTCGCCTGCGAGATAGGTCACGCAGGCGAGCAGCTTCTCGGCAACGGCGGCATCCACCGGCTGGGTTGCGAACTGGCGAAGGCTCTTTTCCAGATGGCTGCGGAAATCGTCGGCGGACTGCGTCGTGCGCCCGACCCCGATGACCGAGAAACCGTCCGCCAGCAGACCCGCCGCGGCGAGATTGTAAAGGGCGGGAACGAGCAGCCGGCGGGTGAGATCGCCGGAGGCGCCGAAGATCACGAAGCAGCACGGGTCCGCTACACGTGCAGCAGTCGCGGCGGCATTCGCCGTCATGGCTGTGCCGTCTTATCAGGCTCGATATGGCCGCCGAAACCCTGGCGCATGGCGGAGAGGACCTGCTCCGCGAAGCTATTATCAAGCGATTTCAACTTGCCTTTGGCGATGAAACCGCGCGCGAGAAAGTCTGGCCAGACTGATAGACCGTAATCATGCAGCGCCTTGACCGGGTTCATGCGGGCTAGTTCCTTGCGGGTCGTGCCTTTGCTATCTGTTGCCTGGCAGCTTCCATCACCAGGTCCAGCGTGAAGTCGAATCTATTCTGCACCGCATTGATGGCCAAGGTGCGAATGGTGTTGATGCACAGGTCGGCATCGGACACTCGCGGAACGGCCGCCGACCGGCGCAGGGGCTTAGATGCGGTCATGAGAAGCCTTTCTCCGGGTCAAACGGATCGGCGCTCCTCGACGCGAAAACCCAAAGCCCCACTGACTCATCAACTTTTACGCGGGCACTGCGTTCCCGCCAACGTGGCCTAAACCGCCGCAAAGGGGGCTCTCCCAAACAGCCGCGCCGCATTGCACCAAGGGGATCCAACCGGATCGGAGCGGTGAGGAGGGAGCAGGGGTTTAGCGCCCCCGCTGCTCGGAGGGCTTTTCCTTACGGCTGAGATTGTGCGCAGTATTGACAAGCGAGATATGGGAAAAAGCTTGCGGAAAATTGCCCAGCATGCGCTTTTGCCGCGGATCGTACTCTTCGGCGAGCAGTCCGACATCGTTGCGCAAGGCTAGCAGTCGGTCGAACAGCTCTTCCGCCTCCTGCACCCGGCCGATCAGGCAGTAGGCGTCCACCAGCCAGAAGCTGCAGGCGAGGAAAGCGCCTTCGCCGGGGGGCAAGCCGTCCTCCGAGCCGGCTGTGCGATAGCGCTGCACGAGCCCATCGACGAGGAGATTGCGTTCGACCACCTCAAACGTCGCGCGCACCCGAGGATCGTTGGCGGGCAGGAATCCAATGGACGCTATTAGCAGCAGACTGGCATCGAGCTCCTTGGATCCGTAAGCCTGAACGAAGCAATTGAGTTCCGCATCAAATCCGTTGCGGCAGACATCCTCGTGGATTTCCGCGCGCACGCGCTGCCAGTGCTCGACCGGTCCCGGCATTCCAAATTCCTGTGCGCTCTTGATGGCACGATCGAAAGCCACCCACGCCATCATTTTCGAGTAGGTGAAGTGGCGACTGGGACCGCGCATTTCCCAGATTCCGCTATCCGGTTCCCGCCAGATCGATTCGAGATGTCCAAGCAACGCGAGCTCGATTGCCCAGGCTGGCTCGGACATAGGGAGCCCGACTCGACGCGCCTGATAGAGCGCGTCCATCATCTCTCCATAAACATCAAGTTGCAGCTGCGCATGCGCGGCATTACCGACACGTACCGGCCGCGATCCTTCATATCCATCCAGCCAGGGTACTTCCCACTCCAAAAGCCGACGCTCGCCGGCGATACCGTACATGATTTGCAACTGTTGCGGACTGCCTGCGACAGCGCGCACCAGCCAGTCGCGCCAAGCGCCTGCCTCGTCGTAAAAACCCCCGCCCATCAGTGCGAGCAATGTCAAGGTCGCATCACGCACCCAGCAAAACCGGTAATCCCAATTTCTTAGGCCGCCGATCCTCTCCGGCAAGGAAGTCGTGGGAGCTGCCACGATTCCTCCGGTGGGCGCGAAGGTAAGCGCCTTGAGCGTGATCAGGGAACGAACAACGGGCTTTCGACCAGCGGCCGGCTCCCGTGCACGACGACACCCACTTAGCCCAGAATCGTTCCGTATTGTCGAGAGCGGCAAAGGGATCAGGCAGGTCGGGTGGGCGCAAGTGCGAGGATGCGTGTCGCAAGACGAACGGAATTCGCTGGCCAGGCTCGACAGTGAACTCGCTCACCGTAGTGAAGTCTTCGCCACGCAGTGCGGCTGGGGTTTTCAGAAGGAGCATTTGAGGTCCGGCGATCGCGCGCAGCGTGCCGTCATCAAGTCGGGTGACCCAGGGAATCGTGGATCCGTAATCGAAACGGATGTTGATCCTGCTGCGCATGCGCACCCGGCC
>Ga0306924_10003942_pt1 | contig 14389 bp, 10 predicted proteins | sample sta12Can44000111_FD_203756 | JGI IMG/M metagenome (GOLD analysis project Ga0306924, IMG submission 203756) | Lab enrichment of tropical soil microbial communities from Luquillo Experimental Forest, Puerto Rico - statanox.12C.anox.44.000.111 (v2)... | ecosystem: Environmental > Terrestrial >... | reverse complement strand
GTGGCAGCTTAATCTTCGAGGTATTCGGTTTCAATATCTACGCAGTGCCATCCCGACAGTTTTATATGCTGGCATGAACGTCCACACATAACTATATCCGCCTCATGTGCGGGAGGGTCATCCAGAGCAGCGGGCCGCTTCGGTATGCCATTGTCGATGGCATGAACGTGCGCGACAGCCGCGTGCACAACTATCCGCCGCGATGGAATGCTGCGCCGAGCCAAGAGTTGCTCGTCATCCGCCGCAATCACCGGACTGGGGAGATATCGCTAGATCCGCTCCGCTGGGGTTTGATCCCGTATTGGTGCAATGATTCGAACGGGGGCCGAAAGCCGATCAACGCAAAGTACGAGACTGTGCAGAAGCTGCCGACGTTTCGGAATGCATACCGGAGGCGCCGCTGCATCGTGCCGGTGGATGGCTTCTTCGAGTGGAAGGCCATCAAGGGCCAGAAGGCGAAGCAGCCCTACGCCATTGCAATGAAAGACGGGTCGCCGTTCGGGATCGCCGGCATTTGGGAGAATTGGAAAGAGCCTGCTTCAGGCGAATGGATACGAACTTTTGCAATCATCACAACCGATTCCAACGAGCTAGTCGCCGAAATCCATGACCGCATGCCGGTCATCCTCGCGCCGCCCGACTACACTCGCTGGCTCGGCGAGGAGCCCGATCCGCGTGATTTGATGCGCCCATTCCCAGCCGACTTGATGCGGATGTGGCCGATTTCGACGCGTGTCAACAAGCCGGAGAACGACGATCCATCGATCATCGAGCCGATAGAACTGGCGACGGACGCTGCGTAGGGGTCATAGGCCTCAAGCTTGGTCACCCCCTCCCGACCAGCCATCAGGGTTTCACCGGGTAAACGTATGCGGCTTGGGCAGGGAGCGCGGACCGCGACCCGATGCAATTCGCGGCCAATCCTTTTCGGGAGAAGAGTGTGCCAAAACATCCCCAAAACACCACCGCTCGAAGCGATGATCGGTTATGACCGCGCAGTATGGGAATGAGGCTTAGGGGAATATGAAACGAGGCTTGCTAGGTTCCTACGATCGAGCAAGAGCCAGGAAGGTATTGGTCCGCTTGGAAAGGCAAAACACTCGCCAAACCTCAAAAATAAGGACAACATAGCCTCGCCCACCTGGAGGTGAGCGTGCGCAACTTCCTCCACGATCATGTAGACCCGGGCGTATTTGATCCTGACGCCGTTCGCACTTTGATTGCCGCATTCGATGGCGCTTGGCAGTCCATCGAGGCCAGCGGGGCTAGGCTTTCGAACGAGCAAATCGAACTCATGCGGGCAACACTTGCAAAGTACATTATTGAACAGGCTAGGCACGGCGAGCTTGACCAGGGTCGTCTGCGCGACGGCGCCCTGCTTCACTTGGCTCATTCAAATCTGAGATATCCGTCGCCCGCTCGGAAGTAATTCCAAATCCGGCCAAGAGCCCATTACCGTTAGGACGCCGAGTAGGCTGTGTGTCACGCCCCGCCGCATTCTGTCCACAGTCCTAGTATTTAATTTACTGTACAAGAGCCCCGCCGCGCCATGATGCTAGCGACGTCCGTTAGCAGTCCGACCACGCTTTTGGCGGGGCTGTTCCCGGCTTCACATTGGCGACTGTCATGTATGCACGGGCAGAGCAATATCGACGACGGGCAATCGAGGCACGACAACGAGCCGGGCAAACCAAGGATGATGCAATCCAAAGAAGCAATTTCGAGCTGATCGCCGAAAGTTGGATCGAGCTGGCAGAGCAAGTGGAGTGGCTGGAAACTGTCTTCCGACAAAGGAACGGACCTCTGACTGCCGAGCAAACGGGGGCCCTTACCAACAGCAATAGCAAATCCAGCCCAGGCCCTCGGTGGATAATGCACGTGACAAGTAGATAGCAATGTCGTGTGGGCAGTGAGCTACGAATTCCCGAATCACCGCCGGGTAGGATCCGCAAATCAACGCGGCTTGAACCTCACATCCCAATGGTCGGAGGGATTGGCGCTGGAGGCAAGCGGCTATCATCTGTTCCAACTAGAACGCGTGTGTCGTCGACCCTGACAGGGATATCAGCTTCCAGGCTCTGGTGGCGGGATTGCTCTATGTCTTTGGTCGTTTTGCGTCGACGTTGTCTTAAAAATTCTTTGAACCTCTTCATTTTGTTTGTTTTCCTTGAAAAAATTTTTGGTGATTTATTTATCGCGTCAGGGAGTCGGAATATCGAGCCGAGGCACGGCGTTCATCCTTGCTTGAGAGCAATTCCACGCCTGACGTTGCCTGTTCGTCCTCTGATGTTTTCAAAACCCCGTCGCCCCAATTCTTTGCCAAAGCAGGCGTTGGTCAGCGGATCGAGGGCACTATTTTCGCACCAGGTTTTGTAGGATCCGTGGAGGTCCTTCATGGCGGTGCGAGCGCTTGGTTCTAGCGTGCAAGCCGCCTCAATCCATTGCCCTACCGAGTCATTGTCTTCGCGATAGCTTTTTGTTGAATGCACGACCGTTTCTGGTGAATTGAGCCCTTGTTGTCGCCATTCCTTTAAACCTTCGAGTGCCCAATTGAGGATGCCTGGCAACTCTTCCACCAGTTGCTCTGGCAGGCTTTTGTTTTGCTCTTCAGGACGTATGGTGATCGGAAAGTGGATCACGCGGATACGGCGCCAGATCGCATCATCGGTTCCGGCAATCGTTGGTAGATTGTTGGTCGCGAGCCAAAGCTTAAACTGGGGATCAAATTCAAAGAAATCCGCGTACATAAACCGGCATGAGATGCGATCCCCTCCTGTCATCATTTTGATCTTTGCCTCGGCCAATCGTTGATCTCGCTCTCCTTCCGATGCCGTGACAAACCGTTTGCCGAGCAAGTAGGCAAGATCATTGGTCTGGTTGGAGCCGTTCTTTTGAGTCATCAGGGTTTGGATTGGAATGCTGCCAGCATAATCGCCGAACAGATGATGAAGCGTCCGAAGAAATGTCGATTTCCCATTGGCTCCCGTTCCAATCAGAATGAACATGCACTGTTCAGCGACTGAACCAGTCAGGCTATAGCCGACGGCGCGACGAACGAAGTCCATGGTTGCTTGGTCATCATGGAAGATGTGCCGGATGAAGCTCATCCATCTCGGGCATTTGGCATCCGGGTCTAAGGAGACGCCGAGCTTTCTCGTAACGATTGCGTCTTCACCGTCGCGGGGAAGTAAATTCAAAATGCTACCATCCGAACAACCGACGAGGTCAGTCCGGCTATCTATCGAGCTGGGACGGACGCTCAAATTCGACCGGGACAGTTCCACGGCAGCATTTATTCGGGCACGGTTTAGACAGCCCCTTAAAGGAGATGGCCCAAGTGAACTTAAATAGGTTTTTGCGACCTCCCCCTGAAAAAACTCCTTCGCCAAGCCCTGCACAATTGCATCGTTAGATGGTTCGAATACCTGATGGCACCTGAGGTACCATTTGCCGTCGGAGTAGATAATCTCATCATTGAATTTCGCGGCGAAAGCATCTGCGGCATTGGCATCACTGGAAAGGTCGGGAAAGTGCTGCGAAGAAGCATGGGTAACTGGAATCACTTGCCTTGCCGTTCCTTTTCTGTTGGCGCACCATTTCTTGATCCGATCCACGCTTGATCGACCAAGAACGGCGTCGAGGGTGTCGTCACCAGAGATCGCTTCGTCGCGAGCATACTTGTCGAACGTGGTAAGTACGCAACTCAGGCGATCCTGCAAGTTGCCATCAGCGGCGACGGCGGCAACGGCACGGATCAGATTTATTACGTCATCGGCAATCCAGCCCTGGCGGGCGAGCAACGCACTTATCGATAGCGACAGCTCGTGTCTGGAGCCTGGCATCCATCGCTTGCTGAGTTCAGTGGCGATGGAGATTTTTGTTGCTGATTTTGTGAGTTCAATCCAACTCGAAGCCGAAGGGGTGTGATCTTTGGGATACGAGAATTCAATGAGTTCGCCGCTTGGATGGGTTGAACCGGGGAAGAGCGTGTAGTGCTTCTGCCCTCGTAACTCGATGACCATGGTATCGCCGACAAACCTTTCGCAGCTGCCGAGATCATCTACTCGGTAGAGCCAATGGCTTTGTCGTTTTGATGGGCGTCCGAAGACGCAATTCGTTTGCGGCAAGAAATCCGGGGCGAATTTCAGGGCTTCGTGACTATCGATATCGACATCCACTAATCCGCCAGACGGTGTTCCCGTCAAAACGCCGATATTGGTTGAGTCGCCATTGAAATAGTCGCCGACGTTGTTGGCGGAAATCCTGAGCTGCGGCCATCCCCTGATCTTCGTCTCCTTTGATCGAAACTTGACCGGGATCGGCGAGAAACCCTCGGCTATGTAATCCAGTGCAATCTGATTGGGATAAATATCCATGTTGAAAGTCTCCTTTTGTTAATGGAATTGGAAATAAGTTGGAGCTGGTCAGTCGGAACCAGCTCCTTTCTCTGTGAGTGATCAGGAACCGACTGCGTTTCCTGTTTGGGAAATGGGTGGGGGCTCGCATTCCTTGCGCCAAACGTCTCGCAAGATCGACTTCTATCATTCTTCTCCTTGCTCTCGTCCTCCGACTGCTCGCTACTTCTCTCCCCGATGTGTGGAGGGTGTGTATGGACATCACATACTTTTTCTAACGCATTTGTGTTTGAAAAATTTATGGATCTGCATCCACAGCCTCCACAGCCTCCACACACCCTCTTTCTCGGGGGGAGCGGCGCGTGACGGCTTGATGGAAATTGGCGGCGATAAAAAAACGATAGGACATTTCTCGATGATTTTTTGTTGCTCTGTTATTTATGTTTAACAGCAGCGCGAAAGCGGGATCTCAAAAAAATATTTCCATGATTGGGAAGCGATGCTGCGAAGGTAGCGAGCCTCCGATACGTTTGTCTGACGCAAAGGACGGCCGTAAATGCGGCTATTCGCGGAACGAACGTTATGAAATGTCGGATCACTCCGGTTTGATGCCCGCGAACTGGATCACCTTTGCCCATTTTTCCGATTCAGCCGTGACAAAAGCGCCGAACTCCGTGGAGGTGAATGTCATCGGTATGGTGCCGAGCTCGGCGAGCCGTGACTTGATGGTTGGGTTTGCAAGCCCTGCGTTAATCTCGTGGTTGAGGCGTGCGATGATCTCTGGGGGCGTGCCTTTTGGCACACCAACTCCTGCCCACGTCCTGGCCTCGTATCCTGGAACCGTCTCGGCAATGGTCGGCACGTCCGGCAGCATGTTGAATCGATTTTTGCCAGCTACGCCCAGCGCCCGCAGCGCACCAGTGCGCACGTGCGGCAGCGATGTCACCATCACATCGAATCCAACTTGCACTTGTCCAGCGACTAGATCAGTCATCATAGGCGCGCTGCCGCGATAAGGAACATGGACTAAGTTGATGCCAGCCATCATCTTGAACAGCTCGCCTGCCAAGTGCGACGCTGACCCGGTCCCAAACGAGGCCATTGTCACTTTACCCGGACTTGTTTTGGCGTGGGCTATCAGCTCGGCGACGGTTTTGGCGGGGACCGATGGATGCGCAACCAACACCATGGGGTAAACGACGAGACCTGAAACTGGCGCGATATCCCGCCGCACGTCGAATGGTAGGTTGGAAAACATGCTCGAGTTGATGAGGGTCGACGCCGAATAGAACAGTAGTGTGTAGCCGTCAGGCGGCGAATTGATCACTGCTTGTGCAGAGATGTTCGTACTCGCCCCCGGCCGGTTTTCGACAATGACCTGCTGACCGAGCCGCTCTGACAACCATTGCCCCAGAATCCGGGTTACAGTGTCAGCACCACCTCCGGGCGGAAACCCGACGATCCATCGCACCGGTCGCGTCGGATAGGCTTGTGCTGTTGCCACCCGCGGGACTAGCGACAGCGCGGCAGCGCCTGCCAGATGCAGAAAAGTTCGGCGGGGAAGTTTCATTTTGAACCTCCCTTTCGCGGCTACTGCGCGATGCTTATCTCTCCGCGGCTCACCGGGCCTCCGGCTTGAAATAAACGTCGACCTTCATTCCGACCGCGAGCGGGTCCGGCTGCGCCAAGTCAACGAGGACTTCGACCACGTCGACGTCGGTCACGTTGCGTTGCCCGCGCGCGCTGATGCGGCCCGGCTCGACGATCGGCGCGATGAAGGAGACCTTGCCCGCGAAGTCGCGTCCGCGAAACGCGTCGGTGCGGATGACGGCAGGCTGGCCGACCTTGATCTCTCCCAGATCGCGCTCGTCCAATTCCGCGCGCACGCGCAGCGCCGAGACGTCCCCGATGATCAGCAGCGGCTGCGCGTTGGAGGGGCCCGCGAGCTCCCCCGGCTTGGCATTGATCTGCAGCACCGTGCCGGAAATGGGCGCGCGGATCGTCAACTGCGCGATCGCCGCGGCCGCGGCCGCCGCCTCGGCGCGCGCGACATTGACCTGACCGTCGGCAAAGGTCGGCAGCGGCGTGTTGGGGTCGGCTTCGATGCGACGCAGCTCCGCCTTCTGCTGCTGCTGGCGATTCTGCGCCCGCGCCAAGGCCGCGCGCGCGGCCTCGAGTGCCGCATCCGACGCTGTGCCGGCATGCCGATCGACCGCAGCCTTGTCGAAGGCGGCTTGCGCTTCGACGACCGCCTTATCGGCATCGGCAACCGCGTCCTCGGCCCGCCGCCGCGCGGCCGCCTTGTCGGAATCACTCGCGACCGGTTCGCCCCGTCGCCGCGGGGGCGCCGCCGGTGCCGGCCGGATGGGGGCCGGTGGCTTGCTCTCGTCGTTGCGTGCGCGCAGGCGAAAGGCGACTTGCGCCTCGGCGGCGGCGAGCCGCGCCCGCGCTTCAGTATCCACGAGCCGGATCAAAGGCTCGCCGGCGGAGACTTTGTCGTTCACCTTGACCAACACTTGCGCGATGACGCCCATCGCGGGTGCCGCGATCTTGATCGACCCCGACACAGGTTCGACCCGGCCGGGGGCTACCGTTTGCCAGCGCTTTGCGTCGGGTGCTTCCGAGCGCGTCGCGCGCGTGCTTTCTTGCTCGCCCGTTCGCGCCGCCAATACCGCTAGCGCCAACGCGGCGGCGACGGCGCCCAGCGCTGCCGACCTACTTTTCCACCCGCTCATGCTTTTCGGCACCATGTGGGACGGCGCAGTCGCGCTGCTCTTTCTTGACCGCTGCATCGCCGCGCTGTTCGCGCACGATGCGCCCATCCTCGATGTGAACCACCCGGTCGGCGAAGCGCAATATACGCGGGTCGTGCGCGACCACCAACACCCCGCGCGAGGCATCCTTGGCGATCTCGGCCAGGATGGTCATGATCTCGTTGCCGTTCTCGCCGTCGAGCGAAGCCGTGGGCTCGTCCGCGAGAACCGCCGATGGCTGTCCCACGATCGCGCGCGCAATCGCGACCCGCTGTTGCTCGCCGCCACTGAGCTCGAGGGGGAATGCATTGATCTTGTGAGGCAGGCCGACCATCGCCAGGGCGTCCTTGGCCTTGCCGATGGCGCGGGCGGAATTGTCGCCGCGCACGTCGAGCGCCAAGCGGACATTGTCGGTCGCCGTCAAGGTCGGAAACAGATGGTAGGATTGAAAGACGAAGCCCACGCGCTCGCGTCTGATCTTGGCCAGCTCCTCGGGCCCGGCGCCATCTGTCGCGCGGCCGCCGACGCGAACCGTTCCCTGCGTGGGCGTCAGCATGCATCCGAGGATCGAGAGCAGCGTGGTCTTGCCGCTGCCGGACGGCCCCATCAGCAGCGTCAATTCCCCGCCCTTGAGCGCCAAGCTCACGCCCTTGAGCGCCTGCACCTGCGCCGCTCCCCGGCCCAGCCACTTCACGATGTCGACGGCCTCGACGACGGCTTCGGTCATCGCGTGAACACCATGACAGGATCGATGCGCGTCACCTGCACGATGGCGGCGATCGCCGATACGACGCACATGAGTAGCGTCAGCAGGAACAGCACCGCCGTGAGCGCGGGCGTCATGACGATGGGCAGCGCGGTACCCGCCGTCGCCGCGACGACGATCAAACCGATGCCGGCCGCGAGACAGAAGCCGATGACGGCACTTATCAGCGCCTGACAAATGATCACTTTGTGAATGTAGACGCCCGACGAGCCGATGGCGCGCAGCGTCGCGAATTCGTTGATGTGATCCTTGGTGCTGGAATAGAGCGTCTGTGCGACGATGACGGTGCCGACGATGATCCCGAGCAGCGCGCCGGCGAACAGGGCGAAGCCGGCGCCGGTGCCGAACAACCAGAAAGAGCGGCTGCGGTCGCGGAACTCGGCGGTGGTGAGCACTTCGGCATCGGACAGATTCGCCTTGAGTCGGCGGCGCACGCTCTCCACGTCGGCGCCGGGCGCGACGCGCACGAGGAAATAGGTCGCCTTGTTCGCCGCGGTCCCGGTGAAAGCGCGGGCGCGATCGAGCGTGGTGAAAACATAAGGCGTGGTCGTGAATGATCGGATGCCGTTGGTGACCGCCCGCACCTCGACCTTCTGGCCGCGAATCTCTGCGGTTGCGCCGATCCCGCTGATGCCGAGTCGATCGAAGTAGGAGCGGTCGACGGCGACGGCGCCGGGAATCGCCAACGCATCGAGGCTGCCGTCGACCAAATTCCAGGGCTGCAATCCCCCTTCGCGCAAGTCGAAGCCGACGATGAAAACCGGGGAAGTTCCGCCCGCCGGAATCCGCCAGTCGGCGTAACCGATGACGATGGGCGCGGCCTGCGCCACGCCGTTGATCGACAGCGCTTGAAATCGCGTGCGCTCATCCAGCGTCGATGGGTCTTCGAAGCATTTCGTCCCCGGCGGCATGATCCACAGATCGGCGGAGGCATGGTCGATCATCGTGGTGACGATGCGCCCGAATCCCAAATAGAGCCCGAGCTGGACGGTCACGAGCACGATGGAAAACACGATGCCGACCACGGTCGCGATGAATCGCAGCCGGTCTTGCAACAGGTTTCGGGACGCGAGTCGATAAATCAGCGACATCGGGAGATGCGGTAGCCTGCTTTCGTTCATGTCGTGCGCGGATAAGCGCGGCGGAGACTAGCAAAATTATACCAATAGCGATCCGTTCACATCGTCACGGTCTGGCATAGCGATCGAATAATGGGGGAGCATGCAAAGGCGGTGAATCGCCATGAGACGCGAGATTTTCCCGGATCGAGGCGACATTGAGACGAAATCGCGGACCGAAAGCCCTCGATTGCATGCGCTGTGGCCCTGAAATGGGCATATTGTTAAGCGATGGCCGTAGACCTCAGGCAGGGGGGATACGCCATTGAAAACACGACTATCGATGTTGTTCATCGCCGGCGTCGTGATGCTCACGAGCGCTGCGCTTCCCAGCAAAGCCGCGGAGCCGACGGTGGCCGGCCTGTGGGAGAAGAAAGACGAGACAACCGGTCGGTCGGTGGGATGGTTCATCTTCGTTGAGCGCCGCGGCGTCTTCGAGGGCGCGTTTGCGAAGCTGTTCCCGCGGCCCGGCGAGGACCCCAATAAGATGCCGACCTGCACCGGATGCACGGACGACCGCAGGAACGCGCCGCTGCTCGGCCTCTCCTTCATCCGGGACATGAGGCGCAACGGATTCTCCTACGAGAACGGCAACATCCTCGATCCGCGCGACGGCACCATCTATCGCGCGATGATGACGCTGAGCCAGGATGGCCAGGTGCTGACCGTGCGCGGCTATCTCGGCATTCCGCTCCTCGGCAAAGACGAGGTGTGGAAGCGCTTGCCCGATAGCGCCGTCGCGCAGCTCGATCGCGCCGTCATCGTCAAATATCTGCCCGCGCGCGCGGCTGCGGCGCGGCACGCTCCCGGTGCCGTCCCGAAGGACGCCAGCGCTGAAGCACAAACGCCGCCACCGCGAATGAGCTTGCGTTAACTCGACGGCATTTGCGCGCCGAGCGGTTTTCGCGAACTTCCTGCAACATCCGCTGGTCCCCGCGAAAGCGGGGACCAGAATTATTTTTGCCGCGCGGCCAGGATCGCCTGCCACACGCGCTGCGGCGTCGCCGGCGGGTCCATGTGCTCGACGCCCAGGTTCGAGAGCGCGTCGACGATCGCATTCATCAGCACCGCCGAGCTCGGCGTGATGCCGGCCTCGCCGCCGCCCTTGACGCGCAGCACATTGCCTTGCGTCGGATCCTCCGTCAGCTTGACATCGAGATGCGGGAGATGATCGGCGCGCGGCATGCCGTAGTCGAGAAAACTCGCGGACAGCAGCTGGCCCGATCCTGGCTCGTAGACGCAAGCCTCAAGCATCGCCTGGCCGACGCCCTGCGCCACGCCGCCATGCACTTGGCCGTGCAGAATGAGCGGATTGATCGGCTGGCCGCCGTCGTCGATCGATGTATAGCGGCGGATGTCGACGGCACCCGTTTCCGCATCGACCTCGGCCTCGCAGACGGCGGCGCCGGTCGGATAGGCCGGGATGCGCCCGGTAAAGCTCGCCTCCGCCGCAAGCGGCCCGCGCAGCTCATCCGGCAACGCGGCAAGATTCTCCGCGGCGCGGGCGACATCGAACAGCGTCAGCCGGCGATTGCTGTTGGGCGCCATGAACAATCCATCCGCGAATGAGATGTCGCCCTCGGCAACGTCGAGCATGAGGGCGGCGATGCGGCGCGCCTTGCCGATCACCGCGCGCGAGGTCTCGACCATCAGTGCTCCGGCGAGCCGCATGGACCGATCGGAATGGGTCCCGCCGCCGGAGGCGAGCGCCGCGCTGTCGCCGCTGACGAAATCGATCGCCTGCGGATCGACACCGAGTTGATCCGCCACGACCTGCCGGAAGCTCGTCTCGTGGCCCTGTCCGCTCGATTGCGTTCCGACGATGAGAGCGACGCTGTCGGTGGGCAGAACTTTGATCGCGACGCGTTCGTGCGGCATGCCAACCGGGGTCTCGACGTAATTGGCGATGCCGATCCCGAGCAGCCGGCCGCGCTTCTTTGCCGCCCTGCGGCGAGCGGCAAAACCGTCCCAGTCGGCGGCTTCGAGCGCGCGGGCGAGGTTGCCGGCGAAATCCCCGCTGTCATAGGTAAGCCCGGTCGCCGTGCGATGCGGCAGCTTGTCGTGACGGATCAGGTTGCGGCGGCGCAGCTCCACGCGGTCGATCTTCAAGCGTCTTGCGGCAATATCGATCAGCCGCTCCATGACCGTCGTCGCTTCCGGCCTTCCGGCCCCACGAAACGGCGCCGTCGGCACGGTATTGGTCATCACGCCGCGCAGGCGCACCCATGCGACCGGCACGTCGTAGACGGTTGGTGCGACGCGGTAGCCGTTGCCGAGCGGAACGTAGGAGACGGTGTGTGCTCCGGTATTGCCGGTAAGCTCGAGCGCGAGCGCCAGCATGTGTCCGCGGCGGTTGAAGGCAAGCCGCGCGCGCGTGACGACGTCGCGCGCGGTATAGTCGGTGAGAAACGCCTCGTTGCGATCGCCCGTCCATTTCACGGGGCGTCCCACGCGGCGCGACGCCCAAACGACCGCCAGCTGCTCCGGATAGATGTTGAAGCGTGAGCCGAAGGCGCCGCCGACATCGGGACAGATCACGTGCACGCGCTCTTGCGACAGTTTGAGACAGCCAGCGAGCGCATGCCGCAGGCGGTGCGCGCCCTGGCAGCCCGAGATCAAGGTATAGCGCTGCGCTGTGGCGTCGTAGCTGCCGATGGCCGCGCGCGGCTCCATGAAGGCGCTTGCGGTGCGCTGGTTGCGGATCGTCGCATCGACGACGAGGTGCGCGCCGGCGATGGCGGACTCCACAGCGGCGCGGTCGCCGAAGGCGCAGTCAAGCGCGAGATTGCCGGGCGCCTCCGGCCAGATCGTCGGCGCTCCGTCCGCGAGCGCTTCCATGACGTCGGCCACCGCCGGCAGGGCTTCGTATTCGATGACGACCGCTTCGGCGCCCTCGCGCGCCGCCGCGGGCGTTTGCGCCACGACCATCGCAACCGCCTCGCCGACGAAGCGCACGCAGCCGATCGCGAGCGGCAGATGCAGCTGATCGAAAACCTTGCGCTCCGGCGTCGTCGCGAAGGTCGGGATCTTGACGTCGTTCGCGTCGGCCGGATTGGGAAGATGCGCCATGCCGATGTGGCCGTCGCCGGTGTAATCCTCGCCAACGAGCACGGCCAGCACGCCGGGACGGCGACGCGCGGCCGACGCGTCGATCGAAACAATGCGCGCATGAGCGTGCGGCGCGCGCACGAACGCGGCGTGGGCCTGCTGCGGAGCCGAAACGTCATCGGTGTAATTGCCGCTCCCGCGCACGAAGCGCAGATCCTCGAACCGCGGCATGCCGCGCCCGATGAAGGGGCCGCGGCCGAGGGGAGCGTCGATCGCATCCATTTGCTGCAATTCCCCCACCTTGGACCAACACCGTTGCCAATTGGCCGCAGCCGTCGTTTATAGTCGTCCCGACGCTTTGCGCTACGATCCATCGGCTGCGGCCGAAAGGGTCGATCGCGACGGCGAGGGGACGCCGTTTGCAACAACCTAAATAGCGCGTTCATGGGCGCAAAGGGAGAAATCGCATGACGCTCGGGCGTACCCTCATTGCGTGGCTCGCGATCGTCGCCGGCGCGAACGCACTCCATGCCCAGGAAGTCACGGTCAAGGTCGGCACCGTGCGGTCGATTTCCACCGCCACCATCCTGTGGGGCGTCGAAAAGGGCTACTTCAAGGAGTACGGCATCAACGTCGTGACCGAGACGCTCGACACCGCGGCCAACTCGATCGCCCTCTTGGCGCAGAACCAGTTGCAACTCGTGGAAGGGGGAATTTCCGCCGGCTATTTCAACGCGCTGGAAAAGAGTTTGCCGGTCACGATGGTGCTCGATCGCGTCACGAGCCCGCTCGGACACAACCTGATGCTGCGCCCCGACCTCAAGGGCGAGATCACCCAGTTGCGCCAACTCAAGGGCAAGACCATTGCCACCAATGGCCAGGGCGGTGTGTCGACCTATGAAGTCGGCAAGCTCTTGGAGAGCGACGGGCTGACCATCAATGACGTGGACATCAAAGTCATCCCGTTCACGCAATATGCCGTTGCCTTCAAGAACAAGGCGATCGACGCGGCGATCACGATCCCGCCGTTCACCGCACAATTGCTCGACGGCGGTCACGCCGTGAATTTCAAGGATCCCGACGACATCGTCAAACCGCACCCGCTCACCATCGCGGTGAGCATGATCAACACCGATTTCGCCAAGGCCAATCAGCAGCTCGTGCGCAACTACTACGTCGCCTATCTGCGCGCCATCCGCGACTACTGCCAGGCCTATCACGGCGGAGCGGTGCGCGCGGCGCTGATCGATCTCGCCATCCATACCGGCACGGAAACGCGGCCGGAATTGCTGCACAAATATCCGTGGCCGGCACGCAGCCCGAACGGCACGATCAATGTCGCGAGCATGCTCGATATGCAGGCATGGTTCCACAAGAGCAAGATGAGCAACTCCGAGTTTCCCGCCGATCGGCTCGTGGACAAAAGCTACGTCGACTATGCCGTGAGCAAGCTCCCCCCGTTCGTGCTCGAGCACAAGGAGAGCACGCTCGCCGGCTGCCGCTGACGCAGCGCGCCGCCCGCTGCCCATGACGCAATCCCTTGAGCGGCGCGGCGCAGCGATCGATGTCACCGGACTGCGCAAGGAGTACCTGAGCGGCCCCGCGCGCGTGGTTGCGCTCGACGATATCAATCTGCGCATCGCACCGGGCGAATTCCTCTGCATCGTCGGCCCATCGGGCTGCGGGAAATCGACGCTGCTGCGCATTCTCGCCGGGCTGACCGCCCCGAGCGGCGGCACGATCAAAATCGAGGCGCGGGGCTGGGCGGTCGAGAATGCGATGGTCTTCCAGGAGAGCGGCCTGTTTCCCTGGATGAGCATCGAGGCTAATGTCGGCTTCGGCCTCATGACGCGCGGCGTTCCCGCCGACGAGGCGGCGGCGCGGATCGACGCCGCGTTGAAGCTCGTCGGCTTGACCAAATTCCGGCGGCACTACCCGCACCAGCTCTCCGGCGGCATGCGCCAAAGGAGCGCCATCGCCCGCGCGTTCGTCACCGATCCGGGCATGCTGCTGATGGACGAACCGCTGGCCGCGCTCGATGCCCAGAACCGCGTGATCCTGCAGGCCGAGCTCCTGCGCATCTGGGAGCAGACGCGCAAGACCGTGATCTATATCACCCATTCGATCGATGAGGCGTTGCTGCTCGGCGACCGCACTGTGGTGATGACCGCCCAGCCGGGCCGCATCAAACGCATCGTCGAGGTGCCGTTTTCCCGCCCGCGCAACCTCATGACGTTGTCGGCGTCGCCGGAGTTTGGGCAACTCAAGCTCGATATCTGGCAGGTGCTGGAGGAGGAGGTCACGCGCGCACGCCGCGACGAGGAGAAATGAAAAAGGGAATCAGCGAGC
>Ga0306924_10003938_pt1 | contig 14402 bp, 10 predicted proteins | sample sta12Can44000111_FD_203756 | JGI IMG/M metagenome (GOLD analysis project Ga0306924, IMG submission 203756) | Lab enrichment of tropical soil microbial communities from Luquillo Experimental Forest, Puerto Rico - statanox.12C.anox.44.000.111 (v2)... | ecosystem: Environmental > Terrestrial >... | reverse complement strand
GTTGAAACCCGATGCATCCGGCTTTATTCTGGGAACATGACCGGGTACGTAATCCTAATGGAAAGACAAACAACGATATGGCTCTTTGCAAAAACATCCTGGCCTTTGACCTGGGCGCGGAAAGCGGGCGGGGAATTCTGGGCCGATTTGACGGACAACAATTGACCCTGGAAGTGATGCATCGTTTTGCGAACGGCGCTGTTCGGCTCCTGGACACGCTTCAGTGGGACGTGCTCCGGCTGTACAGCGAAATGCTGGCAACGTTGCGGAAAATCGCTGCCGACCATGGAGGCATCGATTGCCTGGGTGTGGATACCTGGGGAGTCGATTTTGCCTTGCTGGGCCGAGGGAGCACGCTGCTCGGAAATCCCCGGCACTATCGGGACCCGCATACGGAAAGCGTCATGGAGGCGGCTTTTGAGCGAGTTTCTCGCAATGAAATCTTCCGACAGACTGGCCTGCAATTCATGCGCTTCAACACGTTGTTTCAACTACTGGCGATGCAGCGCGATCATTCTCCCCTGCTCGACATGGCGGAAACGCTGCTCTTTATTCCCGATTTGTTTCACTTTTTCTTCACCGGCATCAAGGTGAACGAGTTTACCGATGCAAGCACCAGCCAGATGATCGATCCGAGAACCAAGAGTTGGGCTTACGGCCTGATCAAAGAGTTCGGACTACCAAATAAGCTTGCCGGGTCCCTGGTGGCTCCCGGAACCGTTCTTGGACCGCTCCGAGCTGCGGTTGCGAGCGAGGTGGGATTGGCTCCGATGCCGGTAATTGCGCCTGCCTCGCATGACACAGCCGCGGCGGTTGCGGCCGTGCCGTCCCAGGGAGATTCGTGGGCGTATATCAGCTCAGGAACCTGGTCCCTGATGGGAGCCGAATTGACGGCGCCCTTGATCAACGATGCGGCACAAAACTACAACTTCACCAATGAGGCAGGCGTCGGCGGGACGATTCGGTTTCTCAAGAATGTCATGGGACTGTGGCTGGTGCAGGAGTGCCGAAGGGCCTGGGAGCGAAGCGGTCAAGCATACAGCTACGAGGAATTGACTTGCTTGGCTGAAAAGGCCGAGCCATTCTCCGGCCTGATCGATCCCGATGCAGCCGGTTTCATACTGCCAGCCAATATGCCGGAGGCCATTGCCGCATACTGCCGCCGAACCGGCCAGCCTGTTCCCGCCGGACCGGGAGCGACGGTTCGCTGTGCGCTGGAAAGCCTAGCTTTGAGGTACCGCTGGGTACTCGATCGACTGGAGGAACTCCTGGGCCGGAGACTTGGTGTTATTCATTTGGTGGGAGGCGGCAGCCAGAATTCATTATTATGCCAATGGACGGCCGACGCATGCAATCGAGAAGTCCTGGCCGGACCGGTCGAAGCAACGGCAATCGGCAATGTTCTGGTCCAAGCCATGGGGCTGGGACTGGTGGGAAGCCTGGCGGAAGCGCGGGAAGTGGTTCGCCGATCCTTTGAAGTCCGGTCGTTTATTCCGAAAAATGCGGAAGACTGGCATGGTCCCTACGAACGGTTTCTTGGATATTTAATGAAGGACAATTGATATAATTTCCGGAAAGCGATTGCGAAGGAAGCCGTATTTTTTTCCGGAGCGAAATTTCCGAAAGAGGATTGATCCATGTCCGCCGTTACCAAGCCAAACCTGAACCAAGGCAATGGAGCGTCTGTGGACTCGCGCCCGATTACGGTGCCGGATTTTATCGCGGCCAAAGCCCGAGGTTGGCGGCTGACGATGTTGACGGCCTACGACTACACCATGGCGCGGCTGCTGGATGCCGCGGGAGTAGATGGTTTACTGGTCGGCGATTCCCTGGGAATGGTCGTACAAGGAAAAGAACATTCGTTGACGGTGACGATGGACGAGATGATCTACCATGTGCGCTGCGTTAGCCGGGGAGTTCGGCGCAGTTTGCTGGTGGCGGACATGCCATTCATGAGTTACCAAGTCAGTCCCGCGCAAGCCCTGGAGAATGCCGGCCGCTTGATCAAGGAAGGTGGAGCCCACGCGGTAAAGCTGGAAGGGGGGGTGCGCAGCGCCGCGGCCATTGCTGCGATCGCAGGAGCCGAAATTCCGGTCATGGGCCACATCGGGATGACGCCCCAGTCCGTCCGGCGCCTCGGAGGGTTTCGGGTGCAGCGAGATGGAAGTCAATTGATGGAAGATGGCCAGGCCACCGAAGTAGCCGGGGCCTTCGCGCTCGTCATCGAGTGCGTTCCCGGCGATCTGGCGAGTAAGATCACGGCAGTTGTTAAAATTCCCACCATCGGCATTGGCGCGGGCGCAGGCTGCGACGGGCAAATCCTCGTTGCCCAGGACATGCTTGGGCTGTACACGGATATCCGGCCCCGTTTTGTCAAACACTTTGCGAACCTTGGCGATGAAATTCGCGAGGCAGTCGGCTTGTATTGCCGGGAGGTGCGGGATGGAACTTTTCCGGCAGAGGAGTATAGCTTCTAGAAACTATCAATTGCCAGCTGGGAAAAATCAGGGTAGTATTGAAGCGTTGGGTTTTGAGAACGGAAACATTAGGGGGGACCGAACAATGATTACGCTTTGGGGAACCAAACAACGGTTCTGTGACGGCATTTCCCGCCGCGGCTTTCTCAAAATCGGAGCATTTGGAGCCGGTATAACCTTGGCCGAGATGTTGCGCGCCAAGGCGTGCGCCGGGTCATCCGCAGCGACGAAATCCGCCATTATGATTTACCTGCCGGGCGGACCGTCGCACATGGATATGTATGATCTCAAACCGGAAGCTCCCGTGGAGTATCGGGGCGAGTTCAAACCGATCGCGACGAATGTTGCCGGGGTGCAAATCTGCGAGCACATGCCGCGGCAGGCGCAGATGATGGATAAGTTGGCGCTTATTCGTTCGGTTGTATCCGTGGACGAACATTCCGACTCTCTGGTAATGACCGGTTACAGCGAGAATCAGAATCGCGTAGCGCATCATCCTGCGTTTGGTTCGGTGGTGTCGAAATTGCGAGGTACCGAAAATGTCGACATCCCCCCATTCATCAGTTTGCGTGGCATGTCGATCGGGCAAGAGCCGGGTTATTTGGGCGTGGCGCACCGCGCTTTCACGCCGAGCGGTCCGGGACTTGAAAATCTCCGCCTGGCGGGAGGAATCAACAGTGATCGGATGGAAAATCGCAAAACACTATTGGCCAGTTTCGATACGGCCCGACGGGAAATCGACGCCAGCGGCACGATGAAGGGCCTGGACGCGTTCACCACCCGGGCATTTGACATGATTGCTTCCGGGGCGGTTCGCAAGGCCCTGGACCTGACTCGGGAAGATCCGCGCATTCGCGACCGTTATAAAGGAGCGGAACAGTTTCTAACGGCGCGGCGTTTAATTGAAGCCGGCGCCGGTTGCGTGACGCTGGCGATCGGAGGCTGGGACACGCACGGGGACAACTTCAAGACCCTGAAGCGGCAACTTCCCGAGGTAGACCGGGGAGTCGCCAATCTAATTCAAGACCTGCACGACCGAGGCATGGAAAATGAAGTCGTAACGGTGATGTGGGGTGAATTCGGGCGCACGCCCAAGGTCAACGGCGGCGCGGGCCGCGATCATTGGTCGCCGGTAATGTCGGCGCTGGTTGCCGGGGGCGGACTGCGGATGGGCCAGGCTATTGGCTCCAGCAGTGCCCGCGGCGAATATCCTAAAGATAAACCTTATCGGGTTGCCAATGTTCTGAGCACGCTTTACCAGGCCATCGGCATTGATCCGGCCATGACATTCCTCAATGGCGCCGGCAGGCCGGTTTATCTTCTGGATGATCGAGATCCAGTCAAAGAATTGATGTAGTCGATTGTCGATGAACCAACGGAAACAGGCCGGCTGTCTGCCGGCCTGTTGTTTTGCCTATCAAATATCAGTCTTTCGCGTTACGGGATTTCGTCAAAGTTTCCACTTCAAAGCGCAAGTTCAAGTAAATAAAGACGTGGGCCACCGCCAGATAAGCTATCAGGGGCGCTGCCGCCAGACCGGCCAACAGGCACAGGCTCAATCCAATGGCGTTATCGAAGCTGCCCCAGTTTCCCACCCGACCCCAAGCCACTAGGAGCAGGGGAAACGCGAAAACCAGCGTTGTCAAACCTACGAGAATCGCTGCAAATTGGTACAGGAATAATCGACCCCAATGCCGGCGAATCATGCCCCACCATTGACGCACTCCTTGCAGCAGCGGACATTCTTCGATGACCACGACCGGTCCCAAAAGGAGTGTAAAACCCAAGACGGGCCACAAGACCATTTCCGACAACAAAACTAAGACCGTGAGCACCGGCAGACCGAATTGCCGGAATTCTTCCATATTCTGGACCGGTTCCCATGCACGCAGTTGTTCCGGGAGCAAGCGCAAGGCCCAGATTGCCAGACTGGTTCCGGCGGCGATTGTCAAAAAAGGAGCAAACAATCGAATGGAGAAGATTCCCCAGCCAGCGCGGGCTTCCAGCCAACGCGCCGGACGCAGGCGAGACAATTCGGTATAAGTCATTTGGGTCAGCAAGATATTACTGGCAACATAGATGGCCACGAGTACAAGGCCAAGCCCCACCCAGATTCCCGCGGACCAGGGTTGAAAATAGAAATCAGTAAAGCTGGCAGTAAAGGCCACGACAGCCGCACTCACCACGCCCGCGGTTCCAGCCACCACGAGCTTGCCCTTGGAAATTGTGGTGTCCAGCGCCGCAACCAACTCCTCCATCAATCCCCGCAACCCGACAGTCTTCAAGCGATGGGGATCCAACCGGGCAGCGATGCTGACCGGTTCGGACGGTGACGCCTTGAAAGCCGGCAATTGCCGCTCGATCATCAACGAGGAAGCAATTCTGGAAGGATGGGCGCCCGGTACGAGGTCTGCGAATTCTCGGGTCCAATCGAGTGTGGACCATTCTTCTTCGTTGGACCTCCGTACCCGGCTTTCCAAAGGAATCTGCCCGGTGCTTAGATGTTGGCGAACAGCCAAGGTAGTGGGAGCTCGAACAACGCGGCCATCCGGAAACCGAACGTACCATGTGTCAGGATGAGATTTCATTGCGGGCAAAAACTAATGAAAGAATGATAACGGGGGCCCTCAAGCCCCAAATAATTCTTAGCGAAAAATGGATGTCAAAACCACCACAAAATGGTTTTGCCGAAAACTTCAGTAATTCTACGCTACATTTTTTCTTTGCGGCAATTAAGGCGTTATTAGAACTGGCTATATTTCGAAATAGTGAGCAAAGAAAAATCTTGACATGCCGACACTGCCTTGCGGAAAAATTCCTTAGAAAATGCATCATCGTTACCCCCTAAAGGAGATTTCGAGAAATGACTCGCCTTGTCCACCGGACCCGGCATTGGTACACTCTTGAATTTGAAGCAGGCTATGGTCGTTTAAATTTAGAACAGAATAGTCTGGACCGTTTCCAATAGACCATCCGCCTGAGCACGGAAGCATCCGTTCATGAATGTAAGCGTTTTCCCTCGATCAATCCCCATGCCTCGCCGACAATGGTTGGCGGCGGGGATTTTTCTTTTTTTTGCCGCCCTGAGCATTCAGTACGCGTTCAAGGTGAGTGACGAGCATCGGTCCGCGATTTTGCGTTGGCGGCCTCAGATCCAGCAAATCCATGACGTCGATATTTACGAGCGTTTTACTTATCCGAATCCGCCGATCATGGCGTTGTTGTTGAAGCCTTTGGTACATCTCCCACCTTTTGCGGGATCTCTTGCCTGGTTTTATTTGAAGGTAGGAATGACCCTGGCGGCACTCTATTGGGTCTTCAAGCTGGTTGAAACGCCGGCGCGGACGTTTCCATCGTGGGCCAAAGCGCTGGTAATTCTCTTAAGCCTCCGGCCGATTATGGGGGATTTATCCCACGGGAACGTGAATTTATTCATTTTGTTTTTGGTGATCGGCGCCCTATACGCGTATCATCATGGAGCTGATTTTGCGACGGGAGCAATACTGGGACTGGCGGTTGCCTGCAAAGTCACGCCGGCTCTTTTCGTGCCCTACTTTCTATGGAAACGCGCCTGGACGGCGCTGGGAGGGTTCGCAATCGGACTGGTGCTGTTCCTTTTTCTGGTGCCCGGCCTTTCGCTCGGAATGGCCCGTAATGTCGAGTTGGTTCATAGTTGGTATCAGAGCATGGTTAAGCCCTATCTTGTCGATGGTCAGGTCACGACCGAGCATGTCAACCAATCCCTGCCCGGGTTAGTATATCGTTGGTTTTCAGCGGGGACTGCCATTGACAGTAAGGGAAATTCCAACGAAATTGGTGCCATTGCCGAATTGGACCCCGGGGTATTGCGCTGGATTGTCAAAGGATTCATGGGCGTATTTGCCCTTATAGTGATTTGGACCTGCCGGACTCCCACACTGCCGCGCCATGGCTGGCGATTGGCCGCGGAATTCAGCATCATTCTTTTAGGAATGCTCCTATTCAGCGAACGCACCTGGAAGCACCATTGTGTAACACTGCTACTTCCATTCTCCGTCGTGGTTTATTATTTGGCCGTGTACAGCCTCGGACCTTTACTGCGATTCTACCTGATTGGGACCCTGCTAACGGTAATGGTCTTCATGATGGCGACGAGCACGGGCCTAGTAGATCGCTGGGACCATACGGCAAGATTAGCCCAGGCGGACGGGGCTTATGTGTGGGCTTATTTCCTGTTGATCGCCGCGCTGGCGGTCGTGCTACGGCAGAGAGATCGCACTGTCACCGAAGCGGTCTAATCCATTCGAATCGCAACACTTATCGGACGGCATTACCGCATTCAGTCAATCGATTATGCTCCTGTACGGTACCGGATGTCCCGTGGTCGTGTTGGCCGGGGGAGGCGCGTGCAGGTTGAAGCGCGGTTGCGGGCCCGGATTGCGCGTTAGTACCGAGCGGTCCACAATGGCGAACATGCGATGGCGGACGTGGCGATTCTCGGCACGGCCAATTTCCTTCCCTAACTTCACCGGCCGGACGCGGTCGTCGGTCACTTCGAAGAAGCCGACAGTGATCCAGACGGCAAAGACGTTGCTGCGGTTGGTGATGTTATTAAAGATTTTGTTCATTAGTTCCATGCGCAAATAGGGATGTTCCTGATTACCGATTTCCAATAACCGGTTCCTGTGATCAGGATCATTGGGATCAAGGCGAAGAAGGGTATCTTCCAGTCCGGCGGGCACAAAGACCGGATTCTGATTATCCCTGGCCAGTCCTGTAGCCATGCTCCTGAATGGCCGATCGACCTTGCCGGGTGTTTCCGGGCTGATGACAGTTGTTTCTCCACTGGGAAGCGAGATTTGCGTTCCCAGGGTTCGGGATTTCCTAAGTTTGAGGTAGATTTCGTGAATTTCCCTGGCGGTGAAGTTATTGGAGCGCTGCGGGGAATACGGATCCGCCAGTGCGAGAAAGGTTTCTTCATCCCAATTCGTATTGATGTTGATCTTACCTGGAATCCGCTCGCTAATGGTGTTGGGAGTAATTACACAGCTTTTGAGATGGTCCCGCTGGAAAACCGCCAGGAAACCCGATTGGTTCACGTCCAAGACTCGAACGACTTCTTCCCGGTTCGGCGGGTTTAATGGGTCAAATTTGTCAATGACTAGGGAGGATCCTTTTTCAATTCTCCAGGTACCTCCCGTGGAGGTTGTTCCGGTGCGGACGGGCAAAGGAACCCAAATCGGTTGCTGGGGTTGCATTGGATCTAACATGATTTCCGGACCAGGCAATTTTACGTCCATCATACCGATGGTTTGATTCCGTGTACCGAGAAACTCCAACGCTCGGTAGAGGCGATGCGATCGGCCTGTTTGGGGAGGCAAATCTTCATCAAACCAGGGCGCGCGATGGTTGAACTTCTGTTCGGCGTTAATGCCGGTAATGAATTGTTGGGTCAATTCATGCGGTTTCCAGGCGGAAACCTGCATCAATTCCATGGGACTGACCAACTTGCGGTCCAGATGAACCAACCAATCATAATTGGTGGGTCGAGGGGAGTTGGCCGAGAAAAACGTATGATTAATCAGTTGAATCCCGGTCTGAGGCAAGTTTATAGTGGCGGCAAACGGTTGATACCGTCCCCAGGCGTAACGTGGCGTTGGATCCGATCCGCTATGGTTCACCAGAATATCTTCCATGTAGTCCACAGTGATAAACGGATTGTATGTCGGCGAGCTCGGATTGTCTTTCCAGGGCATGTAGGGACAGGCCAGGCGCCTTAGCAAAATAGTGGGACTATGGCCCCGACCAAGGGGAAAAATCAGTTCAGGTCTTGCAAGCGACGGTTGCATCGTAGTTCCCAGGGGACCCGGGCCAATCACCATGTATCCCCGCGTGTTGTCACCTGCCGTTGCTCCATCGGAAGGAAAGAGCAAAAGGTTGCCGAAATTGGTTAAAGTCCTCTTGATCGCTTGAGGATCCGGAGCTCCCCACACATTTGCGGAATCGCGCAATTGGCTGTTTTTGTCGGTAATGACGAGTGCGTAAGCGCCGTCTAGTTTGGCTTTACCATCCAAAAACAACGCGGAGTCCGTGAAGAATGGGTTGTACAGTTCGACCCAGGCACTGGCGGTGAAGCTGCCTCTTTCCACATACGCTTCGTTAAGCAGCACGCGCGGGAGTTCGGTGCCGAACACCCAATGTTTAATATTTGTAGCAGGTTCGGTAAACCAATTGAAAGGCGTCATAACGTCGTCGGAATCAATGTAGTCGACGATATTGACGGCTAGTTGGGCCAGGTAACGCCAGGTGTTGAAGCGGATCCTTTGGGGATCCAACGGGTCCGGAGGCTGAGGGAGGCCCGCGCCGGTCACCTGGACAAGACAATCGAAAATCTCTTCAGCAAAGATCTGCCGGGCTCTTTGCGCGATCAAGAATTGTTTTACCTGGTCGGGCGAATAATACCCTCCGCTGGGAGGAACGGGGTAGTCGGGTAGGTACCGATTCAAATCGATGCGGCGCAATCCGGTAAGTGCCGCGGTTGTGCGCCAATCCCCCGGGTTGAATTCACAATCTCTTGGGTCAAAGAACGGCAACGCGGTTGCAAGCGGAGGAAAATTCACAGCCTCTCCGGAGGGATGGAGAGCCGAAGTCTGGGGAGGATAACGGTTATAAGCCATGAGATGCGAGGGCCAAAAATAAGGAGAAACGCCGGGACGGTCCACATCGAAACTCCGAACCGTTACCAAATTGCGCCTTTTGGTCGAGCCGCCGGGATCATTCGCATCCCCGAAATTTTGCGGGAAAAGATGAAACACATCGGATGTAAAGGAGCTGGAGCCGGTGTCGCCGTAACGAAGAAGTGCTTCCATACAGGAAAGATCGAACGCACGGTCGGGAGGAAACGGCGTGAACGGATTGTAAATTTTTGGATGGTTGGTGAGTTCCAATATTTCACTGCCTGGAAGATTTGGACTGGCATACCCAAGGGGAACCGAAGGAAAGCATTGGTAGGGTCCATAAAGTATATCGGGCAGAATCAATTGTTCGGAAGGGAGGCCGTTGGCCATTTCCTGAGACCCATCAAAATCGATGGGTCCGTAAAATCGTGGAACACAAAGCTGTTCTGCCAGCTGGTTTGCGGCGTGTGGAAAAAAAGGGGGGCCAATAGGACCGTATCGACCATTCATGGATCGAGTGCCGCTGAAGAGGTTGCGGAATTCCAAAAGGTTTCTGTCCAGAACCTTGGCCGGATTCACTTCCCAGGGTCCCCAACCCTGATTGGAAGCATGTTCCGCATTATTGAAGCCGTGCAGGTTGCCATGCACATTGAGATTGATCCTGTTATCGAGATCCACGATCAGAGGGGCGAACAACGGCTTGAATTGTCGTCCATCGGGCGCCGTCATGACCGGGAAATCGAGGTCGATCCAGATGCTGTCGTTATTGTGGATTTTTTTGGTGTACGGGTCATAATATCCGGGAGCCCCAACCAGATTCTTGACATCGCCGCCTTCATCTTCCGGATACGGAAAGCCCGGCCCCATGTCGATGGGCCTTGGACGCAGCGAGAGGTACTTCCCTTCCGGCGAAGTCCAGTGCGGATTTTGCCGGTCGAATGCTCCAACCGGCAATGTCCCCAAGGCTTCATGGCGAAACAACCAGGGACGGTGGAAAGACGGCATGAGCAAAGTGCCTTCCGGAAACCGGGTGCCATCGACTTCCAAAGGACCAGCTTTTACGACCGCCAGGAACAAATTGTTGAGATCCGGATAGGTGTAAGGGGCGTTGAAACCGCCAACATAAGGACCGGGAACTGACGTGGGATCATTGGGATTCGTTCGCCACGGTTCGTAGGTCGTCGCGTCATCGGAAATGCGCCAGGCGCCCAAACGTTCCGGGTCCCGGAGAAAACCGTCCGTGGAGAAGAAAGTGTAATTGATCAGTTCATAATCATCCCTGGCATAAGGGTTGTTAAAATCTCCCGGCTTCGGATCCGAAGGATTGAGCGGACTTGCCGTATGCAGCCGGCCGGTACCGCTATATGGAGTCTCGTTAAGAGAATTTCCATTGGCAACTTCATAGTTAAAAGTTCTGGTTTGCGGATCATATCGGTAAAACTGGCCGAACATATTCCGGGCCAGAGAATGACCGCGCAGACCGGAATAAATTCCCCGTTCATCGTCCGGAACATCATAAATCAATTGACCGAGAAAATAGGAAAGGAGCAATTCTGGATCGAGATCGGGCCGGACAAGAGATTCGCTGTCTCGGAAATTTCGGGAGGAGGTGGCGGCCGAGTAGGCATATAGGACAAAACTGAGTGCGACGATGGCGAAGAGGGTCAATAATGCGATTACTACGAGGAGAATCACTCCGCGACGCTTCTGCGCTGCCAAATCAAAAGATGTACGCAACATTGGGGTCTGCTCCGATCATCCCCACCTTAGCGCCGGTTCTAGCAATGATCTGGGATCGCAAGGGGATTTATCGCATTCCCCCGGAGGCTGCCGCCGGGGGAATGAGTGCCCTTTATTTCTTGGCCTTTTCTTCCAGAGTTTGCACGCGAGCTTGGCGGATAATCAGCCGGCCATCTGTGCTGATCTCCCCCCGGCCCAAAATCGTGGCTGTAATTCGGGCGCTAGCGTTACGAAGTCGTTTTTCATCGTTCTGAAAATAGACTGTCACGGTGACTATTTCCGGCTTGGCATTGGTCGTCTTTTTGCTCTTCGCTTGCTGTTTGGGAGGTTGAATGACGGTCTGGAAATCATACCAGTAGGTCTTATTCTTGCTATCGTGACCGACGTGATGGAGTTCGCCGGTATAACGAACGGTTTGTTCGTTATATTTCTGGGATAACTCTCTTTCCGGATCGGCAACGGGCTGGCGCAAATCCATTGGATCAACCACAACGACGTATTCCGGGAGCGCGACTTTGCGAGGTGCATCGGCAGCCAAAGCAAAGTTGCAAACCACCAACAGGGCGGAGAGGACCAAAGCTACGCGGACCATGAGATGTTCCCCTTTCAAAGTAAAATCGCTTGCCAGCTCCTGACCGGAACCAAATGTACGAATTCCCCCACTAGGAATCCTCGGATATTAACAACTTCGGGCAAAGATTGCACGCCAATTCCCGCTGCCGAGCGGTTTTCCCCTCAATTCTCCGTGCATTACCGGACTTCCCCCGAAATCTCTACGCGTGCCGGATTCACGGATATCCCTTTTGGTTTTATCTCCAGCGCTCCCTTTACCACGCCGGGATCTCGATTGGGCCGATACGTGCCGACCAGGAGAAATCGGTTGGAAGAAACTTTGCGAGTTATCTGAACGTCCAACTCCTTTCCCAGCGTATGAGTTAGGACAAAATCCTTTTCTTGAAGGTCCTTCAATTCTGAAGAAACTTCCACAAAAACGGTTTTCTGCGTAGCATGGCCTTTGTCCACGGGATAGAAAGTCAAATGCCCCGGGATCACTTCAATGGGAGCATTTACGCGGAACGTCACTGGCACGGTGACCGGTGGCCATTTCTCGGAATCCGTGTGGACTATGATCTTGACACCGTGCAATCCGGGTTTGAACCGGTCGGGGTCGACTTCCACCTTCATCGTCCATGTTTGCCGAGCCGAATTCCTTTTTTCCGTCTTTGGCGTCGGTTCGCTGGCAACCGTCAACCATTTGGGTTTTTCAATTCTTGTGATGGAAACATCGCGGTCGCTATTGTTGCGAAACTCAAAGGAGCGGTTTCCCTTTGATCCCGAAGCCAGCCGTCCGAAATTCAAGGACTCGGGAAGAGCGGAAAGCGATTGACTGATGTCTCCCCGTATGCGCAACTGATACAACGGCGCATCCGGTTCTGCAAACTCAACCGTGATGGCTTGGCGAACGTGTCCTTCCTTCAACGTGCCACGCAGAGCGACTTCCAAAAAAGTCACTTGGTTAGGCTTGATTTTTTTGAGAGTAAATTCTCCGAGCGCACAGGTACAGGTTTGAGACACAGTCTTGATGGTCCAGGGAATCGCGCCATCATTGGTTATGGAAAACCGGTGTTTGGTTTCCGTGCTCGGTGTGATCATACCGAAATTCCAAGTTAAGATGCGCCAGCGCTCGTGCACCATAGGTTGGTTCGGATCGTTGGGAGTTACCGAATCGTCGAGAGGATCAACCGGCACTGAGTCCTCCTCCGGCCGTCCGAGATTCTTGAGTTTCAAATGGTCGGGCACGTCCGCTTCCTCGGCCGGGTTTGCCTCGGCCGGGCTTTGCTGTAATTCCGATGTGATCGGAAACGGCGTGTGCGCTTTGCTATCGCCGACCGGTTTGACTTCGCAACCCGTTAACAAAAGGCCAGTCAATAATAACGCCGCACGAATCATGAGAACTACACTCGCGGCATGTTCTGTTTTTCAAGTCGTGAAAATCACTACCCTCGTTCTCCTATTGACTCAACTTCGCAATGAAGGCATTAGCAACGCCTTTGAGACCAGACTGAAGCGGATTCCAGGTCGGAAAATCCGCGGAGTCCGTTTGCCCCGTGACATAAATCAAACCGGCGTCGTCCACGGCTATCGCGCCTCCAATGGGCACTGTACTTGAAGGCGGATTCTCATCACCACTTCCCCCGAGGAAGGTGGAAAAGGCCATGGATCCACCATCGGCATTGACAATGGCGATGAATGCGTCTGAACCGCCGCCAAGCGACGATTGAATCGGATTCATTGTAGGAAAATCCGCCGATGAAGTGGCCCCGGTCAGGTAAATGTTGTCCATCGCGTCAATGGCCATGCCCGTGGCACGATCGATTCCCGATCCCCCCAAGTAAGTGGAAAAGACCAGACCATCCCCGTTGGGATTGAGCTTCGCCAAAAAGGCATTGTCGATCCCGTTTAAGTTCGCTTGTAGGGGATTTTGGGTTGGAAAATCGGTGGAAGCTGTTAGTCCGGCAACATATACACAATTGTCCGCATCGACGGCGATGGCCAATCCTTGATCGTCATCACTGCCACCCAAGTAAGTGGACCAAACCAGGGAGGCATCGCCAATTAAACGGGGATTAAATTTGGCGACGAAAGCGTCGTTATAGCCGCCGCCATAGTCCAATTGAAAGCCGTTGACGGTGGGAAAATCTATTGCCTGGGTTTGACCGGTAATGTAAAAATTGCCGGAAGTATCCACGGCAATCGCATTGCCCCGTTGCCGGTTGCTGCTGCCGCCGATGTACGAAGAATACAAAAGGTCCGATCCGTCGGCATTCACTTCGGCGACAAAGGGAACCGTGTTTTTGGCCGTATACTGGAAAGCATTCGGGGTTATCGGAAAGTCTTTAAAGGAATCGGTGCCGCCCACCACGTAGGAATTGCCGGCTGTGTCGAAGGCAACTCCGAAGGCGGCATCATTGAGACTTCCTCCCAAGAAGGTGGAGAAAACCAGGCCGTCGCCAGTGGGATTCAATTTGGCATCAAACGCATCAAACATGCCGCCACCAAAGATGCGCTGGAAGGCATTGGCGGTAACTGGAAAATCCTGCGATCCGGTTCTGCCGACGATGTAAGCATTGCCAGCGCCGTCCACTGCAATGCCATTGATACGGTCCCGTCCCGTGCCACCGATATAAGTCGAATAAACCAGGGACGACCCGGATGGGTCCAATTTGGTTACAAAAGCGTGGATGTTCCCATCACTGCTGTCTTGTAAAGCCCCTGGTGTTGTGGGAAAGTCGGTGGAGCCGGTTTCTCCGGCCACGAAGGCTTCGCCCGAGCTGTCCGCGGCGATGGCGTAGCCATAGTCCGTACCGGAGCCCCCCAGGAAAGTGGAGTAGGTAAGAACCGGGTCGACCACCAAGGGTTTTGCCGAATCGTACGGGCCCATGGAAAATCCCACCTGGTCTTCACCCAAAGGTACATAGCTACCGGAAATCTCCACGCGCCCGCGGCTATCCTCCTGATAAAGTATCGG
>Ga0306924_10003936_pt1 | contig 14405 bp, 11 predicted proteins | sample sta12Can44000111_FD_203756 | JGI IMG/M metagenome (GOLD analysis project Ga0306924, IMG submission 203756) | Lab enrichment of tropical soil microbial communities from Luquillo Experimental Forest, Puerto Rico - statanox.12C.anox.44.000.111 (v2)... | ecosystem: Environmental > Terrestrial >... | reverse complement strand
CGCGAAGGCACGCCGCGTCCGGAAAGCCAGGCCATCCGCGCCCACGTGCCCGCCGTGTTCTGGTCCTTCGCCAATTCGTGGCGCGACGTGTTCAAGAACGGCGTCGCCGACCACGGCATCAAGGAGCTCTGCCGCATCTACGTCTCGCGCTCGGTGCTGTGCGAGTTCTGCGGCAACCAGCGCTCCGTGAAGGCGGCGAAGCAGGGCATGGTCGAGGACGACTACCGCGATCTCATCAACTTCGAGAGCTCGAGCCGCTACGACGAGCGGCAGAAGGCGGCGCTATCCTACGCCGAGGCCATCACCTGGGATCTGCCGGTCGACGACAAGTTCTGGGCGCGGCTGCACAAGCATTTCAGCGAGCCCGAGCTGGTCGAGATCGGCTATTTCGTCGCGCTGACCATGGGGCAGCAGCGCTGGCTGCGCACGCTCGGCATCGAGCATCACCAGATTCTGGCCGGCACCGACGCGTCGATGGCGCCGGGCTTCGAGACCGCGGACGCGCTCAAGCGCTCGAAGCAGGCCTCCGACTACTGGGCGAAGACGCGCGCCAAGACCCAGGCGGCGGAGTGATATCGGCGGCACTGAATCATCCACCGTCATTGCCGGGCATAGCGCGTCGGAAGACGCGCGTGAACGCGCTTATGACCCGACAATCCATCTCCTTCGTAAAGACCTTCTTGCGAAGATGGATGGATGCGCGGGTCAAGCCCGCGCATGACCGGTTAAATCCGACGACCGCTGGTGAATATGACAGTAGGCAAGCCTTACACCCGCGCGAAGCCGCGCGGGAATGAATGCAGCCGCTCGACGCCGGCGTCCGTGATCAGCAACAGCTCGCCGGTCTGCACGCCCGCCTTGCCGTCGCGCGTGACCACGTTGGGCTGAACCACCACCGTCATGCCGGCTTCGAACGGCTCCGCCGGAATGGGTCCCGCGGGGCGGCTCTTGCTGCCGAGGATGGGCGGGAAATAGCCGCCGCCATAGCCGTGCAGAAGATCGTCGATGATGGTGAAGCCCGCATCTTCGATCACGCCTGAGGCCTCGATCACTTGCGCCGGCGTTGCGCCGGGCTTGAGCACCGCCGCGACCGCGTCGAAGGCTGCGTCGGCGGCGGCGTGAAGCGCGCGGTAGAGCGGCGGCGGCTCCTCGCCGACCGCGAAGCTGCGCAGCACCTGGCCGGAATGATCCCAAAACGCCGCGCTGATCTCCGCGAACACGATGTCGCCTTTCGCCACGCGCCGCGTCGAGGGGAACTGCGCCGGCACGCCCAATTGTGGATCGTGCATGGAGGTCGCACCGATGAAATGGATGACGTTGGTGCCGCCCTCGCGCATATAGGCGCGCTCGATCAGATCGCCGAGCGCGCGCTCGTTGACGCCCACCGCGATCCCGTCGCGCAGCCCGGCCATGCCGCGATCGCTCAGCCAGGCGCCGATGCGCAGCCAGTCGATCTCTTCCGGCGACTTTACGCGCCGCAGCCGCGCATAGGCGCGGTTGAGGTCGGCGATGTTGCCGAAGCGCGCGGCGAGCGCCCCGTGCTGGGCGAAATTCATCGACCCGATGACGCCGACGCGGTTTTCGCGCGCGCCGCGCTTTTCAAGTGCCGTGATGGCGGCGCGGATCGACGATTCGTCGCCCCATGCGACCTCCGCCTCCGCGGCAAGCCGCCTCGCCAACGGCGCATGATTGATCCATTGCACGAACAGCGCGTCGCGCTCGCGCGGCGTGAACACGCCGACCGCCTCCACCGTCACCGGCCATTGCGTGAGCCATTGCACGGCGGAGCCGGCGCGGTTCGCCCCGTAGAACACGAGATGGTCGCAGTCCGCTGCGGCGAGCGCCGTCTCGACCGCGGCGCGGCGGCGCGCCATCTCGGCCGCGCTGAAGCGCGGATATTCGGCATCCAGGATCGGCTTGAGCCGCGGCGGCAGCGGCGGCCACGCTGCGGCGCCGCGCGTCATGCGCTCGCGCGCACCATCGGTTCCGGCTTGGCGGCGAGGCGCTCCTCTACGAGCTTGCCCGCGGCCATCATGTCGACCTTGCCGCTGCCAAGCACGGGGAGCTTGTCGAGCACCCACACCTCGGACGGAATCATCAGATCGGACGCGTGCTTTGCTTTAGCGAAGGCCTGAAAATCGGCCCGGGTCGCGCCCTTCTGCTGGGTGAGCAAAATGAGCCGCTCGCCCTTGCGCGGGTCGGGCACGCCTACGACCGCCGACAGCACATTCGGCCACAGCTCCGACGCCAGCGCTTCGACCGCGGCGAGCGAGATCATTTCGCCGCCAACCTTGGCGAATCGCCGGGCGCGGCCCTTGATTGTGAGGAAGCCCTGCTCATCGATGGTGACGATGTCGCCGGTGTCATGCCAGCCTTCGGGCGGCGGCTCGAGCACGCCGGGGTTTTCGACCTTGAGATAGCCGAGCATCACGTTCGGCCCGCGCACGTAGAGGCGGCCGCCCTCCTCGACCCCCTCAACCTTCTCGAGGCGCGCGTCCATGCCGGGCAGGACGCGCCCGACGGTGCCGAACTTGTTGAACATCGGCGTGTTCAAGGCGAGCGCCGGCGCGGTCTCGGTGACGCCGTAGCCTTCGAGAATGCGCAGCCCGAACTTCTCCATGTAGGTGCGCCGGGTCGTCTCCTTGACCGGCTCCGCGCCCGCCAGGATGTAGCGCAGCGAGCGGAAATCATAAGGATGCGCCGCCCGCGCATAGCCCGCCAGGAACGTGTCGGTGCCGAACATGATGGTGGCGTTCACCCCGTAGATCAGCTCCGCCACGGTGCGATAGTGCAGCGGCGAGGGATAGAGATAGACGCGCACGCCGAAGACCAGCGGCAGTATCACGCCGACGGTGAGCCCGAACGAATGGAACATCGGCAGCACGTTGAACACTTTGTCCTCGCGGCCGAAATCGATGCGGGCCGCGCCCTGCGCGGCGTTCGCCAGCATGTTGCGGTGGGAGAGCACGACCCCCTTGGGCACGCCTTCCGAGCCGGACGTGAACAGGATCGCGGCCCAATCGTCGGGCTTGCGCTCGACCAGTGGTTTGCCGGCGTTGAGCAGGCCGCGGATCTTGTCGCCGGCCGTGAGGCTGGCGCGAACGTCCTCGAGATAGACGATCTTGACCGTCTTCTCGATCGCGGCGATCAAGTTGGTGAGTCTCCCTTTCTCGATGAAGGCGCGCGACGAGAGGATGGTGTCGATTTGCGCGGCCTTGCAGGCGGCGAGGATATTCGCCGCGCCGCCCGTGAAGTTGATCATGGCCGGCACGCGGCCCGCCGTCATCAAGCCCAGAACGGTGACCACCGCACCATTCGCGTTCGGCAGCATGACGCCGATGGCGCGCCCCTCTCCCGCCAGCGGCATGAGCTTGGCGCCGAGGATGGCGGCGCCGACGAGAAGGCGCTTGTAGGTGAGCGCGCCGGTCACGGGGTCTTCGATCGCGACGCGGCGGCGGCCGTGGGTTTCGGCGGCTTGCATCACCGCTTCCACCACCGTGCGGTCGGTCGAGGTGGTGCGGAACACGAGATCGGACATGATGCCGTAGAGCGCCGCGCCCGCGGCCTGCCGGCGCTTGCGGCCCTTGAGCGCGGGGTCGACGGTGAGCCTCACCGGCTCGAGAATCGTGACCCTCACCTTGGGAAACCAGCGCCGACGCACCTGCCCCTGCTTGAGCCGGCTGAACGGCGTCTGCTCCAGGCCCTCGATGCGTACGGGCACGATCTCGGCGTTGGCTTTGTCGGCAATCAAGGCCGCACCGTCATAGACCTTCATCAGGCTGCCGGTGACGGTGATGCGTCCTTCCGGAAAGATGATCAGCGCATTGCCCGCCCTCACCTCTTCGATCAGGGAGCGCACCGCCATCGGCTTGAGCGGATCGAGCGGCATCGCGTTGGTCAGCTTCACGAACGGGCGCACCCACCACAACTTCGCGATCCCGACGTCGATTGCGAAGACCGGCTTGCGGTTGCGCAGCGACAACGCCAGACCCGCGTCGAGGAAGCTCACATGGTTGAGCGCGATGATCAGGTTGGGGCCGGCATTGTTGAGATTGTCGATGCCGTTCACCTCCATCCGGAAGAGCGTGCGATAGATGATCGAAAGCGCATCGCTGAGCGCGCTGGCGGGCATGGTTCGGCCGATGGCGACGGCAACCAAGAGGCTCGCCACGCCGAGCAATAAAAACAGTTGCGAGGTCGTCATGCCGGCGGTCTGCAGAATGGCGACGATCACCGTGCTCCCGGCCATGAACGCGGCATTGAGCACGTTGACCGCGGCCACCACGCGCGCGCGGCGGTCGGCGCCGGCCCAGGCCTGCACCGCCGCGAAGGTCGGCACGATGAACAGGCCGCCGGCGATGGCGAGCCCGGCCAGATCGAGCGCAAACCGGATGCCGCGCACGCTTGCGAAAATCGCGACGTAACCATCCAACCCGGGAACCGGCCGCGCGCCGAGCGTCGAGAAGCCGAGGTCGAGGGCGAACAGACCCAGCAGCACGGCGCCGATCAGCGTCGGCAACAGAATGATGCGCCCGGCTGCGAGCCAGGCTGCAAGCCCCGAGCCGATGGCGATCGAGATCGAAAAGATCGCGAGGCAAGTGGTCACCACCTCCTCGTTGCCGCCGAGCACGTTCTTCACCAGCGGCGGCATCAGCGAGAGCGCGACCGCGCCGACGAGCCAGAACCAGCTCGTGACCAGCGCGCCCCACCACAGCCGCGGGTCCTCGCGTAGAAAATTCACCAACCCGACGGTCGAGCGCAGGACGTTTTTCTGCACCTTCAGATCGGGCGCGGCTTGCCCCGTGCGGGGAATGAGCAGGCTCGCGCCCCAACACAGCAACGAGAACACGATCATCAGGAACGCGAAATGGGCGGGGTCCCCGCCGTCCTTGGCGGCCATGCCGCCGACGATGGTGCCGAGCAGGATGGCGATGAAGGTCGCGCCCTCCACCAGCGCGTTGCCCGAGGGAAGCTCCGAGCGGGCGAGATGGTCGGGAAGGATGCCGTACTTGATCGGACCGAACAGCGCGGCGATGACGCCGAACAGGAACAGCGCGAAGAACAACAACGGCACCGAATGCAGGCCGAAGCCGATGACGGCGATGAACGCAATGCCGATCTCGCTCAGCTTGAGCTGCTGCGCCACCTTGGCCTTGTCGTAGCGGTCGGCAAGCTCGCCGCCGAGCGCCGACAGAAAAAAGTAGGGCGCGATGAAGACCGCGGCGGCGAGCGTAATCAGCGCCTCCGCGTCCGCGCCGCCGATATGGAACAGAAGCAGAAAGACCAGCGAGGTCTTGAGGAAATTGTCGCTGAACGCCGCAAAAAACTGGGTCCAGAACAGGGGCGCGAAGCGCCGCGTCATCAGCAGGGACGAGGACATGGCTTTTCCGCTGGTTCCAACGGGCGCGGGGCCCAGATGCGCGCGCCCCTCACCCAATTGAGATCATGGCAACACCATTGTGCCCTCTCCCCGCCGTAAGCGCGTTCACGCGCGTCTTCAACGCGCTATGGCGGGGCGAGGGCACGTGCCGCGCCGACGGTCCATGGGCGGCGCTGACGGGCTTAAGAGACGATAATTTGGGCAAAAGGACAATCGCCCGCCGCGGGAGGGCAAAGCGCAGGCACTGACGCGATGCAAATGGCGACCATCCGCAAAACAAAGGCGGGCGGCCCGGGGCCGCCCGCCGCTCAGGTCCTGCCACGTTGCGATTTCGCTACCGGCGCAGGGGCTGCCCGCCGCGCTCCATCAGAATGGCTGCGACGCTCAGGCAAACGGCGGCCCCACATGCGAGCGTAAAGAGCGAGATCCACATGGCGTCCCTCGTTCCGTTGTCGACTTGGCCTCAATCGTCTCTTGAGCGCGCAGTCAACGCCGAAGCGGTCCATCCGTTCCGGGAACTTTGATTTTTAATTCAGGTAAAATAGCACCATTTTTCCGAAAAAACATCTTCCAAAACGGGTTACGACCTGGTTGCGCGGGTCTCATGCCCCGACATCGACCGAAAGCACCGCCGGCAGGCCCGACTTTTGACCTCGCACGGTCGATGCGCGACTATTCCTGCCGCGGCCCACTTCATGCTCTCGTCCTCCCTTCCGTTTGGGTCGCTCCGCCGGGGCTCGTCGTTCGCGTGCAATACCGTTCGCCAGACCTGAAACCAGGCGCGCGCGCCGCGCCGGTGACGCGACGATGAAGTTCGCCGGCGACATCTACCTCAAGGCGCCGCGCGCGGCGGTTTTCGCCAAGCTGCGCGATGCGCGCTTCTTCGCGTCCTGCGTCGAGGGCGTGCGGGACTTGAATGAAATCGATGGCGACCACTACACCGCGGTGTTGGACACCAAGGTCGCGTACCTCAAATTCAAGTTCAACGTCGCGGTCGAGGTGGCGCGGGCGGATCCGCCGCGCGAGATCGAGGCCAAGATCGAGGGAACGCCGCTCGGAATCGTGGGGCGGCTCACCGCCCGCTCGCTGACGAGGCTGATGGAGGACGACGGCGGCACCAAGGTAAGCTACGAGATCGACGCGGCGCTGACCGGCAAGCTCGGCAGCCTCGGCCAGCCGGTGCTGCGCGCCAAGGCCAAGGAGATGGAACGGCTCTTCGCCGAGCGCATGCGCGCGGCGTTCGCCGATTCCCAGTCCACGTCCGAGACCGCGACATGACTCCGTTCGAACTCGTTGAGCCCGCTTCGCTGGATGAAGCCATCGGACTGCTTGACGCCGAGGATCCCGCCGTGCGGCCGATCGCCGGCGGCACCGCGCTGATGCTGATGATGAAGGCGGGCGTATTTCGTCCCACGCGATTGGTGAGCTTGCGCAAGCTCGCCGCACGATATTCGCGCGTAGCGGCGGGAAAGGACGGCGCGCTCACCATCGGCGCCATGACGCCGCTCGCGGTGGTCGAGCGTTCGCCCGAGGTGGCGCGCGCCGCCCCGGTGATCACGCGCACCATGCGGCGCCTCTCCAACATCCGCGTGCGCAACGTGGCGACCATCGGCGGCAATCTCGCGCACGGCGATCCGCACATGGACTTGCCGCCCGTTCTCATTGCGCTCGGCGCCGGGGTCGCGGTGGTCGGACCCGAAGGCGCGCGCACGCGCGAGCGCACGATCGCGGTCGAAGACCTCTTCGCCGGCTATTTCGAAACGGTGCTGGCGAAGAACGAGCTGATCGCCGAGCTGCGCATCCCGGCGCAAAGCCGATCGCGCGCGGCCTATCTCAAGGTCACCACCGGCTCGGCCGAGGACTGGCCGGCGCTCGGCGTCGCGGTCGCGCTCGAGGCCGAAGGCAGGGCGGTCAAGTCCGCGCGCGTCGTCGTGAGCGCCGCGACCGAGAAGGCGACGCGGCTCAAGGCTGCGGAACGATCGCTGGCCGGCGCGACCATCGACGACAGAACCCTCGCGCGCGCCGGCGATGCCGCCGCCGACGAAGCCGAGTGCATCTCGGACGTGCGCGGCTCGGCCGCCTACAAACGCGAACTCACGCGCGTCTATGTCGCGCGCGCGGTCCGAGCGGCGCTCGACGGCAACGGAGCGACCCACTAATGGCAACGAACACCATGCAAGACGGCCCGGTCGGCGCGCAAGTCGGGCGCTCGCTGCCGCGGCTCGAGGCGCGCGACAAAGTCACTGGGCGCGCCGAATACACCCACACCATGCGGCTTCCCGGCATGCTGCACGCCAAGATCTTCCGCAGCACAGTCGCGCATGGCCGCATCAGATCGATCGATACTAGCGCAGCAAAGAACGTCCCCGGCGTCCATCGCGTCGTCACCTGCGAAGACGTGCGCAAGGTCATCCCCGCGCCCTATTACGGGCCGGCATTCCACGACCAACCGATCCTGGCGATCGACAAGGTGCACTACGTCGGCGAACCGGTCGCGGTCGTGCTAGCCGCCGACCCCCACGTCGCCGAGGAGGCGGCGCAGCTCATCGTCGCCGAATACGAGGAACTGCCGGCGATTTTCGACGAGGTGGAGGCCGCCGACAACAAGACGCTGGTGCACGAGGAGCTCAAGCCTGCCGGCACCTTCGCCGACCTCAAGCATCTCAAGGGCCGCAAGGGCACGAACATCGCGCTCGATTTCAAGCTGCGGCGGGGCGACGTCGACAAGGCCTTCGCCGAGGCCGCGCACGTGTTCGAGCACACCTTCCGCACGCAGAAGGTCCTTCACCTCGCGCTCGAGCCGTTCGCGTCGATCGCGGATTGGAACGAGCGCGGCGTCACGATCTACAGCGCCTCCCAGGGCCCGTCATTCGTGCGCACCGAGATCGCGCGCCTGCTCGGTTGGCCGGAGAACCGGGTGCGCATCAAGGTGCCCTATCTCGGCGGCGGCTTCGGCTCGAAACTCTACATCAAGATGGAAGCGCTAGCGACCGCGCTCTCCATGATCGCGCGGCGGCCGGTCAAGGTTGCGCTCACCATGGAAGAGCAGTTCTACACCATCACTCGCCACCCCAGCACGTTCCGCATCAAGACCGGCGTCGACAAAAACGGCCGCATCACCGCGCGCAAATGCGAGGTGTACTGGAACGGCGGCGCCTATGCCGACGTCGGCCCGCGCGTGACGCAGAAGTCGGGCTTTACCGCCTCCGGCCCCTACGACATCGACAACGTCTGGGTCGATTCCTACGCGCTCTACACCAACCTGCCGCCGGCGGGGGCGCTGCGCGGCTTCGGCATTCCGCAACTGGTGTGGGGCTACGAGAGCCACACCGACATGATCGCGCGCGCGCTCAAGCTCGATCCGCTCGAGTTCCGCCGCAAGAACCTCCTGCGCGAAGGGCGGCCGCATGCCACCGGCCAGATCGTGCAGGACGCCAAGCTCGAGGCCGTGCTCGATCGCGTGGCCGAGCGCTTGAACTGGGGCAAACCGCTCGAGCGCGGCACCGGCGTGGTGCGCCGCGGCCGCGGCGTCGCCTTCGCGATCAAGGCGGTGATCTCGCCGACGACCTCGGTCGCCAATATCACCATCGCGGCCGACGGCAGCACCACGCTCTATTGCGGCACCATCGACATGGGCCAGGGCTCCGACACCGCCATGGCGCAGATCGTCGGCGAGGTGCTCGATATCCCGGCGCAGAGCGTGAGGATCGTGCCGCGCGATACCGACGTCACCCCTTACGACATGGGCACGCTCGGCTCGCGCTCGCTGTTCCACATGGGGCACGCGGTGCGCCTCGCCGCGCAGGACGCGCGCGACAAGATCAAGGCGATGGCGCGCGACGTCGGCGAGCCCGAGGGCAGCAACATTCCGCTCCCTGAGCTGTTCAAGAAGAAATACGGCATGCAGGCCGGCAATATCGTGGGCACGGGCACCTACAAGCCGGATTACGTGCCGCCCGATCCGGCGACCGGGCTCACTCCAAACGTGACGCCGTTCTGGATGTGCGCCGCTTCCGGCGCCGAGGTCGAGGTCGATACCGAGACCGGCCACGTGCGGATCGCGCGGCTCATCACCGTGGTCGACTGCGGCCGGCCGCTCAACCCGAAGATCGTCGAGACCCAGATTTCCGGCGCCGCGCTGATGCAGCTCGGCTTCACCATGTTCGAGAAAATGCACATCGACGCGGGGCAGGTGACCAACGCCTCGCTCGCCGACTACAAGATTCCGGGCATCCTCGACGTGCCGCGGGTGATGGAGAACGAGGCGGTCGACGCCCATCAATCGAACGGCCCGTTCGGCGCCAAGGGCGTGGGCGAGACCGCGACGTTTTGCGTGTCGCCGGCGATCGCCAATGCCATCGAGGATGCCTGCGGGGTGCGCCTCACCGCGCTTCCGCTCAACGCCGAGGCCGTGTTCCGCGCGCTGCGCGCCAAGGCCAACAGGCCGCTCGGGGACGAAGAATGACGCGCACGATCAGCTTCACCCTCAACGGCGAGAAGGTCGCGGCCGAGATCAAGCCGCATCACAACATCGTCGAGCTGTTGCAGCGCGACTTCAATCTGATGGGCGCGCGCGAGAGCTGCGGCCAGGGCCTGTGCGGCTGCTGCACCGTGCTGGTGAACGGCGCGGCCGTCTCCGGCTGCCTCTACTTGGCCGCGTTCGTCGACGGCACCGAGGTGCGGACGGTCGAGTCGCTCGCGGACCCGAACACGCTCGATCTCAATCCCGTGCAGGAAGCCTTCATCGAGGCCGGCGCGTTCCAATGCGGATACTGCACCCCAGGCTTCGTGCTGATGACGACGCAGCTGCTCGACGCGCATCCCGACCCGGACGAGGATCAGATCCGGCACTACCTCTCGGGCAATCTCTGCCGCTGCGCCGCCTATCCCGAGATCGTCAACGCGGTCAAGATCGCAGCGCGCAAGCGCAAAGGCGTTGCCCAATCGCGCTGACCGCATGTCGCGCGCAAGCGTCTTGGCGGGCGTGCTATAGGGTCATTCATGTTCCAGGTCCGCAGCGAGGACATGTCCGCCGAACGAAGGCCCATCGCCTTCGGCGACTTGCGTGGCTGGATCGCGGTGCTCAAAGCGCAAGGCGAGCTCGCCGAAATCGACGCCGAGGTCGACTGGAACATCGAGCTCGGCACCATCATGCGGCTGGCGCAAGGGCCCGGCACCGGCAAGGCGCTCATCTTCAACAACATCAAGGACTACAACACGGCGACGAGCCGCTGCCGCCGCATCTTCGGCTCCGCGCTCAACAATTACCGCCGCATCGCGATGATGCTGGGGCTGCCGCCCGACACCCATCCGCGCGAGCTGGTCAAGATCGGCCGCACCATCCTCTCCGGCAGCATCGCGCCGAAGATCGTCGCCACCGGACCGGTGAAGGAAAACATCCTCAAGGGGGCGGACGTCGATCTCTACGAGTTTCCGACGCCCTATTGGAACCGGCTCGACGGCGGCCGCTACCTCCTCACCTATGGCGCCTGCGTCACCAAGGATCCCGAAACCGGCATCATGAATGTCGGCATCTACCGCGGCATGGTCGCCGGCCATGACCGGATTCCGATCCTGATGTGGCGCGCGCAGCATATCGGCCATCACGTCACCGCCTGGCAGCAGGGCGGCAGCGCCGAGATGCCGATCGCGGTGGCGATCGGCTCGGAGCCGGCGCTCGACTTTTGCGCGGGCGCGCCGGTGCCGAAGGGGGTGTGCGAGTACGACGTGATGGGCGCCATCCGCGGTGCGCCGGCCGAGCTCGTGAAGTGCGAAACCGTCGACCTCTACGTGCCGGCGACCGCCGAGATCGTGATCGAAGGCTATCTCGGGCTCGATCCCGCGACCTACATGATGGAAGGCCCCTACGCCGAGTTCACCGGCTACCTCGCCGGCGATCGCTCGCCCAAGCCGACCATCCGCGTCACCGCCATCACCCACCGCAACGATCCGATCCTACGCGGCACGATCGAAGGCGCCATGCCCGGCAGCTATTCCGAGAACGCCATGTGCTCATCGATCATGCGCGCGGCCACCGCGTGGAACGTGCTCGACCGCGCCGGCGTGCCGGGAGTAACCGACGTGTGGTGCCCGCCGGTGCAGGCCGGCATCAATCTCCTGATCCAGATGAAGCAGAGCTACCGCAACCAGGCGAAGCAAGCGGCCAACGCGATCTGGGGCTCTTCGGCGGCGCACGTGCGCTACAAGCACATCACCGTGGTCGACGACGACATCGACATCCACGATTACGCGGCGGTCGACTGGGCGATCGCGCACCGGGTGAACGCCGGCGAGAACGACGTCGTCATCATGCCCGCGACCTTCGGCTTGGGGCTCGACCCTTCGGTGCGCAAGCGCGACCGCAATCCCACGCTGTTCGGCACCGGCAAATGGAGCCGGGTGCTGATCGACGCCACCATGAATCTCGACTACGACCCCGATCCGAACTACGGCGGCGCACGCTTCCCGCCGACGGTGTGGCCGGACCAGGACGACGTCGAGAAGGCCTACGCCCGCTGGAGCGAGCTCGGCCTCGGCAAGCCGAAAGGCACGAGTGAATAGCCCAAGTGGCGATTCGCCGTTGCTGGCGTCGTAGTTCCGAGGGTGAACGCGGCCATGACGACGGCCGCCCGGCCGGCAGTTTCGCTTTGGGCGGCGAGCCCTATCGCCGCGCCCAGTGTCGGTCCGGCACCGGATCGCGATCGCCGCGCGGCCAGAGTTGAATGCAAACGGGCGACCGCTTGCGGCGAGATGCCCCCTCCAATTGCGACGAACGCGACCAAAACGCACTGCCTGGCTCAAGGGCTGCGCCGCGCTCATGAATTTCTTTCAAGGGCAACACGTCGCAGCTGGGCCAAAGGCCGGTTTCGAGGCAGGCCGCATACTCTTGTGGCAGGCCGGCACGACGCATTTTGGCGGCGGCCGTCACGAAATCGTAGTCGAGCGCGCGATGCTCGATTGCGATCCCATCCGCCTCGGCTCGCAGACGGCTGAACCAAACCCGCGGCGTCCCGTCGTTCGCGGGCGTCCCGATGGCCCCGGCGTTATGCCACAACTGCCCGTTGATCGCCTGAGTGAATGGCAGGCCACAGTGGCCGGCAATGACGCCGTCAAGCGCGGTCTTCCTGATCTCCTCGAATTTGACTGCTGTAACAGTGGACGCAAAAATGAAGCGATTCATGATGTCCACGCCGCCATGGATCACTGCAAGTCGATAGCCTCCCATTTCAATGTCGATTCGCTGCGGCAAATCGGCCATCCAAGCCCGCGCATCGGCGTTCAGCTCGCGCGTTGCGTGGGCGAACCACGCGGCTGAAAGCCGCTCACAGGTGCTTCCCACTGGAAAACCGCAGCCACAATCGGCGGAGCCAGCCGCAATGCTCTGCTCGCAATTGCCCATCACCACATCGCGGACCGCGCCGCGCACTAACTCCACGGTTGCGGCAGGGTCTGCTCCATAGGCCACCACATCACCGGTGCAAATAATGCGATCGGCCGGAATTTCCAGCCGCGCCGCCTCGCCCAGGACGGCCCGCGTGGCTTCGAGATTGCTGTATGGGCCCCCGAAGACCATCAGGGGGTCGGCGACACAAAGCAAGGGAACCGGTCTGGGCATGACGCCTTCTCGATCATCGGATTATAGTGGCCGCCTTCTCGGAATCTGACTTGATGGCCGAGTTTCAGATTGGCGATCGTCCTTGCTTGAGAACCCATCGCTCGATGAGATAGTCGAGCGACAACTCGCCAGGTCCGCGGGTCAGCAGGAACACCAGGATCGAAGCCCAGAGGAGGTGCTCGGTCCATGCTTGTGGATAAACGAATGTCTGGATCACAGCGATCATCCCAAGCAGCGGTAGGGTGGCGATGCGCGTCGCCAAGCCGATGGTCAAGAGAACGGAGAACGTCAGCTCGTTGAAGGTGGCGAGCCGGGCCGCCCATACGGGATCCAGCAATGGCACCTTATACTCATCTTGGAACAGCTTGATCGCGAACTCCCACGAATTGATCTTTAGTAATCCCGAATTGAAGAATACGGCTCCAACTGCGATCCTCATGGCAAGCTGGATGATCGAGAGCGGAAACCGCGCAAGCCTTATCCGCGCAGAGTCGAACCAAACGCGCACAGTCGAAGCGTATTGGATGGCATGGCCGGCAGCGGTCATGGTTTGCCCCCTCGATTACGTCGTGGTGATCGCTATGACGTATCCGCCATTGACAAGCGTCGTAAATGCTTGACCGGCGTCGAACTCAGCATTCGTGTCGAGCGCGCGCTGTGCGGCATTGCCGATCGACTGGCGGTCCAGAACGGCCTTGCGAAAGACGAACTCCGCAGCATTGAGACGATTGATATGGAACTCACCGCGCGAGCCACGCACTTCGAGCCAGACATCCGTAGGCGCGAGTCGATACTCGCTATGCGCCGTATCGGTGAGATAGAGCTTCATCAGGTCGTCAACCGGCCATGATGCGTGCAGGTAGCGGAACCCTGCTTGCAGCATGAGGCTTGCGTCCATGAGAGTATTAATCTCGAGCGCCGAAAACGCATCGAGAGCAAGAGCAGGCCGGTCGACCGCAATTGCGACCTGGCCGAGATGCCATTCAAGTTCTGCGAATGAACAAAGAAAGGGCACGCGTGCACCGCCGAGATATGTCGAAAGAAAGCGGGGAAACTCCTCACCATATTCCGCAATGCAGGGCGCGGCGGGCGGCTGTTGCCGGACAAACTGCTTCGCGGCCTCGTCTAGAAACGGCATCCCGAGAAGCCAGGCGGTCGCAGGGAACTTGGTCCGGATCGCGGCGACGAGGCTCGATCGATAGTGCCTCTGATGAATCGCGAGGCGCTGCCCGGGATCACGGCCACCAATGAGCAGGGGTGCAATGCCGGCGGTATCACCATCGACGACGGCGCGGCGGATCCGCAACTGCGTCTCAGCCAGCGACGGCATGGCGGGGCTCCAGCGCTAGCGCCCGGGCTGCGACCATGTCCGCGCGCCTGGCCTCGGCCAGCAAGGCGGCAAACGGCGGA
>Ga0306924_10003932_pt1 | contig 14408 bp, 14 predicted proteins | sample sta12Can44000111_FD_203756 | JGI IMG/M metagenome (GOLD analysis project Ga0306924, IMG submission 203756) | Lab enrichment of tropical soil microbial communities from Luquillo Experimental Forest, Puerto Rico - statanox.12C.anox.44.000.111 (v2)... | ecosystem: Environmental > Terrestrial >... | reverse complement strand
TGATTTCCCAGAGCTAGCTCCGATGAGCGCGAGCTACGACGCCGAATAGCGCGCCCGCTTCGGTGACAATGTGGGTCACCCGACCCGAAGGACAGAATTTCCGGCCGACCCACGCCCCCGCGGCTCCACCATGGAATAGCGCCGCCCGGCGAGACGCGCCCTGGAAGCCGGCCGGACGAAGATTACATTTTGCAGCGGCTGAGCGGGCGGCATATCGCCCGGGGTCGCCTTGCCGCGAAAGGTCCGATGATCACGAGCTCCCGCCTTCCCTGCACGGCCTCGAGAGCCGCTGCCGCGCTCCTGGTGATGATAACCCTCCATGGCTGCGACAGTGCCGGAGCTGGCACATCTGCTCCGACCGGAAATGGCGCCGATCTCGGCCTCTTCCGGGACGTGCTCAAACAGGTCGAGAAGAGCTATGTCGAGCCGGTCAAAGACAGCGAGCTCGTCAAGGACGCCCTGAAAGGGATGCTCACCAGGCTTGATCCGCATTCCGATTACATGGATCAGGAGCAATATGAGCAGATGACGGCGGTGACCCGCGGCCAGTTCGGTGGCATCGGCGTCGAGCTGACGCTAGAGGCCAGAGTGCCCGAAGTGATCGCACCGATCGACGGCACCCCGGCCGCCGATGCCGGTATCGAGCCGGGCGACCGGATCATCAAGATCGACGCCCAGTCGACGACCGGGATGGATGTCGAGGAGATCGTCAAACGACTGCGCGGCGCGCCCGGCACAAAGGTAACCTTGACGATCTCGCGCAACGATCGACCGCTGTTCGATCTCACGTTGACCCGCACGATCATCCACGTCGTCTCGGTCAAGTCGGATCTCAAAGACGACAATATCGGCTATGTTCGCATCGCCGCTTTCACCGAATCGACATCGGCCGAACTCGTCAGCGCCGTCGGCCGCCTCAAAGATCGTGCGCACGGCCGATTGAACGGCTTGATCCTCGACTTGCGCAATGATCCTGGCGGCCTCTTGGACGCTGCCGTCGAAGTGGCCGGCGACTTTATCGACGGCGGAGTGGTGGTCACGACACATGGGCGCGCCGGTCAAGACGATCATGTCTATCGCGCTCCGGCGACCGGCGACCTCTTGCGTGGAACTCCCATCGTCGTGCTGATCAACAGCGCCTCAGCCTCGGCCGCCGAAATCGTTGCGGGCGCACTACAGGACCATCACCGCGCGACGGTGATGGGCACTCGGAGCTTCGGTAAAGGCTCGGTGCAAACCATCATTCCACTGGAAGGGCAAGGCGCGCTACGGCTGACCACCGCTCTCTACTACACGCCCTCCGGGCGTTCGATACAGGGCCAGGGTATTGCGCCCGACATCGTCGTCAACCTGCCGAAAAATCAGCAGGTTGCGAACGCCCTCGTAACCTACGAGAGCGATCTCTACGGGGCCCTCAAAAACACCGGTTCGCTCGCGCCCGGGTCGGCCAAGACGCCCGCCGCTTCGCTCCAAGGAGGCACCGCTGAACCCGCCGAGCATCCGATCAAACCGCTGATCATCGGAACCAACAGTGATGCGCAGCTCGTCGCGGCCGTCGACTATCTGCAAAAAGCGGTGCGCCGAGAAGCAGGAACACACCATGGTTGATCCGATTAGCGCGGCGGCACGGGCAAGCGTAGGGCGAATGTGTAGCGAATCCCTCGCCCCACCCACCGCAGCAACGCGGCCCGGCTCTCGAGGTGCCCGTAGTCGTCGACCTGGAGCAGCGCGAATAGCGCATATACTTTTCTCGGATCGAAACGCCTCAACAGGCGGATTCTGACGAACATCGAGATGCCAAGCTCCGAGACATGGTTGTTCCGGACGGCCTCCTTCATCGTCAATTTGGGTATTACGACGACGAAGTCGCCGCGGTTCGAGGAATTGCTCTCCTCCAGGCGACCGCGACGCGCGTCGTAGCCAAGGCGCCGCTCGCCGAGCTGAAAGGCAAAGCCGCGCGGAAAAAACAACCACAGGAACCAGCGAAAGGCATTCAATTTGCGCTCGAGGCCTGCAACATCCTCCGCCGATAGCGCAGCCGCTTCCTCGTCGGCGACGCGCCGTCCGGTGAGTGCCACCACCCTCGACCGCTCCATTGGTCGGTATTGCTCCGGCGCTATCGAATGGTGCGTGAAATCCGCCAGATCAAGCGTCGTATAGGGCGGCAATAGCCCAGCATTGGATTGCCAGTACCGCCGAAGGTCGTCATAGCTTGTTCGGTAACCATTCGCCCAACAGCTGTCCCGGCGCTCGAACACCGCCTGGCTGGCGAATGGAAGGTAGAAGTCCGCGGCAAGCGTGTCGCACACGCGGCAAACGTAGTCGACATAGTGCCGGGCCGGCTTCAGCGAAACGATCCCGGCCTCGTCGAGAAAGCTGTTGATGCAGCTAGCAGGTGAATAGCTGCACAGCAATATCCTCGGCTTGCCGATCCTGTCCGCCATATGCCGGATCGATCTGAGAACCGGCGGCGGCGGCTTTGCGTCGTTGAGGTTTAAGATCAACGCGCTCGGCGTATCGATCAGCAGCATGCTGTCGTCATTCCAGAGGGGGATGGAAAGGATCGACACAGCCTCGCCGATTGCTTGCCACCGCGATGGTGGGACGGCTTCCGCGCGATAGCCGTGCCGGACCATGTAAGCGAGATAGCCTTGCTCGGCCAAGGCAGGAAACAGATATTCTGGGCCACTGCCGAGCCGACGGATACTCGGCATGTGGAAGTGATCGGGGTGCTCGTGTGTTATATATACGCGGGCGCTGTTCGCCAGCCAGTCGACTTCCTCGGGGGTCGGGTAATTCTGCAACCACCAGCTACGCCAATAGACGGATCCGACCAGCCACGGGTCTGTAATCAACAGCGGGGTCTCGCCGCGCCGGTAGAGCGCTAGGCACGCGTGGCCGAGGGTTCTCAGCATGAGCGCCGGCTGCGCCGCCCGGTGCTCGGCCAGCAATGCCACGGCTGCGAAGTCGGCCCTTGGGCTCAACCGAGCTTGGCCATCAGCGGCTCCAGGAATGCGCACAGAACGGGTGACCATTTGGCGTGTTCCGGACCGCTCGCCGAATGCCCGAGATTGCTGTCGATCTCGAAAAAGCGGGCGTCGACCCCGGCGGCGGCCAGAGCGTCCATGACCCCGGGCGCGATCGACGGCGGGAACAGTGTGTCGGTGCGGCACAGCACGAAGAGGACCCTCGCTTTGATTTTGGCAAAGTCCTTCACCGTGTCGTAGCCAATTGTGCCATTGCGCTTCACCATCTCAACGCGAAGCTCCGTCAGGACTGTCTCGGCCCCTCCCTTGTCGTAGTACCGGCCGCTGTTCCATTCAGGGTCCGTAGCGAGCCGAGCCTGGAGTTCGGCGAGGCTGTGCTCGACATTCTGCGCCTTGGGCGCCGTGACCACCGGAACGATGCCATCGATAAACTCAGGGTAATCGACAGCCCACTGAAACGCCTGATACCCGCCGTAGGAGGGTCCGGCCACGGCGACAAGGTGCTCGACGCCGAGCGCGTCGAGGAGCGCCTTCTGCGCCGCGACGATATCGCGCACCGTGATGGCCGGAAAATCCGGCCCGTATGGCTGGCCTGTCCGCGGGTCGATACTCGCGCCGTTGGTCGAGCCGAAGGACGAGCCCAGCATGTTCGAAGAGACCACAAAGAGCTTGTCGGTATCGATCGCCTTGCCGGGCCCGATCAGCCCGTCCCACCAGCCGGGCAGATTGCCGTTTGCCGGGTTGCGCCCGGCCGCGTGATGGCTGCTGGTGTAGCCTTGCGTTATCAGCGCCACGTTCCTGCCATCGGCGGCGAGCCGGCCATAAGTCTCGTAAACGATCTTCGCCTTGGGCATAACGGCGCCGTCCCGCAGGCGAAAGCTCGATATGACGAAAGCCTGGTCCTTGACGGCTCCGAGATGACCGGGCATCGCTACCCTCCCTGATAGTCAGCCACGAACTTTGCCACCTGGGTCCTGACGATGTCACGACCCAGATCGTACGATGTCAGTCCGACCTCTCCTTGAGAGCCGGGGCTCGAATGCATGGCGTCTTCGCAATTCTGACGATCGTTCTGCTCGCGGCCTGCGCGGATGGCGGATTGCCGTCCTTGGCGGCCGATCAAGTCCGCGTCCGCTTCCCTGCCGGTGGCGTCGTCGATGTCATCGAGGTTGACGCTGTCAACCGTTTGCCGCTGAGAAAGGCAGAGCTAATCTCCCCCGACGGCATGGCGACCCCCGCCTCTTATCTCAACGTAAATCCGTCACCGACTGTTACCTCGTACCAGGGGCTGCCGAACGGACCTTATGCCGGCGACGCGTTCGGGGTCGGCAATATTACTGCAGGCGTGCCGCTGCCCGCTCTGACCGGAGGGGCTCCCCAGCAGCGTGCGGCATTCCTCGCGATGGTCTCCGGCGCTTCGATCTCGCTTCCGGACCCGGTCGAATATCGGCGGGATTGGCAGAGCTACCGCGTCCGGCTCACCTTCGGCGATCCACCAGGCGAGGTCGAAACGCGGGAGGTAGAAGCCCCCGAACCTCCGCCTAGCGGATGATCAGGCTCCCGCCAGCTCCCGGCGGTTACGCGATGCGCTCGTAAGGGTAGCGCTGGACCTTCTCCATGTTCTTGCCCTCGATGCGGATCAGGCGGGTCGGGCCGTCGCGTCTAGGCGAATGCAAATCGCCTTCGTTATAGAGATAGGCCATGCCGGGTTTCAGTGTGTAGTCCTTGACCCGGCGCGCCTTGCCGGGCTGTCCTTCGCGCGGACGTGCAACCGGCGCGTAGTCGGTCATGACAGTCTCGCCGCGTGCCTGACCGTAGATCGCCCAAGAGGGACCGTGATCATGCGGGTTGCTGTCCTTGGCGCCGTGATAAACGTGGCCGAGGATGCAGAAGCCGAGTTCGGGATCTTCGTACAGCACCTTGCGCTCGGGCACGTCATCAGTGAGATAGGTTTTAATAAAATCGTCGTCCTTCAGTACGTCCTGGACCAGGGCGCATACTTTCTTGCGCCCCTCGACTCCCAGATCTCGTTCGAGGATCGTGCGACATTCCGCCGAGAACTGTTCGAGATCACGCTTCATAAGATAACCTCCTCCGGACCGGTTTCAGACGTTGTCGAGCTTGGCCCCGCCGGGCGTTCCGATCATCGCCAGCACCTCACGCCGGCTCAGCGGATCGTCGCGAAACGCGCCCAGCATGCGGCTCGTCACCATCATAACACCGGGCTTGTGCACGCCGCGGGTCGTCATGCAGTGATGGGCCGCCTCGATCACCACCGCGACGCCCTTGGGCTGGAGTACCTCGTCGAGCGTATTGGCGATTTGCGCCGTCATTTTTTCCTGGATCTGAAGGCGCTTGGCGTAGACATCGACCAGCCGCGCAAGCTTCGAGATGCCAACGACCCGCTTGTCGGGCAAGTAGGCGACATGCACCTTACCGATGATTGGGGCGATGTGGTGCTCGCAATGTGACTCGAAGCGGATGTCCTTCAGTACGACGATCTCGTCGTAGCCGTTGGTCTCCTCAAAGGTACGCTGCAGCAGCCCGATTGGGTCCTCGTCATAGCCGCTGAAGAACTCCTGGTAGGATCGTACGATGCGGTCCGGGGTGCCGAGCAGCCCTTCCCGCTCGGGATCCTCCCCCGCCCACCGAATCAAGGTACGCACCGCCTCCTCGGCCTCTTCCCGGGTCGGCCGCCGTACCGCAGTCGGTTGCCGGGAGCGAGGCTTAGGCGCAAAAAGGGGGGGAGCGGCAACTTGCGACATCAGGTTCTCTCTAGCTGTTGGGGATGCGTGCGCCGGAGCCAGGTCGCTCCTGCCTCGCGCTCAGTTGAGCCGGACCGGCTGATGCGGGCTGTCGAGCGAGAAGGCGGGGACCCGAATCCAGAAGCTCTCGCCGCCCCTCGTCTCCATCTGATAGCTGCCGACCATGATGCCGGACGGGGTCGGCAATGGTGTGCCGCTGGTATATTCAAAGCTCTCGCCTGGGCCTAGAACCGGCTGTTCGCCAACGACTCCTGGTCCGCGCACTTCCTGCATCCGTCCGTGGCTGTCGGTAATCTTCCAATGGCGGTTGCGCAGCTGAACAGTTTCCTTGCCCCGATTTTCGATGCGCACGTGGTAAGCCCACACATAGCGATCCTCGGCCGGCGAGGATCGGTCCTCAAGATAGACAGGCTGGACTGTAACTCTAATCGATCGGGTGGTTTCAGAGTACATCGCCGATGCTCCTCTCTTTCCGAGCCGGCACGATTGCCGGCCGCGTGGATACGGAGGCCGACCGGCACAATGTCGGTCGAGCGCCGGAAGCCGTCAAGATCGCCGCGCGGGGGCCAACAGGTCGAGCACGCGCTCTCCGGTCGCGTCTAGCGAGCCCTGCGGACTGATCGGCTGGATGCAGACATGGTCGGCGCCGGCGTCCCAATGTTGTTGGATGCGGTTGAGGATCGCGTCTTCGTCGCCCCACGCTACCATGGCATCGAGAAAGCGGTCGGAGCCCCCGCCGGCAAGGTCGGCTTCGCCAAAGCCCTGGCGACGCCAGCCGTTCACGTAGTTTTCGAGCTGCAGATAGCGTGAGAGGGTCTGACGCGCGACGCTGCGCGCCTTTGCCCTATCGGTCTCGAGCAATACCCAGACCTCCGGACATAGGAGCTTGCCCGGCCCGAGGATCGTCCGCGACTGCGCGCTGTGCTCCGGCGTCGTGTTGTACGGGTGTGCGCCGTCGGCGAACTCGCTCGACAGCGCCATCATCCTGGGTCCTAGCGCCGCGACGACTGTCAGCGGCCGTTCCGGGGGTTGTGGGGCACCGTAGGGCGCTTCCCGCATCGCCTGCAGATAGGCGCGCATTGTCGCGACCGGCTTCCCGTAGGCATGGCCGCGCACGCCTTCGACCGTCGGACGGTGCGACACGCCCACACCAAGCAGAAAGCGGCCACCCGATTGCTCCGCGAGGGTGCGCTGACCGCCCGCCATCGCCATCGCATCGCGCGCATAAATGTTGGCGATCCCGGTCGCCACAATCAGTCGCTTCGTGTGGCAAAGCAGCCACGACGAAAGCACCAACGCGTTTCTCCCCCGTCCCTCGGGGATCCACAGCGCGCCGTATCCGCGCTCTTCGACCCGCTCGGTAAAGGAGGCCGCCGCAGCCGCGCTGATGCCGTCCATTCCGACCCAAACGCCGAGCCTTCCGAGTTCCATCACCACCCTCCTTTCGCTCTCGCGACGAGTGTGAATCGTCGTCTCGGCTTCGTCCAGGGTGGTCGAAACAGCCCGCGGGACGGCAGCTCGATGGTGAGAACATTTCGGGAATTTGCCTGATGCCACCCAGCCAACCTCCGACATGGCGACCCGCCTTTAACTGATTAGCTACTGCTCGTCCGCGATGAATAGCGCCGGGGGGCCAAATTGCCGGGAGAGATGTCATGGACATCGCCGGGTGCTCGCTCGCCGAGCTGGTAGACGATCCCCTGATCGGCCCCGCCATGAAGAGCGATGGGGTCGACCGCTACGAGCTCGAGCTTCTGCTCGAGCGAGTGGCGCACGAGCGATTGCGGGCGACCCGGCTCGCAAACCCTTGTCGGCCTCGGCTCCTCACCGTGGAGACGGCGCCATGCTCACACTGCTGATGGTCGCGGGCGGGATGGGCATCGTCAGCGCGACGACCGCGCTTTGGATGCGCGGGCACCGAATGCTGCACCAGCGCATATTCGCTTTGCTGGTCAGCTTCACCGTAACCCTGATCCTGTTTTCCCTGATCGCCTGGGCCGCCGCCGCCATCGCGCTCATTGCGCCGCTTTTGTTGACCTGGGTCTTGGTCGGCACCCTGGCTCTGCTGTTTGCGCTCCGCTTGTACCGCGAGTTGCGAACCCTGCCGGCAATGGATCCGGGGTAACGCCCGTGCCGCCACCCCGTCAAATATCCGGCTGGCTGCGACGAGGCTCTTGCCGCCTTGCCACCAGTGCGCGATATCAGGGCGGTGCCGACCCTTTTTCTCATTGTCGTCGTCGACCTCGTTGGGTTCGGCCTCGTCATCCCGCTGTTGCCGTTTTACGCGGTGCGCTATGGCGCCTCTCCGCAGCAGGTAACTTTGCTGCTCGCCACCTATTCTCTGATGCAATTGCTGACCGCGCCGCTCTGGGGGAGGCTTAGCGATCGTATCGGCCGGCGACCGGTTCTGGTCGCGAGCATGGCAGCTTCGGCCGTCGCCTATCTATGGCTCGGCAACGCGACGGCGCTGTGGATGCTGTACGGAGCGCGCGCCCTTGCCGGCGCTTGTGCCGGCAATATTGCCGCTGCGCAGGCCTATATTGCCGACGTCACCAAACCGGCGGAACGCGCGAAGGGCATGGGTCTGATTGGCGCCGCCTTTGGATTGGGCTTTATCATCGGCCCGGCGCTTGGCGGATTTCTCGCCGGGCATGATCCGGCGACTGCCGATGTCGAGACCCCGGCATGGGTCGCGGCGGCGCTTTCGTTTATCGCCCTTCTCGGGGTCGTTTGGCTGCTGCCCGAGAGCCTCCCATCCGCAGAGCGCAATGGCGCCCCGCGCCGCCGTCTCCATGCGCTGTTGGGTGCGCTGCGCCGCCCGGTCCTGTCGCGGCTGATCCTGATCTTCTTCCTGGTCATCCTGGCATTCGCCGGGATGGAGAGCACCTTTGCGCTGTGGGTGATCGCCCAGTTCGGCTGGGGACCCGGCCAGGTCGGCTATGTCTTTGCCTATATCGGCGTCATTTCGGCGATCCTGCAGGGCGGACTGATCGGCCGCCTGACACGGCGCTTTGGCGAAGAGCACTTGCTGCAAAGCGGGCTTGGGTTGATCGTCGGCGGGCTGCTGGTCCTGCCACTCGCCCACGACATTCCGCTTCTCGGTCTCGCAATGACCGGGTTGGCGCTCGGCATGGGGCTGATGCAGCCCTCGCTGAACAGCCTGATCTCGCGCTGTGCCGGGCGTGAGGAGCAGGGCGAAGTGCTGGGTGTGTCGCAATCGGTCGCCAGCCTTTCCCGCGTCCTCGGGCCGGCCGTCGCCGGGTGGTTCTTTGCTGAATTCGGCCGCAATGCCGCGTTCTGGTGGGGGGCGGCAGTCGTTGCTGCGGCCCTGCTCGCGGCGCTCAAGCTCTCGCGAGAACTTGGCGCAGTGCCGCTCGCCGGCGCCGAGAAGCTCGGCCGGGAGGGGGACCCCGCGCTATGAGCCCGCATGGCCGTCCGATCAGTGTAGGGCCGCCGCGCGTTAAGGGCCGGCTCAAGGACGAACTGCGCGCGCTCAAATCCCTCGCCCCGTATCTTTGGCCGCGCGATTCGTTCGAGTTGCGCGCGCGGGTGGTGCTCGCGGTCGCCCTTCTGCTCGCCGGCAAGCTCGTCAATATCTACGTGCCGCTGCTCTACAAGCACGCGGTCGATACGCTGGCACCCAGCAACACCGCGGTCGTGGTCCCCGTCGCCTTGATCATCGCCTATGGGGTCGCTCGGGTGATGTCGCAGGGCTTCAACGAACTGCGCAACGCCGTCTTCGCCAAGGTTAGCCAGCGCGCCGTGCGCCGGCTGGCCCTAACCGCCTTCCGCCATGTGCACGCCCTGTCGCTGCGCTATCATCTGGAGCGCCGTACCGGCGGGTTGTCGAGGGCGATCGAGCGCGGCACGGCGGGCATCGATTTCCTGCTATCGTTTATGCTGTTCAACGTCGTGCCGACCTTGTTCGAGATCATGTTGGTCTGCGCGATCCTTTGGCGGCTCTTCAACTGGACCTTCGCGGCCGTCACCCTGGCGACGATCGTGCTCTACATCGCCTTCACGTTTTCGATCACCGACTGGCGGGTGCGCTTTCGGCGTGAGATGAACGACCGCAACAGCGAGGCCAACACCAAGGCGGTCGACGGCATGCTGAATTTCGAGACCGTCAAGTATTTCGCCAACGAAGAGCACGAGGCGCGGCGCTACGATGCCGCGCTCCAGGCTTATGAGCGCGCCGCGGTCAGGAGTGAGACCACCCTGACCCTGCTCAATCTCGGGCAGGGGGCGATCATGGCGACCGGCCTGGTTGTCATCATGATCCTCGCCGCGCGAGGGGTGGCGGCGGCCAAGATGACGGTCGGCGACTTCGTGCTGGTCAACGCCTATCTGATCCAGCTCTACACGCCCCTCAACTTCCTCGGCATGGTCTACCGCAACATCAAACAGTCGTTGACCGATCTCGAGCAGATGCTGGCACTCTTGGCGGTCAAGCCGGAGATCGAGGATCGGCCGGGCGCGCCAACCCTTATCGTCGGCCGCGGCGCTGTCGCCTTTCGCCGAGTCGATTTCCGTTACGACGTCAGGCGGCCGATCCTGTGCGAAATCGATTTCCGGGTGCCTCCCGGCGCAATGATCGCGATCGTCGGCCCGAGCGGCGCCGGTAAGTCGACGATCGCGCGCCTGCTGTTCCGCTTCTACGACGTCGACGCCGGAGCCATCGAGATCGACGGCCGGAACATTCGCGAGGTGACCCAGGAGAGCCTGCGGCGCGCGATCGGCGTGGTGCCGCAGGATACAGTGCTGTTCAACGACACGATTTATTACAACATCGCTTATGGCCGTCCCGGGGCGACGCGTGCCGACATCGAAGAAGCGGCCCGCCACGCTCACATCCACGATTTCATCACCGCGCTGCCGGATGGGTACCGGACAATGGTCGGCGAGCGCGGTCTCAAATTGTCCGGCGGCGAGAAGCAGCGAGTGGCGATCGCCCGGGTGATCCTGAAGGCCCCCAAGATCCTGGTTTTCGACGAGGCGACCTCGGCGCTCGACACCAAGACCGAGCGCGAGATTCAAGCGAGCCTCGCCGAGATCTCCGCCGACCGCACCACCTTGGTCATCGCGCACCGGCTGTCGACAGTCGTCGAAGCCGACGAGATCCTGGTGCTCGACGATGGCCATATCATCGAGCGCGGCGGCCATCGCGAGCTGCTGCTGCGCCGCGGCGTCTACGCCGCGATGTGGGCCCGCCAGCAGGAGGCGACGCAACGCGAGGCCGCACTCGCGGCGGATTGACGAGGGCGTGATCACCGAGAAGCTGATCGCGGCTCTTCGGCAGGGCGATCGGCGGGCGCTCGCGCGCGCCATCACGCTTATCGAGTCGACCCGCCCAGATCATCGGGAGGAGGCAGAACAGCTCGTCGAGGCACTCTTACCGCAAACCGGGGGTGCGGTTCGTATCGGCATCTCCGGCCCGCCAGGCGCCGGCAAATCGACCTTCATCGAACGCTTTGGCCTCGATGGAATCGCGCTCGGTCGGCGGATTGCCGTGCTCGCCGTCGACCCCTCGTCAAAGCGCGGCGGCGGGGCCATCCTCGCCGACAAGACCCGCATGACCGAGCTGGCGCGGTCGCCCGCGGCCTTTGTCCGGCCGTCCTCGGCAGGTGACCGGGGGGGCGGCATCGCGCGCCGCACGCGCGAAGCGATCCTGCTCTGCGAAGCAGCCGGGTTCGACGCGGTGCTTGTCGAGACGGTCGGCGTCGGCCAAGCCGAAACCGCGGTCGCCGAGATCGTCGACATGTTCCTGCTGATCCAGCCGCCGGCGGCGGGTGACGAGCTGCAAGGGATCAAACGCGGCGTCGTCGAACTCGCCGATCTCGTGCTGGTCAACAAGGCAGATGGCGAGCTCGCGGCAGCGGCGCGTCGATCGGCCGCCGATTATGCGAGTGCCGTGCGTCTCTTGCGGCCGCGACTGCCCGAATGGCAGGTCCCGGTGCGCACGGTCTCGGCGCTCGAAGGGATCGGCATCAAAGAGGTATGGGGTGAGGTCGCGCGCTTTCGCGCGGCACTCGAACAATCAGGCGCATGGTCGCGACGGCGCGCCGAGCAGGCGCGCGCGGCCTTGTGGTCAGAGATCGGCAACAGCCTGCTGGAGCAGTTCCGCGCCGCCGCCGGCGGCCGCCTCGCTGAGGCCGAAGAGCAGGTCATGGCAGGCGCCCGCACGCCGACTGCCGCGGCACACGCCTTGCTCGCCGTGTTTCTCGGCAAGGGCTAGGCAAGAGGCCGGCACTCCCAAATCGGCCAAAACAACGAAAATCGCGTTTTTTGCCGCAACGAGGCCACCGTTGGCGGGTATCGTGGCCTGTTATTTCAGTGGGTTACGAGACCAAATTCGTTACTTAGCGGATCAATCGAATATCAACTGAATTTTTGGCGCCGAACAATGAATTCAAACGGCCTATCAATCGAAAAACAATGGAATATGTCGAGGCCGAGAAAATCGGGGAATGAGGTCGGTGCCGGCGCTATTCCGGGAGAGCGAGCCGGCGCAGCGCGTCACCGATGGGTTCCCAGATCTCGGCGCGGCCGGTATGAGCCCGCACAAAGCCGGAGACCGTAAAGCCGGGCTCTAGTTCGAGCCCCCGTTGGGCCGGGACTTTGGCCTCATCGATGCGGCCGAGCTGGGACAAGGCGGCGGCCCGCAGAAAATACGGCAGGCTGAACCGTGGATTGGCTTGTTCCGACTTGCCGCAGGCCGGGATCGCAGCCTCCCAATTGCCGGCCGCGCAATAGGCGATGCCGAGCCCTACATAGGGCAGGTTGACCGTTCGGTCGAGCGGGCAGCAGCGCAGCGCCCGCTCGGCGTAATCGATCGCTTCCGCAGTCCGGCCGGCATGGCCGAGGATCACCGATCCCAAGCTCAGCGCCAGAGCGGAAGACGGGGTCATTGCCAAGCCCCGGTCGATCGCGTTCATCGCCGTGTCGTAGTCGTGGTCGACCAAACCGATGACGAACCCAGCGGTCGCCAATGTCCCAGCGTCGTCGGCGCCGGCCTCGAGCGCGGCGCGGGCGTGGGCGAGTCCTTCGACCTTGTCGGCAGGGTCAAGTCCGCCGCGCAGATAGCGTTGCTCATGGCACCACGCTGCAGCGGCATGCGCCGCGGCGAAGTCCGGTTCGAGCTCGAGCGATTGGCGGAGCAGCGGCAGCGCCTTGTCGGCATCCCCCGGCATGAAAACCATGGCGTAAGGCAGGGCGCGTAAGTAGAGGTCGTAGGCGTCTAGACTATCCGGGCGTTTGCGCTTGGCACGCTCAATCTCGGCCTGGCGCAGCCTCGGCTCGATGTAGCCGACGACACTCAAGGTGATCTCGTCCTGCACCGCAAAAATGTCGTCGAGCGCGCGATCATAGCGCTCCGCCCAGACATGCCGGCCGCCCGCCGCCTCGATCAGCTGTGCCGTCAGGCGGACACGGTTGCCGGCCTTGCGCAGGCTGCCTTCGAGGACATAGCGCACCCCGAGCTCGCGGCCGACTTGCTTCACGTCGACTGCCCGGCCCTTGTAGACAAAGGTCGAGTTGCGGGCGATTACGTGGAGCCACTTGATCCGCGACAGCCCGGTGATGATGTCCTCGACGATGCCGTCGACGAAGTATTCCTGCTCGGAATCGCCGCTCATATTGGCGAACGGCAATACCGCGACCGATGGTCCGGTCTCGGAAAGCACGAGAGGAGCTGTTTCGCGATCGTCCACGCCTTCGGCAAGCGGCTCGATGCCCTTCTCGACTCGGTAGACCCGAACAGGCCGCGCGATGTTCTTGACGCCGTGCTCGCCGAAATCGGCAAAGCCGATCGGCAACTTTTCGCCGATCTGCTCGCGCACCGAGGCGCTGACGCAGATTTCCCCGGGGGCGGCAAGCGCCTCGATGCGCGCGGCCACATTGACGCCGTCGCCGAACATGTCGCCCTCGTCGACCATGACGTCGCCAACATTGATGCCGATGCGAAAGCGGATCCGCTCGCGCTCCGGCAGGTTGGCGTTGCGGTCCTCCATCCCCTTCTGCACGACAACGGCGCAGCGCACGGCATCGACGACCGAAGCGAACTCGATCAACATGCCGTCGCCGGTGGTCTTGAAGATGCGTCCGCGGTGTTGATCGATCAGCGGATCGATCAATTCACGCCGATGGCTCTTGAGAACGGCGAGCGTCTTTTCCTCGTCCGCGCCCATCAACCGCGAATACTCGACAACATCGGCACAGAGGATCGCCGCCAGCCGCCGCTCTACCCGTTCCTCCAACGGTCGCCTCCTCCCTATCCAGCGCTATTCCGGAAGCCCCAGCCCGCGCAGCGCGTCGCCGATCGGCTCCCAGATCTCGGCGCGGCCGGTATGAGCTCGGACAAAGCCGGAAACAGTGAAGCCGGGCTCCAATTCGGGTACACGCCTTGCTATCACCTTCGCCTCTTCTGAGCGGCCGACAAAGGACAGTGCGGCGGCTTGCAGGACGTAAGGGAGGCTAAAGCGAGGATTGGCCCGTATAGTGTGGCGGCAGGCTGCGACCGCCCCAGCGGCGCAATGAGCGATCGCGAGCCCGACATGGGTGTGCCAGATTTCCGGGCCCAATGGGCTGACGCGAAGCGAGCGCTCTCCGTATTCGATCGCCTCCGCGCTGCGCCCGGCATGGCCCAGGATGACGGCCC
>Ga0306924_10003931_pt1 | contig 14411 bp, 11 predicted proteins | sample sta12Can44000111_FD_203756 | JGI IMG/M metagenome (GOLD analysis project Ga0306924, IMG submission 203756) | Lab enrichment of tropical soil microbial communities from Luquillo Experimental Forest, Puerto Rico - statanox.12C.anox.44.000.111 (v2)... | ecosystem: Environmental > Terrestrial >... | reverse complement strand
ACCAGCAACTTGGACGAATCACCCCATTGAATGGGATGCAGTTTATCGGCGGGCGCGGTGATCTTGAGAACGGCAAGTTCATTATTGGGATCGGAGCCGATCAATTTCGCTGAATAGTTGCTGCCATCATACAAAGTGACCATGATCTGGCTGGCATTTTCTACAACGTGATAGTTGGTAATGAGGTGGCCGTTTTCGTCGAGGACACTGCCCGAGCCGCTGCCCTTCCGGGGTGTGGCGAAGAAGAACAGGTCATCGGCTTCCAGGCTGCGTGTCGTGATGAACACGACGCTGCGGTTGACTTGCTGATAGATTTTGATGTTAATCCGTTCTTCGGGCGAGATGTCATCCTCATCGCCAGGCAATGCCGCGGCCGGCGGTTTCGGCGCAGGAAAAGATTTCTCCGCTTCGGCTTCCCCGATATCAGGGACCGATTTTTCCGCACGAGCGGGCGCTTTCAACGGTTGATTTACCTGGGCAATTCCGTAGGTAACGGCGGCAGTCAAAACGGCAACCGCCAGATAAGAGATAGTGCGCATGAGATACCTCGCTCCTGGGAATCATCGGTTGCATCGATCATTCTTGCTATTAGAGCGATTTTTGAAAAATAATGAAAGGATGAATTGGGATACATGGGGGTTGTCGCGATTCGATTCTCGCGCAGCGCCTAGCGGAAGAGTTTCGACAGCGGCAGGCGGTTGCCGTACAAGCGGTGCACCATCTGCCGAATCGGCCGGGAATCGTCTTCTTTGATCAGATTGCGTTCCAGTTTTCGTTCCCAGCGGAATTGGTCCAGGGTAATTCCCTTGTTGTAGATGCGGGTCGACCGGCGCAGCTCGTGCGCGAGAAACTCGCGGAACTGCTTGTTTTCTTGCAAGTACTCCGGATCGTACTTGTCGATGGCGGCGGCGATCGCCAGTGCGTAAATGCTGAATTCCAGAGAGCCGACCAGGGCATCGTTTCGCGGCAAAGCAAGGCGCTTTTGCTCGGCGAGTTCCACGCCCGCGCAGCCGCCGTTGGTGTACGCCACCCACTCATCGAAAAGATAGAGCGGATGGTCCTCGAAGTACTTCTGCTGATCGATGCAGTAAAGCTGGTAGCGGGAGCCCCGGAGGCTCGGAGGAATCAGCGCAGCAACCTGGGAGAGCTTGATGCGCGGCCCGGGGAGCAAGATGGCCCGGTCATGGCCGACATAAAAGCCGTAGGCCGGCCGGCTCCCGCGGTGCAAGTGGTTGCTGATGTGGCTGTTGATGCCGTGCGTTGTCTCGTGGGCGTGCGTGATGCGGTCGTCGCTGTCGAATTGATTGCCGTACTCGGTGGGGAGGTGGCGGGCGATATCCGTCAAGAAATCACCCCAGTCCGAATTCGACTTGTCGTTTTGGGGCGGGAAGCGGATCCACTTGACCTCGTCGCCGGGAAGCTTCGCTGTACTTGCTGTTTGTACTCCACTGGCCTCGTCCGCCGTGACCACTGCGCCGCCGATGAGCAACATCAGCGGCGCTGACAACCATCCTGTTGTCATCACCCTGTCCTTTCCCGATCAATGCATCAAGGCTTCTCCAACCAAGACTATTGCACTGGACCTTCCTGGGCACACACCGCGGTCTGCAATCCCTGAACCAAGCGCGCCGGCACTTCTTACGAAGTCCGCCCGACGTTGTCTTCCCAGTATAGCAACCGGACCGGCGAGGTCCATAGCGTTCACAAAAAAAGGCTGCACTTCCTGAAGGGAGTGCAGCCGATATGAAAGGATCACTTGAGTTTTACCGATACGCGTGCTACGGGCACACCGGCACGCGCATTGTCACCTGGTAGGGCACCTGGACGCAGGTGGTATAGGGGACGGACTCATTGATAACTTCCGCCACGCGGCGGTATGTCGTCGCCGCGACCTTGCGTGTGCGGGTTTCAGGCTCGGAAACACAGATCCGCTCCGTATAGGTCTGTGTTTGGGGGCGGCACTCGGTCACCGGGACGGTGTATGTCTCGACTTCTTCGCGCCGCTCGGGCACGCGCACGGTATAGGTCTGCGTCAAATCGCGGAATTCTGTGACCGGCACTTTGCGGGTGCGAACCTCCTCGCGGGTCGTCGGCACCCGGACCGTGTAGGTTCGGTTCTCCGGCCGCATGGAACACACCGGCACGGTGTACTTCTGAGTACGTTCCTCCGAAACAACCTCCGGTATGCGGACGGTGTAGTTCTGCTGGACCGACCGATACTCGCAGACCGGGACCTGCTCGGTACGGACTTCTTCGCGCGTGAACGGCACGCGCACGGTATAGGTTCGCGTTTCCGGCTTCATTTCGCAAATCCGGACCTTGTAATTCTCGGTGCGCTGTTCGGGCACGCACTCCGGAACCTGAACGGTATAGGACTGTTTTTCCGAGCGATATTCGGTGACTGGCACTACCGCGGTGCGGACTTCCATGCGGGTGAACGGCACGCGCACCGTAATGGTCCGCGTCTCGGGCCGCATTTCGCAGACCTGAACTTTGTAGTTCTCGGTGCGCTGTTCAGGCACGCACTCCGGAACGCGAACCGTATAGGACTGCTTTTCCGAACGATATTCGGTGACCGGTACTGCCTCGGTGCGGACTTCCATACGGGTGAACGGCACGCGCACCGTAATGGTCCGCGTCTCGGGCCGCATTTCGCAGACCTGAACCTTATAGTTCTCGGTGCGCTGCTCGGGCACACAACGATACACGGTGAAATTCACGTTCTGCGTACACGCTATCAGCTGGCAAGCCGTATAGACCATCCCCGTACACCAATCGGTGACAGGAACGGCAACGCGCTGGTAGCGGACCACCTGGCGCGTTTGCTCCTCCGGCACCGACCGGTAAAGGGTGTAAGTCCGCTGGCGGTCTTCCAACCGGGTCTCGGGAACCATCACGGTCTGCTGGCGTTGTTCTTCGCGCCAGTCGCAAACCGGCACGGTGAACTGGCGTTCGACCCGGCGGGTTTCCGGGACCATGACGGTCCGTTCCCGTTGCTCTTCTCGCCACTGAGTGCGGTAAACGGTGTAAGTCCGCTGGCGGTCTTCCAACCGAGTGTCGGGAACCATGACGGTCTGCTGGCGCTGTTCTTCGCGCCAGTCGCAGACATTGACGGTGAACTGGCGTTCGACCTGGCGTGTTTCCGGGACCAGCACCGTCCGCTCCTTTTGCTCATTTCGCCATCGCGTGCGGTAGACAGTGTAGGTGCGCTGTCTTTCTTCCTCGCGCATGTGAGGCACCATGACGGTTTGCTGCCGCTGCTCCTCGCGGCAATCGGGAACACAGACGGTATATCGCCGTTCCACCATGCGCGTTTCGGGGACCATGATCGTACGTTGGCGCTGCTCCTCGCGCCATTGCGTTCGGCAAACGGTAAACTTCCGCTCGTGCTCCTCATTCCGCCATTCGGGCACCATGACCGTCTGCTGCCGTTGTTCCTCGCGCCACTCCGGAATGCACACGGTATAGCTTTCCTCGACCTCGCGGGTTTCGGGCACCCGCACCATCCGCTGCCGCTGCTCCTCTTTCCATTCCGTGCGCACGATGGTGCGCTGGCGAGTCTCCTCGCGGGTTTCGGGGACCAACACGGTCCGCTGACGTTGCACGTCGTGCCACTTCGGCACCAGGACGGTTTCGGTAAGCTCGCGCTCTTGCGTTTCCGGCACGAGACGGTATACCGTTCGCTGGACATTGCGGTACTCGGTCCGATACTCGGGGCGATAGCACGTTATCGTCCGCTCTTCATATCGGATCGGAGGGGGGCTTGGCGGGTAGTAACACCACCACTGCCCTCTGGCCGTTTCGCTTGTCTCGCCCAGCCCGAGCGCGGCCACCATCGCGCAGGCCGAGAACCACAGGATTCGCATTGGATGATCCTCCTTTATTGGGTTGGTTGGAGACCTTCTCGATGCCCGATATTCACGGCGATCCGCGCAGCAAAATTCCCAATTGCCAGCAGCTCGCTGCTCAATCGATACGCTACGCGCTCTCCAGCGGCAGCTGGTTAGTCAGTTTCGAGTTGATGAGTTACACCGATTCAAAATTGCCAGCGCTTCGGCGCCCCGGCCCACCGCCTGAACTACCACGAGGGTGCGGCCTGCCAGGAATGCCTTCTCGTACTGGCGGGCTTCCCGTTCCGGAATCCCCAGGCCGACCAGGGCGCCGACGAGACCGCCCGCTGTGGCGCCCGCGGCGGCTCCGCCAAGCACTCCTGCCAACAGGCCAGCTCCGACAACAGGCCCGATGCCGGGGATCAACCCTGTCGCTACCGCTCCCGCGAAAGCTCCGAGCGCTCCTCCAGTCATCGCGCCTGCTGCCGCCCCCTTTCTGCCTTCGTGTCCGTGGCTTCTTCCTCTCCGGCAGCGACTCCAATTTCATCGTCTGTGAAGCCGGCCTTCCGCAATTCCTCAACGAAGCCATCTGCTTGGCGGCGTTCCGCAAAAGTGGCAATCACAGCGGTAGTCTGTTTATAATCCGTCATGGCCCGATGATTTGGCGCAAGGGCGCGACAATGAGCGTTTTCGCAAAAGTCATGCCATGATAGGCACACATTGCAAAAGTAGTCAGGCTTTCCGTGTGACTCAGACGTCACTTGGAGATTTTAATTGTACGGATGGAGGGGTGGGGTGACAACAACATGAAATGAAATCGAAATGAAGTTTTAAACTCGCCGAGCATACAATATTTCGCTGACTTTGTTCAAGTGGCATGGAATGTCATACGGCGTCAACCTATCGGTAACCGGATTCCAGGGCTCACGGAGTCCAATCCATTTGCGGAGTGACGGCGCTACAAAACTCCGCCAGGAGCCCGGCTGCCCGTTCCAGATCGTCGAGGCAGACCACTTCCACCGGGGAGTGCATATAGCGATTCGGAATTCCCACGAGTCCGGTGGCCACTCCGTCCCGGCTGATTTGCATTACATTGGCGTCGGTTCCGGTGGCTCGGGGAACGCCCCGCACCTGAACCGGGATTTCATGTGCCCAGGCCGTTTCGTGAAGGCGGTCGAAAACGCGAGGGTTGATATTGGCGCCGCGAAATAAGGCCGGGCCGGCGCCCAGCTTGGTTTCACCGAGCTGCTTCTTGTCGTTGCCCGGCGTATCGGTCGCGTGGCAGACATCCACCGCGATGCCTACCGTGGGATGAATGCCGTAGGTGCTGGTGGCGGCGCCGCGCAAACCGATTTCCTCCTGCACCGTGGACACGCAGTAGATCGCCGCCTGCAGAGGCCGGCCCTGAAGCAAACGCAGGGCTTCCATCACCGTCCAGACGCCCACCTTGTCATCCATCGCGGGTGAAAGGGCCAGGCGATTCTTCAGTTCGCGATAGCCTAACGCAAACGTGACCGGGTCGCCATGAGTCACCCATGATTCGGCTTCTTTCTTGTCCTTGGCGCCGACATCCACCCAGATGTCGGTGAATTGTGGTACCTTGTTGCGTTCTTCGCCGGTAAGGAGATGGGGGGCCCGGCGGGATACGACGCCTTGCAGCGGACCCTCGCGGGACCACACGGTCAGATTTTGACCCAGGAGAATCTGCATGTCCCAGCCGCCGATTGGTTGGACATACAGGAAGCCGTTGTCATCGATATATTGCACCATCAGGCCGATCTGATCGCAATGCCCGGCGAGCATGATGCGCGGCTGGCCGCCCGGATTGAGCGCGGCAATCACGTTGCCGTGCCGATCGGTGCGGACTTCGTCGGCATGTGTCTTGGCCCAGTTGCGGACGATGTCCTGCACAGGTCGTTCAAAACCGGAGGGGCTTGGAGTTTCGAGGAGGTTTTTGAGAAAAATCAGAGACTCATTTTGCATGGCAAATTTCAACCCATTACCGCGATTTTCCTTATAAAAAAGAATAGCAAATTGGCTGCGGTCGCCCAACGGCTTATTTGCTGGTTTTTCCGTTGCATTCTGCGCGCAAAAGTCTTAAGCTAATAAGCGATTCGCTTTCGGTAGCAACGACCCCCCCCAAGAAGCCCAGCGGCAAGGGCACAACAAAGATGCGATGCACTTTCACTCCATCTTGTCGATTCGTTCTCATAGTGGTGTTCGCCGGGAACCTGGTTGCTTCAATCCCCGCGAGTGAACCCCCATCTTCCTCAAGGCCCCGGGAACAAGAAACAGCCCAGCAGGTGGATCGGGAGCTGATGAAGGCGGCCGAAAAAAACGCGCCGCTTCCTCCTGTCGTGGACGATGCTACCTTCCTGCGCCGAATTTATTTTGATTTGACCGGCAAGCCTCCCACTTCTGAAGACGTCCGGAGATTTGCCGGCGATCCCAATCCCGAAAAACGGCGGCAGCAGATCGACCGGTTGCTCGCCACCGACGATTATGCCGTCAATTGGGGCCGCTACTGGCGCGACGTGGTAACCTATCACACGCCGGCAAGCGGCAACTATCTGCGCTGGCAACTGTTCGATCAATGGCTGGTGGACAAGGTTCGGCGCAATCGGCCGTGGAACGAAACGGTGACCGCCATGGTGACGGCTGTCGGGGTCAACGATGAAAACGCGCCGGTGAATTATTTGACCGCGCAATTCGGCAATCCGGTCGAGATCGCCGCCACTACCAGCCGAGTTTTTTTGGGCGTGCAACTCCAGTGCGCCCAGTGCCATGATTCCAAGCTGGATTCGTGGAAACGGGAGCAATTTCACGAACTCGTCGCGTTTTTTGGCCGAGCCAAGCTGATTCAACACAAGGATGTTTCGGGCCGGGGCACTCCCTATGCGATCGAAGGCCGCTCCGACGGCCAGTATCAGATGACGGACCTCAAGAACCCGGATCGGCTGATTGCCATGAAGCCGCGATTTCTCACTGGCGAGGAGATTGCCGCCGATACTCCGGACGCCGAACGCCGCGCTGCCTTGGCCCGGTTCATCACCAGCCCGAACAATCCCTGGTTTGCCAAAGCCTATGTCAACCGCATGTGGACGGCCGTGATGGGCTGGGGGTTTTATGCCAGCGTCAATGACTTGGGGTCCGGGCACGCGCCGCAATTTGGGGCCGTGTTGGATCTGTTGGCTCGCGACTGGATCGCTTCGGGTTACGATATGCGCTGGTTGTTCCGGACGCTGGCTCAAACCGAGACGTATCAGCGCGGCTTGCAGCCGTTGCCGACCTCCTCGTCCGGGCCCTTGCCCGCGGTTTGCCCGAGCCGGTTGCGGCCCGAGCAAATATTTGACGCGATGGCCCGCGTGCTGGGTTTCAACGAGCATGACAAAGCCATTCCGGCTCCGGCTCCCACTTCCGCGCCGGCCGTCGCCCGGCACACGGGACTGCGGCACATGGTGTATCAGGCCTTTCGCATCGATCCTTCACTTCCCGTGGATGAAGTGCAAGGCACCATTCCCCAGGCCTTGCTGATGATGAATAGTGCCGTGATTAACCTTTCGATTTCCGCCAACGGCAAAACCTTCCTGGCCGGGGCTCTGGCCGAAAAGAAGTCCGATGAGGCAATTCTCACGGCCTTGTATGAACGAACCCTGGCCCGCCAGCCCAAGCCGGAGGAGTTGGCCATCTGCCGGCGCTATATACAGCGGGTGGGTGATCGCCAGGAGGCGCTTGAAGATGTCTATTGGAGCCTGGTGAATTCCACCGAGTTTTTGAATAAACGCTAACGGAAATGGGTCATGGAAAACCTCGTCAATGGCCGGACGCAATCCTGGGTGAAAGTGAGAGTCGGTCCCTGCGGGGAAGTAAACCGGCGAGGCTTCCTTCGCTGGCTGGGCGCTGGGACCGCGGGGTTGTCCAGCCTCGGCTGGTTTGATCTGCTCTCCCTGCACGCCGATGAACTGCGGAAAAGCGGCAAATCGTGCATCCTTCTCTGGATGGCCGGAGGCCCCAGCCAATTTGAAACCTTCGATCCGAAACCCGGCGCGGAAACCCAGGGTCCCACCAAGGCGATTCCCACGGCAACTCCGGGCGTTGCCATCGCGGAACACTGGACCAAGTTGGCCAAAATGACCAACGAACTGGCGATTATCCGGTCCATGACCAGCACGGAAGGTAACCATGGCCGGGCGACCTATCTATTGCATACCGGTTATTCGCCGTCCGGGGGCATTGTCCATCCCGGGTTCGGCTCGGTGGCGGCGAACATGCTGGGGCGGGAAGAATTCGATCTGCCCCAATTTGTCAGCATTCAGGGCCAGAGTATTGGTCCCAGTTTCTTGGGTGTGAAATATGCCCCGTTTGTCGTAACCGACCCCAATCGGCCGCCGGACAACCTGGCTGCGCCTGTGCCTGGAACCCGGCTGCAGCGCCGGCTTGGTTTACTGCAGGAACTGGAGGAACCGTATTCCAAAAGCGGCGCCGCCGAACAGGTTCGCGATCATCAGGCTCTGTACCAACAAACATCGCAAATGGTGCTGAGCCCCCGCGTAAAGGCGTTCCAGCTCGATGGAGAACCGGACAAACTGCGCGATGCCTATGGCCGCAGCGGTTTCGGCCAGGGTTGTTTGATGGCGCGCCGGTTGATTGAAGCCGGCGTGACCTTTGTTGAAGTCCAATCCTCCGGTTGGGACACGCACGGCGATGAGCTTAAAGCTCTGAAAAAACTCATCCCCCCTGTCGATCAGGGAACGGCCACGCTTCTGGCGGACCTGAAAGCGCGCGGACTGCTGGACACGACCCTGGTAATCTGGATGGGTGAATTCGGCCGGATGCCTCGCATCAACCTGAATGCCGGCCGCGATCACTTCCCCGCCGCGTTCAACATGGCCATGGCCGGCTGCGGCGTCAAGGGCGGGCAGGTGATCGGGTCCACGAATCAATTGGGAACCGCCGTGGCCCATCGCCCGGTGACGGTTCCCGATTTGTTCTGCACATTCTGCAAGGCCCTGGGAATTGATCCCCGCCGCGAAAATCAAAGCAACGTCGGCCGGCCGCTCAAAATCGTCGAATTCGGCAACGCCGTCGATGAAGTTTTTGGATAATCTTGCAATCGCCTAAAAGCGCGATTCACTCGCGTATCCGCATTGAACTGCCACACTTCTTTTCCCTTGGGATCGATCTCGACGGCCGGATTTTGCGTCATCGACATCACCAGCGTGTTGCCGCTCGGTATCCGGACAGCGGCAACTATAAACGACGCGATTCGCAATGGTGCCCAGATGCATGAGGTTCGGGAGTTTGCCGGACACGCGGATATTCGCACCACGGAGCTTTACTTCGTCCGGAAAGGAGAGGACGGGGAGATGGCTGCACGGCGTATCCAGATCCGCGTCGTAGAGAGCGCATCGGCAGCGATCCGACGCTGACAGACCTCGGCGCGCGCCAGCCCCTAATAGCAAACGACGCCTGGCGTGGTGGCACGGTTCGAGCTGCCTCCGCCGTCATCCATGGCCCTCAGCTGGCCTCCATTGGGCTAGGCAAGTACGAAGTGAAGTGCATTCATGTAAGCAATACTGCAATTCGATGGTTCGTTTTGACGAGCGCAACTCCTTCAACAGGCAGGAAGTGCTCGCGTCGGTTGGCCGTTGCCGAGCTACCCGACCGTCACTCATGAGTCTTTGGTCGCGGTTCGAGATTTGCTCACGCCCCCGTATTTGCAATCCCAACAATTTACTCATTTGACTCCTTATGGCGACCGACATTTAGAGAATGCGAGCAAGACTGGAATTTGGAAACCAAGAAAAGAAAATGAGACAATGGAATCTCCCAAATTCTCCAATCCGCGGAAGATCCCCAATCACAGGTCTCTCAATGAAGCACTCTTTCTTCTTTTTCCTTGTTTTCGGATAGTATTTGAAAAACATACCGTCCAATGTTAAAGGCCACCCAAAGTGACCAACCCGTTTGCAACAACTGATAACGAATGCCGAGAGCCTCATCTCGAGCGACATTTCGGACTTCTCAGTGCAGTTTCACTTAACTTAACTATGATCGTTGGTTCCGGAGTTTTCCTCACCATTCCTTTGATGCTGGAGCGTATTCCCGGACCATATGCCATCCTTGGTTGGGTGGCAGGCGCACTCTTGATGTTGTGCGACGGTCTGGTTTGGAGTGAACTGGGAGCCGCACTCCCAAGTTCCGGGGGATCGTATCATTTTTTGCTCGATAGTTTTGGTCCCAAGCGCTGGGGACGCTTAATGGCATTTCTGTTCATTTGGCAATTCATGATCAGTGGGCCTCTGGAAATTGCCACGGGTTTTATTTCCATGGCTCAAGTTTCCAATTCCCTGGATCCACAAGTCAAGAACCTGAATAAAGAATGGACCAAGCGTTGGGTGGTGGGGGAATGGCAACAAAAGGAATTGGCCGTTTCCTTCGGTCCGGCTCAATTCGCCAGCGTCTTTCTGGGATTTTTCATTTTGCTACTCCTCTACCGCCGAATCGCCAGCCTGGGGAAATGGACGGTGACATTCTGGATTGGTGTTCTCGGAGCGATATTCTGGATCATTATCGAAGGAGGAATTCGCTTCAATCCCGCAGTAGCTTTTGATTTTCCGAGTCAGGATGAGGCTCCGCCCGATTGGGGACGAGGTTTGGGAGCCGCAATGCTTTTGGCCATGTATTCTTATCTGGGATATTACCACATTTGTTATATCGGGGACGAAGTTACCAACCCTGCGCGCATCCTTCCACGCGCGGTTCTCCTTTCGGCACTAGTGGTTTTCCTTCTATTTGCAGGTCTTCATCTCGCCATGCTGGGTACGATTTCCTGGCGGGAAGTGAACCCGTCCATGGAAAATTTGCCGGCCGAATTCATGAGGCGCATTCACCCCGATTGGGCGGCACGATTCATTACGATTTGCCTGATCTGGAGTTCCTTCGGTTCTTGTTTTGCCGCCTTGTTGGGGTACTCGCGTATCCCATTCGGGGCGGCCCAGTGCGGCCATTTTTTCGCCGTTCTTGGGAGAATTCATCCGGTTAAACACATCCCGCATGTTTCGCTGTTCTTGGTTGGAGGGCTGACCTTTTTTTGGAGTTTTTTTGATTTGGGAGATGTAATCGATGCGCTGGTGACAACGCGTATCATTAGTCAGTTCATTTTCCAAATCATTGGCCTCCTATTACTTCGCAAAAAGAAAGTCCGCAATTTCCCCTTCAAAATGTTTCTATACCCTATTCCCTGTTTTTTGGCGCTTTTGGGCTGGTCATTTTTGTATCTAACTTCGCGGGGACCATTCATCGTGTTTAGCCTCGCCATATTAGCTTCAGGTGGAATCGTTTTTCTCATTTGGACCAAATGGACTAACAGTTGGCCATTTTTAGACAAACCGGCTCCCCCAGCCGGCGATAATCCTTCCAAGAAGACCGATTCTGCTCCGCAAATGTACCAAGAGAATGCGGCCCCTGATCCTTCGGTTTCGCTTCTCCCGTATGGGAAAAAGACCGTATGATGAAACAAGATTTCGACTATATTATTGTGGGATTGGGAGGGCTTGGCTCAGCCGCCTTGTACTGGCTATCGCGGCGCGCGCATGGAAGCGTGCTGGGTTTGGATCAATTTGAAATCGGCCATGTCCGCGGCGCGTCTCAGGACCACTCCCGCATCATTCGGCTTGCTTACCACACTCCTGCCTACGTCTCGCTGGCCCGCCAAGCCTATCAATCGTGGGACCAATTGGAAAAAGATGCCGGAGAAAAATTCATTATCACAACCGGCGGGCTGGATTTTGCTTCCAAAGACTCATCGATTCCGATATCCAGTTATCTGCAAAGCCTTGAAATCTGCGGCATCTCCTACGAGCTATTGGACGCGGCGGAAATCATGCGGCGTTGGCCTCCATTTCGGGTTTCCGACGACATTCATGGGTTGTACCAGTCGGATGCCGGCATTGTCGCAGCCGACAAATGTAACGCGGCTCACGTGCGCTTGGCGCAGGAGTACGGCGCCCAATTGCACGCCGGTTCGCCTGTCACCCAAATTAGACCGATGACCGGTGAAATAGAAGTTAAGGCCAATGGAAGGATTTTTCGCTGTCGAAAATTGATAATCACCGCCGGTGCGTGGTCCAATTCGGTGCTCGCTCACTTTGGAAAGAGGTTACCGTTAACGGTGACCAAGGAACAAGTGACCTATTTCCGTTCCCCTTACCTTCGTGATTTTCAACCGGACCGATTTCCAGTTTGGGTTTGGTTGGATGAACCTTGTTACTATGGGTTTCCTGTGTACGGCGAACAGGGAATCAAAGCAGCTCAAGACGTTGGAGGAATGGAAACCACCGCCGAAGGCCGAACTTTCGCCCCTGATCTTGCGGCCCTCCATCGAGTTCAGGATTTCCTGAGAAAATACCTGCCCGCTGCTCTTGGCCCGATTTTGTACACAAAAACCTGCTTATATACACTTCTCCCCGATCGAGATTTTGTTATCGACAGCGTGCCTGGTTTCCCTGACGTTTTCGTGGCCATCGGTTCGGGTCATTCTTTTAAATTCGCCTCGTTGATCGGAAAAATCCTAAGCGAAATGGCAACAGATGGCAATACTGACTGCAATATTGAACCTTTCAAATTTAGCCGACCGATTCTGCAACTGGACAACCCTCCTAAGAATTTTATGATTTGACGATCCAGATTAAGAACCAGAACCACTTCAGATCTTGAGTCCAGTGCCAACTATCATATTTCCCCAAGAAGTACTAAAGGAAAACAAGCGCAGAAGGCGTTCCAAACGCCTGGAAAGCCAAGATAGTTTCCATTTGTAGAGAAGGGGCAGCCCAGCCCCCCGGATGCATTGTATTTGAGATGTCTTCCCCAAGAGGAATCGAAATTCATCTCGGTCAAACCGGTAGATATATTGAACGTTTCCGGACGAACTTCGCGCTATGCCCTCCTTCGGCCAGCCCGCGCGCTTTTTGGGTTGGGAATAGTTATGACCACTAACAACAATTTTTGCATGCAAACGTCCCACACGTGCCAGTTCATAAAAACATTTTTCGCGTAAATCGGATTTTGGAACTTGCGTAATTGCGTTAGCACAAATTACCCTATTAAAGGTATCTGATGGAAATGGAAGACATGTCAGGCCACCCTTAACAAGGTAAATCGATTCGCAGGGAAAGGTTCTTCTCAGTGTTTTCAGCGATTCAAGCGAAAGGTCCAAAGCAACGATACGCATTCCTGGTCGGTAATATTTTTTTATTGTAAGTCCCGTCCCACAGGCTGCATCCAAAATGAAAGCTTTTGGATCCGGACCGATGTTATTTACAACGGCGTCTATTCCCGCCATATAAATAGGATCTGTAATTCTCTTTTCTTCGTATCTCGGCGCTTGTTCATCCCATTGTTGCATTTCTTTTTGGCGAAAGTTATCATCGTGTTCTTGCGAGAGAACCATGTCAGGGATTCCATCGATAACTGGAAATTCCTTTTGGCAAATAGGACAAACCAAAACCTGCTGGCGGAGATTTTCGCAGTTCTGAGGAATCTTCAACGCTTCAGAATCTGGGTGTAAGGGACACCGCAGAATTTGGTGTAGGAGGCGTGGTAATTCAACGCCGTTCAATTCCTTTTGATAAATCATCTTCCTTGAGACCCCATCCTAGTGTCGAAGAGCGATCAGTTTTCGTCATGCATAGATTGGGAAAAGTATGCTCGATTTTATAACAGCAAATCAAGGTGTCAAGCTATTCTGTTGCAAACAAATATCGCACTTTCCCGATTTAAAATGGGAAATCTAGGAGGTTTTTTGAAGCAACAAGAAACTGGGACGGGCACGATTATTTCGTCGTCTTTCGAGGCCGACCGCGGGGCCGCACAGTAGACTGCAGTCGCAAACGCTTCGCCTTCTTTTCTACCCAATCGGCGCTGCCGAACGGCGCGCCACGGTTCACACGTTGCCGCACCGCCTCCAACTCGGCCGGCGTCAGGGCTTGATTGACCCAATCGAGCCAAGAACGCGGCCGCTTGACTGGCTCCGCCGTCAAGCAGGCGGGCCGCCCCGTTTTGTCGTGCCGAAATCGGGCGCTGGACCAAAGTCATTGTTCGGCACCTCGTGGAAGCCCGTACGGCGGCCATTGCCTCGGTTCTTGACGTGATAGCAGATGCCGCCGACAACGGCTCGCGGAGCGCGTGGCGTGACGCACAGCATCAGCGCGAACCGGTTAAATGTCAATAGTAAACGTGCCTGTCCCCTTTTTCTCGCAGTTTTTTTGTTCGGAAGATGACAAAAATCTGTCGCGAAGGGTAGTCCGGAGGCACAGATGGCCAAAGGAGATTGGCAGGCCGCCTGTACCTTCGAGGGCAAAGCGGAGATTTCAATGGGCGTGGAGGTGTCAACAAGGCGACCGACAGATAGCGACTTTTGTGGACCGGGTGGCATGACTTATGGGAAGAGTTCTGATTTGTAGTGACCGATGACTACCTTCTGAAAGCCCGATTCACGCGCGTATCCGCCTTGAACTGCCATAATTCTTTTCCCTTGGGATCGATCTCGACGGACCGGTTTTGAGTCATCGAGGTCACCAG
>Ga0306924_10003930_pt1 | contig 14411 bp, 21 predicted proteins | sample sta12Can44000111_FD_203756 | JGI IMG/M metagenome (GOLD analysis project Ga0306924, IMG submission 203756) | Lab enrichment of tropical soil microbial communities from Luquillo Experimental Forest, Puerto Rico - statanox.12C.anox.44.000.111 (v2)... | ecosystem: Environmental > Terrestrial >... | reverse complement strand
GCCCGAGAGATTGGCGAAAGGCAGCACCACGATGGAAAAATGCGCGGCTTCGGTCGGCGCTGTCGGCCCTGGCTTCACGGGCGCGAGCAGTTCCCTTGTGACTGTGCGATACGTTGTCCAATAGCCAGTGAGCCCGGCCAGCACCGTGCCCACGGCGGCGAGAGCGGCTACAAGGCCGCTGATCCTACTCAACGGCCACCGCCGAGCGTTCACCGCTGGCGTACGGGATCGAGGCGCCTCGATCTCAATTTTGGGGTCTTCCGTGGTCATGAGCTGATAGCCCATCACATCGGCGGCAACAGATAGCGGTAGTTCGCGCACTGATCTACGTCAACTTCAGCCGTCAATTTGGACATAGGTGTAGAAGTTCGTTTGAAAAAGGGGATGAGAATATTCTTCTCAATTTATTGATGAGGCGTTTGTCTGCGCAGTGTCCGGTCGGTTTATAGGCGCGAGGGACGGTTTAGCTGTGAAAAGCGTGTTATGCGGCACGGTCCAAGGTTTTATGAGATAGGTTGCACAACGGTCGTGCGGCGATGCATTAAGCAAGCTGATGGCGGTCTTGCTGCCGGGGGTAGCCGCCCGCAGTGGAGCGTCATCGTCGGAGCGGGGCCCCCCTCTACATCGGCCGACTTCAGAGCCGGCCTTTACTACCTGTCGAGTCGGAGCCACGCAGTCCCCCCTGTAGTGATGGAGCAGCCGCGCCCTTTCGACGTCGGCGTCGCTGAAGCGGCGTTTGCCTCTCATGTCAACGGTCGCTCTAAGGCTGGTACCGGGTGGCGTGGTGCGCGGCAGTTGATATCCGCTCGCTCTAAAAGCGACCTGCTTACTTGCAACTCGGTCTTGAGGCCTAGAGATGATCGGCTCTGTCAGATCGGGACCGATCATGCTTCAACTTTTTTGGTTTCGGCGTTTCGGTCTAAGGCCGTCATGAAGACGTCGAGACGTGGGCGTGAGAATAGCCTTCCGGCGCGGCGCCGTTTTGTGCCGAACCTCGCGACCGCGGCCCGTGGTTCGCACAAATGTTCGCACCGCCGACCTTGTCACGGTTTGACGATGCCGAGCTCGGTGAGAGTAAGTTGTGTTAGCTGGTCTGGATCGCGCACGCCGCGCTGGCCTAATTCGACAATCTTCTTCGCGATCAGTTCGGTAAACGGGTCGCTGCGTTCGACCAAGCTGAGCTTACGCAAGACTTGGTCATAGGCGGCCGCCAAATCCCGGATCTCTTCGGGTCCAAACACGGCCCTGCTTAATACGTGGTGGATGGTCATCGACATGCCCCTCATGCATTGCAGGCGGGAGCGCGATTCGATCTCTTAGCCACCCGGCAACGACCTCGCCCGCAGGCGTTGGGTGATGGTTGCAGGCTATTCCTTCCCATATAACAGAATCATGACACCGCGATGCCGCCCGCCGATCATCTCCTTGTGAAACAGCGCCAGCACAAAGATCACTGCTATTGACGCGCGATGCTGATAAGGGCCTTGGCTATCGGCTGGCTCTGGCCTAGCGCCATCACGGGGTTTTTTCCATGCCCTGACCGCGAGCGTCAGGGAAAGCGTTATCATCGGCGCGCTATTCTTCGTTGGAGCCGCCATCCTTTGGTTTATTCGCCCGTCGGACGACAAATCGCCTTGAGGTGGCTCGCCACTCAGGTGACGTCGCTGAGCAGATCATATCGCGCTGCATGAGTCCGGAAATGGCCCTTAGCGTGGCGACGTCCACACATGCCTTGGCCGATCGCGACTTCCTCTTTCAGCGGATGTCTTTTGATTTAGGTCAACAGCAACGATTTGGCTTACGCCAATGTTCCGCCTTCCAGTCAAAGCGCCGATGGGAGGATGCGATGCGCTGCCCCTACTTGGCGCCTTAACCGCGCTCGAGAACCTTCAAGGTCGGCATCGATCTGGGCTAGCCGGTATCACTGGATTGTTTCGACAGCCAGCCTTACGCGTTGCGAAGGCTAGGTATCGGCCGTTAGCGTGCAATGGATGACAACCATAACAAGCAGCCGAGGAGAATTAAAATGGCCAGCAAAATGCCATCGATGACAGCACTTTTGGGATTGCTCGCGATTGCGGGCTACCAAAACCGCGACAAAATCGCTGAGATGCTCAAGGGCCTCGGAGCAGGCGAAAACAAGCCCGGCAGCGGCACGCAATCGGCTCTGGGCGGCGTGCTCCGTAACTTGGGTGGAGAGGGCGCCACGGGCGGCGTGGCAGGTCTTCTGGGCGGCGGTCTCGGTGAATTGCTCGAACGATTCAAGCAGAGCGGTCAGGGAGAGGTTGCTCAGTCGTGGGTCAATGACGGCCCCAACGAGGAGATTGCTCCACCGCAGCTCAAACAGGCAATTGGGGCGGACGTCCTGGCAGTCCTGGAGAAGCAAACCGGCCTTTCGCAGGACGAGCTTCTCGCCAGGCTTTCGCGCGAATTGCCGGCGGCCGTCGACAAGTACACGCCGGACGGTCGGCTTCCCGGTCAGAACCCTTGAACTGTGGAGGAACGCGAGATGGGCATCATCTGGACGATCATCATCGGGTTTATCGCGGGCGTTATCGCCAAGTTCATCATGGGGGGACCCAATGAGCCGCAGGGGTTTGTCCTCACCGCCATCCTCGGCATCGTTGGCGCTTTCGTAGCCAGCTTCCTCGGACAAATGCTCGGCTGGTACGGACCGGGCGAAGGAGCCGGTTTGATTGGCGCGGTGGTCGGCGCGATCATCGTTCTTTTTGTGTACGGGTACTTTGCTGGCCGGAAAACGGCCTGACGAAGAATGGCCGCAGCTGCTCCTCCAGCATGGCGACGCAGGGGGGTATTGCGCGCTATATCGATCCTAGCAATCTCCGCAATCATCGCGGCCGTCATTTCGTCATTCGACGTGATTCGCGACTTTGGCACCTTTCATGCAACGCTGCTCACAGGATCTCCGGGCGGAGCTTATTACATCCTTGGCTCGCAACTTGCGGAACGAGCAAAGGCTGACCGAAGCCGGCTCGACATTGTCGCGACTGCGGGATCGGTGGAAAATGTCAGCCGATTGGTTGCTGATCGCGACAGATGCGTCGAACAGTTTGCGTTCGTTCAGGACGGCACCCCGGTCCCGCCCGGTTCCGGGCTCGAACTACTCGGGCGACTCCCAGAGCCGGAGTCGCTTCTGGTTTTGGCCCGGAACAATCGCCCACCCGTCAGTTTCGCCGATTTGCGCAATACTTCCATTGGAATAGGCCCAGAGGGATCGGGCACAGCATACCTTGCGCGCCTCCTTCTCGGCGACCCCGATCTGGCGGGACTGAACATTCGGACGTCCTATCACGGGCTCGAAGAGCAGGCGCAACTCGTCGCCCGAGGCTCGCTTGATTTCGCCGTCTACGTGATGCGGGACGACGCTGAGTTCCTTCGTTCGATCATTCGCCAATACCAGTTAGACATCATCGATCTGCAAGATATTCAAGGGCTGGTTGGTCGTCATCCGTGGCTCAGCTTGGGGCGCGTTCCGCAGGGTCGCTACGACTTGGTGCACCAGATTCCGCCCAATGACAAAGTCGTTGCGCAAGTCAATACGCTTATCGTGACCAGCCCATGCGCCAAGCGAGCCAATCGGATCGAGCTGCTTGCGCTGGTGAGTGCGGAGCTTCCCAGGTTTGTTCGGAGCAATCCGCCGGGCTCAACAAGTTCCGCAACCAAGCTCCCTCTCTCGTCGGAGGCCAGGCAATTCTTTCTGACGGGCGAGCCGGAATTCGCGGACCGATACTTCCCCTGGCTGGTCAACATCATGTCGCCCGCCTATTGGCTCTATCTCGTCATGGCAGTGACCGCCATCTTCAATGCGCTAAAGGGGCTAAGTCGTTTTTGGCTCTGGCGCATCGACGCCGCGCGTGAAGACCTCGAGGCCGAGATCAGAGGGGTAGCGGGCGATGTCGTGAGTCATGGTCCCACACGCAATTTTTTAACGAATGAGCTACTGGTTGACCAGGACGCGCGCGCCGCGGCTCAAGATATCCTGAGCCGCCTTGCGATGTTACGAGCTCGCTGCGAGCGCCAAGCCAAGTCGTTCGCCACGCCGATGGGCGACGAGATGCTCTTTCGATACCAGCAATCTTTGATCGACAACACGACTTCGGTTTTAAAAACGCTCCTCAGGCCTTCTCCGTAGCGATCACCAGTCGATCCCCCCTCGAGGCGTCGAAATCGATCGCGCCACCAAGGTGAACTGTCGAAGACGAAAGGCAGGCTTCCCCGCGTGAAATTCATAGGCAAGCCTTGCGGCGCTGCGAGGACCATACCTAGCTGCAAGGGGAGGCCAGGCGGTGCCCGGGCCGGGCATCGGCCGGCCGAATGCCAGGCTGATGGAGGTTATGAGATGTCTCGCACGCTTATCATCTTCGGACTGGTCCTGCTCGTCGCCGGAGTCGCCTGGCCTTTGATCAGCAGGCTCGGGCTCGGTCGGCTTCCCGGCGACATCGCAATCGAGCGGCCGGGCTTCTCCGTCTACTTTCCGCTAATGACCTCGCTCATCATCAGCGTGGTGCTGAGCGTGATCTTGTGGCTGGTGAATCGATAGGCATCCGCTCTGGCCCATATGGGAAACGCTCTACAAGGGCTGTTTGCGTCGCTAGCAGATGAGAAGATCATCACTGAGATCTGGGGGTTAACGAACAGCCTGCCCGACTACGTCTGGTACGATGTTAAGGAATGATCTCTAACTCGAGCGAGTCTCTCGTCGGAGCAGCTGACGGATCAAGCGCATCGCCAACCATAGAAAGAAAATAACCAGTCCGAGTGCAGCAAGCGGCGCGGCCAGCGCCAAGAGAGAGACCACCAGTGCACCACCTAGTTCCGCGGTTGAGACAACCACGTTACCAAGACCACCCGTGAAGACCGTAGATTTTGCCCTAAGCATTGCGGTGCCGGCCTGCGTAAGGCCGGCGACGCCGCCCCCCGCGATCACAGCCGCCGTCCATTTCACCATCGGCGGCACGTCAGTCATCACTGCCGCCGACACGACCGTCCCTGCGACCAGAGAGGCCGGCGTCGCCAAGGTGTCGAGCAGGTTGTCAACGACGGGAACATAGTAGGCAATGATTTCCAAAAAGGCGGCCACACTCAGCGTTATCAGCGCGGATGACGTTGCGAGCCATGCAAAGCGTTCATCCAATGACAAATGCCCAGTATGGGCTGCCACACTGACAATGAGCATTGGCAAAAAAATGCGGAAGCCCGTTGCCGCAGCGAGGCCGACTCCAAGCGCGATTGATAATGGAAGATCGGGATTCGACATGCAGCCACTTTGAAACAGAGATGACTAACCGAATGGGCTTTTACCTTATCCCTTTTTGACGTTATCAGATAGGGAAGTGAGCCTATATCTCAACGATCCGGCCGATGGCGACGACGGCAGCGAGATCTGTGATGGCGAGGAAAGCCGTGCAATATCTCCACCACGCATTCGCAGACCCTGTCGCGCGAGCCCCGCAGTGAGCGTCGAGCAGAAGGCGCCGGGCAATCTCGAACCTGAAGCCTGGGCGACGTTGCGGCGAGTGCTGGACCTGGTCGAGGCGTGCAAGGTCGAAGGCGTAGAAGTGGGAAGCCGAGGGCGACCAGATCATCGATCGCGTTGCGGTGAACAATCCTGAGAAGATCCTGGAGGTGATGGCTCGCGTCCTGCCGAAAGAGGTGGCTGTAAGCGTGGAGCAGCGAGCGCCCGGCAATCTCGAACCGGAAGCCTGGGCAACGCTGCGGCGCGTGCTTGATCTGATTGAAGCGTGCAAGGTTGAGGGTGATCCTCAAGCCGTATTCGCTGCGATCGAGGAAGATCTACGGGCACGGATGGCTGTGCCCGTTGAGCCATCTCTTAGTGAATAATCACGCTAGCGATGATAAAACCCATCCCGCTAAAGACTGAAACGGCAATGATCGTACCGGCGGCTAGGTCCCAAATCTCGCCTTTTACACGGTCGTCCATCGGGGTATCTCCCGTTGGCCCCCAACCGGCAGCAATAAAACGCGCAACTCTATCGAAAGTTTCGGCGGCCCTCTTTCAACTTCGCTGATCCACAGAAATCAAGAAGCTTGCCTCGGAGTGGAATTTATAGGGCCGAAATTGCGCGGCCCTAGTGAACGCATCATAAGTAGACTGTGAGGGGCAAATGAGGACGTTGCTTATTGTGCTCGCGCTACTGTCTGTCACGCCAGCAATGGCGGATAGCGTCCTCATGGCTGCGATCAAACAGGGCGCGGACTGAAGCCCGCTGTCCGCTCTATCCTAAAGCCACTGCGGTCAGGGACGTCGTCTGCGACTCTGCCTCTGCCGCTGCCGAATGCACGGCTGGGCACTCGGATCAGGGGCACCAACGGGTGAGCGCAATGGCAATTACCGGCACGGGCTCTATACGGCAGAAGCGGTCGCCGAACGGAAAGCAGTTCGGGCTTGGCTACGGTCGACGCGAACGTTGATTGAATGATCGAGGAGAAAATGTCTGCCGCACCGAATGCGATCGGCGTTGTCGTCGGGCGGCGGCGATTTGCAGCATCAATCCGCGTCTACGCGCTTGTCATGCGCGGGCCCAGATTTCGGCGTGATGGTCGTCGCTGGCAGCAGTGTGCGGGTCACCTCGGAAGCTGCCGCGTTGTTTGACGCTATGTCGGCTCGCGCCGGCGCGACCTTCAAATCATTCAACCGGGCACGCACCTCCGGCGTCAAGCCTGGAAAAGACGCCACTGGCGTGAAATCCGGGCTCCGGTCGTAGCCGACTCGGATGCCGGAATAGGCAACGAGCCCGTCGGTCGTGGCGAACACGTCGCCCGTCCGCAGCGAGCCGTCCATCGCGAGATCGACTGGAGCAAGACCGGCGGGATTGTGGCCGTCACAGGTGCAGTCGGCGCGCAGCGCCTTCCGATAGGCAAAGGCGTTTTCGCTATCGGCGTAGCGTTCGCCGCTCGCGGCATGGGCGCTGTTGATGCTGGAGCCGAAAAACACTTTGGTCGGACTCGCCGGACAGAAGGCCTGGCACATCTGCGCCGGTGAGGCGGCGCCGAGCATCAGCGGAAAATATTTGCCGTCGCAGCTGCGCACGCAGAAGGCAGGTCCCGAGCTTGCGACAACCGGCGGCGACGGCGGTGGTTGCGGATTATTGTTGAAAACATTGGCGAAAAACGAGGTCTGCTGCTGCTTCTGGCCGCCGCCGAAAAAGAAATCGAGTAAGCCTTGGGCCGAACTCATCTCGGGCGCCAGCGCCACGGGGCCAATGATGGCGGCAGCAACAAGCATGCTGCGCAGCTTGCGCTGAAATGACAATTTGATACCCAACGTTTGCTCCAGGACCTTGCTACATGCCCGCTGCCCACAAAGCCCCGGCGGTCGCCAGGAGCATCACTCCGGTGATGAAAATCGCCGTCTCTAACCGTGTCATCAGCCAATTGTTAGGCATAGCAGCGCCTCCTATGGGCGGAGAAGTCTCGAAGTGTCCCATGTTTAGTCACGAAGGCGGGACTAGTGGCGTTCGCCTGTGAGCTTGCTGCACCCGAGCCCAGCCCGTTTCAAGTCAGATCAAGGTCGGACTCCTTAACCCCAACCCAGCTATCGAGTTGCGAGCCTGAGATAATGCGACGTACCGGGAGATGAGTGCCCAATAATGTGCCCGCGAAGATGTGGTGTTTTTCCGAGAGCATCTCCTTCGCAAATTGCTTGGCGTCGTCCTCGGTCGGAAAAGTTTCGGTTCGCCTGACGAATGTTTGCCCATGCACTTGTTTCGGCAATGCAACTGAAACGAACCAGTGATTTTTCACCGTGCGACTGGCCATGCGTTTCAACGCCTCCGTAGGTACGCAGAACAAGGACAGGATACCGAAAACGTGAACCCGAGAATGGCCCCGGTACGCATCACCGAGCCGGGGCCATCTAGTGTGTCCACTCCCAAGGAAGGGCGTCCCGAGGGAGGTGCTCTAGGTTGTTCGGGCGATGTTGTTCCTATTGCGCCATTTTTGTCTGCCCAAAGGAAGTAGTCTGATTGCGCCCAGAAAAATATGGCCCCGGCCTGTTGGTGCGCGCCAGGGCCAGTAGGGGGTCTCCGCGGAGCGGGAGGCTCTTAGGAGAAAAAAAGCAGGCGAGCTTTGTACTGTCTGTCCGAAAAGTAACACTTAGCGACGGTTGATCTCCATAAATTCCAGCACCGAGTCCGGCACCTCACCGACCTCAACGTAGCGTCGGCGTAGCTCGTCGGCGATATCGATGGTCACGTCACGCGACCACCCCTCGGCTGTGTTGAATGCGACAATCCGGACCGGATTTTCATATTGGTCTTCGATCAAGTCTCGGATCAACGTCTCGCGATCCGTGCCCGCCTCGTCGGTCTCACGCCATGCCCTACCGCGATGGCCGAAGCCGTCAAGAACGAGAAAAACGTCACGGTGGGTTCTTCCGGTACGAGCGAGGGCGAACGCGGCATTTGCAACTCCACTTAAAAATTTGGATCGATCAATGAAAGAACCCATGATGGCCGCCCAAGGGCATGACAGCGGTAAGCAGGTGCCGACGCTGGTCATCCACGCAGAGTGGGATGCGGTACGGTGAGGCCCAGCGATGCGGTCTTGAGGTTTATGATGAGCTCGGCGCCTGCACCGGCATATCGGACGGCCTATCGCCCTTAAGGATCCGATCAACGTAACCGGCCGCACGCCGGAACTGGTCGACATAGTAGGGCCCATAGGAAATCAGGCCTCCGCCGACGTAGTACTGGCTTACATTGTTAGCTGGTGAAATCGGCGTGAGGTGACTTGAGGCGCAAGTTCTCGCAACTCTATTGGTCGGTGCAGCCCTGTGTTCGGCCTGTTTGGACAGAGCAAGCCCACGGAGAGTTCTCGGAGGCTATTGAAGGAACCAACATACAAACGGTCAACCCATATTGCTTTCAATGGGCTTCCCGATCAGATTCGACCACACAGCTGAGTTGATACTGGGTGCCAAACAGGGACATGCCCGCCCGAGCACTGCAAAGCGAATGGCTTCAGCTCCACGCATGGAGGCATGCTTCCAAATGGGCTGCCGCCGTCTTGTATTTGGCGGCCTACATCGTTCTTGAATGGGCGAGCTTCATTCACGTTCACAAGGGCTTCCCGATTACGCCGTGGGATCCCGGTCTTGGGCTGACTTTTGCACTGATGATCCGTGACGGACCTCTGGGCGGATTGATCCTGTTTGCGGGAATGGTTGTCGCCGAGACCCTCGTCCTGCAAAATGACGTGGACTGGCCGATCGACATCGGAGTGGCCGCAATCACCGCGCTGAGCTACACATCAGTCGCCGGTCTGCTGCAGCGATACCTTCGGATCGATGCAGATTTAACCCATCTTCGCGATGTCTTGATGCTGCTTGCAGCGGGTCTTGCGGGCGCAGTGCTCGATACCGTTCTTCTGAGCGCGTTCTTGCTCGCCGTCGGTCAGTTTGACACGCACGATGTCGTGCAGGTCGCATGGCCACTACTTGTAGGCGACACGATCGGCATTGCTGTGGTTACGCCGCTCCTGCTGCGGTTGAGAGTTCAGGAGCGGTTTAAAACGCATCGCCTGCTTTCACTCGCCCCAGAAGGCGCACTATATCTTTGCCTTATCGGCGTCGCGCTTTGGCTGATCATCGGCAGTGAAGGGGCGCATGGATTAAGGCTCTTTTACCTGCTGTTCGTGCCGGTTGTGATCGCCGCCGTTCGCCATGGTATCGACGGCGCCTGCTTCAGTCTTGCCTTAACTCAATTCAGCCTTATCGGGCTTCTGCACTTCTCCGGATACGACGCAAGCGAATTCACCGAATTCCAGACTTTGGTGCTGGTGCTGACGGTGACCGGGCTCATCGTTGGCGTCGTCGTCAGCGAACGCGAGAAATCCGACCAAATTGCTCGCGACGCTCAGGCACGCCTCGTTGAAAGACAGGCGGAAGCCGCCCAGGTCGCGCGCCTCAACCTGGTCAGCGGAATGGCATCAGCGCTCGCCCACGAGATCAATCAACCCATGACCGCGGCTCGAGCACTCGGGCGATCGGCGCAACATCTTTTGCGCACACCCGGCAGCGATCTGTCTCGTGCCGACAGCAATCTATCAACCATGATGAATCACATCGACCACGCCGGCGCCATCGTGCGGCGCATGCGGAATTTCATTCGTCGCGGGCATCCGCATGTCAGCACGATCAACACGCGGGACATGCTCGAGGAGGCGATGACTCTGGCAAATGCGGAGGCATCCGCCAAGCGTGTTCGAATCGATCTCGACGCGCCGGCCGACCTGCCTGATTTGCATGGTGATCGGATTCAATTGGAGCAAGTCGTGCTCAATCTTGTGCATAACGCCGTCGATGCCATCGCCACGGCGGGGCAATCGCATGGCCACATTCATGTCGTTGCGCGTCGACACTCGGCGCCGCCGCGCATCGAAATCGGCGTGCTGGATAATGGACCTGGCATCGAGGGCGAACCGGTAGGCCGCCTGTTCGATCCTCTCACGACGACAAAGCAAGACGGTCTGGGACTCGGCCTTTCGATCTGCGCTTCCATCATGGAAGCCCACGGCGGGCGCGTGTGGCTGCAATCCAGCAAGCCCGGAGCAACGGAATTCCGATTCTCGGTGCCGCTCGATCAATTGCAGGAGCGCTGACCGTGGCCGCTCCGACGATCTTTCTTATCGACGATCACGCATCTGTTCGAGACGCCTTGGGCGAGATGCTCAGCGTTTTTGGATATTCGGTGAAGGCCTACGAGTCGGCCGACGCATTTTTGGCAACGGTCAACAAGGGGGAGCCAGGTTGCATTGTGGCCGATGTGAAAATGCCGGGCACAGACGGCATAGGGTTGGTGCGGGAGCTCGCCCGACGCGGCATCGCGATGCCTGTGGTCCTGATCTCAGGTCACGCCGACGTGCCGATGGCGGTGGACGCAATCAAGTCGGGAGCGCAGGACTTTATCGAAAAGCCGGTTGACGACAGGCAACTGGTTGCCGCGATCAATCGCGCGCTCGCTCGGAGGGATTTGCAGAAATCGCCAAGTGGGATTGATGCTCGATTTGCCCGGCTGACGCCGCGTCAAATCGAAATCTTCGATCTGGTAGTGGAAGGATTCACCAGCCATACGATCGCGGCCAAGCTTAACATCAGCGTGCGAACGGTGGAGAGCTATCGCGCTGAGGTCATGGAGAAGATGCAGGCCGAGAGCATCGCTGGACTGGTGCGGCAGGCAATCCGTCTCGGCCGCATAGCCCCGTAGAACTACCACCCGATAAATACGAATACCCATATCGGACGGCACTCCTATCCTCAGGCCCCACGTTGCCCTCGATGAAGCCTACATCTCGCACCGTAGGCGGGCGATCGTGTGCGGCGGCGATGGAGCGAGCGTTCGATGGGTTTCCGGAAAATGCAATACGGATCTGAACGCAAACTCGCCGTCGACGAACCCTTTCGCTTCCTGGATCTCGTCAGCCTGATCGCGATCACCGCAGTGCCGGTTTTGATGCTTCTGCTCTTGTTTCCGCCCCCATTGGTTCCACCCATTCTGAGTATCGTTTCCTTCCTGATTGCGTGCGGCGTCGCGCTGTATGCGCTTTTCAAAAAGGCGCACCGCGACGCGCCGGGCGTGGCGATTTGGGATATCGCCGGCGCGTTCATCTTCATCTGGATCGTCACCGGAATGATGAGCAACCCCAAGCATCTGCTCGACTGGTTCGACAGTCTTTCGATGGCCCCCTGAAACTACCGGTGTGACGAGCGGCTTGGCGGAACGGTCCAACAACCGGGGGCTCCCACCGGTGGCGATTGTGATCCCAGGCAAGGTTTCTGAGGCCACCACGAGAGACAGGAAGACGCCTGATGATGGAGTTATTAGCGCCCGAAGCCATAGCTGCGCTCTTCCAGGTCGCGATGATCGACCTGGCCCTGGCAGGCGACAACGCCATCGTCGTCGGCTTGGCCGCAGCTGGATTGCCGGAGCAACAGCGCACACGAGCGATTTTGTTCGGCATGGCGGGCGCCACTGCCCTGCTCATTTTATTTGCCGGAATTACCACGCAGCTCCTGAAACTCGTCGGCCTACTCTTCGCGGGCGGCGTTCTATTGCTCTGGGTATGCTGGAAGATGTGGCGTGAGCTTCGCGCCACCGCCGACGAAGAGGAGGAGGAAGCTATCGAGGCCATATCCGGATTTGATATCAACGCTGATGGCACCGTCGCCAGCCATGCCCCTCGCAAAACGCTGGCTCAGGCGACAGGACAGATCATCATCGCTGACCTCTCGATGTCGTTGGACAACGTGCTGGCCGTAGCGGGCGCCGCGCGAGATCATCCGGTTGTCCTCGTTTTTGGCCTCAGTCTGTCGATCCTCTTGATGGGCGTCGCCGCGAGATTTATTGCTAGCCTATTGCATAGATACCGCTGGATCGCGTACCTCGGTCTACTCGTGATCCTATACGTCGCGTTCGGAATGGTTTTTCGAGGGGCGGAAGAGTTAAGACCGGTCGTCAGCGCCGTTGCCGGTGTTAACTAACCCATCAGCTATTCGAGGTTCGTGATCGAGTGCGCGGCATTGTTGTGTCTTTTCGTTCGCCATCGCATAGTCGGAGACTCGTGTCTCGTCATGCAGATAGATTCCTATGATTCGTAAAAAGGGATACGCAGCGCAACGCGAACTTAAACTTAGCGGCCTATGCGGTCGCGGACGGCCACGATTGCCCACGTCACGGCCCAAGCCAAAAGCACGCCGATGACAGCGGGAAGAGGATTCTCCGTCCATTGCCAGTGGCTGTTGGACGCGACGACGCCGAAGACGGCTTGAAACCACATGTCGTCTTGGGAACCTTTCTCTGCGCCACGCTTAAGCGAACCACCCCGTATTGTTACGGTGTGGCCGTGAGACGCAGCGGCATAAGGAGACAATGACGGACATCGTGGCCCAGCGTTAGGTTCAACCGTATCGGCCCGTGTTTGAGGTAGCCGATGCCTCCAGAACTCCAGAAGCGACGGATCATGGAAGATAAAGAGCAATTGTCGGAGCGACCGCAGCTCGCACTTCGTAGGTGTTCAAGGTGTCTCCGCTTTGTTGCAATGTCCCATATTGATATCCACAAAAACCATATCGTTCGCGTCTACATATGCAAGTGCGGTGAACAATTCTTCGACGACTGACGCAGTGCGCAGATACATTGGTCATTCCTCAATGAGGCTGACGATGGCAACCATCCTATTCGCGTCACTCTTCCTCCTCCTTGTGTTTGTTTACATCGGCATGAAGGCCCGCACTGACGCGCTAGCGATTGCATTAGCAATCAGCCCGTTCCTGCTCATTCTGCCCCTCACCCTCGCTGAAATTCAGGTAGCGGATGCGCTGAAGCGTCCTGTCGCCGGGGCCGAGGTCAGCGGCAATGCCGGTTGTTCTTGGAAAGTAGGCACTGCGACGTTGGCGGCGGAACCCGTTCATTAGTGTCTCCTGTGGGGATAAATTCTAGCGGCCTAAGCGGTCACGGACGGTCACGACCAACACTAACTAGATTCTAGTGCAACAGGATCAGGCACTGAGCAGTGCCTGATCGGGACGAACGGTGATGCTTGCTGACACCACGTTGGCAGCAGGCACGGGCTAATTTGCAACGGAGGCTCGCCATGTACAGGACCGCTCTCGACGACGTTCCCATGCCGCCATCTGCCAAACTGCTAGGTTGGCGGCTGCTCGATGTCCGGCCGTGGGACGGCTGGCTGAAGGTCGGCTTCGATGGAAGGGCAGAGTTTTGCAACCCGGCTGGCTTCATCCAGGGCGGCATCCTCTCGGCCATGCTCGACGACAGTATGGGACCGGCGGTCTTCGTGACGAGCGAAGGCAGATTCTACACGACCACCATCAGCCTGACTGTAAACTTCATCGCGCCGGCCGAACCAGGGCCGCTGATAGTGGAGGCCCAAGTCATCCAGATTGACAAGAACATCGCGTTCATGGAAGGCAAGCTGATCGCCGATGACGGCGCCGTGCTTGCAACCGCCAGCACCACCGCGTGTCTCATCGAGGCGCCGAGGGCACTCCGTCGGGACATGCCTTTGCCCGCGGCACGATCGGTGGCTTAGGCGTTGAGGCCTTCGACCTGGAATCCGGCGACGCGCTTGTAGTTGGCCGCGATCTCCTCCAGCTCCTGAGCTTAATCAATCTCGCCCCATGGTTCGACGCATGCTGGGAGGTGGACATCCTCCCACCTGCCACTGTTTTGCCGCATCCAATTTGAAAATCCGCTCACCTCCTGTGGCACCTAATGCGAATCAACGAATCCGAGTGCGCAAGGAGATCAACAATGTTTGACGGCGGCGACCAGCGCGACGAGGCAGCGCGTGCCGGTCTCACGGTCGATGAATTTCGGGAATGGAGTGAGCTTAATGGCACGCCGTTGTGCGGC
>Ga0306924_10003928_pt1 | contig 14413 bp, 15 predicted proteins | sample sta12Can44000111_FD_203756 | JGI IMG/M metagenome (GOLD analysis project Ga0306924, IMG submission 203756) | Lab enrichment of tropical soil microbial communities from Luquillo Experimental Forest, Puerto Rico - statanox.12C.anox.44.000.111 (v2)... | ecosystem: Environmental > Terrestrial >... | reverse complement strand
CCGCTTCTCAGCGGCGGGGTCGGGGGACCTTACGAACTCACCCCATCCGTCGTCCCCGTGAGGACGTTTTTCTGCCGGAGCAGAGCGCGTTATCTCCTTGAACGCGGTTTCCTGCGTTCTCCGCCACGACTCAGATAGCCGCAGGAACCGCGGTGCTGTCCTTGCGCCAGCGGAACTCGCTACCATCAACCCACATCCGGTGCAGAACCACCGCCAGACGCCTGGCGACCGCGACGATCGCTCGACGCATCCCGCGTCGCTGAGCGACGCGCATGCCCCATGCCTTCAACCACAACCATTTCCGGCTATGGGTGAGCAGAGAGTGTGCGGCTTCGTAGAGCATCGTGACGCAGCAGGGCGTCGCCGCACTTGGACACCCCGCCATCATAGTCGGTCTCGCCCGACTGGTAGCGCTTCGGCGTCAGAGCGACATGCGCACCGACCGCCCGGGAATGGACAAAACGTTGCGGCTGGTCGACCGTCGCACGGTAGGTCAGCGCTACCACTGCGCCGACCCCTGGGGCGGTCGTCAGTCGCCGGCACACCGCGTCACCGCGGACCAAGAAACCGCCTGATAAGGGCGGCTGGAGCGTCTTTGGCACCGCCTGGGTGGGGATCGACACTCTCGATCCGAGTGTCAACGTGATGCTGCAGGCAACGGCGACGCCGCTTGGTTCGGATGGCCGAAAGATGACACGAGACCTTCGCCCGCTAGGCTCGTTGGCACGGGAGCCAGCACCGAGGTAGATTAGCAACGCTTCACAAATCTCACCATCGAGATGACGGACATGAAGATATTGATTAAGAGCGCATGGGGCTCCGACGAGTCTACGAAAGCGGCGTTCGCCTTTCTGCATGCGAACGCCTTTGCAGAGGCAGCGCACGATGTTCAAATATTTCTGCTTGGCGAAGCAGTAAACCTGATGAAAGATGAGCTGATGAACTCAGTCACACCCGTCGGATGGCCGCCGCTATCAGAAATCATGTCGAAAACCTTTGCGAACAAAATCCCGCTCAATATCTGAACCGCGTGTTCACGGGCCCGTGCGGTCCGCGATGCTGATCTCGAAGGAAAAAATGCTCGCTTCGTAACTCCGCCGGATTTGGTGGCGTTAACCGAGTGGGCCGATAAGATACTTAGCGAGTAACCCGAGCCGCCATTACGGCCGGGGATAAACAAATGTATGTCCAGCTTTGGCGATAGATTCGCCATCAGCCCAAAGCAGAGATTTTTGCACGCTGCATCAGGCAGCGCTGGTATTCGTTACGCCTTCAGCTCGCGTTTTAGCTCGTTGAAGAAGCGCCAGTCGGTGTTTTCGGCCAGGATCTTCTGCGGACTCGATTTGATCATCCCTGCCTCGCGCAGGCGCAGCGCATAGAACCGGATCGTATCCGCGGGATCATATTCGCGCCACTTGTCGTACGGATTTTGCTGCAGCGTCTGAAAGGCATAGTCGTAGCGCGGCGTGAAGCCGCCCTCGACCAGCCGCCGCGCTGCCTCTGCCGGGTTGGCCGCGCAAAGATCTGTAATCTTGAGTACTGCGCGCAGAACGCGCTTCGCTGCAACGGGGTGCGTGCGGACAAAGTCGGCATTGCCGGCGAGCATGCAGCAGTAATAGTCCGACCACGGGCTGTCCACCGTGGTGCTGAGTATCACCTGACCGACACGGCGCGCATGCAGCTCTTGGGGCTCTGGAGGAAACCCAAGGAAAGCGTCGATCTTCCCACCGGCGAACAGTTCGAGCGGCTTCAGCTTCCGGTCGGTAACCCACTGAAAATCGTTTTCGGGATCGAGGCCGACATTAGCCGCCATCAGCTTTAGCAAGGCTGGCGATGCAGTTTCGAGGCCGACGCTCTTGCCCTTCAGTTCTGGCACGCTCCGGATGCCTTCTCGAGCGAACAATTCGTAACAGCCGACATGCACCCCACCCAGGACCGTTATCGGTGACCCGGCATCGATTTCAAGGATCTGACCGAGCCCGAAGCTGACAGCGAAATCCGCAGTCCCGCGCGCGATCGGTTCCAATGTCCGGACCGCTGACGCCTCGACATAGCCGATTTCGCTGAACCCCTCGGCGCGCAACGTTTCTTGTAGATAATACTGCGGAAAGACACAAATCGACGCGTTCCTCGCGAACCGGATAGTGCGAGTCTCGGGCAGTTCGTCCGCCAGCGCGGCAGGACAAACGCCCATCAGCGTGGCCCCCGCCAGCGGCAAAGTGCTGAGAAATCGGCGTCGCGTTTGTGGCGGTGTCATCGCCAAATTCCTCCCTGTCCAGAGCCCGCGCCGGGCGCGAGGCTGCCGCAGCCGCCGTTCAACCACGGTGCGGCCGAGGAGAGCTGGTAGACTTTGTTATCCCAATCTTATTCTGTGGTCGGTGTGTGTCCAACCACCATCGCAGGCCCGCCGATCGACGTGCCGCCGGCTTCACCAGACGGCCTCGAGACCGAGATGCGCGAACACTTCGTGACGAAGTTCCGCCAGGTGGGCGTCGCCGCGGTGGCGGGGATAGGACAGGGGGTTGACGATCTCGGTCTTGATCTGCGCAGGGCGCTCGCTCAACACGATGACCCGGCCGGCGAGGAACAGTGCTTCTTCCACATCGTGGGTAACCAACAAGGCAGTGAAGCCCACTCTTTGCCACAGCGACACGAGCTCGCCCTGCATCATGATCCGCGTCAGCGAATCGAGCTGACCCAAGGGCTCGTCGAGAATAAGCAGCTTTGGATCGTTGACCAGCGCACGGGCCAAAGCCGCGCGTTGCGACATGCCGCCCGAAAGCTGATGCGGGTAAGCATTGGCAAAGCCCGCGAGCCCGACCAGACGCAAAGCGTCTTCGATGCGTTCGCGATGGGTGCCAAGCAGCCCACGCGCCTCCAGTCCGAGCGCAACATTGCTCCACACTGTCCGCCACGGATAAAGCGTGGGGTCCTGAAAGACCACAACCCGCGAGGGATCCGGTCCTTCAATTGCCTCGCCGTCTACGAGTAGCGAACCGACGCTCGGCGTGTTTAGCCCGGCGACCAGCCGCAGCAACGTCGACTTGCCGCACCCGCTCGGCCCCAGCAGGGCCACAAACTCGCCACGGCCAATGTGCAAGCTGATCCGGTCCAATACCGGCAACGGTTTTCCCTCCAAGTCGAAGTGATGGCTCACTTCGCGGAGTGTCAGCGTTGCCCCATGGACCGGACTGTTGCTTAGCGATTGCGACCTTTCCAGGCCAGCGGGAGCGACTACCACCGCACCAGACCCTTCTGCCAAGCCAGCAATCGGTCGCGCAGCCGGAACAACAGTGTGATCAGCCCGGAGCACAAAAATGCCATGATCAGCAGCGCCGCGTACATATTTGCGTAGGCCGCCCAACCCTGGGCCCATTGCATATACCAGCCAAGGCCCGCCTTCACGCCCAACATCTCGGCAACGACCAGAACGGCAAATGACGTGCCGAGGCCCATGAACAGACCTACGAACACGTGCGGCATTGCTGCCGGAATCGCAACCTTGAGCACCAGGAAGCGCTGGCTTGCTCCCAATGTCCGCGCAATATCGTAGTAAGCGCTGTTCACACCGGCGATCCCCGACCAGGTGAGCACCGTGACCGGGAACCCGGTGGCCAGCGCAATTAGAAATATGCTTGCGCTAAAACTTGAGGGGAATACGAAGAAGGCTAGCGGCAACCAGGCTGTCGCCGGCAAGGGACCAATAAACCGTAAGATCGGATGAATCCAATACGCGGCGATCCGCGACCAGCCAATCGCTACGCCGGTCAGGAACCCGATTGCGGCACCGAGAAGGTAACCGGTCGCCAGCAGGCGGAAAGAGGCGAGGATGCCGGCGCCAAGCAATGCCCTGTCGTCGATTACGACTTCGAGGATAGCCTGTGGCGGTGGGAAAAACGGCAGCGGGAGCAGACCGAGCTTTGCCGTGACGGCTTCCCAAACGGTCAGAAAGAGAGCAAACGCCACCAGCCACGGCGCGGCCCGCCGCACGCGCCCTATGCCGGTAAATCGAACCCCGGCAATGGCCGCCAGTGCGAGGGCAATAGCCAATACCCCGCATAGGGCAGCAAAGTCGTCGGTGTAGCCCCAATCGCTTCCGGGCCTGTCGGGCCAGAGCGCTGTGATCAAGGCGGCCACAAGCCACGCCGTCGCTGCTGCCAGGCCGCCGATCAACGATCGAGGGGTCGGGCTCGTAAGTAAACCGAAACCTAGTTTGTGCTCGTCCGTTACTTTATCGGCGACGGCGCTCATTGCAGCTTCGCTGGCTGGTCTCAACTCATAACGTCGAGATAAATCCGCTCGGCGAACTTGGCTGAATCGGTGCTCTTCTTGATGACGTTCACCGCCTTGAGTTCCTCGGTGTAGAGTAAAAGCTGCTTCTTGAGCGTCGCCCCGATGGGATGATTGTGGTGAATATGGCTGCGATACATAGCGGCAAGATCCTCGACGGGTCCTTTGCCGCCGTAGCCTGAATACACTGCAGCGGCATCGGCGGGATCGCCAGCGACCCGGTCTGCGCCCTCCACTATCGATCGTGTCAACGCGGCGGCGACCGGTAATTCGCTGCGGATGAGCCTGCCGCGTATCGCGAGAACACAGCAGGTGCGGTCGGCGAATTCACCAGTTAGGTTAGTCGCAATTTCATTTAGCTTGCCTTCCTTGAGCCATAGATATGGAAGCGGATCGATCTCGGCGAGCGCCTGCACTTCGCCCTTGTCGACGGCGAGCGCGAGCAGATTGGCTGGATACTGGCGCCACTCGACGTCCTGAACCGGGTCGATGCCATTCTTTGCCAGGAAGATCGCAGAGAAGTTCTTTGCCGGGCCGGCCTGGTCGCTGATCCCGATCGACTTGCCGTGCAGCGATTGCAGACTGTCGATATTCGCAGCCTTGGAGCCGAGGAGCCGTATGCAGCCCCCGTGCACGCCGGTAGTGATCCGAACGTCAAAGCCTTGCTCCAGCGGCTTGAGCCAGCGCAGGGCCAACCCCAAACCGGCATCGGCCTTGCCGGTCGCAATCGCCTCTAGCAATTGGTCGGTCGTCCCGCCGAAATTAACGAATTCGACATCAAGGTTGTGACTGGCGAAGATACCGCGTTCTTTTGCAATCGGGGCGGCGACCGTGCAGGCCGCGTTTGCATTCCAGGCGAGCTTGACTTGACGCGGCGGGCCCTGCAGCGGTTCGCTGCTCCCGGCGGCTCGACAAATGAGAGCCTTACCAGGAATATAAGCCGGCGGGGTCAGCGCGCGGGCCGCTCCGAGAATTCCGAACGGCGCCGCTGCCCCAAAAGCGCCGGCCAAAGAGAGGAGCGACCGGCGCGAGAATCCCCGTCGCTTCGCTTGCGGCAAACCCTGCATCACGCTCTTGCTGATTTCGCGTATTTCCATGGTGTCCCCCCAAAACCGCGTACGGATCGAATAGACCGTCGGCACCGAGCCGGTTCGCGCAACGCCTTGGGCCGACTCCCTTTTCGATTATCCGAGGCTGTCTGTCCCACAAGTGTGAAGCGGTTCACACTCGCAAAAAAATCGCCGGGGATAGCGCCGCGACTGTGGCTTAAGCTCTTGAGAACCATCTCGCCCGACCTGCTCGGAGCGTCGCTGCCCGCATCTGATCGCCCGATGACCGATCTGAACAAGATTATCATTATTAGGTTGTTATTATCAATTAAGGAATTGATACAATCTCCAGGATACACCGCAAGCTATCGGCAACCGCTGGTGTTCCGTTAGGTCCGTGACCCACCGAGGGAAAAGCATCCGCTCGATTGGGGTCGACTCGGCCCAGCGAAGCACGGTAAATTGCCGGGCCCGGTCGGGATCCGTAAGCTGCTGACAGCATCGGGGAAATCAGCCTCGGAAAAGGTCGTTGGGTTGGGCCTACTTTCTTTTTATAGACGGTAAATTGATCGTCCGCCCCGGCGTCACCCGCGTAGAAAACCCGTAAACACAAGGGTTTAGCAGCGCCCCTCGAACAACCTGCCACTAGATCATATTTGCGATTATCGGTATCTATGGTGCCATAATCGGCTTGTTACGATCTCGGATTGGCGCAGCTTTGGTTCGATCGCGCCAGCGACATTGGACGCGACCTGATCCTGCAACTCGAAAATGTCGTCGAGCGCGCCGTCGAAGCGGTCGGCCCAGATGTGAGCGCTGGTCGTCGTGTCGATCAATTGTCCGGTAATTCGCACTCGGTTGCCGGCTTTGCGCACGCTGCCTTCGAGCACGTAGCGGACGCCGAGTTCGCGCGCCACCTGCTTCACGTCGACCGGCTTGCCCTTGTAGGTGAAGGCGGAATTGCGGGCGATGACGAAGAGCCACGGCAGGCGCGAGATCGCAGTGGTGATCTCTTCGACCATGCCGTCGGCGAAATATTCCTGCTCCGGGTCGCCGCTCATATTGGCGAAGGGGAGCACCGCGATCGAAGGCTTGTCGGGGAGGGGCAATGCCGCGGGTGGGCTGATTGGCTGCTTGGCGGCCGGCACCGAACCGACGCGGTAAACCCGCAGTGGCCGGGCAATGTTTTTGAGGGTCTGCTCGCCGAGATCTGCAAACTCGACCTCGATCTTGCCGCGCACCTGGCGAAAGGCATCGTCGGAAAGGCAGATGCCACCGGCTTCGGCGATGCCCTCAAGCCGGGCGGCAATGTTGACCCCGTCGCCGAGGATGTCGTCTCCCTCGATCAGCACATCGCCGATGTGATGCCGATGCGCCGTTCCATGCGGCGCTCGGGAGGGGTCCCGGCATTCCGCTCTGCCGACAGCCGTTGCAGCCCCAGGGCGCATTCGACGGCGCCGACAACCGAGCCAAACTCGATCAAGACCCCGTCGCCGATCGTTTTCACAACGCGACCGCCATGCTGGGTGATCAGCGGACCAGCGGCGCTGCGGTGCTCGCGTAGCGCCCTCACCGTGCCAACCTCGTCCGCCCCCATCAGCCGGGAGTAGCCGGCTATATCCGCGGCGAGAACTGCGGGGAGGCGTCGGGTGGTCGAGGCCATGGCTCGGGCTGGCCCCCTGGGGTCGAGGATCGGCCTCTTATCTTTTACCACAAATCGCGCCGAGATATGCGCCCCCGCGAGCGGCACGGCGCCAGAACTTCCCCCTTCAACAGGGGCGCGCGAGCGTGAGGTGAGGGGCTCTGCGTGGCCGGGCACGGCGCCGTGCGGACGATCGTTCCGCTACCGCCTTCAAGGAGAGCAGAGCAACACTTCTGGACGGGCGGGCTGGAAACGGCTGGGCCCGGTTGTTACGATGCGGTCGCGATCGCTCGGGCGGCGGGTTTCCGAATGCTGGCTGGCTATGAGCCGCATCCGTCACGCGGCGATTGTCCCTTAACCACTCGGAGCCGGGCAAAAAGAGCGGCCAGAATCCCGAAAAATCGTTGCCGGACAACCGTAGCTGAGGCGGATAGTGGAACGTTAGCGGAACTGCCCTTTATCGGGGTTCAGGTCGGTCTGCTTAAGCCACGACCAAGCCGCCCGTAGCGGACCTGCAGAACGCGGAGCGACATCCCCACCTGCTGACAGAACGGGATCACGACGGTGAATTGGTGCTCCGGAGGCGCGCAGATGGAGCCTGCGCTCACCTAGGCGACCGCGGCTGCACGATCTACGAGCACCGGCCATCGGCCTGTCGCAGCTTCGACTGCCGCGCCTTCTCAGCCATGGGCTTAGTCGAGCACTGTGATCCTAATCATCGGACACCGGATTGGGAGTTTGCTGCGCCCGAGCGAGCCCCGCCTTAGCCACGGGATGCCGAGCGTTCGGCAGACCGCCCTTGACAAGGCGTCCGCGGCCTGCCCTGCACCTAGTCCGCCGGGCGATCGGTTGAGGCAACCGCTCGGCGCGAATTGTGCTACACAGTTAATTCGTCACCGACCCGTCCGACCTAGGTGGGTGCCCCGATGGCCTCGACCCGCCGCTTAGCCGCCATCCTTGCCGCCGACATGGTCGGCTACAGTCGGCTTATGGGGCTCGACGAAGCAGGCACGGTGCAGGCCATGCGCGAGCATCGCGCGGTCGCCGATCCGCTCATAGCGGAGCATGGCGGGAGGGTGGTCAAAACGACCGGCGACGGCGTGTTGATAGAGTTCGGCTCGGTGGTCGGCGCCGTCGAGTGCGCTCTGGGGCTGCAAGGGCTGGCGAGGGAACGTAATGCCGGGACCCCTGCCGAACGCCGAATGGAGTGGCGCATTGGCGTCCATCTCGGCGACGTGCTGATCGAGGGAGACGACATCCTCGGCGACGGCGTCAACATCGCCGCCCGGCTTGAGGGCATCGCCGAGCCCGGTGGGATCTGCCTTTCCGACGATGCCTTTCGCCAAGTGCGCGGCAAGGTCGAGGCCGAGTTTGCCGATCTCGGTGAGCAGAGCCTGAAGAACATTGCCCGGCCACTGCGCGTCTACCGCGTCGGTTCTTCATCGGCGGCCAGGCAGCCAATAAGCCCAGCGGCACCATTGCCACTGCCCGACAAGCCGTCGGTGGCGGTCCTGCCGTTCCAAAATATGAGCGGTGACCCGGAGCAGGAATATTTCGCAGACGGTATGGTCGAGGAGATCATTACGGCGCTGTCGCGCATTCGTTGGCTCTTCGTAATCGCCCGTAATTCCAGCTTCACCTACAAAGGGCAAGCCGTAGACGTGAAGCAGGTCGGGCGCGAGCTGGGCGTGCGTTACGTCCTGGAAGGCTCTGTGCGCAAGGCGGTCGGGCGCGTACGCATCACCGCTCAGCTGATCGACGCACAGAATGGCGCGCACCTGTGGGCCGACCGGTTTGACGGCTCATTGGAAGATGTCTTCGAACTGCATGACAAGGTAGCGCTGAGCGTGGCCGGGGTCATTGAGCCGACCTTGCGTGCCGCCGAAATTCGTCGATCGAGCACACGTCCGACATGTGATCTAACGGCTTACGATCTCTACTTGCGCGCTCTCGCCCTCGCCTTCTTTTGGCAAAGGGATACGAACGATCAAGCGCTTAAACTATTGGAGGAGGCGATCGAGCGGGATCCTAACTACGGCCTCGCTTTAGTACACGCGGCGGCGCAACACTATAATCTTCATGTGACTGGCTGGACCGACGATCCGGAGGCGAGCCGCGTGAAGGGCATCGATCTGTGTCGACGCGCACTCCAAGTCGCTGGTGATGACCCCAACGTCCTCGGCACCGCTGGCTTCACGCTCGCTTACTTCGGTGAAGAAATCGCCGTCGCGATTGGGCTAGTCGACCGCGGGTTGCAGCTCAATCCGAGCTTTGCTCGTTGTTGGCAATGGAGCGGCTGGCTCAATCTGTGGGCCGGGCACACCGAGCCCGCGATTAAGCATTTCGAAACCTCCTTGCGCCTCGACCCCCGAGAGCGGAGAGCAAACCCTTTCATGGGGATTGGCGTAGCCCATTTTTTCGCTCGGCGATTTGAAGAAGCCAGGGCGACATTGCTTCAATCGTTGCAAGAACAGCCGAATTGGGTCCCGACCTATCGGTTTCTCGCATCCTGTTACGCGCAAATGGGTCATCTGGGTGAAGCTCGGGAAGTGGTCCGGCGATTGCGCACTCTGACGAACGTCATAGTGCCTCCTGCCGAAAACTGGCGCGACCCAGACCACCGAGAATTCTATCTATCAGGCCTGCGCCTAGCCTCAGGCGAGAGAACATGAGCCAGACGCGCCGCCTTGCCGCCATCCTCGCGGCCGACGTAGCGGGCTACTCACGCCTGATGGGTGCCGATGAGGAAGGCACACACGAACGCCTGAAAGCTCATCTCCGGGAACTGGTCGAGCCGAAGATCGCGGAACACCGGGGCCGTATTGTGAAGAACACGGGCGACGGCTTCTTGGCCGAGTTCGCAAGCATCGTCGACGCCGTCCGCTGCGCCGCGGAGGTCCAGCGCGGGATGATCGAACGCGAGCCCGAGGTGCCCGAGGAGCGGCGGATCAGGTTTCGCATTGGGGTCAATCTCGGCGACGTGATCGTTGAGGAACACGACATCTTCGGCGACGGTGTCAATGTCGCCGCGCGATTGGAGGCATTGGCGGAAGCCGGTGGCATCTGCATCTCGCGAATGGTGCGCGACCAGATTAGAGACAAGCTGACGTACCCCTTCGAGGATATGGGCGAGCAGAGCGTCAAGAACATTGCTCGGCCAGTGCGGGTGTATGCGTTGCGTGCCGAAACCGTACGCGACCTGCCAGCATCGAACGCACCTGCTGCCAGGCCACTCTCGCAACCCGCCGTAGCAGCGCGTCTTTCAATAGTCGTGTTACCCTTCGCCAATCTGAGCAACGACCCGGAGCAGCAATATTTCGCCGATGGCATAACCGAGGACCTGACGACCGATCTATCCCGGCTCGCGCCCATGTTCGTGATCTCGGGCAGTACCGCGTTCACATATCGGAACAAGCCAGTCGACACGAAGCAAATCGGCCGTGAACTGGGTGTGCGCTATGTTCTGGAAGGAAGCGTCCAGCGCTCGGGTAACCATGTCCGCGTCAACGCGCAACTGATCGAGGCCGCAATTGACGCGCATCTCTGGGCCGAGCGGTTCGATGGCGACACTGGTGATCTATTCGCCCTGCAAGACGAGGTCACGAGCCGTATCGCGGGCGCCCTTAACGTTGAGCTCACCGCCAGAGAAGCGGCTCGCCCGACCGCGCATCCCGACGCGCTGGACTACATTCTCCGGGGACGTGCTGCATATTCGAGGCCTGCCTCCCGCGACACGTATGCGCAGGTAATCAGTCTCTACGAGCGGGCCTTAGAACTCGATCCACAGTCCGCTGCGGCACAGAGCTTATTGGCGAGGACGCTCGCGGCGCGTGCGATGGGTGGCGAGACCGATACAGCCGCTGCTGACCTAGTCCGCGCGGACGAGCTGGCAAGCCGAGCCTTGGCGGTTTCGTGGCGCAGCCCGCTTGCCCATTTCGCCAAAGCTCACGTGCTGAGTGCGCAGGGCCGACCCCACGAAGCTATACCCGAATACGAGACGGCGATCGCGCTCAACCGGAACTGGGCTTTTGCATACGTCGCACTCGGCGTCTGTAAGCTGTTGACCGGCTCCATAGAGGATGCAATCCCGCTTGCAGAGCAGGCCATCCGCCTCAGCCCCCGCGATCCCAATATCGGTGCAATGTACGCGCAGATTGGACGCGTACATCTGTTGCAATCGCGCATTGAGCAAGCGGTCCTGTGGCTCGAAAAGGCGCGTAGCGCCAATACGGCACATCCGGCAGTTCGAGCCAATCTCGCGTCTGCCTACGCGCTCAATGGGCAGACAAAACGTGCCGCCGCGGAGCTCACCGAAGCCCGCAGGCTGAGCTCCGACGATCGCTATTCGAGCCTTGCTCGGTTGCAGGCGGTCGGATATTTCGGCGAACCGAAAATCCGCGCTCTAATCGAAGCGACCTATTTCGCCGGTCTGCGCAAGGCCGGGATGCCGGAGGAGTGAGCGCCGTCGCTCTTGTCGGCCACGTTCGCCGCTCAATGTTGCTGCCTGCTGACCGGCGGCGTTCCGCCCCGCCATGCACGCGGAGTACCGGTCCTACCCAGCCGGGTTCTTCCACCCGCGAATGGAGATTTCGACTGACTTGGCCCCGGTGGGGCTACGCGGTGGCGGCTCAGGCGTCAACCTCGGCTTGGGCGCCTCAGCCCGTTCGCGCTCACGGCGCAATTCCACCATGCGGGTTCGGATAGTGGCAAAATCGTCGGCGGCACGGGGTCGGTTCACGTCTCTCCTCCCATCTTCGTTTATGGCTTGAGACCGGTTGAGTGGTCGGTGACGAGGTTAACACGATCCGTACAAAGCGCACAGACCGCTTTCCTCAGTTTGGTTTGTCACAAGAAGCCGCGGTAATCGGTTCCACCACCGATGGCGGTGACATTTCGTCTATCGTGCGATGTGCTCGGCGATGCTAACTGGCTCTGCGAGGCAGGTCACGAGGCCCGGAGGGCCACTGGGAAGACCGTCTTGACTGGTCACCAAGGCCATGGTCTCCGGGAGGTCTCCAACTCTCGTCGGGCTCGATCGTGGCGGCGGGGTCAGCGCCGACCTTGCGGAAGTTGGTGATCGAGCCGTCTGGGTAGAGGTAAGCAACACGCCCATTGCGTCAGCCGTGCTTTGGTGGAACTCCGCGGTTTTCATGTGCTCACTCTCCGCGGATAGCATCTCATGAAGGCGCTTGGTCAAGTGTGAGCCGGCTCACACTGGCCGTGATATGCGCTGGGTGCCCTGAGTGTGTGGCGTCACGACTTTGGCGATCAGGTGGAGCCCGACCCCGCAGAGCAGGCGGAGAGAGACGGAGCAGGAACTCCGATCCCGGATTGGCGCGAGCGGCTGGTCTGCTCCGGGTGTGGCAGCCGCAATATCGACATGGTGGTGACCGGGACTGAGCGGCGATAGCGTTAACAGCCCCGCCCATCTAAATCTCCCAGCCCGCTGTCGACCCTAAGCGGTTACTCATTGCACACAACGGCAACGGGGAGAAATGCCCCGATTGAGACCTTCGACTGCCACGCAAGTCGCGGGATGAAGCTGACATCTTCTATCGACTGGTTCCGCCGGTCTATGGCCGATCAACCACGTCGGGGGCTGCCGGCCACGATGCCGCCATCAATGACAATCTCCGCGCCGGTCACGTGCCGCGACATATCGGAGGCGAGAAACAGCACGCCATCGGCAACGTCCTGCGCTCGCCCGGGCTCTCCGATCGGCACCCTCTGCCGCGCCATCTCGGACAAATCGACCGGCAGATTGCGGCCGCCGACCGACAGCTTGCCCCAGATCGGGGTGTCGATCATACCGGGGTGCACCGAATTCACCCGAATGCCCTCACGCGCGTATTCGAGCGCGATCGCTTTGGTGAACAATCGCATTCCACCCTTGGTCGCGCAAAACCCGGCCATACCTGCCGTGCCGCGTAAGCCGGCGATCGACGACATCATGACGATCGATCCGCTCCCGACACGCCGCATCGCGGGAACACAGTACTTCACCGACAAGAAGGCACTGTCGAGGTTGACTGCCATCTGTCGCCGCCAATCGGCGAGGGTCATCTCGATAGTGGGGCTTATCAACATGATCGCGGCATTGGCGACCAGAATGTCGAGCCGGCCATAACGTGCTTCGGTGGCTGCGACGACTTCGCCCCACCGCGCCTCGTCCGTCACGTCAAGCGGCAGGTAGATCACTTCTCCGCCGGCTGCTTTGATCTTCGCGACAAGGTCTGCGCCGGCCGGATCGTCGATATCAGTTGCCACGACCCGCGCGCCCTCTCGCGCCAATGTCTCGGTGCACGCGGCGCCGATACCGGAAGCCGCGCCGGTTACGATCGCAACTTTGCCCTTAAGCTGATCCATCGTGATCTCTCGATTTGTGGCCGCGGGATGAGCGATACGGTAATGGCCAGGCCAATTTCGTGTCGCACCGAATGCCATCGCAGCTCATTCGCTACGGAAAATCGGCAGTCTCGCGACAGTCTACGGAATGGCAGCTGTCGGCGCTACCTTGTCGCCCAAGCAGGTCGCGACGAAGGTCGGCTATCCACCCGTTGCGGGGCCCCCTTGTCGGTCCCCGGCTGCCGGTAACGGTTGGCAGACGGCGTGCTGCGCCTCGCCTTTCGGGCGGCCTGGTTGCGGCTTAAACAGACCGACCTGATCCCCGGTAAGGGGCAGTTCCGCTAGCGTTTCTCCCAATCGGCTCAGCTACGGTTGTCCGACAACGATTTTTCGGGATCCCGGCACCGACATCGACATCATCTCAGCGCAACACTTCTGGACGGGTGGGCCGGAAACGGCTGGGCCCGGTTGTTACGATGCGGTCGCGATCGCTCGGGCGGCGGGTTTCCGAATGCTGGTTATGAGCCGCATCCGTCATGCGACGATTGTTCCTTAACCGCTCGGAGCCGGCCAAAAAGAGCGGCCAAAACATCCCGAAAAATCGTTGCCGGACAACAATAGCTGAGCCGATTGGGAGAAACGCTAGCGGAACTGCCCCTTACCGGGGATCAGGTCGTCTGCTTAAGCCACGAACCAGGCCGCCCGCAGCGGAACGGCACGCGTCGTCCGCACGCGGCCGCAAATCTCTCGCCTGCCTGGCGTTGGAGCGATCAAAACCGTTTAAAAACGAACCACAAAATCGTGGCGTGGCGGGGGCACTGTCTGCTGTTCCCAATAAGCCTATCACAACCTGAAGATCGGTGCGCATAACCAAGTACTTAGGCGCCCGGACTCCTTCATCTCACGTCGCCCGGTTCCGCACGTACAGTATAGCGGCGGGGGGATAGTTTTGTATTCCAAGGGCGGACGTATCGGTTGACACCTTAGGACCCGTCACAAGATTAATGCGCGATTTGGCGGATGAGTGTTTGGTGAGATGGTGTAGTTCCACTCGCCGTGGAACTCGGCGCGTTTGATGTTGATGGCG
>Ga0306924_10003926_pt1 | contig 14414 bp, 12 predicted proteins | sample sta12Can44000111_FD_203756 | JGI IMG/M metagenome (GOLD analysis project Ga0306924, IMG submission 203756) | Lab enrichment of tropical soil microbial communities from Luquillo Experimental Forest, Puerto Rico - statanox.12C.anox.44.000.111 (v2)... | ecosystem: Environmental > Terrestrial >... | reverse complement strand
CACCTTCAAGGACAACCCGGTCGTCCTGACGATCCTGGTGTTCTACCTGGTGATCTTGGTTACCATGGTGTACGGCCCGATCGCGGCGTTTCTAGTCGAGCTGTTTCCAGCACGTATTCGCTACACCTCCATGTCGCTGCCCTACCACGTCGGTAACGGCGTCTTTGGTGGGCTGGTCCCCGCCGCAGGGGCCTCGATCGCCGCGATCACCGGCATCGCCCTGAGCGGGCTGCTATATCCGATGGCGATCGCAGCGATCGGGATCGTCATCAGCCTCGCCTTCATCCGCGAACCGACACACAGGATCAGAATCTGGGACGAGGTCGGTGGCGGCGCGCCACCGCTCGTCCCCGACCAGCCCTAGCCTTCGGGATCGGTAAGGTCCCCTCACTTCAGTAGCGCCCGCATGCGCTGCGGGATGGGCTCTTCGAGGACGTAGTCATAGAGCTCGTGAAGCAGTTCCTCCCCATGCGTCCTGCCGTCGAGAAAGGCGGCGATCCGATCCGCCACGGAACCCGGTACAAGAGGCGGTTGCGGAAGGCCGCAATGCGTGGGTACGGCCTTGCGCTCCAGCTTGGTCTCGGAACTCATGGAGTTACACAGCGCCACATTGAAACTCCGTCGTGTCAGAACGCTAACAGTTTGTAACAACGAAGGATCCATCGAATACGCAGAGGCCCTATGCGCCCAGCGCATGGAACGATTAAGTGGTCTGCCAGAGTCTATGAGCGCGGCGCACCCTCGAGCGGCACTGCCAGTCGGCGATAGCTTAGAGCCTCGGCTACGTGTCGCCGTCCGACGCTGGACGAGCCGTCAAGATCGGCCAGAGTGCGGGCGACGCGCAGAACCCGGTGGTAGCCCCGCGCCGACAGACGCAGTCGCTCTGCCGCCCGCAGCAACAGCGCGCGGCCACACGCCTCGGGGCTGGCGACCTCATCGAGCAATGCCCCGTCCGCTTCGGCGTTGGTGCGGATGCGTCGCTGGGCAGGAAGTGCGGCATAGCGCGCCGCCTGTCGGGCACGGGCTACGGCAACGCGACGAGCGACCGCCGCGCTCCCCTCGGCAGGGGGCGGCAAAGCGAGATCTGCGGAGGGCACGGCGGGGACGTCGATATGAAGATCGATGCGGTCCAGCAGCGGACCCGAGAGCCGCGCTTGATAATCTTCTGCACAACGCGGTGCCCGGCCGCAGGCCGATTCGGCGAGGTGACCGCAGCGGCACGGGTTCATCGCCGCGACCAGCTGGAACCGCGCCGGGTAGGTGATGTGCCCCTGGGCGCGGGCGACGCTGACGTGGCCGGTCTCCAGCGGCTGGCGAAGCGCTTCAAGTGCCGCGCGGTTGAACTCTGGCAGCTCGTCGAGAAACAGCACACCCTGGTGGGCAAGCGAGATTTCTCCCGGACGCGCGCGCGGCCCGCCGCCGACGAGAGCCGGCAGCGAGGCAGAATGATGCGGATCGCGGAACGGTCGCTCGCGGGTCAACTCACCGCTGCGCAACCCGCCCGCGACCGACTGTATCATGCCGAGCTCAAGCGCCTCGCCGGGTTCGAGTGGTGGCAGAATTCCCGGAAGCCGCGCCGCGAGCATCGACTTGCCTGCCCCTGGGGGGCCGACCATCAACAGGTTATGGCCCCCCGCCGCCGCGATCTCGAGCGCGCGCTTGGCGCTCTCCTGTCCTTTCACGTCCCGAAGGTCGAGCCCTGTCGACCGCGAAGTGGCGAGACGCGCCTCCGGCGGAGGCAGGAGCTGGGTCCCTTTGACGTGGTTAACAATGGCCAACAGATTCGGCGCGGCGATAATTTCGACCTCGCCCGCCCAGGCTGCCTCGCCACCGCACGCGGCGGGGCAGATGACGCCGCCGCCTCGGGTTGCCGCGGCCAGTGCCGCGAGCAGCACCCCGGCAACGTTCGTCAACGACCCGTCGAGCGCCAATTCCCCAAGCACCGTGTATGAGACGAGCTCGTCGGCCGGCAGCACGTCCATTGCTGCTAACAGGCCCAGGGCGATCGGCAAGTCGAAGTGGCTACCTTCCTTGGCGACATCGGCCGGGGCAAGGTTGACGGTGATCCGTTTCGGCGGTAGCGCCAAGCCGAGTGCGGCGAGCGCAGCGCGCACCCGTTCGCGCGACTCGGCGACCGCCTTGTCAGGCAACCCGACTACGGTAAAGGCCGGCAGCCCGGAGACGATCGTCACCTGGGTCTCGACCTCGATGACCTCGACCCCGTGAAATGCCACCGTCCGAACCCTTGCGACCATTGATTAACCATTTTACAAGCAACGGTTGAGTCTATTCCCTTGCGTGCTGCAAAGCCAGGGTGGAAACGCAGCGGACTGCTCAACGGCAAGTACCTAGCGGCGTCAAACCGAGCTTGTTCGGGCCCGGGTCGCTAGCAGCTTCGAGATGAATCGGAAAAGGTCACCGCCGGGGAACAGGTGGCTCTCGATTCCGGCGGCGGCGGCGGCGGCGCAATCCGTTTCTCGGTCGCCGATCAGAAAACTCGCTCGGGCATCAATCGGCCAGCAGCGAAAGAGATCCAGAATCATCCCTGGTGCGGGTTTGCGCCAGTCGCTCGCGCGGCGATACTCGGGAAACACGGCATCGGGGTGAAAGGGGCAATAGCGGATGTCGTCGAAATGGGCTCCCGACAGCGCGAGCTCCGCCGCTAGCTGCGCATGGAGCGCGAGCACATCGTCCTCCCTGTACAATCCGCGGGCGACTCCAGCCTGGTTGGTGACGACGAATACGAAGAGTCCCACGTCGTTGAGCAATTTGACGGCCGCCTTGGCACCGTCGATCCAGCGAAAACGCGCATATGAACCGATATGGCCGTCATCGTGGTTGAGCACTCCATCACGGTCGAGGAAGACGGCCGGACGCTGACGCTGGCGTGGAACTTCGTGCTGTGCGCGGGCGAACGCGTCGGGAACCCCGATATCGATGAAATAACGCTCGAACGGCATCGCCAGCAGCTTTTCCGCACGGGCGAGCAACGGGAAGACGTCTTCCTCGAGCGAGCAGCAGCGATCGAGCCAGTCCGTCAAAGAACTCTGAAACACATATACCCCGCCGCTCACTAGCCCACTTCCAGAGCGCTCGGAGCGTTCGTGAAATCGGGCAAGTCGACCATGGTCGATCTCCACCACTCCATAACGGGAAGCATCCGCCAGCAGTTTGACTGCGATTGCGCCGGTTGCGGATGGCTCGCTGATGACGCGGCTGGCAAGTTCGAGCAGATTGATGTCGAACCACGAATCGCCGTTGAGCAGAAAAAACCGATCATCGAGACGGTCGCGCGCATGCCACACCGCGCCGCCGGTACCGGCGCGCTGCGGCTCGATCGACACCTCGATCTCCAGATCGAACTGCGCCTTGAGCGGGGTCGACGCCGCATAGTCGATAATGCGCTGTGCTGCAAACCCAGCGAGCAGCAAGACCCGCTTCAGGCCATGGCGGGCCAGCTCGAACAGCAGCACGTCGAGAAAGGGAATTCCATCGACCGGCAGCAACGGCTTTGGCGTGTTGGCCGCCAAAGCGCCGAGTCGGCTCCCGAGACCGCCGCACAAGATCACCGCCTGTCGCACCATTCGCGGTCTTCTCGCTCGCATTGCCCAAGTTAGCCGCGGGAAAACAGGCGCTCCTCAACGAGGCCGCAGATGATGTGCCCGGCTGTTATGTGGATCTGCTGGATCAGCGGTGTCGAATCCGAGGGTGCCCGTAAGCACAAATCGCACCGCGACGGCATCTCGCCGCCGGTCCTACCGGTGAAGCCGACGGTGAGGATCCGTTGTTCCCGTGCAGCGTCGATCGCCCGCAGGATGTTCGGTGAACGGCCCGATGTCGAAATCGCAATGAAGACATCTCCAGGGCGGCCGAGACCGAGGATCTGGCGCTCGAAAAGTCGGTCGTAGCCGTAGTCATTGCCGATTGCCGTGAGAACCGAGGTGTCGGTGGTGAGCGCAAGCGCGGCAGCGGGAGCACGATCATAATTGAGCCGAGACAGCATCTCCCCGGCGAGGTGCTGGGCGTCTGCTGCACTGCCGCCATTGCCGGCGAGAAGCAGCTTGCGTCCGTCGCCGATGGCGATCGCTGTAACCTCGACGATGTCCCGGATCACGGCTACGAATGCCGGGTCGTCGATTGCAGCCTGTAGCGTATCGCGAGATCGAACCAGGTAATCCAGGATGCCCGTCACCGCAGCACCTGCCATGTTTCGCACCCACGTTCCGCGAATTTGACGGGCCCTGCGATACCCCCGGTGGCATTGAGCGCGTTCAGCAGTCCCAGGCGATCCTCTGGATGTACGAGGAACATCACAAAACCGCCGCCGCCAGCGCCGGAGACCTTCCCGGCAAGCGCGCCGTTGGCGACTGCAACGTCGTAGAGCTGGTCGATGCGGTCGGTGGAAATCCCCGGAGCAGTCATTTTTTTCGCCTTCCAGGAATCGTCGAGGATTTGCGCCATCGCGTGAATATCGCCAGCGAGCAGCGCATTTTTCATTTCGATGGCATCGGCCTTCAAGCGATCCATCGCTGCGATTGCCCGTGCGCTATGATCGACGATGCCGGCCGTCTGCTGCTCGATGATCACCGTCGCATCGCGTGAGCGTCCCGAAAAGCAGATCACGAGCGATGACTCGAATTCATTCCTGGCGCTGTCGGAGACCCGCAACGGGTTGACGATCACTCGATCCTTGGCAAGAAATTCTATGAAATTGGTGCCGCCGAAGGCTGCGGCGTATTGGTCCTGCTTGCCGCCCGCCAGTCCGAGATCGAGGCGTTCGATTTCGAATGCGAGGTGGGCAACGTCGTACTGGCCAAGCGGTGCGCCGAAGAGCACTCGAAACGCGTCGACCAGCGCGACAACCAGCGCCGAAGACGAGCCAAGACCCGACCCCATGGGCGCGTCGACCGTGGTAGTGATCGTCGCGGAAATCGCTCTTCCCCTGTTATAGTCCCGCACCAGTCGCTCGTAGACCCCGCGTTGCAGCGGCAAGCTTGCCTGCGGCAGTTGCGGCGCAGCCTCGAGCACCTCTTCTCGACCCAGATCCTTGGCGCGGAAGACCACCTTGCCGTCGTCGCGCGGGCTGATGAACGCATAGGCGAAACGGTCGATCGTCGTATTCAGAACTGCGCCGCCGAACTGGTCGCAATACGGGGAAAGATCGGTCCCCCCGCCGGCGAGCCCGAGCCGTAATGGGGCCCGTGCTCGGATCGTCGTATGCAGGTTCGCCGTCAAGCGCAACTCCTTAACGATGCCTCGTAAGGCGAGCGAACTGGCAAATGACACATTAGCTGAGAAAGGTAAAGAAAACCACAGAAACGCCAGAGTGTAAGCTTACCCGAAAGGCGTGTCCAGCTAATGGCATGGCTTGTGTCACGATGCCTTATGCGCTAATGAATTAGGACAGAGGTCGTTGCTCGTACTGCATGCCAAATTGTCGAGCTAACAGCCGCTTTACGTCTGACTTTCAGCTCTTCCGAGGGAATTTGATCGGATGCGGATCGCGATAGTTGGCACAGGCTATGTGGGGTTGGTTTCGGGGGCGTGTTTTTCGGAGTTTGGCGTGTCGGTGAGCTGCGTCGACCAGGATGCAGCGAAGATCGCGGGTTTGCAGCGCGGCGAGATGCCGATTTACGAACCTGGGCTGGCAGCGCTGGTGGCGGGCAACCGGGCGGCGAGGCGGCTGTCATTCACGACCGATCTGGCGGCGGCGGTGGCGGGTGCGGATGCGGTGTTCATCGCGGTCGGCACCCCGTCGCGGCGCGGCGACGGGCATGCCGACCTGTCCTACGTGTTTGCCGCGGCCGAGGCGATCGGCCGGGCGCTGACGGGCCCGGCGGTGGTGGTGACCAAGTCGACCGTACCGGTCGGCACCGGGCACCGGGTCGCGGCGATCCTGCGCGGCACCCGGCCCAAGGGCGGGGTCGAGGTTGCCGCCAACCCGGAGTTTCTGCGCGAGGGCTCGGCGATTGCCGATTTCATGCGCCCCGACCGGGTGGTGATCGGCGCCGACAGCAACCGGGCGCGCGCCGTGCTGAGCCAGCTCTACCGGCCGCTCTATCTGATCGAGACGCCGATGGTGTTCACCGACGTCGCCACCGCCGAGCTGATCAAATACGCGGCCAACGCCTTTCTCGCTACCAAGATCACCTTCATCAACGAGATCGCCGATCTGTGCGAGGCCGTGGGCGCCGACGTCCAGGACGTCGCCCGCGGCATCGGGCTCGACGGCCGCATCGGCCGCAAGTTTCTGCATGCCGGGCCCGGCTTTGGCGGCTCGTGCTTCCCCAAGGATTGCCGCGCTTTGGTGCGCACCGCCGGCGAGGCTGGGGCCGGTCTGGCGATCGTCGAGACGGTGCTGCGGGTCAACGACGCGCGCAAGCGCCGAATGGCCGACAAGATCGCCGCCGCTTGCGGCAGCCTTGCCGGCAAGAGCTTGGCGGTCTTGGGGCTGACCTTCAAACCCAACACCGACGACATGCGCGATGCCCCGAGCCTCGAAATCCTGCCGCGGCTGATCACTGCGGGGGCGCGCATCCGGGCCTTCGACCCCGAAGGCATGGCCGAGGCGCAACGGCTGATGCCCGAGCCGGTCTACTGCCAGGATGCCTATCAGACGATGGAAGGAGCCGATGCGCTGATCCTGCTGACCGAGTGGAACGAGTTCCGCGGGCTCGATCTCGGCCGCGTCAAAGGCCTGTTGGCGAGCCCGCTGGTGATCGACCTGCGCAACATCTACCAGCCGCAAGAGATGGCTGCCGCGGGTCTCTCTTATCTCAGCATCGGCCGCCCGGCGCAGCGCGCGCGGCGCGAATTGCCGGCGCTGGCGTGAGGCGGGCATCGCCATGAGCGTCGTGGCCAAGCGGGTCCTCGTCACCGGCGGCGCCGGGTTCTTGGGCTCGCATCTGTGCGAGCGCCTCGTCGCCCAGGGCGACGACGTCTTGTGCGTCGACAATTACTTCACCGGCCGCAAGGACAATGTCGCGCGTCTGTTGGGCGACCCGCATTTCGAGGCGCTGCGCCACGACATCACCCACCCGCTGTTTGTCGAGGTCGACGAGATCTACAACCTGGCCTGCCCGGCCTCGCCGATCCACTACCAGTTCGACCCGGTGCAGACCACCAAGACCAGCGTCATCGGCGCGATCAACATGCTGGGGCTGGCCAAGCGGCTCAAGGCCAAGATCTTCCAGGCCTCGACCTCCGAGGTCTATGGCGACCCGGGGGTGCATCCGCAACCCGAGACCTATCGCGGCAACGTCAACCCGATCGGGCCGCGCGCCTGCTACGACGAGGGCAAGCGCTGCGCCGAGACCCTGTTCTTCGATTATTTCCGCCAGCACCAGCTCAAGATCCGCGTCGCCCGCATCTTCAACACCTACGGGCCGCGCATGCACCCCCATGACGGCCGCGTCGTCTCCAACTTCGTCGTCCAGGCCTTGCAGGGAGCGCCGATCACCCTCTATGGCGACGGCTCGCAGACCCGCGCCTTCTGCTTTGTCGACGACCTGATCGAAGGGTTTTTGCGGCTGATGGCCGCCGCCGACCACGTCACCGGCCCCGTCAACCTCGGCAATCCGCAGGAGACCTCGGTCGCCGAACTGGCCGAGATGATCATCGCGCTGACCGGCTCGCGCTCCGCCATCATCCGCCGTCCACTGCCGGTCGACGACCCCGTCCAGCGTTGCCCCGACATCACCCTGGCCACCACGCTGCTCGCCTGGCAGCCCGCCACCCCGCTCGCCGACGGGCTCGCCCGAACCATCACCTATTTCGACAAGCTCCTCAGCGAACGGCGAGAAAGCGCTGAGCTCGTCATGCCCGTTGCAGTCTGAGGCTCCGGCTTATGGCAGGAAGACCTCCTCCAAGTTGTGGATGCTGACCACGTAGGGTCGGCAACGTCGGGTCTCGGCGATCAGCTCCCCAGGTGCGGCCCGGAGCGATTTCTCTTGGAGCGGGATGTGGGGCGTGGCGCAGACCTGGTCGGCCAGCAACGCGTTGACTTCAGGGTCGTAGTTGTTGAACTCCGCAAATTCGGGCGGGATGTTGCCGGTTGGCTTCAGCGCGCTGGTGGTGAAGGCGTCCTCGACTGGAATATAAGGGGTGCAACCCCCGGGGAGATTCGCGAGGAAAACCGATAGAAGCCCGAGGGTGCATGAATGCCGCATCCAGAAATCCACAACTGGTTGGTATCCCGGAGTGTGCCGGGCGAAAGCCGCTGGCGCAACCATCTCCCAAAGGCCATTCCGCGACCATCGGCGCGCAGCAGACGCTGAACGCTCGGGTCAGAGAAAGCCGAATCAGCGGCCGGCCGCGAGCGCGACCAACAGGGCAGCGACAATCACGGTTGCCGCGGCGAGGGAAAGCACAGCGCGACCGTTTTCCGCCGCCCAACCGCACCCAATCAGCAAAAGGTTGGCGGCGATCACGCGCTTGACTACCGCGGTGTGGGCAAGCCCGTTGCGCACCGCCTGCTGGTAAAAATGCTGGCGATGCGGTTCCCAGACGAGTTCACCGCTTAGCAGCCGGCGGAAGAGAGTGATGGTGGCGTCCGCGAGGAAGTAGAGCGGCAGAATGAGCGCTATCTTCCAGCGACCGCGGATGGCAAGGTCAAGCAGCAGAAACCCCGACAGATAGCCGAGCGGGACGCTGCCGACATCGCCGAGAAAGATCCGCGCGGGTGACCAGTTCCACACGAGAAACCCGATCGCGGCGCCGATGATGCCGGCGGTGAGCAGCGCCGCCGCAGGGTCGGCGCCATCGCCGATGATATCGAAGAGCAGCAACCCGGCGCAGATTGCCGCCGCTTCGCTGACGGCGAGCCCATCGATCCCATCCATGAAATTGAACAGATTGATCCACCAGACCCATACGAGGCCTGCCGCGGCGAAATAGAGCGTGGGACCCAACCAGGCTTGGAGCCCGTTATGCGCGTCGGGCAGCACCAGGATACCGATCGTCACCGCGGCGCCCTGCGCCACCAGGCGCCCCCCCGGGGAAAGGCCATGCAGGTCGTCCAACCAGGAGACGACCGCCAAAAGGCCGGTGCCGAGCGCAATGCTGATCTCGCTCGACGCGACCAAGCCTGCCGTGTGAAGGGCGATCCACGCGAGCAGTACGGAGCCGGTCACGGCGATCCCGCCGCCCCGCGGCGTCGGCGCGAAATGTGACGATCGCTCGTTTGGGTAATCCAGCATGTCTCGTCGACGCAGGATAGGGATCAGTGCCCCCGTGGCGAGCCAACAGAAGAAGCCGGTCGCAATGGCCACCGCTGCCGGCAAGAGCACGTCAGCCATTCCCCACCGGCCGACCTCCGGCAAGCTCGTCCCGGACACCCTCCTTGGGCTCGCGGCGCAGCGCCCAGCGGACTGCCGTGCCCTCCGCTCCGACCGTTCCGCTCAACACCACCTGCTGGGTCTTTCTCGCCTCGCCAGAGCCAAGATAAACGCTCTCGCCGAGACTCATTTCGGCGCCGGCGGCGCGCAGCCGCCAGCACATCCCGCTCGGCAATCGGAACAAAACCGCGCCGTCGTCCTGGGCCAATGAGGCTTGCACCGAAGGATGCAGGTGAAAGCGCACGGTAAAGGCTGCGCCGGGCCGCCCGGTCAGCCTCTCCTCGCCGCGTAGATCCTCCCCATCAGCGGTGAGAAAGAGCTGTCGCGCATAGGTCAAGCCGAACCGGCCACTATAGCCGTCATGTGTTGCGGAGATCCATTGTTGGCCTTCGTGCTCGGCGCGTTCACGAGCGATCGACGGCGGGCCGCGGCCGAGGGTGCCATCCTCCCGGATCTCGACCGAGTTGGTGTCGGCCACTACGAGCACCGAGTGCGCCGCACTCGCCCGCGCGACGCGCGACCAGCTCGATTTTGGTCCGCGATAGGCGCCGCAATTGACGATGATGCGCTCGCGCTCATGGCTCATCTCGAAAGACAGCATGCCGGCATGGGCGATCTCATCGAAACCGCGCGGCGGTGGTCTCCCGGTATCCATGATCGCGAGACTTCTGCCGGCCTGCAACCGATCGAAGCCGGTTTGGGGCGCCTGTGTTGGTGCGCCCCCCTTGGTCTCTGACCGCGTCAGAACCAGGTCGATCAGAATCCCGTCCTCTTCGAGCGAGTCGTTGAACAGCGCGAGGCGGCGATCGCCGTGCCGGAAAAAACGCAGCATCGGCGCCATTCGCTCGATCGCGTTGTGCAGCGCGCCGGGTGTCTCGATCTGCGCCGCTCGCAACACCGCGCGCGTATCGATCAGATCCCGCAGGACCTGAAGCTGCAACGAAGGATTGCGTGACAGGTGGCCGCCATCCGGAAGGATCTGAACCTGCACCTCGCGCTCCAACACTCTCACCACCTTGGCGAGCCGCGCCGCGGAATCGCCGAGGGCGGCTCGCCCCGCGATCAGGCCCTTGAGCGCCCGCAGGCGCGCGGCGCCGGATACTTCCCAGCTTGCTGTCCGGGCCAGATGCCGCAATTGAGCCGCCATGCTGGTCAGCATCGCGCGGCGCAGCGTGTGGTCTTGATCGCGTCTGACGATCTCGTCGAATTGCGCGATCCAAGCAAAGACCCGCGTCGCCAGGACGTCGGACCGCCACGCGACGCCATGCCAACCGTTGTTCTCGCGAAGCCAGCTCTTCACCAGATCGCCGGCCGCATCGCGCGGGGCTCCGCCCGCGGTGAGATCGGCGATCCAGCCAAAGCCGTGCCAGGCGGCGATCCATTCCGGCCCGGCCGACGGCGGGCGCCAGCGTGGCGAGGGATTGCGGATCAGCTCTCCGCCGAGTTCGATCTCGCCGCCGGCGATCGCCGCGCCACGCTTGGGGTCGCCCGGCCAGCGCAGGCCGATACGCAGCCTCAGGTCGTCGGGAACCCGGCCGATCAGCGTGTGGCGATAAAGCGGGCCGGCAGCGAGCGCTTGAAGTGCATCGCGGCGCAGCCGCGTCAGCAGGCCGGGAGCATCTCCGGCGAGGTACCGGCGGGTAAGCCCGAACGTCTTGTCGGTCGAAACCCGCGTCATTGCTCTGGGCCTGGTCCGCAAGACCGCGCAGGCCTGGTGACCCACAGGTCACTAACGGCATGCCGGACAGGGGAACCCATGCCTTTTCGTAACAAGGAAACTGCAATGCCGCAAGCGAGCGGCTGGTCAGGCGGGCTAGCGGCACCTAGCGACAGCGCTGCTGCAGTTTCTGTTCGAAGCCGGCGAGCCGTCCTTGACGAGCCGCGCGCAGAAAAAGCCGTCGATGCCGTCGTATTCGTCGAAATGGCAGGGCAAAGTCCGAAGGTCGCCCTCGACAGTAATCCATTCGGGCCGAACGCCAATCTCATCGGGATCGATCGCCCGCCGCATGACCGGCGCGCCGGCACCCAGCAGCCCCGCGATCCGCTCCGGCCCCTCCTCCGGCTCGAGCGAGCAGGTGCAATAAATCAAGGTACCCCCCGGCCCCAACATATCGATCGCCGCGCGCAGCAGATTGTCCTGCACCACCGCGAGGCGGGCAACATCGTCCGGCGCTTTGAGGTGCGGTACGTCCGGATGACGGCGGATCGCGCCGGTCGTGCTGCACGGGGCGTCGAGCAGCACCGCATCGACCGGGCGCGGCGGACGCCAGGTCAGCGCGTCCGCCGCCACCGCTTCGATCGGCAGATCGAGACGCTGGAGGTTGGCTACGAGCCGCTCGAGGCGACGGGTCGAGCGATCGACCGCCGTCACCCGGGCGCCGGCGGCGGCGAGCTGAGCGGTCTTGCCCCCGGGCGCCGCGCAGAGATCAACCACCTCGTGCCCGCCGAGAAAACCAAACAAGCGCGCCGGTAGTGCCGCTGCGGCGTCCTGAACCCACCAGGCGCCCTCGGTATAGCCCGGCAGCGTGACGAGAGAACCGCCGGCTGCCCGGCGCAGCGTCCCGGTCGGCAACAATATTCCTTGGAGCTTGACGCTCCACGCCTCGGCATCATTGCGCAATGTCAGATCGAGGGGAGCCTCCTTCAGGTGCGAAGCGGCGATGGCTCGCGCGGTGGGCTCGCCATAGGCCCGGCTCCACGATTGCCACAGCCAGTCCGGCGTATTGATCCTGGGGACATCCTGTTGATCGATGCGCGCGGCCCCCTCGATGCTCAAGCGCCGGAGCACCGCGTTGACGAGCCCCTTGTGCGACAAGTAGCCCCGGCTATGGGCGATGTCGACGCTGGTCGCCACCGCCGCGTGCGGTGGAGTGCGCAAAAACAACAGTTGGGCGACGCCGAGCCGCAATATATCGTGCACCGTGGCCGCCCGCGGCGCCAACGGCATCTTGAGACAATCGGCGATCAATGCGTCGATCTGGCCGAGGCGCCGCAGCACCGTCGCCACCAGCAGGCGTGCGAACGCACGGTCGCGGCCCGCCAATTCGTGCATCGCCGGATTGTCTTCGATTGCGTCGTCGAGCGGCCGCTTGCGGCGGAGCACCGCACCGATCAGGTCGAGCGCAACATTCCGCGCGGTTGGCGCTTGGGGCATCAAGGTTCTTATATCCAACGTTAGGAGCGCCGGTGGCTGATAGGCCGAAATTGCCCAGTCCAACGCTGCGAGGCAAGTTTCGTTCCGAGATTTCGTTTGCCGGTCCGGAGCCCTCCCCTCGGGCACCACCGAAACGGTTGAGCGGAAGACGGCTCCGTGCCCATATTCCCGTCATGGACGACCGCGAGCGAGATACAGGTGAGCCGCAGCCGCCCGTGCCGCCCCGGGAGGTGCAGGCACCCGTCGCGCGGCCGCGCGAAATCGGCGGCCCGAAAGGCCCGGAGCCAACCCGCTACGGGGACTGGGAATGTAACGGCCGCTGCACGGATTTTTGAACTGCCTCCTTAACGGAGTGTCGACCGGCGAGGGGACGCGTATGGGGCTTGTCGTAGGGCCACGCCTGTCGGCGGCGGGCGGTGTCGTGATCACCGGCATCGATCTCGCAGAACCGCTTGCACCGAAGCCGAAGGAGCGGATTCTCGAGGCTTTTCGCGATCACCACTTCGTCATCTTCCCCGGTCAGACGCTAACCAGAGAACGGCAATACGAATACGCGCGCAATTTCGGCGAGGTCGAGTCGCATGGCGGCCGTCAATCGGAAAACAAGCGGCATGCGGTCGCCCATGTGATCTCCAACCTCGACAAGGATGGCAACCCGGTCGACCGGTCTTCTTCTCCGGTCAGCAACTACCGCTGGCACACCGACAAATCCTACCACGCGGTGCCGCCCATGCTGACGATGCTCCATGCGGTCGAACTTCCACCGTCCGGCGGGGATACCGAGTTCGCCAACACCTTGATCGGCTACGCCGCGCTACCGGAAGATACAAAGCGGCGCATCGCCGGACTGCGCGTGGTCTTTTGCTGGGGGGCGAGCGGGGGCAAATCGATCATGGCGATGCGTGAGGATCCGCCGGTCGATCACCCGCTCGTGCGCACCCATCCGGACACCGGCAAGAAGGCGCTCTACCTCGGCAACCATGCCTCGCACATCCAAGGCATGCCCGAGGCCGCGGGGGCCGCCCTTCTCGACGAGCTGCTCGAGCACGCGACGCAACGGCAATTCGCCTACGCGCACCGCTGGCGTAAAGGCGATCTCGTTATGTGGGACAACCGCTGCCTGCTGCATCGCGCCGTCGCCAATTACGAGATGGGAAAATACCGGCGCGTCATGTACCGCAGCGTGGTCACAGGCACGGTGCCGTTCTGACCACCCTCTCCTCGCCATGCCGGTAGCGCTCGCTGGCGCAGGGGCGCGCCCGCGCGCAGCGCCGATCGCTCTGCTGGCCCTCGTCACCGCGATCGCACCCGCGGCATTGCACATGCTGGTGCCGGCGTTGCCGTTGCTCGCGGCGGTCTTCCTCGCCGCACCGGCCGGCGTCCAGCTGGTGCTGACCTTGTTTCTCGCCGGGATCGCGAGCGGACAGCTGGTCTACGGCCCGCTCTCCGATCGCTTCGGGCGACGCCCGGTGCTGATCGCGGGGCTCGCGCTGTTCCTTTTCGGCACGGTGCTGTGCGGGGTCGCCTGGTCGTTGCCGGCGCTGATCATCGGCCGCACCTTGCAGGCGCTGGGCGGCTGCGCCGGGATGGTGCTGGGCCGGGCGATCGTGCGCGACGTCTACGACCGCGAGCGCTCGGCGCGCGCCTTGGCGACGATCATGATGGTGATGAGCCTGGCGCCGTCGCTGTCGCCGGCGATCGGCGCCTATCTCGCGCAATGGGGCGGCTGGCGCGCCGATTTCGTTCTGCTCGGTATGGTCGGGGCGGCGGTCCTGATCCTGACCGCGGTCAAGCTCGAGGAGACGCACGCGCCCGCACCAGTCAACGTGGTCGGCATGATCGGCTCCTTCATCCTGCTGCTGCGTTCACCAGCCTTTCTCAGTGTTGCCTTTGCCACGGCATTCACCAGCGCCTCCTGGTTCACC
>Ga0306924_10003922_pt1 | contig 14420 bp, 12 predicted proteins | sample sta12Can44000111_FD_203756 | JGI IMG/M metagenome (GOLD analysis project Ga0306924, IMG submission 203756) | Lab enrichment of tropical soil microbial communities from Luquillo Experimental Forest, Puerto Rico - statanox.12C.anox.44.000.111 (v2)... | ecosystem: Environmental > Terrestrial >... | reverse complement strand
GTCGCCCGTTCGAGCACCGCGATCTGCGGCCACGGCGCCTCCGGATTCACGTGATCGGCGGTGACCGGCGAGATGCCGCCCCAGTCGTTGATGCCGGCCTCGAGCAGCCGCGGGAACTGCGCGAAGCTCAGGTTCGGCGGCACCTGGATGTTCATCGCCGGGCCGAGGATGAGCCGCGCCACCGCCGCGGTCCACAGCAGGTCCTCGAGCGGCGGCTCGGCAAAGCCCGCCATGCGCGTGCCGACCTTGGCGCGGAAATTCTGCACGATCACTTCCTGCAGGTGCTCGTGTCGCGCGTGCACGTCACGCAACGCAAGCAGCGACGCGATGCGCTCCTGCCGCGTCTCGCCGATGCCGATCAGGATGCCGCTCGTGAACGGCACCCGCTGCCGGCCGGCCGCTTCGATCGTCGCGAGCCGCACCTGCGGGTCCTTGTCGGGGGAGCCGAAGTGCGGCCCACCCGGCTCGCACAACCGCTGCGCGACCGACTCCAGCATGATGCCCTGGGAGAAGCTGACTCGCCGCAACGCCGCGATCTCATCTTCCGTCATCACGCCGGCGTTGACGTGCGGCATGAGTCCGGTTTCGGTGAGCACCAACGCGCACATGGCGCCGAGATATTCGAGCGTGCTCGCGTAACCGAACCGGGCGAGCGCCGTGCGCGCGGCCGGGTAGCGGAGCTCCGGTTTGTCGCCGAGCGTAAACAGCGCTTCGTGGCAACCGGCCGCGCGTCCGGCGCGGGCGATCACCAGCACCTCGTCCGGGCTCAGATAAGCGCTCGCGACCCGGCGCGGCGTCGTCGCGAAGGTGCAGTAGCCGCACACGTCGCGGCACAGCCGGGTGAGCGGAATGAAGACCTTCCGCGAATAGCTGACGACGTTGCCGTGGCCTTCGCGCCCGAGAGCTTGGGCACTCGCGAGCAGTTGTGGCAACGGCGCGCGCTCGTACTCCGCCAGCAGGCGCTCGGCCTCGGCGTCCCATTCGGTCGCAAATTCGCGGGCCGCGATCGGCCCCTCGTGCGCATTCATGTTAATGGACGTCCAAAACCTGCGTTCACAGCGCCTTCATCAGGGCGGCACATTGGTCGACCATGGGCAGGACCTCGTCGCGTCCCTTGGACGGCAACATGAAAATCGCCCGGGTGACGCCGGCGTCGCGATAACGCTTGAGCGTATCGGCATCGCGCGGCGCCGCGAACACGTCATACGATAACGAGGCGGGATCGCGTCCCTTCTCTTTCGCCATCTTGTGGAACTCGCCCAGCGCATCGACCGGATCGAGGCCGCGGCTGCCGATGGGGATCCAGCCGTCGCCGTACGCGACCGCGCGGCGCGCCGCATGCGGGAAGGCGCCGCCCACGATGATCGGCGGATGCGGCTTCTGCACCGGTTTGGGCCACTGCATCATCTCGTCGAATTTCACGAACTCGCTGGAGAATTTCGGCTTCGACTGGGTCCAGATTTCCTTCATCGCGGCAATGCGCTCGCGCATGAGCTTGAAGCGCGTTTCGAAGGCGGTGCCGTGGTGGGCCATCTCCTCGGCGTTCCACCCCCCGCCGATGCCGAACAGGACGCGGCCGTTGGACAGCCGGTCGAGCGTCGAGACTTCCTTTGCCGTGTGGATCGGATCGCGTTCGATCACGAGGCAGATGCCGAAGCCGAGCTTGATCTTCTTGGTCACCGCCGCGGCCGCGCCGAGCGACACGAACGGGTCGTAGCTGTCGTAGTAGAACTTGGGCAGTTCGCCGCCGCCCGGCCAGGGCGACTTGCGGCTGGTCGGGATGTGGCTGTGCTCGGGCAGCCAGACGGATTCGAACCCGCGCGCCTCCGCCTCCGCCGCAAGATCGTGCGGCTGGATCGAATAGTCGGTCGGAAACATGGTGACGCCGCAATGCATCGCGTGGCTCCCGGTGGATGGATAGTAAGCTTAGCCGCTGGGCGGCGCAGGCCGCTAGCCCTGCGTGAGCCGCGCGCCCCGCGTCTGGCTCATGGCTCGGGCGCCAGGTTGCCCCAGCTGGTCACCCGCTCGATGCGCATGGCAATCACCGGCAACGCCGCAATGTCCATTGCGTTCAATTGCGGGTACCGCGCGCGCAGCACGTCTTGGGCGCGGGCATGCTCGGCGCCCTCGACGAGGATTTCCGCGCGGCCGCGCAGCATCACCCAGCCGAGCCGCGTCCAGTCGTCGTCGTAGCGGTCGACCACCACTGCCGCGGACGGGTTTTCTGCGATATTCCGCAGGCGCTTGAGCGGCACGCCGGTGCGCTTCGGCTTCGCGTCGATGGTGATGTAGAGCGCCTCGCCTTCGATCGAGAAGCACACCGGCACCACGTGCGGCGTGCCGCTGCGATCGGCGGTCGCAAGATGGGCGACCTTGCGACTGCTGAGGAAACGGCACTCGGCTTCCGAGAGCATGTGGGGGCCCAGGTTCGGGAGCCCAATTCTGCCGACACCCGCATCGAGTGCAAAGCGCAAACGGACTGGCCTGCCGAGGGCAGCAGGGCCGTGCGGGTACGCGCGTACTCAACTGCACATCAATGGTCGTCGTCGTGTCCGCCCGACACGGAAACCACGGCCCCGGTATTCGGATCAAGGATGAGCTTGCGCGGCTCGTCATCCCGCCCGTCGAAGTCGAACATGTTGTCGAGCTTGCCGGCGATCGTGTCGAACGAGCCGCCCGGCTGGATGCGCTCGCCAGCCAACCAATTGTCCTCGATGAAGCGCAGCACCGAGGTCTGGTCGACTAGGGTGTGGTCGACATGATTGCGCTTGGCGAAGGGCGAGATCACCAGCAACGGCACGCGCGTGCCGTAACCGCAACGGCCCCACACTGGTGTTCCGGTGTTGCCGTTGAGCGGCTGTGCGGGCGTCGTGATGCCCTGCTGCAGGCCGTGATTGCAGAGGCCGTGACCATTGAGGGTGTCGAGCGCCGGGTTGAACGACGGGTTTACGATCGGCGGCATCTGGTGATCGTACCAGCCGTCCGAGTCGTCGTAGGTGATGATGACAGCGGTGCTGTTCCAGTGCGGGCTCTTCTGCAGCGCGTTGATCACCTGAACGAGGAAATGCTGCTCGTCGGTCGGATCGGAATAGCCCGCATGACCGTCCTGAAATGCCGGCGCCTTGAGGAACGTCACCGCCGCGAGATGACCCGCGTTCAACGCGTCGAAGAAGTCGTGCGAGTCGTACTGATGGTTGGCTTGGTCAGTGTGGCCGATCGCGTCGACCGAGGTCGGACGCAGATGCTGCGGGTTGCTCGTGGAAGTGTAGTACTGGAACGGCTGATGGTGCGGGATGTAGTCGGCCGACGGACCGAACGGGGGTGTGCCCGCCACGGTCGGCGGCGTCGTGCGATGGCATCTGGTCGTAGACGGGGTGCCGGGGTTTGTTATCGAGAGGTCGAAGCCGCCCTCGAACCAGCCCCAGGTGATGCCTTTTGCGTTGAGCAGGTCGCCAATGTTGCGGCCGGCCATGGTGACTTGGTCGGCGGCGGTCGAGCACACGTCGCCCAGCGGGTCGGCGTCGCCGATCAGGATGAGAGTCGTCGGGCTGCCGCTGGCGTCGCCGTATGCCTCGTGCGTCGTATGGAGCAAGGTGACTGGCGGCGAGCCGGTGAAGACGCCCTGCGTCGCCGAGAAGCCGTTGGTCTGCCCGGCGATGAGGTTGATTGCGCCGGGCGACGACGGCCCGAACTGCGTCACCCAGGCGTTGTCGGTAATGGCGAAATATTGGGCGTAGTTCCACAGGCCGTGACGGTGTTGCCGTCGTAGTAACCCATCACCAGGCCGGCGGCGGCGGCGAGGGCGGCGGCCCGGCGGTGCCTACCCAGGCCGGGAATCCATACATGTTGCCGTTGTTATATGCGCTCTGCTCCGGACCCTCGTTGTGGCCCTGGTCGGCGGTCAGCGCCTGCGACGGCGCCGTTGTGCTTGCTGTTGTTGGGCGCGAGCGGCGCGCTCGGATTGTTGTTGGAGTTGTGATTGATGAGATCGACGCCGTTGAGCGGCATGAAGCCGTTGTTGACGTCGAGCCGCGTGAGCAGCGTGTTAATGCTCGTGGGAGTGTGCTTGGAGGCCTTGAACGACGTCTCGCCTGGATTGTTCTGGGCGTTCGGATAGGTGCCGAAATAGTGATCGAATGAGACGTTCTCCTGGAAAATCACCACGAGGTGTTTGATCGGCGTTGCCGTGTGCGGTTTGTGATCATCGCGGTTGTCAGCGATCGCACCGGCGGCGGAGAGCCCGAACGTGAGCGCGGCTGTTGCGCAGCCGAACAGGAGTCGGTGCTGCATCTTGTTTGCTCCAAGGCAGATGGGACGGATATTTGGAAATGGCTAAGGCGGCTGCCCACGATTGCAGGCGCGGCGGAAGCTAATGCCGATGTGTAACAGCGCGATTACGGAATCATAACAAACGCGTGCGCGCGCCCGATTTTGATCGACGCGCTGACGCCCGACTGTATTAAAAAATCTTGGGGATGTGACGCATCCGTCATTCGCGTGTCATGTTTATCGCCAGGCGGCGCGTTTTCCGCTAAAGCCTCGACACCCCTCGCTGCATTCGCGGACAAATGCCGAAGCTTCTCTTCTTCCATTCCGAAGACTGGGCGTTCTTGCGTCATTTCATGCCCATGGCGCGGGCCGCGCAGGCGGCGGGATTCCAGGTCGCCGTGGCGGTGCGCGTGCGCAACGACGCGCACCGGCTGGAAGCTGCCGGCTGCCGCGTCGTGCCGCTGGAGGCCGAGCGCGGCAGCCTGGGCCCGCTCGAAATCCTGCGCAGCCTCGCCCGGATGGTCCGTATCGTGAGGGCCGAGCGCCCGGACGTGGTGCATTGCATCGCGCTGCGCACGGTGGCGCTCGGCGGCTTGGCGGCGCGGCTTGGCGGCGCACCGCGCTTGGTGCTGGCGCCGACCGGGCTGGGGCACTTGTGGATCGAAAATGGGCCGGTGGAGCGGCTGGCGCGGCCCCTCGCGCGGTTCCTGATCGGACGCGTGCTGCGCGCACCGTCAACCCGTTACGTCTTCGAGAACCGCGAGGACCCGCGGGAGTTCGGCCTGGATCCTGACAGTGCGAATGTGACCATCGTGGGCGGAGCAGGGGTCGACCCGGCGCTCGTTCCTCTGATGCCCGAGCCGGCGGCGCCGCCGGTGAAGGTTGCGGTCATCGGGCGGATGCTCATCCCCAAAGGGATCGCCGAGACCGTGGAGGCGGTGCGGCGCGCGCGCGCGCGGGGGGCGCCGATCGAGCTCAATCTCTACGGCGAGCCCGACCCGTCGAACCGGCGTTCGTTCTCGGCCGATCAATTGCGGCGCTGGGCCACCGAACCGGGCATCGCGTGGCATGGCCCGACCGACGACGTTGCGCGCGTCTGGCGGAAGAACCAAATCGCCATGTTGCTCTCCTATCGCGAGGGGCTGCCGAAGGCGCTGGTCGAGGCCGCGGCGGCCGGCCGTCCCATCGTTGCTTCCGACGTGACCGGCTGCCGCGACGTGGTGCGCGACGGCATCGAGGGACTGCTGGTGCCGAGGGCCGACCTGGATGCTGCGGCGCGCGCGCTGCTACGGCTCGCCGGCGATGCCGCCTTGCGTGCGCGTATGGGTGCCGCGGCGCACACGCGGTTCATGGAGCGCTTCACCGAGCTGGCCGTGATCCGGACAATGATGGAGTTTTATGCGGAGTTACGCGAAACAAACAAATAGATGCGGGTGCAACGGCACCTAGCATTCGAGCAGTCGTTTGCCGAAAACTTGCCACCATGAAATCAATAAACGCGCGCACCTTCGGTGACAGATGGCGGGTCTGCGGGTAGACCAGCCAAATGGGATCGACCGGCGGCTTGAATTTTTCCAGCACCGGTTCGAGTTCGCCGGCGCGCATCGGGTCGTCGACGTAGTAGCCGTGCATCTGCGCCAAACCGCAGCCGGCGCGGGCGGCATCGCATAGCGCCGCGCCGTCGGTGAAGCTCATGTTGCCTTTCGGCGTGACGGTCGCCTCGACCCCCTCGCGGACAAAGCGCCATTGGCGCCCAAGCCGGGTCTCGCGCATCATGAAACCGAGGCAATTGTGGGCGGCGAGATTATCCAGTGTCTTCGGGTGCCCGTGCTTGGCGAAATAACTTGGGGAGCCGATGGCGGCGTGTTGTTCGACCTGCTCGGCTCCCACGACCTCGCTTGGCGGCTTGCCGTCGCTATGGGACTTGCCGGGGGATTGGTGCAGGTGAGCTTCGCGCTCATGCGCCCGCCGCGGCTGGCGACAAGCGGCTGATACGTGCGCGCCTCACTGGCCCAATGTCTTCGCAAGCTTCTCATACGTCGCGCGCGCGTGCGGGAAGCGGTGCGCGGCGAGGTCAGCGAGATAGCGTTCGGTCACCGGCCGCAGGCCCCCGCGCCAGGCATCCATCGTTGCTGTGTCGGGCACGACGATCTCGTGCCCCGGCCCGCTCGCGCCCGCTCGCACCGGCTGATCCCATTTGTCCCACAGCGGGCCGAATTTTGCCGACCATGTTTCGCCTGATAGTTCATCGACGGCGCGACGTACGTCAGTCGGCAGGCTCTGATATTTCTCCCGGTTCATCACGATGAAGAAAGCGGCCGTGTAGAACCGCGTGTCGGTGTGAAATTTCATGTAATCGTTGAAGCCCTTGAGCGGATTGCCCCAGTTGGTGACGATGCCGTCGATCTTGCCTCTCTTGACCGCGTCCATCACCTCGTTGACCTGCAGCACCACCGGCGTCGCGCCGACGTGCTCGAGCGCCGCCGCCACGGTCTTATTGGGCACGCGGAAGCGCATGCCCTTGAGATCGGCGAGGTTCATCACCCGCTTGTTTGCCGTGTGGATCAGGCCGGGGTTGTGAACGAACAACGCCAGGACTTTGTAATCGTTGTATTCGTCCGCGAGCTTACCGTCGGCGTGGAGGCCCCACAGTGCGCGCGAGCCGGCGAGCGCATTGGGCACCAGGAACGGCAGTTCGATGATCGAGCTTCCGGGAAATTTGTCGCCTTCGGCGCCGCGCAGCCCAAGCGCAATGTCGACGGCCCCGGCCTTGACCTGGTTCGCCTGTTCGGTCGGCTTTCCGAGCGGGGAGGAGGCGCTGAGGATTTCGACCTTCACTTGTCCGTTGGTTTTCGCCTCCAGCTCCTTCGCCCACGGCTCGACCACGTCCGTCTGGAAGAAGCTCGTCGGCCGAAGGAAGTGGCTGAATTTGATTACGATCGGATCGGCCATGGCAGGGCATGTGCTTATGCTGAGTGTCGTAGCCATGGCGGCAAGGATCAATTTCCAGAACATAACCTCATCTCTTCTCGGAGCGCACGAAACAAACCCAAACGTCATCCTGAGGAGGTCGCGCGGACTTGCGCGACCGTCTCGAAGGATGGAAACAACCACCGAGCCTGCCCCCCATCCTTCGAGACGCTCGGCGCTTTGCGCCGAGCTCCTCAGGATGACGTCGAGTTTGTTTCACGGCCGCTCATGGTGACGGATGAAGGTTGCTTGCCGCTCTACTCGGCGGCCTGCGAGAGCTTCGGCAGGGCGCCGATGGCGCGGGTGAGTTCGCCGCCGCTCTCGTCGGCTTGCGCGGCCTTGCGCAGCGCGGCAAAGCGCGCGGCTGTGTTGGGGAGCGTCGTCACCTGCGGCAGCACGGCCATGAGCGCGTCGAACCGCTCGCGCCCGCGTTCGTGGGTGTCGCCATAGCCGCGCACCAGGTTGCGCGCCTCGGCGACTTCGGCGGCGAGCGCTGCGTCGGTCTTCGCGGTGTCGCGCACCACGCCGAGCCACTGATCGATCGCCGCCTGCTCGGCGGCGAAACGCAGCGAGCGCGGCCGCAACGATTTGAGCGAAGCGACCAGATAAAGCAGCAGAAAGCCGCGCAGGCTCGTGGTCTTCACGACCTTGCCGGATTTGGTGAAGCGCTCGACGAGCCGGCGCGCCCAACGTGTGTTGAGCAGCCACCACCCGAGGCCGGCCGGCAGCGTGTCGGCGATCTCCTGCACGCGCGGGTGCATGAACTCGGCGATCTGCAGCAGTTGTCCGTCGGCGAGCCGCACTTCCTCGCGCACGCGGGCAAAGCGCGAGCCGCGGATTTTCAGCTCCGCGACGCGGATCGTGTCTTCGTAGGCCATTGCGAGCGCCAGCTGGCGTGCGGTCTCGGCCAATAGGCGCTCGCTGTCGCGCTTGCGCGCGGCCGGCGCGAGCGAGGAAAGCCGCGCGAGGTAGCGGCCGGCGTAGCCGATGTCCTGATAGTCGGCGACGCGCTCGATCCCGGCGCGCACGATGTCGGCAATCTGCGGGTAAGTGCGGACGGCCTCGTCGATGAGCGCCGCGAGCGAGCGAGGGTTCGGGGTGGTGGCTGAGGAGGCGATCGGCGCCGCCGCGGACGTTTTGCCCGCGGCCGCTGCCTCGAATCCGGCGCGGAACGCCGAGAGGCTTGCCGCGACCCCGACGCCGCCGCGTTCGATCGCCGCCTCGAACGCCGCGCGCGGGAAGGGCAGGAGGTCGGCGCCCGCAAGCGCGCCGAACAGCACCGCGCTGATGACGCTGCCGGTCGCTTCGGCAAGCCCCGCCATGTCGAAGGCGATCAGGCGCTTGGCGGCAAGCCCGCAGGCTTCCTGCAAACTCGTAGCGTCCACTCGGCCGTCCGCAAGCGCGGTGCGCTCGGTCATCGAGTAGACGCGGTGGGTCGAGGCGATCAGCGTCGTGCAGTCGGGCGTGACAAAGCCGCGCTGCACCGCGCGCCCGGCTTCCATCAGCTCTGATGCTATGACGACGTCGACGTCACCCGGCACCGGAACGAGCGCGAGCACTGGGTCCTTGCCGCGGGCGCGGGCCGCCGCGCGCGGAAACAGCTCGAGATAATAGATGGTCGCGCCGGTGCGTTGCGCCACGCCGGGCACCGACGTGGTCTGCGCCAGGTAATCGGCGTGTTCGGCAAGATCGATGATCCAATCGGCGAGCACGCCTCCGCCTTCCCCGCCCATGGCGAGGATCGCGATCTTGATCGGGCGCACGTTGTCGGGGGCGGTGCTCACGGTTCTCTCCTCACGCCGTAACGGCGCGCCGCTCGAGGCGCCGCTGCAGCACGCCGATCACGAAGCCGCGCACCCGCGCGACCGCGCGGTCGAAGAAGGACGGATTGTTGATGATCGAGGCGCGGTAGAACGACGGGCAGAGCACCGCCGCGTGCGAGATCTCCCCGCACAGCCCGCAGCCGACGCAGGAGTTGATCACCTTGGTGACCGGATCCTTGCGCAGCGGGTCGGGATTGGGCGCGATCGTGAGCGATGGGCAACCGGAGAGCCGGATGCACGAATGGTCGCCGGTGCAGGTGTCGGGGTCGACGCCGAAGCGCTCGCGCACCACGCGTTCGCCCGCCTTGATCGCCTTGTTCATCAGCGGGCGCACGCGGCGCTGCTTGTTGAGCATGCATTCGGACTGCGCGACGATCACCTTGGGGCCCTTTACGGCGGTGGTGAGCGCTTCCTTCAGCGTGTCGCGCATTTTCGCCACGTCATAGGTGTGCGTGAGCGTGCGCACCCAGTTGACGCCGACGCCGCGCACCGCCCGCTCGATCGAGTTCTTGGTGGCGCGGATCGGGTTGTCGGCAAAGGACGAGGGAATGTCCTGGCCGCCGGTCGCGGCCGAATAGCCGTTGTCGACCACGATCACGACGTTGTCGCTCTTGTTGAACACCGCGTTGCCGATGCTGCTGGCAAGACCGTTGTGCCAGAAGCCGCCGTCGCCCATCACGGCGATCGCGCGCTTGTCCGCCGGCATGTTGAAGGCGGAGGCGCCGGCGGCGCCGAGGCCGTAGCCCATCGTGGTGTTGCCGATGTTGAACGGCGGCAGGATCGAGAACAGGTGGCAGCCGATGTCGCACGACACGTGGTGCTGCCCCAGCTCCCGCTCGACGAGCTTCATTGCGGCGAAGATCGGCCGCTCCGGGCAGCCGGTGCAGAACGAGGGCGGGCGGCCGTGCACGTTCTCGCCCAGCATCTTGAGCGCTGCCTGCAGACGGGTCTTGTCATCCTCGCCCGCGCGCAGCTTCACCACCGCGCCGTTGGCGCCTTCCAGCAATGCGGGGCGATGTGTCGCCACGAACTTGCGGATGCCGTCGCGCAGGACGCCGCCGGTGTATTCGCCCGCCATCGGCAGACAATTCTTGCCGTCGACCTTGGTCTGCAGGTCGGCGCGGCGCAGGATCGTGTTGACCGCCTGCTCGATGAAATCGGGCTGGCCTTCCTCGATGATCAGGATCGCCTTCTTCCCGACGCAGAAGCGCACGAATTCCGCGTCGATGAGCGGATAGGTGACGTTGAGCACGTAGAGCGGGATGCGGCTTTCGCCGAACGAATCGGCAAGGCCGAGGATTTCCAAGGCGCGCAGGCTGTTGTTGTAGAGGCCGCCCTGCATGACGATGCCGATGTCGGCCACGTCCTCGGCGAAGAATTCGTTGAGCTTGTTCTCGGCGATGAAGCGCACCGCGGCGGGCCAGCGCTGTTCGATCTTTTCCTTCTCGTGCATGTAGGTCGCGGGCGGCAGCGCGATGCGGTTCACGTCGCGGTTGGGCCGTTCGAGCGCGTCCTTGATGCCGAACGCAGGCTTGGCGTTGTCCTTCGCGGCGAAGTTTCCGTAGACGTGGCAGGCGCGGATGCGCAGTTCGAGCATCACCGGCGTGTGCGAGGCTTCGGAAAGCTGGAACGACTTCTCCACCATGTCGACGACGGTCGGCAGGTTCGGCCGCGGGTCGACCAGCCACAGCTGCGATTTCATCGCGAAGGCGTGGGTGCGCTCCTGCATGATCGAGGAGCCTTCGCCGTAGTCCTCGCCGATGATGATGAGCGCGCCGCCGGTGACGCCGCCGGAGGAGAGGTTGGCGAGCGCGTCGGAAGCGACGTTCGTGCCCACCGGAGACTTGAACGTCACCGCGCCGCGCAGCGGATAGTTCACGGACGCCGCGAGCGTCGCGGCGGCGGTCGCCTCGCTCGCGCTGTTCTCGAACCGCACCCCGAGGCCCTCGAGGATGTCGTTGGCGTCGGCGAGCACGTCCATCAGGTGCGAGATCGGCGCGCCCTGGTAGCCCGCCACGTAGGAAACGCCAGACTGCAGCAGCGCCTTCGTCACCGCGAGGATTGCCTCGCCGTGGAATTCCTCCCCGGCGCCGAGCCGCAGCTTGTTCACTTCTTCCTTGAAGGAACGTTCCGCCATGGCGGTTTCCTTTCCGATGGGTCTTTGGGCCGCCGTTAATCCATCACTTTAGCACGTTCACCCGGTCACCAGCGCCAGCACGCGCAGCGGGCTGCCCGAGCCGTTCTTGATCTTGAGCGGCGGGGTTATCAGCACGGCGCCGGTCGGCGGCAGCTGGTCGAGGTTCGTGAGACTCGCGAGCCCGAGCTTTTTTGCGCCGTGCATGAGGTGGTGCGCCGGAAACGCCGGCTCGAAGCCGAACGCGAGGCCGGCGTCGGTGCCGACCGCCTCGACCCCCCAGCCGTTCACGTCGCGCTGTTCGATGAGGAGCCGGATGGCGGCGGCGCTCGGGCCCGGCACGTGCGGCCCATCGTCTTTCATGTTCAGAAAACTCTCGGGCGTCGTGCGCTTCGACCAGTCGGTGCGCATGAGGACCCAGGCGCCCTTTGGGACGCGGCCGTGCTTATCCTCCCACGCCTGGATGTGCGCCGGTTCGAGCAGGAATTTCTCATCCGCCGCCGCTTCCTTCGAGCAATCGATCACGCAGGCGGGCGCGACGAAGCGGCCGGCCGGGATCGTGTCGGTGTAACCATCGCGGTAGTCCTTGCCGGTGACCCAGTGGATCGGCGCGTCGAAATGCGTGCCGGTGTGTTCCCCCAACGCGAGGTTATTCCAATACCAAGCAGGGCCACGCTCGTCGTAATGGGAAATCTCTTCGATGCGGAACGGGTTCGAGGCGCCGAACTGGGGCGGTAGCTTGATCACCGGCGTCGAGGGCTGCAGCGTCTGGGTGAGATCGATGACGCGCACCGCGCCGGTTGCGAGCGCTTCGGCAAGCCGCATCAGGACGTCGGTCGGCATGGGCGCCTCCGTAGGATGGGTTTAGCGGAGCGATACCCATCATGAAAGATACCCATGATTAGCGCTCCGCCACCTCCCGCTCCAGGGCCTTCGGATTGTCGCGCCAGCGCGCAAGCCAGTCCTGCGCCACGTCGCCCGGGTAGACGTCCTCGACGCCGTCGCGCAGCGCCGCGACGATCGCTGCCGCCAGCACCGCCGGCGCGAGCTTGGGCGGCGGCAGCATGTCGTTCCAGTCCTCCTCGACCGGTCCCGGGTAGACGTTGATGACGCGCAGGCCGGCGTCGCGCAACTCCGCGCGGAGTCCTTGCGCCAGCGAATGCGCGGCGGCCTTGGAGGCCGAGAAGGTCCCGTGCGGCGGAAAATTGGTGAGCGCGAAGATCGACAGCACGTTGACCCAGGCGGCGGCGCCGTCGACCGCCCGGGCGCGCATCCCCGGCGCAAAGCTGTGCGCGAGGCGCAGCAGCCCAAAATAGTTCACCTCCATTTCGGCGCGCGCCGTTTCGGTGCCGCGTGCAAGCACGCCATGTGGGCGGTGGTGCTCGGCCGTGTTAATGAGGATGTCGACCTTGCCGCCGATCTCGGCCGCGAGGTCGGTAACCGACTCGCTGTCGGTTACGTCGAGCCGACGCACCAGCACTTCCGGGATCTGGGCATAAGCCGCGACCGCGGCGGGCGGCCACGGCTCCTCCATCCCGACGTAGATTAGGTCGGCTCCGGCCGCTGCGAGCGCGCGGGTGAGCGGCACCGCCACCGGGGCGCGGCCATCGGTGATGAGGATTTTGCGGCCGACCGGATCGTTGGTCAGCTCGCGCAGCACGCGGTCGTCCGCCATCGTGGTCACCTCGTCGTCGGGTAGGGCCGCGAGCACTGCCGTGCCGGCGCGGTCGAGCGCGGCGCGCAGGCGCACGCGCGCGGGCGGCGCCGGGCAGGCGCCGTGCACGAAGGCGATCGCCGTCGGGCCGGCGTCGAGCCGCACGCTGCCGAGCCGCAGCGGCACGCGCGCGCGGAAGTAAAGTTCGTTGCTATGGCGCAGGACCGTATCGCTCAGGAGTTCGCCCGCGCCGTCCTGCCGCCGCCAATCGAGCCGCGCCGAAAGGCAATTCCCGCACACCTCCTGGGGCGGGTAATGCACCGTGCCGCAGTCGCGGCAGACCTGCAGCGCGAGGCGGCCCTGCGCCGCAAACGCCGTGAGCCCGAGCGCGACGCGGCTGCGCGCCGATGGCGGCAGCGTCGGCGTCGGGAAGCGGCGGAGCGGATACTTGGGTTTTGCTTGGCGCAGCGGCGGCATTGCCGCAGGCTAGCACGCGCCGTTCGCGGGTCGCCTACTGCAGCACTTCCATACGCACCTTGACGAGGCCGGCCTCGGTCATGCCGACCGCCTGCGCGGCAGAGTTCGAGAGGTCGATCGAGCGGCCGCGGATGAACGGGCCGCGGTCGGAAATCCGCACCACGACGGAGCGGCCATTCGCCGTGTTTGTGACCCGCACTTTCGTGCCGAGCGGCAGGGTGCGGTGCGCCGCTGTCAGGCCGGCGGCGCCGTAGTAGCTCGCGACGCCCAGCGAGCCGTCCTCGCGCGGGGCCGATGCCTCGCGCCGGGCGGTTCGGGCCGTTCGGTGAGCAAGCGAGGCGCGATGGCTGCGGACCTCGGTCGGCGCGTCGGCGCGGCTGGTCCCGAGCGGCGCCCGGGTGGCCGTCGGGCCGCTGCAAGCGGCGAGCAGTGCGGCTGTGAACGCCGCGACGAGAAGGCGGATCTGCGTTGGTTTGCCCCCACCCCGGGCAATAAACACGGGCGTGGGCAGATTTGCGGCCTAAACCGCGACGAAAATGGGCAAAACAGCAGGTGGCAGCCCAAACCGTTAACCACGAATTTTAACCCTAAGTTAACGTAGTGGTTCAGCTTCGCCTAAGGAGGCATGTATCTGTGGCCTCAGGAGAAATGGTTTCAGGAGGAAGTTGATGGCACGGTCTCCTCAGAGTCCCGATGATCTCAAGTCGACCATCGAGGAATCCATGGCCGAGGCGCTCCAGCTCAGGGAAGACGAGCCCGAGCCGATCGAAGCGGTGCCGCCTCGGGAGACGAGCATTCAGCCGGAACTGCGCAGCAATGGCGCGCCGACGAGCAGTAATGCCGACCAGTTGGTCCAGACGTGCAACACGACGGCGGCGGAAATCCAGGCGACCGGCGATGCTGTGGTTCAGGTGGCGCATTCGCTCGCCGCGGAGACCCAGGCATTGGCTGAGCTGCTGCGCAAGCACGGCAGCGCCATCGCCGCGCGGATCGAGGAGTTCAACGCCATGTCGAAGCGCGTCTCCGAGAAGCTCAACTCCGCGCGCGCCGACGTGCTCGGGGCGGGCGGCACGGGCCCTTCGATCGCGCCGCA
>Ga0306924_10003919_pt1 | contig 14422 bp, 15 predicted proteins | sample sta12Can44000111_FD_203756 | JGI IMG/M metagenome (GOLD analysis project Ga0306924, IMG submission 203756) | Lab enrichment of tropical soil microbial communities from Luquillo Experimental Forest, Puerto Rico - statanox.12C.anox.44.000.111 (v2)... | ecosystem: Environmental > Terrestrial >... | reverse complement strand
GCGTACAATGTCAGTGCGAGCATATGCGCGAATACTCGGGATGAGCAGGGAGAATTGCCACGAGTTTCGAGAGGACATCACGATGATCATTTGTGATCTCTGTGGCCAATCAAAGGATTGTCTAAAGAAGGAAATTGACGGCAAGGAATACGATATTTGCTTCGAGTGCTGGACGCCACTCGCTGAAAAACTAAAGGAAAAAGGTAGAGCGAAGAATCGAGAAGCGATCTTCCTGCCTCCACGGCCAATCAGAGAACGGGACGAAGAGGCGGAGCCACATCCAGGAGAACCACCGAAAATCCAGGGGACGGATAGAGTCCATGGAGCAATGTGGGCTCGGGGCGCAAGTTCGATCTGCCAATGTTTCCGGTAACCGTTAACGGAGTTTACAACAGATGGCTATGCATTTCTAACCGGACGCGCCTCGTAAACGTGATGGCTTCAAAGTCCACGTCGCTGGTCCAGGGCGTACCAGCAGGTAGCCCCTTGCTTCGGTCCCGAAGCTGCCTTTTGCACAAGGCGTCTGATGCATCTATGAAGTGCAATTCATGCTCAACACGCTCGATCAGCTCGCGAAACCACGCACGCTGCGCCCTGGTATTGCCGAGGAAATCGAGCACGACGGAGATGCCTTTCGACAAAAGAGCACAAACGTTTGGCGTGGGCGCGTTCTTCAACCGAGAAGAGCACTTCACGAATCCCTGAATGTCAGTGATCTCGCCGGGAAAAAAGGTGTCCAAGAAATCGTCTTGCACAGGGAGGACAGCATGGTTCTCGATCGGCCAACTCTCTTGCGAGAGTGGACTTCCCTGCTGCCATCTTCCCGCACAAGAAAATTAGCTTCGCTGGGGTGTTCATGTGCGCCTAGCTGCCATTCAAACAGCGGCATTATCGCGCAGACGGTTTTCTGTCAAATTAGCAATTTGCAAGTACCCTTGACGTTATCTATACTCCGCAAATTCCAACAGGCGGGGACCTATGGCCATCCAGGGGTCTCATGCCACGGTGGGTTTTCCGCTGTCCCGGATGCAATGGGCACATCACGTATCGGAAAGTCGAGGCAAAGCCTAACAAGGGACGATACGATCAGTTTCTGGGTGAGCCCAAGCCTGAAGTCCCAACGGGCGGCATTAGAATCGACTGCCCCATCTGTAACAAGACGTTTCTCTTTCGAGCCCACGATCTTGTTTGCCTCCGCCAAATGTCGGACTTACTCGCTCGTTAGTAGGAATGGCGTTACGCGGTGAGATAATCCCGCAAGACAGAACGGATCACCCTTGCAGCGGTGAATGGCTACAGGCGAGACGATACCTCTAACAGTTGCACGTATGTGTCAGTAAGATTTCTCGCCCCATGCGGCGCTGGCAATCGGCAGGACGAGGGTGATACCAACAGGCCGCTCCGAATGGACTGTGACTCGCAAAATCCAACAGCAGAGGCTGTAAATGGGTACCTTGAGTGTTCGCGGGTAAATGGCGCGGGTCGGATTGTGCGGGCTGCACTAGGCCGGACCAGGTACAAGTGAGATGTCCCGTCTCGGTTTGCCACGACGATGTCATCTCGGCACCTCCGAAACCTTCGTTACGCGAACGATACTACAGATTTGAGGCGGCCGCGAGCGTGTGCTCGAAGATTGAAACTGAAGGGCTTGCCAACCTGCTGGGCGTCCTGAAGCCCGCGACACTCCTCCTAACTTCTCTATGGTGTCAGGCGTATGACTCAAGTCACGCGACGGTGTGATACGCATCACCGCCAACAGGTTCGGCTTCCAACGATCATGATGTCGATGGGAGACAACCGCCGAGGTCACAACGTCTGCCTAAGGAGAGAGCCTGAAGGTGCAATCGTTGGAGCATCATCACCGGGCTGAATTGTTCAGTCTGCAGGCCGCCGTTCCGGCTGGCCGTAGATCATGCAATCAAAGCTGCCATGCAACCACGCTTGCCCGCTTACCGCATCATGCTTGCTATCTACCGACTCGTTGAGGACGTGGGCCCAATTTCCTCCGATTCGGTTACCTCCGGCATGATACGAGTGTGTGCTCTAATCATCCAATCCTTGTAGCACTCGCGCCACAACTCGTCTCTGTGCGCAAGAGTGCCCAGGCACATGTCCACTCGTCACTTCGATCACGCACTCTCCTACCGGCTCGGCATCCCCGGGAGGCAACTCGCGGTGCCAGTAGATTTTGCCGCTCCCCTTCACACACATTCGACCGAATCCTTGATCCGTTTGCCGAACACTTGTTTTTCGGCCCTGCTTGCCGATAGCTCAGAGCGCCCCTTGCCCCGTACTCGGCGACTTCATAGGCCATGTCGAGTTCCGGGAGTCGGCGACTATAGCGAGTCTTGTTCCCACGCCAAAATGTTTCGATTGGCGCCGGATTGCACTAACGCTGAGTCTTGTACTCAGCAAGACGGCTCGGTGCGAAAATTCGCGCGGTCGCGATACCGATTCGACAATGTCCCAAGAACCGCGCGGGAACTTAGTGACCTGTGAATTTGCTACCCTATCGCCCGGTGCCCGCCCGGAATGCCGACGCGATGTTGAGTTTACGAAGCATTGAACGTTTCTTTTCCTGGTGCGATTGCATGCGGCGGAGAATATCGTCAAGGATGCGCACAGCCGTAACGACGTACGGGCCTTTATTCAACATCACACACTCGGCGCGCTCTCCCATTGCCGCGTCGGTGATCTCCGATCGCGAAGGAACACCACTTTTCGCGAGAGATTCGAGAACCTGGGTCGCCCAGATGACCGGCATGTGCGCTGCTTCGCAGATCCAGAGGATTTCTTCTTGCACCTCAGCGAGGCGCTGGTAGCCGCACTCGATCGCCAAATCCCCGCGCGCGATCATTACGCCCACTGCTCGGCTGCGCATCGCAGCCAGCAACAGGCGAGGCAATCGCTCGAAGCCTTCGCGTGTCTCGATCTTCAAAATAATCCCGAGATTTTCCCCGCCCAGTTCGATCAGGTGATGCTGCAGATCAAGCACGTCCCGTTCATGACGAACAAACGAGCAGCCGACTATATCGGCGTGGTTCACGATGAATTTCAGCGCTTCGAAGTCGCTTGTCGTCAACGGCGAAATGGTCAGGTTAGAATCAGGAACGTTGATTCCTTTTTCTGCACCAAGCGTCTCCCCTGTGGGGCGAGCTCGCGTAATTTCCACGTGCACTTTTTCCGGGCGCACCTCGCGAATGATCCCTGCGATTTTGCCGTCATCTAGGAAGATCGGCTCGCCAGGACGCACGCAATCGAAAAATTCGGGTAGTGTTACGCCGATGTGAGCCGGACTGATCAACTGCTTTTTCTTGTCGTACGTCGCAGGGTGCCCCCCTTCGCATGATCGCGTTAGGACGAGAGTATCCCCGGTTTTCAAAAGCAGCCTCTGTTCGATCGGCGGAATTTGGCCGACGCGGGTACTCGGCAAACTTTCGTTGCCAGTTGCACGAGTCCTACTGCCAGTCGTTCTACTCGCACGCGCCTCTAATTGCAGCAAGAGTCCGGGAACCACGTAGCAGGTCTTGGTCGATTCGGCCCAACAGCTATGCCCGTTACGAGCGGTGATCGCAAACGCGCGGAAAGAGCCACGCGCATCCGTGAACTGTAGTCGATCGCCCGGTTTCACACCCGCGAGCCAGTCAGCAGAAACCGGAATCGACGCGTCGGCGTGCGTAGGCGCGTGCTCAGGATTATCTTCAGCGGTCAGCCAGACACGCGCAGGCGAAGTGACTCGGCCAAGTTCGTTGCGCTTTGGCTTGAATTTCAACACTGCTGGACCAGGCCCAATGGGACCGGTTCGCAGCTTCGGTCCGGCAACGTCCATCGAGACTTTGCATGGCCTTCCCGTTTCCTTTTCCGCGTGCCGCAAATTGCGGATCATTCCTGACCACGCGTCCGGACCGTCGTGCGCACAGTTGATGCGCATGCAATCCATGCCATGCAAAACGAGGTCACGAACTAACTCGTAATCCGTAGCCGCCTCCGATGGCATGGTCACCATGATGCGAACCGTTCGGCCTCTTGGCGTCGGTCCGAACAGAGCTTCGGTGTTTTTGTCGAGCAGCACAGCGCCTTCGCCAATGTGAGGAGCGGCTTCTGGCAGCACTGCGCGGTTCCTATCTGATCCGGAGAGGCGAAGCAGGGCTTTCATCACCGCTTGCAATGCGCTGAAAACGTGTGGCTCGGTGCGCCCCAGCGAGGAAAGCCCTAGAGCGGCGAGCCGAGCCTGCAGTTGGCGAATATCGTGGCGACGCAAGGCCAGGTAGTGGAGCAGATTCGACGCGCTCGCACCGTGATCTGCGTGCACTCCCTCAAATTCGATTCGGCCGGAGGCTTCTAACTCAAGCATCTCAGAACGAAGGCAATCCAACTGCCGAAACAGTTCTTGAGGTTGAGATTTGCCGTCGTCATTCATCAGAGTGCCTGAGATGGATCCCTGATTCTACGTTGGAAATGTTTCGGTTCTGTGACAAACACCGGTGAACCGGATGCACGAAGCGTCGCATGAGGGCAAGCACAACTCGTCACGCAGCTGCAGCCTGAGCCTCTGCGAAAGCGCTACCAGATTTGGTCAGCGTTTGAACCAGCTCCTCCACTCTGCTCTTCATTTCATCGCGAACCTGACAGAATGCTTGCTTTCTTGCATTCGGTTCGCCGCTCGCAACGTGCACATGGAGCTCCTGGCTACCGTCCCTCTGCTGATCATCGATGATCTGGGCATGCGGAAATTACCCTCCAGCGCGGCCGAAGAGCTGTTGGAGATCGTGATGAGGCGTTACGAACGGGCCAGCACGGTGGTGACCTCGAATAGGTTATGCGGAGCTCCGCATAAGCGGTTTAATGCGGCGAACACTTTTATGCGGAGTGGGCAATAAGCAAGAGTAGGAAATACCAACCAAAATGCCGTTCCTGGACTGCCAGTAACTCCACATAAAAATGACACCCTTCTTCGAGCCAACAAGGCTACCGAAGGAGGTTGTCATGCTTTCCCATTTCTTTGAAAGCCCCGCACGGATTCGCGGGATTCGCAGCGGTCCATCTGGAACTTTGATCGAAAGCTTTGCTGATTACTTATTTCAGGATGGGTACGCCGAGCTCTCAGCTCGTCGACACATTCGATCAGCGGAACACATCGTTCGCTGGGCGAACAGGGGCGATCTGCCCGTGAGCAAGCTGGATGATCGGGCTCTTACGCGTTTTGGCGATCACCTGAAGCGATGTCGATGTGGTCGGTACTGCCGGTCCAATCGTGTAGAGATTTTGGCTGGTGCGCGGCTGTTCTTGAGACATTCGCAAGGCCTGGATCCAACGCTGAGCCGCCGGCCCTCTCCCGCCGATTCGATGCCGGTGTTGTTGCAGTCCTTCTGCCGATGGATGCGCGAGCACCGAGGCACATCAGAACAAACGCTCTACAACTACGGCTTGCCAATCCGCGAGCTGATTCGGCGCCTCGGTGGGGACCCAAGCAAGTTGGATGCGCAAGGCCTGCGGAAGTTCGTCCTGAACCGGAGTCGTAACGCGGGATGGGCTACGGCCAAGCGCTGCACGACCGCGTTACGGATGTTTCTGCACTTTCTGATCGCCGAGGGCTGGTGCCGTGCCGGTCTACTCGGCGCCGTTCCAACACTGGCGCACTGGCGGCTGAGTTCTCTGCCGCGATACTTGCCGGCGGAAGCTGTGGAACGCGTTATCGATTCCTGCGACGTGTCTGCCCCCACGGGTAAGCGCGACCGAGCCATCCTGCTTTTGCTCGCACGCCTGGGATTGCGCGCCGGCGACATCGTGCAAATGCGTCTGCAGGATATCGACTGGAAAGAAGCCTGGGTGCATGTCAGTGGAAAGAACCGCCGCCAAACGCGGCTGCCCCTCACGAAAGAGGTCGGCGAAGCCATTGTTTCGTATCTACAAAAAAGCCGTCCTCAATCGCGCACCGATTTGCTATTTCTTCGTTCTCGTGCTCCGTTCCGCGGATTCCGATCTCATCCTGCGGTTTCGGTGATTGTCGCTAGAGCCTTTCTTCGAGCAGGCATCAAACGCCCAGGTCGAGGCGCAGCGCACCTCTTACGCCATTCGGTTGCCAGTTCGATGTTGCGACAAGGAGCTTCGTTGCAGGAGATTGGCGCCCTGCTTCGTCACCGCTCCGTCGAAACGACTCAAATCTACGCCAAGATCGATGTCACAGCGCTGCAGCAGATTGCCCAACCATGGCCGGAGGTGTGGTCATGTTAGCTCGCGCCGTTCAATCGTATCTCTCCCTACGCCGGGCCGCAGGATATGTCCTCAAGGAGGTTGGCCTGCGCCTGAAAAGCTTCGCCGCATATTCCGACGCCAAAGGTCAGCGGTGCGTGACCGCAGAGATTGCTATCGAGTGGGCGCGGCAGTCGTCTTCGATAGTGGAACGAGCCCGAAGATTGGGTGATGTGAGACGTTTCGCCCTATATCTCCGCGCGGAAGATGAACGCCATGAGATACCTCCAGTGGTCTTTGGAAAAGAACGTCGGCCCCGGCCGACTCCATACATCCTGTCTAACGAGCAGATCCGCCGGCTCATTCAACTGGCTCGACAGTCGGGATATCGCACTTTGCGCCGGCAGACTTACAGTACGTTTTTCGCTCTGCTGGCCTGTACGGGACTTCGCGTCTCTGAAGCAATCCACCTGAGATATGACGACGTCACGCCGGATGGTTTGGTGATCCGCGCCACTAAGTTCCGGAAAAACCGACTGGTTCCCTTGCATGAGACGACGCACGCTGCGCTCGAACGGTACCTGAAGCAACGACGTCCCTATGCCCCCTTCGACGACCACGTTTTTATCTCACTGCGACGGAAACCACTGCTGAGTAGAGACGTGGACAGTGCATTCCGAACCGCAGCCAAGAAAATGAACCTGCCTCATGGGCGAGGACAGCGGCGACCGACGCCGCATTCTCTCCGGCATGCCTTCGCAGTCCGCGCGTTACAAAACTGCCCGGATGGCCGGGATCACATCACGCAGCACATGTTGATGCTCTCGACCTATCTCGGGCATAGCAAGGCGGACCTCACATATTGGTACCTCGAAGCCGTGCCGGACCTCATGCGAAGCATCGCCGAACGTTGCGAAGCCTATGTCACGGGAGGTAGGTCATGACGCCGCTCGCCCCGCACCTGACGGCCTTCTTTCAAGAACGTCTCACGCTCGAACGACAGGCGAGCGCCAATACGTGTGACTCCTATGCTTATGCCTTCAAGCTGCTGCTGGACTTTGCGGGTAAACGACTAAAAGTTGCCCCGTCTCAGCTTCAGTTCGAACAAATCGACGCGCCGCTGGTAGTTAGCTTTCTCAACAACCTGGAAAGTAAACGCTCGAATGCGAGCAGTTCGCGCAACGTGCGCCTTGCCGCGATCCGGTCTTTCATGCGCTTCATGGAATACCGCGAACCGTCTGCTCTTGAACAGATCCAGCGCGTCCTTGCCATTCCGATGAAGAAGACCGACTCACGCCTGGTGCGGCACCTCAACACGGAAGAAATCCAGGCGCTTCTGGACGCACCTAGACCCACCGACTGGTCTGGCATCCGGGACCGGGCAATGCTGCACTTGTGCTTCGCTGCCGGCTTACGCGTGTCGGAGCTTACCGGTCTTCGTTTGGAAGACTTATCGTTGCAACCTCACGCCAGCATTCTGGTTCACGGCAAAGGACGCCGCGAGCGTTGTCTGCCGTTGTGGAAACAGACGGTCGCCGCCTTGAGAGCGTGGCTGACTGTACGTGGAATGGCTGCGGTACCAGAGCTCTTCCTCAACGCGCGGCGCGAACCGCTAACCCGCGCCGGCTTCGAATACATCCTTGAGAAGCACGTTGTCGCTGCGACCGCGCGCTGCTCATCGCTGGCAACCAAGCGTATATCGCCCCACGTACTGAGGCACAGTTGCGCACTGACCGTGTTGGAAGCAACGAAAGATCTGCGGAAAGTTTCGCTGTGGCTCGGTCACGCCAACATGCAAACTACTGAGATGTACACGCGGGTCGATCCCTCCATCAAGTTGGAGGCCCTCGAGGCAGTAACTGCACCAAAGCTCCGTTCGGGCCGCTTCCGTGCCACTGATAGGCTGATTGCGGTTCTGACAGGCCACACTTTTATGCGGAGAGGAGAACGGTCAAGATAGCGACAAACCCTGGGCTTTCACGGGCGAGGTCCGCATAACAATAGGCGCCGCATTAAACCGGTTATGCGGAGCTCCGCATAAGCGGTTGGAGGTTAGCAACGTGCGGGCGCGTTCGTAGCGGCGCGTGACGATCTCCAGCAGCTCTTCTGCCGCTGTGCGGCCCTAACTTACGCATTCCCAAGGCATCGATGATCAGCAGCGGCACAGTGGCCAGCAGCTCCACGTGCTCTTTGCGTTTTCCATCCAGCGCAGCGTCAGCGATTTCCTCCAGCAGGATGTGGGCCTTGCCGTAGATCCGATAACCCTGCGTGATGACCGCTTGCCCGATGGCTTGAGCCAAGTGACTTTTCCCCTGTGCCGGGTGGACCTCAGAAGAGCGCGTCCTCATGGCGGGTGACGAACGTCGCAGGCTTCGTCTGCTCAATTCGACAGAAGAGAATATATAATTGCTGCCCCCATGGCTTTTGATTTGGCACGGAGTTTTCGGTTCTTGAGAAGGCGCAAAAAAATCGGAGCTCAGGTGCGTGCGGGAGCACGACCGTGGCTTATTCCCTTGATTTATGCGTTCGGCGCCTTCCTGTTTGGCTTCACCGTTCCCAGGCTGGCGTTTGTGCTCCTGCCTGGGTGGGAGTCGACCATTAGCGCGAGTGCTGCGATCGGGATTTACTCGGCAACTGCTTCTGGCATGATCGCGCTTACCGGCATCGTCTTCTCACTGACCTTCTTGATGGTTCAGTTCAGTGCTTCGGCCTACTCCCCACGTCTTGTCTTCTGGATCGCCAGCGACCCGATGATATCTCACGCGACGGGTGTCTTTACGGCCACGTTCGTTTTTGCTCTCAGTGCATTGGCTTGGGTCGACCGGAACGGCTCGGGCCGAGTTCCTCTTTTCGGCACGGTTGTTCTCAGTACATTGCTTATCGTCAGCATCATTATGTTCGTGGGCCTCATGCATCGGGTAGGCAATCTTCAGGTCACCCGGATGCTAGTCTTCACTGGCAATCAAGGCCGCGAAGTCATCGAGAATCTGTATCCGCCGATTGATACTGCCCCCTCTATAGGCGCGGTTGAATCACTGGATACTCCCTCTACGCAAACTCTCTACCATCATGGCAACCCACGCAAGATTCAAACGATCGACATCCCTGCATTGGTTGGGATCGCTAGCGGCGCTGGGTGCGTCATTGAAATGGCTGCGGCCGTTGGCGAGGCTGTGCTGGATTCGACCGTGATTCTTCGAATTTACGGTTGCAATAAGCAGCTTCCCGAAGAAGGTTTGCGGGATGCGGTCCGGCTTGGCGAAGAGCGTACTTTCGAGCAAGACCCCAAATACGCCATTCGCCTACTTGTGGATATCGCCATCAAGGCTCTGTCGCCGGCTATCAATGACCCAACCACCGCCGTGCAGGCACTCGATGAGATCGAAGATCTTTTGGCTCGGCTTGGCCGTCGAAGGCTCGAAATCGGCGATTTCCGGGATGCACGGAATAAACTTCGCCTCTCCGTGATTTTTCCAAGCTGGGAGGATTTCCTGGTCCTTGCATTCGACGAGATTCGCTTTTACGGCGCCAAGAGCTTTCAGGTCATGCGTCGCATGAATGCACTGGTTTCTGAGTTGCTCTCCATCATGCCAGAAGAGCGGCGGCCTGCTCTTCTGCAGTGGCAGCAGCGTCTTCAAGCCACCATTGCCAGCACATTTCAGGACCGAGAGGATATCTTGGACGCGTCGCAGGAAGACCGGCAGGGGATTGGCACTTCGCGGCTACGTAGACGAGCCAACTAAACTTATTGTCGAAGGACGTGGACGCAGTGGTTTAGGCGCCCTGGATGTGCACCAGAAGCACCTTGAGATGCGCGTGGCCTAGCGGCCGGTCATTTGCGCCAGCCTCTCTGGATACCGCGCACCTCGCACCGTGATTTTTGCGGCCGCGCTATTGATTTCAGCCAAATCATCCGGCGTAAGTTCGATTGAGGCTGCTCCGAGGTTTTCGTCGAGTCGCTCTATCTTCGTTGTGCCCGGGATGGGAACAATCCACGGCTTTTGCGCAAGCAGCCATGCCAGGGCGATCTGGGCTGGCGTCGCTTTCTTCTGTTGCGCGATTCGACTGAGTAGATCCACGATCGCTTGATTGGCTTTTCGGTTCTCCGGCGTAAACCGGGGGACGACGTTGCGGAAGTCGGTGCTGTTGAATTTCGTCTCTTCGTTGATCTTCCCCGTCAGGAAACCCTTGCCCAGGGGGCTAAAGGGAACGAATCCGATTCCGAGTTCCTCGACTGTCGGTAGCACGTCCTTTTCCGGCTCTCTGAACCACAACGAGTATTCGCTCTGCACTGCAGCGACTGGCTGGACGGCGTGTGCCCGGCGAATCGTTTGCGCACCCGCCTCGGAAAGCCCGAAGTGTCTCACCTTGCCTTGTTGAATGAGGTCCTTCACCGCTCCCGCGACATCCTCGATTGGCACGTTTGGGTCAACCCGATGCTGGTAAAACAAATCGACGCGATCCGTTTTGAGCCGCTGCAGCGACGCGTGGGCAACCCGCTTGATGTGTTCTGGCCGACTGTTCAGTCCCACCGAACCTGGCCGGGCTTCGGTGCTTTGGGGGTCGAGGTCGAACCCAAACTTCGTGGCAATCACCATCTCCTGGCGAAAAGGAGCGAGAGCTTCGCCCACGAGCTCTTCGTTGGTAAACGGGCCATACACCTCTGCGGTGTCAAAGAATGTAACGCCGCGTTCGACGGCCCTGCGGATTAACGAGATGCCTTGCTGCTTGTCTACCGCTGGTCCGTAGCCAAAGCTCAGTCCCATGCAGCCGAGCCCAATGGCCGAAACACCTAGATTGCTTACTCCGAGTTTGCGCTCTTGCATTGTCACTGGTCCTCTTGCCCGAGAGGAGTCTACCCGAGCGGACCATCGGGTTCACTAGCCGAGCAGAAAGCTCATCTCAAGGCATCCACTTCTCAAAGGATTCGAGCTTCTCTTGGTCCAAAATCGCCAACCGCAGTGCCTCTAGATGGGGTGAACATCGCCGAAGCTGCTTCATGTAGCGGACAGCGGCGTCCATTTCCCAACCCAAACAGCGATGCAAATAGCCGATGGCTACGGTAGGCGCACGGCCGATACCTGCAGTGCAGTGAAGATATACGGTGTGGCTACCAGCCAGTAAATGCTCCAACCAATCGACGCATGCAAGAAGCTTCTCTCGAAGTATCAGCTGTTCTTCCTTCATGGGCAGTCGATGGAGCTTAAGGCCGCAAGTCTCGTAATGAGATTTGAGGGGCTGCCAATTCAGCTTGACGGCCGCCATGTCTTCATCCGTCTGCAAATTTAGTATGGCCGTGACCGCTAGAACCCTTTCAAGCGTGTCAATGTCGTCGATGCTTTGAGGCTGAGACCCAACGTAGAGTCGGGAAGTTACCTGCGCGTAGTCCATAACCTCAGCGTATCAGGCCGCCCCGCGGGCCCTGCCTGCCAGCCTATCACTGGCCCTGTAAGCTTTGATAGGTCGGCGCATGCATTCTCATTCCAGACCTTCCCACATCGCGATGTAAAAGATCAGGATGGGCAGTCACGTTACGGTCGAAGATGTCATAACCACATCCGTTAGCACACCGGGGTAGGCGAGCCGCTTAGTCGGACGTCCTTGACGATTCACACGATCAGCAGACACCCCCGGCACTCTGTTTCTGCGATGATGGGTTGAGGTATTTCACGAGGAGCACATTATTGCCTTCCTCACTGTAAACCAGCTCATCGACGAGCCCCTGGGCGAGCATGATGCCCAGGCCGCCAGCTCGTAGACCCTCTTCTTCTCGAAAGGCAGCGTGACTCAAAATGTCCTCGGGCGAACTATGCAGCGCCGCGTGGCGGGCCTGGTCCAAAGAAAAACCCTCACCAGGATCTTTGACCCGACATATCATCACTTTGCGACCTCGAAAAAAGGCAACTTCCACATATTGGCTAGGGTCAAAATGGCCGCCGTGTTCCATGGCGTTGAGAAGAATCTCGCGGAACGCGAATATTACATCGTCCTTTTCCTCTTCGGGCAAAGTGGACCCAGCCCGCAGGAATTGCACCAAGCGATCGGCAGTGGCCAGATCGCAGCGAACGATCAGCCGAACCCAGGAGGGTGTCGCGGAGACAATCTCGATGCCGTCATCCCACGCGGGCTGGGTCATGGCGATATGCACCATGTCGGCAAGTAGGGCTCGCGTGTATGGCGGACAGACATAGCTAAAGGCGCCAGCACGCACTGCCTCGATCACGTCGACTGGCGTGCTCTCGTCTGTGAGGATGATCATTCTTACATGGGGGCGAACGCTTCGAATGTCACGCAACAATTCAACGTCTTCTCTCGCGGAAGTTTTCTGCCCAGTGATGATCAGGTCGAAGGGTTTCTCTTTCACAAGTGACAGAACCGTTTTGTTATCGACAGCCCTTTGGATGTTCCAGCCTCCGTCCAGGAGGACGGGAGTAAGCATGGCGTCGACTGCCGGACCAGATTCAACGACAAGCACGGCCTTTTTCGAGGCGGGCCCGGCAGCAGCAGGCTTGCTGGTCGCAGGCGTCATCGGGGAGACCTCCCGGTTGCGTATTGGACGTGGCCAGCCCAGGCAAGTGAAACCGCGAAGCTGGCGAGTCGAAACCTATAATAGTGGTGGCGGAGCGGTTCCCGACCCTGTCAGCACTGACAGACGTGTGGATCGAGACGGAAGCACATGGCAGGTAAGTCCAGTTGCTGCCCATACGCAAGTTTGTAGAAGTCGACGTGTGCCGGGTGGTTTAGGTCGAGCCTATCTGTTCACGACCCGTTCCTCAGCCGGGACCTCACTAGCACAGGGCCTGGCCGTTGCCCGGGGCAAAAGAGCAAAGAAACCTGGCTCGGGGCAGCGCTGCATTCTTTCGCGAGCAACACGCAGAGCGCAGGTAAGCCATCGGGGCAGGGAGCCTTTTGTAAACAGCGATCACTAGCGTGGTTCCAAGTTCCGTGTGCAAGAGCAGCGCTTAGCGGCTGGGGCCGCCCCGCTGATTCCGTCTGGAAGAGCACCTTGCCTCGCCAACTTGGCCATTGCCTGTGGCTCAGAAAGAGAGCAACGATGGACATTCCATTGGAAGATTAACGGCACTCGACTAAGACTCCCGCAAAGGACGAAACAAGGGGATGCTTATAGAAATCGGACAGGTGGAAGCAATCTTCCGCTATCCTGTGAAGTCCATGGGAGGCGAACGGCTCGAGGTCGCCAACCTGGGCTGGCACGGCCTCGAGGGTGACAGACGCCTGGCATTCCGGCGGGTTGACGACCGCAGCGGGATGCCCTGGCTAACAGCAAGCAAGCTTCCTGATCTGCTACTGTTTGCCCCGCAGCGCCGTGGAGACGGTGCTCACGGAGAACTTCCCACGCATGTTCGCACCCCGGATGGGGAAGAGATGTCGGTCTTCGGAGAGGACCTGGCCGCCGAGGTCGGACGTCGGTACGGCGCTCCTGTGCAGATGATGCAGTTGAGACATGGCATCTTCGATGAAGCGAGCGTCTCCGTGATCGCCTCCGACACTGTCCGCGAGATCGGGCGACTCGCCGGGCGCAGCCTGGATATGCGTCGATTTCGTCCAAATGTTGTAGTTCGGTTGCTTCGACCGGTTGCCTTCCAGGAGGACGAGTGGTTGGGCGGCGTGCTCTCATTCGGCGAGGCGGACGACGCTCCCGCCATCGCCGTCACGATGCGCGACGAGCGTTGCTCGATGGTGAACCTGGATCCCGACTCAGCAAGCTCTGCGCCAGAAGTGATGAAAGCGGTCGTTCGGGCGAACCAGAACAACGCGGGAATCTACGGTGCGGTTACTCGCATCGGTCGACTGGCGGTGGGACGGACCACATTCCTCCGCGCGGCGACCGAAAAGAAGGGAACGTGGCCAGTCCCATGAGTTCGGACTCCACGCCTGAACCCAAGAGAACACAAGTCGCAAACCTTTTGGGCTCAGAAATCGTCCTATGAATAGAAGTGGCGAGGAGCCTTTCAATGGCAGCCAATCTGGTTTGGGGTCTTGTCTTCGCATTCTCGATCTCCGTTGATGTCGCAGTCGCCGTGCCCAGGCAGCCGATTCCTCCTGCGAAGGTGGACGCGCCGCTTGCCGTGGCGGCCGGAAAGGAGGCGGCCGTATTTGCGGGTGGGTGTTTCTGGGGCACTCAGGCGGTGTTTGAACGGGTGAAAGGCGTCATCGAGACGACCGCGGGTTTTGCCGGAGGATCAGCACGGACCGCGACGTACGATCA
>Ga0306924_10003911_pt1 | contig 14429 bp, 17 predicted proteins | sample sta12Can44000111_FD_203756 | JGI IMG/M metagenome (GOLD analysis project Ga0306924, IMG submission 203756) | Lab enrichment of tropical soil microbial communities from Luquillo Experimental Forest, Puerto Rico - statanox.12C.anox.44.000.111 (v2)... | ecosystem: Environmental > Terrestrial >... | reverse complement strand
GTGAAAAGCGACACGGATCCCCGGGTTCGTTCAGGGATCGTCTTACTGGGTCTGGGGCGCTGGAATCCAGAACAGCTCGGTGCTGCCGCTTTGGCCCGCCGTGTCGGAATCACCGTCCGGGAAAACGGCGTGCGCGTGTCGCCCCACGCCTACAACAACGACGAAGACATAAATGCTGTGCTCAACCTGATTGCTGCCCAGACGCGCGCATGACAACGGAATCGCATCGCGGAGCAGCTTGGGGGCCGCCGGTTGTAGGCGAACCGCGCTGGCCCGCGACTCTGGCTGTCCTGATCGGTGTTCTGCTCTACATCTCGCTGCCGGTGCGCCTGCTGGTCGGCCCGTGGTGGCTTGTGCCGACCTTGGAGTTGTCGTTGCTAATCCCGCTGACGATTGTCGCACCTCGTCGGATGTCCATCGAGTCCAGGTGGCGGCAAATTGCCGCGATCGTCATCATCGCGATTTTGAATCTTGCCAACATCCTATCGCTCGCGCTGCTGGTCGATCACTTGGTCGTTCACCCAACAGGTACATCAGGCACACGCCTCCTAGAAAGCGCAGCCAAACTCTGGCTAACAAATATCATCGTCTTTGCACTGTGGTTTTGGGAGCTTGACCGCGGCGGGCCAGACGATCGGGCAAGCACGGAACACAGAGAGCCCGACTTCTTATTCCCGCAGATGGTGACGCCGGGGTGTGCACCAAAAGGATGGGGCCCGAGGTTCTTCGACTACCTATATCTTGCGTTTACGAATTCGACGGCGTTTAGCCCCACAGATACTATGCCGCTCACCACGTGGGCGAAAACGCTCATGCTGATCGAGGGTCTGGTCTCGCTGCTGATCGTCGCTCTCGTGGCTTCGCGAGCAGTCAATATCCTAGGGTGATCGCCGCAGGGGAAGGGTGGCGTTGAAAGCCCACCCTACATGAGCGGCACTAAAAGAGCCACCCTACATGGGCAGGCTTACGTAGAAATTGAAGGCTTAGTAGCCTGAGCTGTCCTCCATGCAGGGCACCATGACGGCTTCGCTCATGCCGTGGATGAGCCGTTTGTTGGCCGGCACGACAGTGGCGAGGACGCCGCCAAGCACCGACTCGTCACCGACCACGAAGTAGTATGGACACAAACGCACGCGTCCATCGAGCGTCCGGATGCTACCGCTTGCTACGTCGAGGTAATCGCTGCGCACCCGGCGCGCCTTGTGATACTGCTGCAAGATCTGTGGCGTCTTGTCAAACGTCGCCAATCCTCCGTCGATGACCGCCATCCACTCGTCGCGCGTGAGGTCGTCCGCAATATAGACGCCTCGGCTGCCCCAAGCAAGTTCCGAGAAACCCGAAGGCTTCACGACGTACTGCCGCTCGGACTTGCTCAAACCGTAGAGCGCGCTCCACTCACGAATCTCGCGACCATCGACTGCTAAGCCATCGATCACCGCTTGCGGCGGTAGCGGCCGTGGATCCAACACCCATGTCTGCGGCATGAGCGTGAGCAGCCGTGCGAAGACCTCATCACCCAGCTCGGTCCGCCACAACCCTCGCAGACTCGTGTTGTGCAACAGCGCGAAGATGAGTTTTTCTTCTAAGAACGCTTTCGGTGGCGGCGACATAACGACGCGTTTATGCCGCGCGGCGTATAACATGAGCTCTTGCTTGGGGATGTTGAGCAGATCGAAGAGCTCGAAGTTACGATACAGCACATCGACCGTGCGACGCCCATCCGGCGTGTCGACGACCAGCGCTTCCTCGGTGAAGAACACGTCTTCCGGGTGCAGGGTCACCGCATGTGCCAGACCACTCGTGCGCAACGCTTGGGAAAGCCACGACATCTCCGAGCGGTAGTCTTCTGATTCAGGTGAGACGACGATAGCGACCGTCGGTTGCTCCTTGCCCGAGAGCGACTGCGTCATGCGCGCAAAACCGCGTACCATGCCATCGTACTCGCCCACCTGATCGAACCCAAGCTCGCAATACACAGCGCCCATGGCACCGACGAACCCCATCCCGCCGGGGATCGAGTCAAGTTCGGACGCGATCATGCCGTCTTCGGTCAAGATGATGTCTGGACGAATGAGCGTCGGAATCTCGGACTTAAAACGGTTTTGGCGCTGCAAGCGCACGATATGCTCGGGCTTGCCGATGTCGAGGTACTCGTGGATGAATGCAGGTGCAGTGCCCCGCACGCTCATGAAGTAGACGCGGTTGACCGCGCGATAGAGCTTGAGCAGATCTGCGCCGATGACGCGTAAGCGTTCGACGGTTTTCGGTGCGAGCGGGAAGGGCTGTGGGGCGAGCCGCCAGGCGACGGCAGAAGGTTCAGTGGTTTCCGGCCCGGCGACACTGCGGAAGAGATTGGGAGCGAGATGCTCGTGAACGTACCGGGCGCGATCGAGCGGTGTGTCCTGCGGACGAAGCTTTGCGCTACACGCCATGTGTCGCTCGCCTCGGCCGCAGCTGCGTACAAGGTGGACAGGCCGGCGGTATCTTGGGCATTCGCAACATGCGGAAAAGATGGTGTGCCATAGGGTAAGGACCGTTCGCGCGCGACGCAGACCACGCCTTCGACTTAGAGCGTGCGAACTGACGCGCATGTGTTCGACCAGGCGGGCCACGCGACGAGCGAGAAGCTGCTAAGCCGACTATGTGCGCCCAAAATACGGTTGTGTATGCCCGCTCGTTGACAAAGCGGTACGCTCTAGTCGAGGCCGTTCGCGGCATCGACTTCTCGATCCACGCCGGCGAATGTTACGGCTTCTTAGGCGTCAACGGCGCGGGCAAGACCTCTACCATGAAGATGATCTACTGCCGCGTCGCCCGGACGTCAGGAGAACTCCTGGTCCTCGACATGGATCCCACGCGCGACGCATCGCGGATCAAGCAGCGGTTGGGCGTGGTGGCACAGGAGAACGCGCTCGATCCCGAGCTGAATGTTGAGGAGAACTTGTTGCTTTACGCATCGTTCTTCGGCATCATTGGGGATGCGGCTCGCGATCGCGCGGGGGAGCTCCTGGACCTGCTCGCGATTTCGGGCAAGAGCAAGGCGCTCGTGCGAGAGCTTTCCGGCGGCATGAAACGACGGCTGGTCATCGCGCGCGCGCTCGTCAACCGTCCGGATATTCTCGTGCTTGACGAGCCCACGACTGGGCTTGACCCACAAGCGCGCCTGCTCGTCTGGGACACGCTCACGCGCCTGATCGATTCCGGGCTGACGCTGCTATTAACAACACATTATATGGAAGAAGCAGCTCGCCTGTGCGGCCGGGTCGCCGTGATCGACGAGGGCAGAATCTTGGCCGAAGCTCCACCGGCGCAACTTGTGGCCCAATATGCGGCCGAAGACGTGCTCGAGCTCGTCGACGCAGACGGACGCCTGCCGTCCGACGCGCAGCTCGATGGACTCGTCGCGCGCCGCGAACGTCACGGCGACACGGTGTATCTGTACAACGCCGACAATCGCGCGCTGCTGCACCGTATGGCGGCGCTTGGCTTCGATCCGCCACGGCACGTCGCGCGCCGAGCGTCGCTTGAAGACGTGTTCTTGAACATGACGGGACGAGAGCTCGTGGAATGAACCCTTTAACCGCGTTTTTCACGCGTAATGCGTGGCGGGTCTTTCATCGCAATCTACTCGCATGGCAAAAGTACGCGTGGTCGAGCGTTGCGATCAACATCGTCGAGCCGTTCGCGTACTTCCTTGCGCTCGGCTTTGGTCTTGGCGCGTACTTCTCACTGACCGGCTATGGCTCGCTCGTCCAGTTCATGGCGCCGGGCTTCTTGGGGCTCACTGCGCTCAACACCGCGACCTTCGACGCCGCGTGGGGTGCGTACGAACGGCGAGTATTCAACGGCGTCTACGAATCGATGGTGACGGCGCCGGTCGACCCTCTGGAGATCGCAGCCGGCGAATATCTTTGGCAAGCGTTCCGCTCGATGCTCTACGGCTGTCTGTTCCTGGCCGTGATCGCAGGGTTTGGGCTCGTGCACTCTTGGTGGGCGCTCCTGTGCCCGCTGGTCTTGGCGCTGTCGGGCATCGTCTTCGCCATTCCGGCGCTGCTGGTGTCATTTGTCGTCAAAACGCAAGAGCACTTGTTCTACTACTTCTCGTTCGTGGTGACGCCGATGGTGATGATCGGCGGCGTCTTTTTCCCCTTGGACAAGTTTCCGAAATGGGCGCTGCTCATCGCGTGGCTCACGCCGCTGTATCACGCGGTGAAGGTGTTCCGCGCGCTGGTGCTCGGGACAGTTAGCGGCCAAACCGGGCTCGAAGTGCTCTGGATCCTCATCGCGATCGCCGTGTTGGTATTCGTGCCCGTGCGCAGCATCCGGGCAAAACTCGCGAATTAGGCTGCCGTTACTTCGTGATGAGCGCGAGATTCTGGGACAGAATTTTCGGCGGCATGTAGCCGCGCCAGATCGCCCGCACGACGCCATGCCGGTCGATGAAGACGCTCTGCGGGATGGCTGCGACTCCATAGTCCGAGCCGACTTGTCCTTCGTCGATGCCAACCTGGTACTGGATCTCGTATTGCTTGAGAAACGGTCTCACGAGGTCGGGCGATTCTTCCTGGTCGAGTCCCAAGAACACGACCTTGCCCCGATATGCGGGATAGTTTTTCACGATATTGGGCAGCTCGAGCTTGCACGGCGGGCACCAGGTCGCAAAAAAGTTGACGAACACGGCCCGGCCGGTGAACTGCGCGGATGTCTGGCGCTTGCCGTCAAGCGCTGTGTACGAAAAAGCCGGCGCTGTCTTGCCGATCTGCGCTATTTGTGCGGCTTGGGATGGGGCGATCGAAATGACGAGGGCTCCGGCCACGCTCGCGATGGTAAGCGGTTTCATACGCACTCCTATGTTCGATTGTTCGCTCGACACAGCATGCCGGATGGGATTATCGCTGCGACGTTGCGCATACACGTTCGAACAAGAGGAGCGCGTGGGGCGCCGTGGAAACGAGCGACACCTTTTCAGGCATCCGTTACACACGGAGGCGATGCATGCTTGTTCTGACCCGTAAGCTCAATCAAGAGATCGTCATCGGCGACGACATCCGCATCACCGTCGTTGCCGTCGGAAGCGACCAAGTCAAACTCGGGATCACCGCTCCGCGCTCGATCCCGGTGCACAGGTCAGAGATATATAGGGAACGCCAAGGCGTCGTCATGGCTGTCGGCGGCGCGACGGAGCGGCGCTAGCCCGTCCTTTCGTTTCTCTCGCGATATGGCTATCAGCGCTCACCTAAAAGAGCGCGCAGCGTCGACAGCATGGTCACCGCCGTCTCGTCACGTTCCCGGTGCGCTTGCGCGCTGGGCTTGAGTTCGAGACGCTCGTACCATGCGCAGGACAGCGCCGCGCGCCGATATGCGGCGAGGACTGACGAGACGATATCGGACGCGCTGACGCCGGCACCGGTCAGCCGATCAGCGAGTTGTGCTGCGCGCACGAGCGCGTCAGGCTGCGCGTGTCCGGATGAGGTCAAGACTGCGATCTCGCCTTCATCCAGCGTGACCTCGAGCGCCGCGCTGCCGTCATGCGGGGCGGCCTGGCCGCCGAAGAGTTGCGCGAATGCCGCGGCGTCGCGCTCGTGCACGGGCTGACACGCAAGCGCCGCCTGGAGAAGGACGTGGTCTATAGGGCCGCTCCAGCCGATATGCGACAGGCTGACCGAGGACATAGGTTTGCGCAACAGAACGCCGCCGCGCACAGGCGGAGCTTGAGATGGCGTCTGCGGTTCGTCGACAAGCTGGTCCTCATCAGTCGCGAAGATCTCGTCCGCGACGGGCGCGGCACTTGACCCAGCGTTTGGCGCCGGCATTTGTCCACCGCCTGCAAGCCGGCGCCGGCGCTCGTTAACGAGCAGCATGTCGGCAGGCATAGGCCGCTTCGGTGTCATGAGGCGCGCCGCCACCATTGCCACCAGGGACGCGGTGCATCCGGCGCTGTTGCCGATCGTGCAGCATCGACGTCTTGTCCGCTGATAGGCGCAACCCGAGCGAGTGCGTCATGCACGTCAGAGCTGCGCACGCGCGGACGCGCGTACTCAGCAGCAATCTCCATCGACTCGCGCGCAAGCGTCGTCAATCGTCGCGGCAAACCGTGACTATGTCGCCACAACTCGTGCAGGGCCTCGTCTTCAAAGGGTGATTGTTTCCCAGCGAATCCCGCGCAGCGCAGCCGATGATGGAGCAAACCTGCAGCCTCCGGAGCCGATAGCGGGCCGAGCTCGATCCATAGCGCGACGCGGTCGCTCACGTTGGGTTGTGCTGCTAAGATAGACGCCAATTCCATCTGGCCAGAGATGGCGATGCTCAGCAGCTTGCGGTCATCCAGCTGATAGTTGAGCAGTGCTCGCAGCGGTTCCAGCAACGTGGCCGGCAACAGCTGCGCCTCATCGATGAACAGAATCGGTTGCAGCCCCCGCGAGGCGGCGTCGAACAGCGCCCGCTTGAGGGTGTCCTTGATCGCGCGCGGTGGCACCGCAGGGTCGACATCAAATCCGAATGCGTCGGCGATCGCAACCAGCAGCTCTACTTCGCCGGCGAACGTGGGATCAAGGATCGATGCGACCACGTGACGGTCGCTTGCCAACATATCATGCTGCACCGCGTTGAACAAGCTTGTCTTACCTGCACCGATCGGGCCGACCACGATAGCGAGCCCGCGACCGCGAGCAAGCGCATCGGCAAGCCGTCGCCGGGCGTGCGCGCCAGGCAACGTATCATAATAAAAGGCAGGGTCAGCGGTGTCCACAAAAGGGTCCCGTGCCAGCCCAAAGGCTTCGAGGAACATCGCAATCGTCCGGGTTCAAGCGGCTCGCGACCGCCCCCTGGAGCGCGGTTTTCGATTGCACGGGCCTGCGAGCCCATGATATACTAGCCCAAGCGCAAGTTTAGGGCAGAAAACGCGCGGGCGGAGGCGGCAGCTTCCGCCATCTGTGCGTCATAAGGGACGCACGATGCCCTAGGAATGCCGGCGCCCTCGCGCGCGCGGCAGAAAGGACCATGACCTCGTGACGACACCCTCGTCCATTATCTCCATGAAGCAGCTCCTCGAAGCAGGAGTGCATTTTGGTCACCAAACTCGCCGTTGGAATCCCAAGATGGCGCGCTACATCTTCCAAGAGCGCAATGGCATCTACATCATCGACCTGCAGAAGACGGTGCTCAAGCTGCGGGAGGTGTATGAGGCCGTCAAAGACCTCTCGCGTCGCGGTAAGATCTTTCTCTTTGTGGGCACGAAGAAGCAGGCGCAAGATGTCGTGCGTGAAGAGGCGGAGCGCGCAGGGATGTTCTACGTCAACCAGCGCTGGCTGGGCGGCACGCTGACCAATTTCCAGACCATCCAGAAGCGCATCGCGCGCCTGCGCGAACTCGAGCGCCAACGCGATACCGGCCTCTTCGAAGTGCTCACGAAAAAAGAAGTGAGCAAACTCGAGGATGAGTTGAACCGGTTGGAGCGCTTTCTCGCGGGCATTAAAGACATGCCACGGCTGCCCGACGCGCTCTATGTCGTCGACCCTCGAAAAGAGCGCATCGCGGTGTTGGAAGCGCGCAAGCTGAAGATCCCGATCATCGCCGTGATCGACACGAACTGCGATCCCGATGAGATCGATTATCCGATCCCCGGCAACGACGACGCAATCCGCGCGGTGAAGCTCATGACCGGGAAGATCGCCGACGCGATCATCGAGGGTCGCACGGAAGCCGAATCCGGAGACCAAGCGGCTGACGAAGCGGCCGCTGCAGTGCCGGATGCTGAGATCGCCGCAGTACCCATGCCTGGCGCGTAGTCGCCTCGCACCGCATCACCATGAACGAAAGATAAGGAAAATAAAAGCAGTTGCAAAAGGTTGAGTACACTCCCAGCGCCGCGGACGTCAAGGCACTGCGTGAAGCGACCAATGCGCCGGTGATGGATTGCCGTCGCGCGCTGACCGAGTCCACCGGCGACTTCGAGCAGGCCAAGAAGCTGATCGCCGCGCGTGGGCAGCAGATCGCCGCACGCAAGGCCGACAAAGAGACGCACGAAGGATTCATCGGCCATTACATCCACCAGGGCGGCAAGCTTGGCGTGCTGGTGGAGCTTTCGTGCCAAACGGATTTCGTCGCTCGTAACGAGCTCTTCCAGAGGCTCGCACACGACCTTGCCGTGCACATCTGCGCGTCGCGCCCGCTGTACGTCAGCCGCGACGACGTGCCCGAAGCCGTGCGCAAAGCCAAGGAAGCTGAAGGGTCCGGCCCGGTTGACAAGTGGTATGAAGAGGTAGTGTTGCTGGAACAGCCGTACGTCCGCGATGAGACCAAGATGATCAAAGAACTCATCGAGTCTGCCGTCGGTGTGCTGGGCGAGAACATCAAGGTCCGGCGCTTCGCCAGGTTCGATATCGGCGAGGCGTGATGGGCCCCAACGGGAGCGGTTCGCAGCCGGTCTACCGCAGGGTGCTGCTCAAGCTCAGCGGTGAGGCGTTCGCCGGCCGTGACGGCGGGTCCATTGACACTGAAACCGTCTATCTGATCTCCAACCAGGTTAAAGAAGTGGCGCAATCCGGCGTGCAGGTGGCATGCGTCGTCGGCGGCGGCAACATCTGGCGCGGTAAGGTCGCCGCTCATGCCAACATGGATCGTACGACGGCCGACTACATGGGCATGTTGGCCACCGTGATCAATGCGCTGGCCTTGCAAGACGCACTCGAAGACATCGGCATTCCAACGCGCGTGCAGACGGCGATCAGCATGAGCCAAGTTGCCGAACCGTATATCCGCCGGCGCGCCATACGGCATCTGGAGAAAGGCCGCGTCGTCATTTTCGCGGCCGGCACAGGCAATCCGTACTTTACGACCGACACGACGGCAGCACTGCGCGCTTTGGAGATCGGCGCCGAAGCGATTCTCAAGGCCACACAAGTTGATGGCGTTTACAACGCCGACCCCAAAAAAGATCCTACCGCGGTGCGTTTCGAGCGCCTCGAATACCTCGAGGTGCTCCAGCTGGGCTTAGAGGTGCTTGACAATACGGCGCTGACGCTGTGCATGGACAACGGGCTGCCGATCATCGTGTTCGAGCTCATGCGCCAAGGCAACATCAAGCGGGTGATCTGGGGAGAATCCATCGGAACGTTCGTCGGGAGGGCTCAAGGCAGTGCTACCCCAGCTGTTCCATGACACCGAAGATCGCATGAAGAAAGCGGTGGAAGCGACCCGTGCGGAGTTCACCGCCATCCGGACGGGCCGCGCTAACGCAGCCTTGCTCGACCACGTCATGGTCGCGGCCTACGGCTCCGAGATGCCACTGCGCCACATCGCCAACGTGGCAGTTCCGGATCCGCGCACCATCGTCGTGACACCGCACGACAAATCGATTCTGGGTGACATCCGCAAGGCGATCGAGAAGTCAGACCTCGGCATCACGCCGACGGTGGACGGCAACACCATCCGTTTGGGTCTGCCGCAACTCAACGAAGAGCGTCGCAAAGAGCTCGTCAAGCTCGTGCACAAGCGGGCGGAAGAGGGGCGGGTCGCCGTCCGCAATGTCCGCCGCGACGCCCACGAGCACTTGCGATCCGGACTCAAGGATTCGAAGATCACCGAAGACGAGAACCGGCGTGCCAACGAGCAGCTGCAGAAGACGACCGACAAGCACATCGCCGAGGTCGATCAACTCGTCACGCACAAAGAGAAGGAGATCATGGAGGTGTGAGCGGGGTGGCTGGCGTCGACCACGCCGAGCTCCTGCTCGTGCCCTACACGCGCGCCATCGAGTTGTGCGCTGGGCGTGATGTGACCCTCACCGTCGTAACGCCGCCGTACCCTGCGCTAGGCCGCGGTACGCTCCACATCGTGCGCGCAACCGACGACGGGGGCGTCATGCACCTCGAAGCCGCCTACGACGATTACGAGCGCCTGTCGTGAACACAATCGCAGCCGGCACGAAGGACACCATCGCCGCGCGCTTCCGTCGCGAGCTCAGCGCCAAACGCGTGATCATCGGTTTTGTCGTCGCGGCAGTCGGGTTGGCTTCGATTGCCAACGAGATAGCGCTCGCGATCGTGATCGGCGTCATCGCCGTCGCTGGCGCCGTCGAGTTCGCCAATCTGGCACGTCGCGCAGGCGGCGAAGTGGCCTTGCCCGTAGCGGTCGCGGCGTGCGCCGCTTATCCGATCTTCGCGTATCTGGGGTTGCTGCCGGCGCACGAATCGGCGCTCGTCGTCGCCATCGTCATCGCCGCATTCGTCGCCTCGATCACGGCGCCGCTCGACCGCTTCGCCGGACGTGCAGCGCTCACGCTGTTGTGCGCCATGTACCTCGGCAAACTGCTTTCCTATTACATTGTGCTGCGCCATGCGCCGTTTGGCGCGCAGCTCGTGGCCTGCCTTGTGGTCACGGTTGCGCTCACCGACATCGTGGGCATGATCGTCGGCCTTGGTTTTGGACACCATCAGCTCGCACCGCGGTTGTCGCCCGCGAAGACGGTCGAGGGTGCGCTTGCGGCGCTCGTCGTCGCCACCCTAGCCGGTGCTGGGATATGGTGGGTCATGCGCTTGCCAGGCCCGTGGTGGCTGGCGATCGCCTACCCCTTGAGCGTTTCGATCGCGGCCGAGTTCGGCGATCTCGTCGAGTCAGCGCTCAAGCGCAATGCGCACGTCAAGGACGCGGGCAATCTCATCGCCGGCCACGGCGGTGTGCTCGACCGCTTTGATTCGTATATCTTCGCCTGCGTTGTCGGCTGCGCGGTCTTGTTGCTCGGCGGCCGGCCGCTGTAGCGAGGACCCATGCGCCGCATCGCGATCTTAGGCTCGACTGGTTCTATCGGGCGCCAAGCGCTCGACGTCATCTCACGCCATCCCGATCGATTCAGCGTCGTGGCGCTTGCTGCCAACCGCAACATCGAACAACTTGCGAGCCAGGCCAACGAGTTGCGACCGGCAGTCGTTTCCGCCGGTACCGCAGATCTTGCTGCGCGCCTTGCCGATCTACTCGCGTACCGGCCGCAGATCGTCGCCAGCGGCGCAGCCGGGCTCATGCTCTCGACCACAAAGTCGCAGGCCGACGCACTGCTTGCTGCGACCGACGGTATGGCTGCTCTGCAAGCAGTGATCGCCGCTGTGCGCGCGGGCATGCATGTCGCGCTCGCCAATAAGGAAGTGCTCGTCGGTGCAGGACGCTATCTCTGCGCGCTGGCGCGCACGACGGGCGCGTGCATCATCCCAGTGGATTCGGAGCACAGCGCGCTCTTCCAGTGCCTGGTCGGCGAGAGTGTCAGCACGGTGGCTACCGTCGTGCTGACCGCATCGGGCGGACCGTTTTGGGATTTCGAGCGCGAGCAGCTTGAGCGCGCGACACCCGAAGACGCATTACGGCACCCGATCTGGTCGATGGGTGCGAAGAACACCATCGACTCCGCGACGCTCATGAACAAGGGGCTCGAGGTCATCGAGGCGAGCCATCTCTTCGATCTGCCGCCGGAGAAGATTCGCGTCGTCGTGCACCGCCAAAGCATCGTGCATGGCTTCGTCGTGTTCGCAGACGGCAACGTGAAGGCGCAACTCGCCGCCCCGGACATGCGATTGCCCATCGGGTATGCACTTGCGTATCCCGAACGCTTACCGGCCGCAGTCGCGATGACAAAAACGAGCGAGGCCATCGGGCTTGGGTCCACGCGCTCGGTGCTGACCTTCGAGCCGGTGGACGATCGCCGCTTTCCTTCGGTACGGTTGGCATATAGCGCACTGCACGCGGGCGGCACGTATCCGGCTGTCTTATCGAGCGCCAACGAGGAGGCAGGACGGGCCTTCTTGCAGAGGAAAATCAAGTTCACTGACATCTGCCCGATCGTCGAGCAAGCGCTCGCGGCGCATCCCGCCGGTGCCGATGGACTAGAAGAGATAGAAGCCGCAGACCGCTTTGGCCGTACCTTCGCCCGCGATGCGATCGGCGCCGCGATGCAACGCTAGACCGCGAGGACACGAGCGTCCGGCTCGCGCACGATGTTGGAGACCATGATCGTCAGCCTCTCCCTCGCCCTTGCCCTTGCCGGGATCGGCAAGTATGCGCTCTACCTCGGGCTGCTCAGCGTGCTCGTGCTGTTTCATGAGTTCGGTCATTTCGTGTTCGCCAAGCGCGCAGGCGTCACGGTCACGGATTTCGCCCTTGGGTTTGGGCCAACGCTCATCTCAACGCGACGCGGTGACACGACCTATCGCATCAACGCGCTTCCGCTCGGCGGTTATTGCAAGATGGTAGGTGAGGACCAAGCCGACGACGGGTCGGCCGACCCGGGGAATTTCCAGCGAAAGAGCTGGGGTGCGCGCTTTGCAATCATCGCCGCCGGACCGATATTCAATCTCCTCCTCGCAGCGCTGATCTTCATGTTCATCGGCGCCGTTATCGGCATTCCGACTGGTCTCACGAACGTCGTGAAGCAGGTCATCCCAGACACGCCCGCGGCAGCCGTCGGCCTCCAGCCCGGCGACCAGATCGTGCAGCTCGACGGCAAACCCGTGCGCAGCGGCGATGACATGTACACATACATCCACGGCCACAAGGGCAAGGTCATCGCGGTCGACGTCGCCCGCGGCACAACGCTCATGCACTTGCGCATCCTCGCTAAGCCGACGGCGGAAGCCGGCGCCGTGGTCGGCGCGTTTGGCTTCCGGGCCCAAGAAGTTGTGGAGCACAAGCCCGTGCTCGATGCGGTCGTGTGGGGCGTGAGCATGGTCGGGCAAACAGCGGTCATGCAGGTCGTCGGCATCGGCGAGGCGATCGCGCATCATGACACGTCGGTCATACGCGGTCCGGTCGGTATCGCGCAGATCGTCGCCAGCTCAGTGCAATACGGGCTGCCATGGATCTTGCAGCTCACCGCGACGCTGTCCGTCGTGCTCGGCATCGTCAATCTGTTTCCGTTCCCCGCGCTCGACGGCGGCCGTCTGGCCTTCTTGATCGTCGAGCTCGCTCGCGGCCGGCCCGTCGACCCGGAAAAAGAAGGACTTGCGCATCTCGCCGGTTTCGCGTTGCTGATGGTCTTCGTCGTTTTCGTCACCTATCACGACATCGTGCAGTGGGTGCAGGGCAAGGGAGGATTATGAGCGAGCTTAGGACGTCGACCGGCCCTCCGCAGACCGACGAGTTACCACCTGTTCCGGAGTGGACTGGTGTGGCGCCCCGCAATCCGGCACCGCCGCCGCTTGTGCCTCGGCGGACAACGCGCGCGGTGCAGGTCGGACCCGTCACGATCGGTGGCGGTGCTCCTGTCTCCGTGCAATCGATGACGATCACGAAGACCGACGATTGGGCAGCCACACTCGAGCAGATCCATGCGTTAGCAGCAGCTGGCTGCGAAATCGCACGCGTATCGGTGCCCGACGCCAAAGCCGCAGCGGCATGCGTGAAGATAAAGGAAGGTTCGCCGCTGCCACTCGTGGCCGACATCCACTTCGACCACCGCTACGCGCTGGCCGCGATCGACGCCGGCTGGGATAAGCTGCGGCTGAATCCGGGCAACATCCGTGACGCGGCAAAGGTGCGCGAGGTCGTCAAGGCCGCCGCCGCGCGACGGATGCCGATCCGCATCGGCGTGAACAACGGCTCGCTGGCACCCGACATCGTGGAGCGCTATGGCCACACGCCTGAAGGCATGGTGGAATCCGGCCTGCGCCATTTGCGCATCCTCGAAGAACTTGATTTCCACGATATCGTCGTCTCCCTCAAGGCGCACGACGTGCGGACAACGGTTGCGGCGTACCGGCTCATGGCGACTAAGGTCGATTATCCGTTCCACCTCGGCATCACGGAGGCTGGCACGCTTCGCTCCGGCACGGTCAAGAGCTCTGTCGGTCTGGGCTTGTTGCTCGCTGAGGGCATCGGCGACACGATCCGGGTTTCGCTGACGGCCGACCCCGTCGAAGAAGTTCCGGTATGCTGGGACATCCTCAAGAGCCTCGGCTTACGCGAGCGAGGCGTCGAGATCACGTCGTGCCCATCGTGCGGGCGCGTGCAGATCGATATTGTGAAACTCGCCGAACAAGTCGAGCGCATCACCGCAGAGTATCGCGCGCCGGTCAAGGTCGCGGTCATGGGTTGCGCGGTCAATGGGCCCGGCGAGGCGTCGATGGCCGACGTCGGGATCGCCGGCGGCAAAGGCATGGGGCTCATCTACCGTGACGGTGTCATGATACGGTCGCTGCCCGAAGCGCAATTGCTCGCCGGCTTGCGCGAAGAAATAGAAAAGGTTATCAAAGAGCGCTATCCCGAGTACGCGTGAGCGCGCTAACCGATGACGATTCGTTATAGAAGCGGCACGTGTAGAGGCGGCACTTTAGGTGCCGCCTCTTCTGTACGCGGGTGGCACTAAAAGTGCCACCCCTGCAAACGTCACCCTCGCAACAGTCCGCCTGGAAATTATGGATTGTGCTCGCGCTTGCGGCGACCATGCG
>Ga0306924_10003909_pt1 | contig 14434 bp, 8 predicted proteins | sample sta12Can44000111_FD_203756 | JGI IMG/M metagenome (GOLD analysis project Ga0306924, IMG submission 203756) | Lab enrichment of tropical soil microbial communities from Luquillo Experimental Forest, Puerto Rico - statanox.12C.anox.44.000.111 (v2)... | ecosystem: Environmental > Terrestrial > Soil... | reverse complement strand
CTCGGATCAGTGAGGTAGGCGTTGAGTTTGCGAGTCGACGCATCGGTGGATTCGAACGACCTGCCGCTCAGTATCGGATAGTGGCGGTATGGCCCGCTCTTGAGCTCCAGGCTGACGCTATAGCTGCCACCTCCGCGCGAACCCACGCCGTGCACTGGCCGCAGCGTCACTGCGCCCCCGATTTCCGATTCCGGAATCAGGACCGTGCTGTTGCCAAGGCCGAAGAATCGGGACTGCAGCACCGCGCATTCTCGATCGCCATCGCGACGCCAACACTTCACCCCGATCGACGGGGCCCCGAAGACTGCGGTCAGCAGGAACACCAGGGCAACGCCAAAGGGAATTGCGCCGAGCGCGAGCCCAGTCAGGAATTTCTGGTCCCTGTTCACGGCGGCGGCTCGGTTGGGGCGCGCTGCACGTCTGTGTCAGGCCTCGGAAGGCTGCGGTGCCGACGCCGGGGGCGGCGGCCTCCGCAACGGTGCCGGCCGCCACACGCCATCGCGCACGAACACCTGCCACGCCCAGCGCGTCCAGCGCGGGAGGGCGAACGACAGCCACAGCGCCCAGGCGAGCATGGCGAGCTTGTACCACCACAACGAGATCGAGAGAACGCTCGGGGTGGGGAAGTGCTCGGCTGCCTGATCGATGAACCACGTGAGCTCGCCGTCGGAACTCATGGGCTCGATGCGCATGTCGGGGTGAGCCAGCAGTCCCTGTGGAACCGCGGCGACGACCGCCAGGATCGCCACGACCGCAAGCAGCGCCGAGAGCAGCTGCAACAGGTTGAAGCCGCGCCGCGCGATCGGGGCCGGATGGCGTGCGCGCCATTGGAACCACCCGATGAAGAGGGCGAACAACCCCAGCACGAGCCAGGAGAATGTAGACAGCCCGAGGCCGAGCAGCAGCCAATCCCGCGCGGGCAATGGCGTCAGCCGCGAGCGGCCGATCCACCATGCCGCGACCACGAACAGCAGCAGCTCGCCCCAGTAAAGGACGCTGGGTCCGACTCCCGGCCCGAAAGCGTAGAGAACCCAGCGGTCCTGCGGGAGCTGCATCGAGAGCTGCAGATTGCTGGCCGGCGCGTCCTGGATCACTGGCGGTGAGCGGGTGATGAGGCGCACTCCTGCCGGGGATTGCCAACTCACCGACCAGGTATGCGATCCGGGGAGCGCTGACAGGGACAGCTCGCCGTGCTCGGGGCGCAGCGCGAGAGGCTGACTATCGCTCGACACCTTCGTAACCACCGCGTCCACCGGGATGTGCAGCGTCTGCCGGCCGCCCTGGGTGCTGCGGTAATGCAGCTCGAGAGTGGTATCGCTCGATCGCTTGCCCGCGACCGTCTGGAGCGACACGTTGTCGAACGCGAGCGTGCCGCCTTTGGATGCAGCGGGTCGCGTCACGTTCACTTCGAGCCGCTCCCCGGGCCGCGGGTAGAACTCGAAGATCCAGTTTCCTCTCTCTTGCTGCGGCGCGACCGCGGGTGTACCGCCGAAGTCGGCGTGCCAGGTGGGTGCGACCTCGAAGCGCCAGCGCTCACTGTGAGAGCTATTGCGGGATGCGACGAGCTCGAGTCGATCGGCGCGCGGCAGGATCGAGGTGAATGCCTGGTTGTCCTCACCCGCCCCGAGCCCAACTGCGATATGGCCGGCGCTCACATTGAGGCCGGGCGTCGTAACCGCTTCTCCCTCGAGCAGGGGCAGGGAGACCGTGAACGGCGCGGACTTTGGCGCAACGCGGCTGATGTTGGTATCGACCGTCCAGTCGTGCGACAGGTGAAAGAGCCGGTCGACGACGACGAAGGGCGGGAACTCTTCCGGCCTCGAGGCAGAAGTCCCGTTGGTCGCGCCGGCGCCGCGTTTGCGTACCAGCTCCAGCGCTCCGCTCATCAGGTGACGATCGGCGACTCCGCCTGCATCCCAGTCGGCAATATGCACGTCGATCACGTGCGGGCGGGCCGGGAAGGCGAGACTCAGGGCGTCGATGTCCCGGAGAGGACCCTCGACCTGGACGACGTGGCGGCCGCGCGTCAGGCTCACGTAGCGGATCCCCTGCGGGCTGCGCTCCACCCAGCCCGCCCCCGCACCGTCGACCTGCACGAGATCCGGATTCCAGTTCGGCTCCGCACCGGGGATTGCGAGCCCCACGGCATCGAGCGCACTCACGGTCAGCATCACGCGCAGCCGTCCAGCGGTGATGCTCACCTCGGCGGCCTGCACGTCGGCGCAATCCGGCGAGCACTTGGGTGGCGCGAGCAGCTGCGTGCGCAGCTCGTCGATGAGCTTGGGGGCGGGGGTGCTCTGGGCCTGTACGGTCGGAACCGCAGCGAGCATGAGGGCTAGGCCAATGATTCCAGCGACCAGCTCGCCCGGCGGTCTCGCGCGCCACCACTGAGGTAGACCCGGTAGCCCCCCGCGGATGAGCTCGACGAAGAAAAGCACCGAGAAGGCGACTCCCAACAGCCGCCATGAGCGTGTCATCCAGGGCGGACTGATGAGAAAGCGCGCGGTCGCGTTCTCCTCAACCGGCCCCCTCCAGGAGTAGGCGTAGACGTTGTAGCTCCAGGACGGCACGCCCGGGCCCGCCTGGACGAGCGCGCCGGGCTCATATCGCGGAGTCTCGGTGCGGCGAGCGGCAGTGACGACAGCCTCTTGAAGGGGCGCCGGCGCTGAGAGCGTGGACATCGCATTCGGCGTCACGCTGTACGCGCCCGTGACGATGGCCGGTACGGACTCGGGTCGTCCGCCCTCAAGTTTCATCTCAAACCGCGGTGCCGGTCGGGGAGCAACGCCCGCGATGCCGACCGGCAGAGAGCCGGTGGGGATTGCCTCGAGTTGCGGGTAGATGGCGAGCCGCACCTGCTGCAGCGCAAAGGGCGCGAGCACCAACAGGAGCAGGACGAGCACGAGCACGCGGGCACCCATCGACCAGGTGCGCAACCGCCCCGCAGGGGCTGCGCCTTGCAGAGCGAGCGCGACGAGGACCGCCAGCCACAGCCAGGCGGGCGCGCCGATCTCCAGGTAGGTGAGCATCCCCACGATGAGCGCGATAACTCCGCCGCGTACACCGAGCATCCGCCAGGCGACCGTCGCGGTGAGCAGGACCACAAAGATGTCGAGCAGGCGCCAGCGCTCGAGCCAGGCGTCCGGCGCCGCATCGGGACCTACGGCCGCGAGCAGCCGGTAACCGGGTGCCATCACGAGCCTTCCGGAGACGCTGGTGAACCGCGCGCGCCAGCCGGTTGCAGGAAGTGATCCCGCCGTGCGCTCGAGGCGCGAGACCACGGTCAGATCGACTGTGGGGTTCCGCAGCTCGACGCCCGTGAGCCCGGGAGCCAGCCCAGCGGTGACGAGCAGAGGCTCCCCCGAGGATATGCGGGCGCTGCGCAGCGTATACGGCTCAGTGAGATCGAGGCGCCAGTCCCCGCGCATCGCACCCCCCAGGGTATCGACAATCGTGTAGCCCTTGCCCGCGAAATCGAGCCACGCCGTGCGCTGCAGCCGCAGATCGTTTCGGTCGACTGCGGAGAGGCCACGGCCGCGCTCGGTCACCCGCAGAGTCGAGGTCGGGGTCACGCGGTAGGCCGGGAGTGCGCGCCATTCCTCCGGCACATTCGCCTGCGCGGGATCGACCGCAGCGAGTCCTTCGACGGAGGCCACGCGCAATCGATCCTCCGCAGCGAAGCTCCATACTTCTTCGCTCGGCCACGGTGGAGTGCGCTCCCCGAGGCGCACCTCGGCGACGGGGCTCGGACCGCGAGCCTCGAGCGTCACGTCGAATTCACCCGGACGCACTTGCACGCGCAGCGTGTTGTCCGGATCGAGCCGCGCGGCGAGCACCGACTCGATGGCCACCGGATCGAAATTCTCGGGCAGCGTGGCCGCCAGGCGAATCTCCCGTGCTTCACCGGCGATGGCGAGGTGGATCCGGGTCGTCAAGGAGGCGGGCAGAGCGTCATCGAGCCGGCGGAAGACGCGCATGTCGACACGGTCGTCCTGACGGGCGACCGCATGCGCACCGAGGATGACGCCGACATCAGTGCGTTGCGGATTGAGGACGCGCCCGCCGCCGCTCGACAGGCTGACGAGGGCGACATCGCTCGGCAGGGCGAGGAGCTCCGGACGCCGCGACCAGCGAAAGACGCCGGCGAGGGTGTGGACCCCGGCGGCGACGCGTAGCGCCGGTTCGCCATCGTGGGCAACCACGGCGGCGGGGGCGCCATCGAGCGTTACCTCCTCGGGCCAGTTCTCCGCGCTCCCCGGTAACGGCAGCCACGTTTCAGCGGCCGCCTGCCAGCGCTGGCTGAAACGCCCGCCGCGCTCATCGGCCTGCAGATCGAGGACCGATGGCCACGCGCAGATGCGCGTGTCATCGGCGGGGGTGCCCGGTGCCAGCCAGGGGCAGCGATGCGTCTCATGTCCCTGCAGCGCCCAGTCTTCCCAGCCGCGCAGCGCCGGCGGCACCGCGACATCGGCAAACGCCGCGGTGGGCGCGCCGCAGATCGCCAGCACCAGGACCAGGGTGTGGAAAGCGAGCCGGCGCACGCGCTCCTCGATCTCCATCGATGTACCCCCCGAACACGACGCAGTGCGCCTGTTAGGTTTGTTAGATGTTAGCCACGTCGAAGGGTTCAAACAGCTTGCGTTGGCGTTGACCTGTTGTGAACGGAGCGCGGCTTACATCTCATCGCCAGGGCGCTGCGGACGACCCTCACTCCACACCCCCGTGCACATGACCCGTGCGCACGACCCGCGCGCATGACCTGTGCGCATGACCTGTGCGCATACCCGATGCGCATGCCTGATGCGCACAGGGCGGCCGACGGGCATCGACATGCGCCTCCAGGGCCTGCCTTTGCGGCCGCGGCCGAGGAGGGACGGCTTGCACCCAGGACGCGGAGCCCCGTAAACTGATCGACACTCATCGAGACCGGCTGAGGGATAGGCCCTTAGACGCCGGGGCAACCGCCAGGCTTAACCACCCTGGAAAGGTGCCAACTCCTGCGACATCGCCTTCGGGTGTCGACAGATGAGCGGTCAGCGTGGCCCCTCATGTCCAGCGGCACTAAAACCAGCCGGACTGAAAGGGGAATGGACGCGACAAGGCCTGCCGTCTTCGGGCAGGCCCGCTCCGCGGGAGGCCGGTGAGACCGGACTTGGACCCAAAAGCGGAGCATTCAGTGAGCCTCACCTCAGACCCCAAAGCCCCCTGGCAGGCGCCGGCGCACGGCCAGGTCACGCAGACCGTGCGCGCGGGTATCGAGTGCGACGACCGTACCGGATGCGTCGTGCCACCCCTGCACCTCACTTCGACCTTCGCGTTCCGTGCCTTCGGCGAGAAGCGCGAGTACGACTACACGCGCTCCGGGAACCCGACGCGGGACCTCCTGGGGAGTGCACTCGCCGAGCTCGAGCAGGGGAGCGGTGCAGTCGTAACGGCGAGCGGCATGGCGGCCATCACGCTCACCGGCTATCTCGTCCCCGTCGGCGCACGCATCGTGGCGCCGCACGATTGCTACGGGGGCACGTATCGCCTGTTCGATGCCTGGGCGCGCCGCGGCGAACGGCGGGTCGAATTCATCGACTTCGGCGATGAGGCCGCCGTGCGCGCGGCACTCTCGCACCCGGCGGCGCTGGTGTGGATCGAGACACCGAGTAACCCGCTGCTGCGCATCACCGACATCGCCGCGGTCGCCGCTCTCGGACACGCTTGCGGTGCGCTGGTCGCCGTCGACAACACTTTTCTGTCGCCCGCCTGGCAGCAGCCGCTCACGCTCGGAGCGGATCTCGTCGTGCACTCCACCACCAAATACCTCAACGGCCACAGTGACGTCGTCGGCGGGGCCGTGGTGGCGCGCGATCCGGCGCTGCACGAGCAGCTCGTCTGGTGGGCGAACTGCCTCGGGATCACCGGTGCACCCTTCGACAGTTTCCTCACGCTGCGCGGCTTGCGGACGCTTCACGCGCGACTCGATCACCACGGACGCAACGCACAGGCGCTCGCGCACTGGCTCGATGGTCAACCGAACGTGCGGCACGTCTGGTATCCCGGGCTCCCGCGGCACCCGGGTCACGAGCTCGCGAAGCGCCAGCAGCGCGGCTTCGGCGCGATGGTCACCCTCGAGCTCGAGGGCGGCCACGACGCGGTACGCGAGTTCGTGGGCGGCCTCCAGTGCTTCTCCCTCGCAGAGTCGCTCGGCTGTGTGGAAAGTCTCGTCGCCCACCCGGCCACCATGACGCACGCCGCAATGGACCCAGCGGCTCGCGAGCGCGCCGGACTCACCGATGGGCTGATCCGCCTTTCGATCGGCATCGAGGCGCTCGAGGATCTGCGGGCGGATCTCACACGTGCGCTGGCTCGGGCGGCGCGGGTTCTCGCGCCGCAACGGCCGCTCAGGCAGGCCGTCGCAGCCTGCTGAGCACGGCGTCGCCCGCCTCGCGCGTCGAGCAGGCGCGCTCACCGCGGCGCACGAGATCCGCGGTGCGTGCGCCCGCGGCCAGGGCGTCCGCCACCGCCTGCTCGAGCGCCGCCGCTTCCGCGACCAGGCCGAGCGAATGGCGCAGGAGCAGCGCGACCGAGAGGATGGCACCGTAAGGGTTGGCGATGCCGCGGCCGGCGATGTCGGGTGCCGAGCCGTGAATGGGCTCGTAGATGCCACGCCGCCCCTCGCCGAGCGAGGCGGAGGGCAGAAGCCCGAGCGAGCCCGCGAGCATCGAGGCCTCATCCGTGAGGATGTCGCCGAACATGTTCTCGGTGACCAGCACGTCGAACTCGCGCGGCCGGTGAATGAGGTGCATCGCCGCGGCGTCCACCAGCAGGTGCTCGAGCCGTACGGCGGGAAACTCGCGCTCGATGACGCGCTGCGCGACCTCGCGCCACAACCGCGAGGTCTCGAGCACGTTCGACTTGTCGATCGAGGTGAGCCGCCCGCGCCGCGAACGGGCGAGCTCGGCCGCAACGCGCACGATGCGCTCGATCTCGGCCGCGCTGTAGGTGCACACGTCACTCGCGCGTACGGCGTCGCGGTACTTCTCGCCGAAGTAGATGCCGCCCGTGAGCTCGCGCACGAACAGCAGATCGACGCCGGTGATGACCTCGGATTTGAGCGTCGAGGCGTCGGTGAGCGACGGATGCACGCGCACCGGTCGCAGGTTGGCAAAGGTGCCGAGCGCGCGGCGCAACCGCAGGAGCCCAGCCTCGGGTCGCAGCGGCGCATCCGGCGCCGACCATCGCGGCCCGCCGATCGCCCCGAGCAACACTGCATCCGACTCGAGGCAGCCATCGAGCGTCGCCGGCGGCAACGGGTTGCCGTCGGAGTCGATGGCGGCGCCGCCGAAGGGCAGGGGGTTGAGCTCGACTTCGTGGCCGAAGAGCCGTGCCACCGCCGTGAGGCAGCGCGTCGCTTCCCCGGTGACCTCGGGGCCGATGCCATCGCCGGCGAGTACCGCGATGCGCGCCCTCATGCGCGGCGTTCGTAGGCGTCGATCTCGCTCGCGCGCGCGAGAAGGAATCCGAGCTCATCGACGCCCTCGAGCAGGCAATGCCGCGCGAAAGCCTCGAGCGGGAAGCTGACGGTTCTGCCCTCGGGAAGCACGAGCGTGCACCGTGCCACATCGATCGTGAGCGCTGCCCCGGGATGCGCCACGAGCCAGCCCGCCGTGGCTTCATCGACGACCACCGGCAGCAGTCCGTTCTTCAGCGCGTTGTTGCGGAAGATGTCGGCGATCTCGGTGCTGATGACGGCGCGGAAGCCGTAGTCGGTGAGCGCCCACGCCGCGTGCTCGCGCGAAGAGCCGCAGCCGAAGTTGCGGCCGGCGACGAGTATCCGAGCGCCCGTGGCGGAAGGCTGGTTCAGCGCAAACTCGGCTCGCGGCACGCCGTGCTCGTCGTAGCGCCAGTCGGCGAAAAGGTGTTTCCCCAACCCCGCGCGCGTCGTCGTTGTGAGGAAGCGCGCCGGGATGATCTGGTCGGTGTCGATGTTGGCGGCAGGCAGCACCACGGTGCCGGATGTCAGTGTCGTGACGCGTTCCATGGCAGAACTACAGCTCGCGCGGGTCGGTCACCCGCCCGCGCACCGCGCTCGCCGCGGCCGTGAGCGGGCTCGCCAGCAGCGTGCGCGCGCCGGCGCCCTGGCGGCCCTCGAAGTTGCGATTGCTCGTGCTGATCGCGTACTGGCCCCGTCCGACCACATCGCCGTTCATGCCCAGGCACATGGAGCAGCCGGATTCGCGCCACTCGGCGCCCGCATCCAGGAACACGCGGTCGAGACCTTCGGCCTCCGCGGCGTGCTTGACCTGTTGCGAGCCCGGCACCACCAGCATGGTGAGGCCGCGGGCGATGCGCCGGCCGCGCAGCACGGCGGCCGCGGTGCGCAGGTCCGAGAGGCGCGCGTTGGTGCAGCTGCCGATGAAGACGACGTTCACCGGCTGGTCCTTGATCGGCTCCCCGGCATTCAAGCCCATGTACTCGAGGGCGCGCGCGAACGCGGGATCGCCCGGCCGCTGCGGGATGTGCGCGCCGATCGGGATCACCATGCCGGGATTCGTGCCGTAGGTGATCATCGGCTCGATCGCACCGGCATCGATGTCGACCTCACGATCGAAGCGCGCGCCCGGATCGCTCGGCAGCTGCCGCCACTCCTCGAGCGCCCGTTCCCACGCCTCACCTGAGGGCGCACGGGGTCTTCCCTCGAGGTAGGCGACGGTGGTGTCGTCCGGGGCAATCATGCCGGCGCGCGCGCCAGCTTCGATCGACATGTTGCACACCGTCATGCGCTCTTCCATGTCGAGTGCGGCGATCGTCTCGCCACGGTACTCGATCACGTGACCGGTGCCGCCGGAGACACCGAGCTGGCCGATGATGGCGAGGATCAGATCCTTGGCGGTGACGTGGCGGGCGAGCGTTCCTTCGACCTTCACCGCGAGCGTGCGCGGCTTGCGTTGCAGCAGGCACTGCGTCGCGAGCACGTGCGCGACCTCGGTGCTGCCGATGCCGAAGGCGAGGGCGCCGAGCGCGCCGTGCGTACTCGTGTGGCTGTCGCCGCAGACGATGGTCTTGCCGGGCTGCGTCAACCCGAGCTCGGGGCCGATCACGTGGACGATGCCGCGCTGTCCGTGCCGCAGGCCGAGCAGCTCCACGCCGAAGGCGGCGCAGTTCTCTTCCAGCTGACGCACCTGGCGCGCCGCGGCATCGATCGCGATCGGTGCTCCGCCGAAGACCTGCGCGGTCTTCGTGGGGGTCGAGTGGTCCATCGTCGCGAGCGTGCGCTGCGGCCGCCGCACCGGGAGTCGGCGCGTGCGCAGGAGCGCAAACGCCTGCGGCGATGTCACCTCGTGCACGAGGTGCAGATCGACGTAGAGCACCGCCGGGGTGGCGGCACTCTCGGCGCACACCTCGTGCCGCTGCCAGACCTTTTCGAAGAGGGTTTGCGGGGTACTCGCCATCAGCCGGATGCGGCGACGCGCGGCGCGGACATGTCGACGTAATCGAGCCAGCCCCACTTGTCGGCCGTCTTGCCGGAGAACAACCCGTAGAAGGCGTTCTGCAGCGACTCGGTGATGGGACCGGCCTTGCCGGCGCCGATCGGGATGCGATCCACCGAGCGAATGGCGGTGATCTCGACGGCCGTGCCGGTGAAGAACGCCTCGTCCGCCAGGTACAGGAGCTCGCGCGGGATGGCGCACTCGCGCACTTCGAGACCGCGCTCGCGCGCGAGCCGCATGACGGTGTCGCGCGTCAGGCCGCCGAGGACCGAGTGCGCGAGCGCGGGGGTGAGCAGCACCCCGTCCTTCACCAGGAACAGATTCTCGCCCGAGCCCTCACTCAGTGTGCCATCCGTGGCGAGGCCGATACCCTCGGCGTAGCCGAGCCGCCGGGCCTCGCCAGCGATGAGCTGGCTCGAGAGGTAATTGCCCGCCGCCTTGGCGAGCGCCGGCAGCGTGTTGGGCGCGACGCGATTCCAGGACGAGATGCAGACATCGACGCCGGCTTCCTCCTCCTCGTGCGTCGCCAGATACCGGCCCCACTCCCACGCCGCCACCGCGACATCCGTCGGCGGATCGGTCTTCGGGCTCACGCCGATCTCACCGTAGCCCTTGAACACGACCGGACGCAGATAGGCCCCGCGCTTCAAGCCATTGGCCGCGATCACCTGCCGGCAGGCGTCGTTCACGGCCTCGGCGGAATAGGGCATGTGGATGCGATAGATCTTCGCCGAATCGAACAGGCGGCGCGTGTGATCGCGCAGCCGGAAAATGGCGACGCCACGCGGGGTCTCGTAGGCACGCACGCCTTCGAATACCGAGGAGCCGTAGTGCAGCGCGTGCGAGAGCACGTGCACGGTGGCTTTCTCCCAGGGCACGAGCTTGCCGTTGAACCAGATGAACTGCGTGGCCGGTATGGGCATGGAGACTCCTTACTCCTCAGGCGGAGGTCGCGGCGCTGCGCTCCTCGCGCGTTCGCGTTCCGGCCTGCGCCAGCTCGATGCGATTGATCACCTCGAGAAACGCGCGCGTGCCCGACTCGACGATATTGGTGCTGACGCTCGCGCCGCGATAACTGCGGCGATTGTACTCCACGTACACCCGCGCTTCGCCCTGAGCGTCCTCGCCCTCGGAAACGGCCTGCACCTCGAATTTGCGCAGCGCGACCGTGATGCCGGTGGCGCCCTCGATGGCCTTGAACGCGGCGTCGACCGGTCCATCTCCGTTCGCGGTGCGGGAGGCAGCACGGCCATCGCTGTGTCGAAGCTGCACGGTGGCCCGCGCGACGCCCCCGCTGCGGGTCTCGGTGCTGAGCTCGATGAGCTGCCAGGGCCCGGCAGCGCTCCCCTCGGCTCGCAGCACCAGCGCCTCGATGTCGCCGTCGAACAGCTCCTTCTTCTTGTCGGCGAGCGCCTTGAACTCCTCGAACACGCGGTTGAACTCGGCCTCATCGAGCTCGAAGCCGAGGGCCTCGACGCGCTCGCGGAAGGCGTGCCGGCCGCTGTGCTTGCCGAGCACCAGGTGGCTGCGGGAGAGACCCACGTCCTCCGGGCGCAAAATCTCATAAGTGCTGGGGTTCTTGAGCATGCCGTGCTGATGGATGCCCGCCTCGTGCGCGAAGGCGTTCTCGCCCACCACCGCCTTGTTGCGCGGGATCGGCATGCCGGTGATGCTCGAGACGAGGCGTGAGGTCGGGTAGAGGCGGTTGGTGTTGACCCTTGTCGCGACGTTGAAGAACGCGGCACGCGTCTTCAGCGCCATCACCACCTCCTCGAGCGAGCAGTTGCCGGCGCGCTCGCCGATGCCATTGATGGTGCACTCGATCTGCCGTGCACCCGCGACCACCGCGGTGAGGCTGTTGGCGACCGCCATGCCGAGGTCATCGTGGCAGTGCACCGAGAGTCGTACCCCTTCGATCCCGCGCACATTCTTGCGCAGGTAGCGGAAGAGCTCCGCGAACTCATCCGGCACCGTGTAGCCGACGGTGTCGGGGATGTTCACGGTCGTGGCGCCGGCGGCGATCGCCACCTCCACGACCTGGGCGAGGAACTCGAGCTCGGTGCGGGATGCATCCTCGGGTGAGAATTCCACGTCCTCGCACAGCTCGCGCGCCCGGCTGACGCCGGCGGTTGCGAGGCGCAGGATCTCCTCCTGTGCCATGTTGAGCTTGTACTGGCGGTGAATCGCGCTCGTCGCGAGAAACACGTGCAGGCGGCCCCGCGTCGCCGGCGCGAGCGCCCGCGCGGCGAGCTCGATGTCCTCGTCGTGGCAGCGCGCGAGTGCGCACACGATCGGTCCCTGCACTTCGCGCGCCACGGCCGTGACGCTGTCGAAGTCCCCGCGCGAAGCGGCGGGAAAACCTGCCTCGATGACGTCCACGCCGAGCTCTGCGAGTGCGCGCGCCACCCGCAGCTTCTCGGGCTGGGTCATGCTGCAACCGGGCGACTGCTCGCCATCGCGGAGCGTCGTGTCGAAGATCAGTACGCGGTCGGGATCGGAAGTCATGTTGGTTGCCTCGTTCCTGCCTCAGGCGGCGTCCCGTACCGCAGCGGCACTCTCGGGCCGGCTGCGCTTGAGCGGCTTCTTCTTCAGCGGCTTCGAAGCTGCCGGCTTCGCTGCTGCGCGCTTCGCCGCTGGCCGCTTCGCCGCTGCCCGCTTCGCCATCGCACGCCCGGCAACCGCGCGGGCAGTCGCGGCCGCGGGAGCGCCCGGACGCTTCTGCTGCAGCCACGGCATGCGCGCGCGCAAGCCGGCGCCCACCCGCTCGATCTGCCGATCGATGTCCTCCGCCAGGAGCTTCTGGTAATTGGGCCGGCCCTGCGCGTTCTCGCGAATCCACTGCCGTGCGAAGCGGCCGCTGCGCACTTCCTTCAGCACCTTGCGCATCTCGTTCTTCACGCGCTCGTTGATGATGCGCGGCCCGCGCGTGAGATCGCCGTACTTGGCCGTCTCGCTGATGAACTGGTGCATCTTGGCGAGCCCGCCCTCGTGCAGCAGGTCCACGATCAGCTTCAGCTCGTGCAGGCACTCGTAGTAGGCCACCTCGGGCTGATAGCCCGCCTCGACGAGGGTCTCGAAGCCCTTCACCACGAGCTCGGTAGCCCCGCCACACAGCACCGCCTGCTCGCCAAAGAGATCGGTCTCTGTCTCCTCCGCGAAGGTGGTCTCGATCACTCCGCCGCGCGTACCGCCGATGCCGTGCGCGTAGGCCAGGGCGCGTGCGTGTGCCTTACCCGTCGCGTCCTGCGCGACCGCGAGCAGACACGGCACCCCACGGCCCTCCTGGTACTGGCGGCGCACCAGGTCGCCGGGGCCCTTGGGTGCGATCAGCACCACATCGAGGTCCTTCGCCGGCTTGATCTGGCCGAAGTGGATGTTGAAGCCGTGGGCGAAGAGCAGTGTCGCGCCGGACTTCAGTCCCTTGCGGATACCCTGGTAGAGCTCCTTCTGCACCGGGTCGGGGATGAGCACCGCCACCAGGTCCGCACCCTGCACCGCCTGCCCGGGCTCGGCGACCTCGAGTCCCTCGCGGCGGGCCTGCTTCCAGCCGGCACCGCCGCGGCGCACGCCGACGACGACGTCGAACCCGGTGTCCTTGAGATTCAAGGCGTGTGCGCGTCCCTGGCTGCCATAGCCCAGGATGGCGATGCGCGCGCCCTTGAGCGCTTTGCGGTCGACGTCTTTCTGCGAATAGAGCTTCATCGCGATCCCTCCTCGGTCGGCCCGCGGGCCGTTACCAGCCATATAAAAAACCCCGCAGCGGCTTGCGCCGGTGCGGGGTCTTGGTGTCTGCGTCGCTCGTGCCTGGTGGCTGATCAGGCGTTCGCGAGTGCCCCGCACCGCGCTCCCGTAAGGAGCAGCAGCAGGGGCAGTACCGGCAGCAGCACCCGCGCCGCGCTCTCGGGCGCGGAGTCGAAGCGGGTAATCGCTGCGTCGGATGTCATGGAGTGCGAACCAAGCCTGATGCGCCGATGGGAGCATACCGGCGGCGAGATTGTCAACGAACGCCCGCGCGACGTACGCCCGCCCGTTGTCGGCGGCGAGCGATTAAGCTGCGCGCCGTGCCTGATACCCATCCCGTTAGACCGAGCGCGCTCGCCGAGGGGATATTCCGCCGTGAGATCGTGCCCTGGGGCCTTCTCGGGCTGGCACTCGGACTGGTGGAGGGCGCCACCGCCGCCGTGCTCGTGAAGCAGCACTTCAGCGGCGTCGCACCCGCCTTTGCCGTCAATCTGGCGGTGGCGCTGGTGTCGGGCGCGCCGGCCTTCTCCAACGTGCTGAGCTTCGTGTGGGCGAACGTGGCGCACGGGCGTGCCCGCGTGCAGCTCATCGTCGCCCTGCAGGCGGCCTTTGCGCTGCTCGTCGGCTGCGTGTCGTTCGCCTCGCGGGCCGCCGGGGGATTGGTGGTGACCGTGCTGTCGGTGGTCGCGGCACGGGTGCTGTGGGCCGGCATCCTCACCGTGCGCGCCGCGATCTGGAGTGCCAACTACCCGCGCAACGTGCTGGCCCGCATCACCGGGCGCCTCGTGATCGTCAATTCGATCGCGGTCGCGTGCTCGGCGGCGCTCGTCGGCTGGGCGCTCGAGGCGCGGGCGGTGGATGCGCGCTGGCTGTACGGCGGGGGCGCACTCGCCGGGCTCTTCGGCGCCTGGCTGTATCGCGCCATGCGCGTGCGGCGGGAGTTCCGCCTGCTCGCCGAGGAAGCCGCGAGCGGTGCGCGCAGCGAACCCTTCAGCCTGCGGATGCTGACGCGGATCCTGAAAGAAGATCCCGCCTACCGCGAGTACATGCTGTGGATGGGCATCTTCGGCGGCGGGACGCTCATGCTGACGGCGCTGCTGGTACTGCTGTTCTCCGAGCGCCTGCACCTCTCGAGTGGCACGCAGATCGGGTTGCTCGCGGTGGTGCCGCTCATCACGCAGCCGATTTTCCTGCCGTGGTGGGCGCGCCTCTTC
>Ga0306924_10003906_pt1 | contig 14438 bp, 13 predicted proteins | sample sta12Can44000111_FD_203756 | JGI IMG/M metagenome (GOLD analysis project Ga0306924, IMG submission 203756) | Lab enrichment of tropical soil microbial communities from Luquillo Experimental Forest, Puerto Rico - statanox.12C.anox.44.000.111 (v2)... | ecosystem: Environmental > Terrestrial >... | reverse complement strand
AGGAACAGGTTGGCGAGCGCGCGCATGAGACAGAATCCACCGCGCTGGATGACGTACCCGAAGACGCCGCCCGTGATCGCCGCAGAGAGATACAGCGGCCACGCCGCGTCAAGCATGCGCCGCATGCTAGCGAAAACACACAAGCGAGTCAAAGACGAGGCCGCGTCATTGACGGAGCGGGAGGTGGATGCTACGGTGCGTGAGATGGTCTCACGCTCCGCGCGCGCCCTCTTCTACGGCGTGGCAGCGGCTCTACTCACCGGATGCGCGAGTGGCCGCGGCGCGCCACCGCCCAAGGAGCAAGCCACCCCGCCAGCGCCGGAACCTCCCAAGGTCACCCTCAACGACGTGAAGAGCACGCAGGACGCGCAGGCGCAAGAGATCGCGCGTCTCGGCGCCGAGCTGAAGGCGCAGGACGCGCAGCAATCCTTCCTCGTGGCCGAGCTCAAGACGCTCAGCGAGCAGGTCGCCAAGCTCAAAGCGTCGCTGGAGGAAGCGGAGAGCGCGGTGCGCTCCATGCGCGCCACTCCGGTAGCGCCGGAATCACGCCCCGCGGCCCCGCCCGCGCCGCCGCCCGGTTCCGCGCCCGCCATCGTCACCCCGCCACCTGCCGCCGCGCCACCTGCCGCCGCACCACCTGCCCCCGCGCCACCTGCCGCCGCGGCGCCCGCCGCACCCGCACCTTCCGCCGCGCCCACGCCTTCCGCCCCACCCGCGCCACCGTCGACGGCCACGCCGACTGCTGCAGCCGCCCCGCGCAATCTCGAGGCGGAGCGCATGTTCGCGGGCGCCCTCGCGCGATTCCGCGCGGGCGACGACGGACAGGCCGCCCTCGAGTTCACGGAATTCGTCTCGCAGTATCCGACGCACCCGCAGGCGGCGGCCGCGCAGAACTATATCGGTGACGCCTACTATCGTCAGCGCGATTACCGCCAGGCGGCCACCGAGTTCCAGAAGACGGTGGACACCTACACGCAACCCACCGCGGTGTCCGAAGCGCTCCTCAAGATCGGGCTCTGCCAGCGCTCGCTGGGTGACATGGCGAGCGCGCGCGCCGCGTGGGAGCGCGTGGTGAAGGACTTTCCTCGCACGGACGCTGCCCGACAAGCGCGCACGCTCCTCGCCGCCAAGTCTGGCAGCGGCCGCTAGGCGGTTTGACGGGCCTGGCGCACGTCTCTGCTATACTGATTTTCAATCCATGAAAACAACTCGCGATCGTATCCATTCGGAGACGTCGAGCGCGGCGCCGTCGCTCGAGCTCGGCGACGCCGGCTATCCCGCGAATCTCCGCGAGATCAGCACGCCTCCTGAGCGCCTCTACGTGAGAGGGACGATGACGGAGGACGACGCCCTGGCCGCCACCTCCTATGGGCTCGCAGTGGCCGAGCGCCTCGCCGCCGAGCTCGCCGGTCGCGGGATCACCGTGGTGAGCGGGCTCGCCCGCGGCATCGACAGCGCCGCGCATCGCGGCGCCCTTCGCGTGGGTGGCCGCACGCTCGCCGTCCTCGGCTCGGGCGTGGACGTCATCTATCCGCCTGAGAACCGTCGGCTCGCGCGGGAGATCGAAGGGCACGGCGCGCTCATCTCCCAGTTTGCACCTGGCACGCGTCCGCTCGCCGGACACTTCCCCGCACGCAATCGCGTGATCGCCGGGCTCTCCCTCGGCGTGGTGGTGGTCGAGGCGGCGGAGCGCAGCGGCGCGCTCATCACGGCGGGGTTGGCCGGCGAGCTCGGGCGCGAGGTGATGGCCGTGCCGGGCCCGGTGACGAGCCTGCAGAGCGTGGGCGCCCATCGTCTCATCCAGGACGGTGCCGCCCTCGTGATGAGTGGAGAGGACGTGATCAGCCAGCTTCCCCAGCGGTGGCGCGACCGCGTGTCGGCACCGCTCGCTCACGTCCCGATCATCCCGGACGCGCCGCGGCTTGTCCCCGAGCAGCACGACGATCACACTCACCTGCTCCTCGGCCTCATCGGCGAGGAGCCCACGGATATCGACGGGATCATCGAACGCAGTGGACTCACCCCCGGACGCGCCTCCGCCCTTCTCGTCGCGCTGGAAGTCGAGGGTCGGATCCGTCAGCTCGCGGGCAAGCGCTTCGTTCACGTGCATCTCGGATGAAAGGCACCCGCGTGGCAAAGAAATCACTCGTCATCGTCGAGTCCCCCACCAAGGTCAAGACCATCCAGAAGTACCTGGACTCGAAGTACATCGTGAAGGCCTCCATGGGCCACGTTCGCGATCTGCCCAAGAGCAAGCTGGGGGTGGACGAAAAAAAGAGCTTCAAGCCCGACTACCGCGTCCTCCCCGCCAAGAAGAAGGTGCTGGACGATCTCAAGAAGGCGGCGGAGAAGTCCGACTCGCTGTTCATCGCCACTGACCCGGATCGGGAGGGGGAAGCCATCGGTTGGCATCTGGCCCAGGAGCTGGGGATGCCCAAGACCAAGACGTACCGGATCATGTTCAACGAGATCACGGAGCGCGCAGTCAAGGCGGCCTTCCAGCATCCCGGCAAGATCGATGGCAAGAAAGTGGACGCCCAGCAGGCCCGCCGCGTGCTCGATCGCCTCGTCGGCTACAAGCTCTCGCCGCTCCTGTGGGAGAAGATCCGCCGCGGGCTGTCCGCAGGCCGCGTGCAGTCCGTGGCCGTGCGCCTCATCACCGAGCGCGAACGAGAGATCCAGGCCTTCGTGCCCACGGAGTACTGGTCGCTCCACGCGCGGCTCAAGGGAAAGAACCCGCCGGAGTTCACGGCCACCCTGCGCGAGGTGAACGGCGAGAAGGCGAATCTCCCGTCAGAAGCCGAGACGATGGCGGTGATGACGGGGCTGCACGGGGCCGTGTGGAAGGTGAAGAGCGTCACCCGGGGCGAACGGCGGCGCAATCCCGCGGCGCCTTTCATCACCTCCACCCTCCAGCAGGAGGCGAGCCGCAAGCTCCACTTCACCGCGCGCAAGACCATGATGCTCGCCCAGCAGCTCTACGAGGGCATCGAGCTGGGCGAGGAAGGCGCCATCGGCCTCATCACGTACATGCGCACGGACGCCGTGCGGGTGGCCGGCGAGGCGCAGGACGAAGCGCGGGAATGGGTCACGGGACGGCTGGGTCGCGAGTACCTACCCGATGCCCCGCCGAGCTACAAGGCGAAGAAGAGTGCGCAGGAGGCTCACGAGGCGATCCGGCCGAGCTCCGTAACGCGGGAGCCCAAGGCGGTGGCCCGCTTCCTCTCCAAGGACCAGCTCGCCCTCTACCGGCTCATCTGGGAGCGCTTCCTGGCCAGCCAAATGGTCCCCGCGGTGTACGACACCGTCGCCGCCGACATCGAGGCGGGGACGTGCCTCTTCCGCGCCCAGGGCTCCAAGCTCAAGTTCGCCGGCTTCACCGCCGTCTACATCGAGTCGCGCGAGGAGTCTGACGCGGTGCCCGAGGAGGAGCAGGAAGCGGTGGTGCCGCCGCTGACCGAGGGCGAGATCCTCAAGCTCATGGCCCTCGATCCCAAGCAGCACTTCACCCAGCCGCCGCCGCGCTACACCGAGGCCTCGCTGGTGAAGACGCTGGAGGAGCGGGGCATCGGCCGGCCGTCGACCTACGCCCAGATCATCTCGACCATCCAGGACCGCGAGTACGTGCGGCGGGAGAAGGGCACGCTGTTCCCCACTGAGCTCGGCATGCTCGTGACCGACCGCCTCGTGCCGTTCTTCCCGGAAATCATGGATCTCGACTTCACCGCCCAGCTCGAGGAATCGCTCGACCAGGTCGAGGAAGGGGACACCGACTGGGTCGACCTGGTGGGCAAGTTCAACAAGCAGTTCGACCGGGACATCCGCAAGGCGAAAAGCGGCATGCCCGACAACAAGGTCGGGGAGAAGACGGGCGAGGCGTGCCCCGAGTGCGGCAAGCCCGTGCTCGAGAAGTGGGGCCGCTTCGGGAAGTTCCTCGCGTGCTCCGGCTATCCGGACTGCAAGTACACCAAGGACCTGGGGGGACGCGAGAAGCCTGCCGACGAGATGACCGATGAAACCTGCCCGACCTGCGGCAAGGCCATGGTGATCAAGCACGGACGCTTCGGGAAGTTCATCGCCTGCTCGGGTTATCCCGAGTGCAAGACGACCAAGCCTGTCACTCTCGGCATCGCCTGTCCCGAGCCCGGCTGCGGAGGCCAGCTCGTGGAACGGCGGAGCCGGCGCGGCAAGACTTTCTACGCGTGCAACAAGTATCCGGACTGCAAGTTCGCGGCGTGGGCCAGGCCGGTGGCCGAGCCATGCCCGAAGTGCGGGGCGCCCTTCCTCACCGAGCGGGTGGCCAAGGGCGGCAAGCGGACACGCCAGTGCGTGCGCGGCGAGTGCGACTACCGGGAAGAGGTCGCTCCTTCCGTCGCGTGAGCCGGGCTTCATGAAGGACCCCGTCGGCGAGTTCCTCCGTTATCTCGATCACGAGCGCGGGGTCTCGCGCCACACCCTGCGCAGCTACGCCGCCGATCTCGCCGAGTTCGGGGCCTTCCTCACGCGCGAGAAGCTGGGCGGCCTCGCCCAGGCTGACGCCCGCGCCATCCGCGCCTGGCTCGCCTCGCTCCATGAGCGCAAGCTCGCGCGTTCTTCCGTGGCTCGCAAGCTGGCCAGCGTGCGGAGCTGCCTCAAGTACCTCGCTCGCCGGGGGGCGGTCGAGCTCAACGTCGCGCGACAGGTCCGGAGCCCCAAGCTTCCGCAGCGGCTGCCGTCCTTCCTCCCCAAGGACGAGTCGAAGAACCTGCTCGATGCGCCCATGGAACGAACGGAGACGGGGCTGCGCGACCGCGCGATCCTCGAGCTGCTCTACGCCACCGGGCTCCGCGTCGCCGAGTGCTGTGGCCTCGATCTGGACGACGTCGACCGCCAGCAGGGCTCCGTGCGCGTCATGGGCAAGGGCGGCAAGGAGCGGGTGGTGCCCGCGGGCGACGTCGCCCTCCAGGCTCTCGAGGCGTGGCTGAGCGTGCGGGGATCGCAACGGGGCCCGCTCTTCACCAATCCGCGCGGCGGCCGCCTCTCCACGCGTGGCGTCCACCGCATCGTCAGGATCCGGGCGCGCGCGGCAGGGATCGAGCGCCGCGTCACTCCCCACACCTTTCGCCACAGCTTCGCCACCCACATGCTCGGCGAAGGCGCGGACCTGCGCCTCATCCAGGAGCTCCTCGGTCACAGCCGCCTCAGCACGACCCAGCGCTACACGCATGTGAGCGCAGAGCACCTGATGAAGGTGTACGATCGGGCTCATCCTCGCGCCAACTGATACGATCTCGAAGGACCCCATGACATCCGAGACGGGCGACACCTTTCACGCCACCACCGTGGCCTGCGTCCGGCACCAGGGACGCGTGGCCCTGGCCGGAGACGGCCAGGTCTCCATTGGCCAGACCATCGTGAAGGCAGGAGCGCGCAAGGTCCGCAAGGTCTACCAGGGTCGCGTCCTCGCCGGCTTCGCGGGAGCGGCCGCCGACGCCTTCACCCTCTTCGCCAAGTTCGAGGCCAAGCTGGAGGAACATCGCGGCAACCTGCCCCGGGCGGCGGTGGAGCTGGCCAAGGACTGGCGGATGGATCGCGTGCTGCGCCGGCTGGAGGCGCTCCTCGCGGTGGCGGACCGCGAGGCGTCGTTCATCGTGTCCGGTACCGGCGACGTCATCGAGCCCGACGACGGACTCATCGGCATCGGCTCCGGCGGGCCTTACGCCCTCGCCGCCGCCCGCGCCCTCTGCCTCCACTCGAGCCTGACCGCCGAGCAGATCGCCGAGCAGGCCCTCCGCATCGCGGCCGGCATCTGCGTCTACACCAACGAGCACATCACCGTGGAGACGCTCCAGCCGTGAGCTTGACCCCGCCCCTCACGCCCGCGGAGATCGTGGCCGAGCTCGATCGCTACATCGTGGGCCAACACCTCGCCAAGAAGGCGGTGGCCATCGCGCTGCGCAATCGCTGGCGCCGTCAGAATCTGCCCCCTGAGCTTCGCGACGAGGTCGCGCCCAAGAACATCATCATGATCGGGCCCACCGGGGTGGGGAAGACGGAGATCGCGCGCCGCCTCGCCAAACTCGCTCAAGCGCCCTTTCTCAAGGTGGAAGCTTCCAAGTACACCGAGGTCGGCTACGTGGGCCGCGACGTGGAGTCCATGATTCGCGATCTGACCGAGCTGTCCGTGAACATGGTCAAGGCGGAGATGGCCTTGGCCGTTCGCGAGCGCGCCGAGCACCTCTCCGAGGAGCGCATCCTCGACCTTCTGCTGCCGCGCCGTCCCGGGGAGTCCTTCTCGAGCGATACCCTGGAAGAGGTGTCGCCCGAGGCCTCACGGGATGCCACGCGGGACAAGCTGCGCGCCCAGCTCCGCGCGGGCAAGCTCGACGAACGGCAGATCGAGCTCGACGTGCAGGCCCAGACCGGACCTCTGTTCGAGGTCTTCTCGGGGCAGGGGATGGAAGAGGTGGGCATCAACATCAAGGACATGCTCGCCAACCTCATGCCGAACAAGACGCGCCGGCGCCGGCTGAAGGTGGCCGAGGCCCGGCGGCTCCTCGCTCAGGAAGAGGCGCAGAAGCTCGTGGACGTGGACGAGGCGGTGAGCCAGGCCATCCGCCGCGCGGAGGACTCCGGGATCATCTTCCTGGACGAGCTCGACAAGGTGGCGGGACGCGAGGGCGTGCACGGCCCCGACGTCTCGCGCGAGGGCGTGCAGCGTGACCTCCTGCCCATCGTGGAAGGCTCGACGGTCACCACCAAATACGGCATGGTCCGCACCGATCACATTTTGTTCATCGCGGCGGGAGCCTTCCACGTCTCCAAACCCTCGGATCTCATCCCAGAGCTGCAGGGTCGCTTCCCCATCCGGGTGGAGCTCGAGCCCTTGACGCGGGAGGATTTTATCCGCATCCTGAGCGAGCCTCGGAACGCCCTCATCCGCCAGTACGTGGAGCTCCTGAAGACCGAGGGCGTCACCCTGGCCTTCGGGCAGGACGCCATGGAGGCGGTGGCGGACATCGCCTCCACCGTCAATCAGCGAGCGGAGAACATCGGGGCGCGGAGGCTCTACACGGTGATGGAGAAGCTGCTCGAGGAGGTGTCCTTCGGGGCGCCCGACCTGCGCGGGCAGACCATCACCATCGACGCCCATTATGTCCGCGACCACCTCGCTCCTGTCCTGAAGGACGAGGACCTGTCGCGGTACATCCTCTAGCTCGGGAGCGCGGGTGGACGCAGAGACCACGGCAATGGTGCAGCGGGCGGAAGTCCTTCTGGAGGCGTTGCCCTATATCCGAGCCTTCCAGGGCAAGACCCTCGTCATCAAATACGGGGGGGCGGCCATGGAACAGGCCGATCTCAAGGACCAGTTCGCCAAAGACGTGCTCCTCCTCAAGCTGGTCGGCATGCGTCCCGTCATCGTGCACGGGGGCGGGCCCCAGATCGGCGCCCTCATGAAGCGGCTGGGCAAGACGGCAGAGTTCGTGGGCGGCATGCGGGTGACCGACGCGGAGACCGTGGAGATCGTGGAGATGGTGCTCGTGGGCAAGATCAACAAGGAGATCGTGGGACTCATCAATCTCCACGGTGGTCGAGCAGTGGGACTCTCCGGCAAGGACGGCAGCCTGCTGCGGGCTCGCAAGCGCATGCACCGCCAGGCCGATGGCACCATGGCGGACATCGGCCTCGTAGGCGAGGTGGAGGCGGTGAATCCTGAGCCCATTCGCGTTCTCGAGGAGAACGGGTTCATTCCCGTGATCGCGCCAGTGGGGGTGGGGGCAGGTGGCGAGACCTACAACATCAACGCCGATCTGGTGGCAGGGGATGTGGCGGCCGCCCTCTTCGCGGAGAAGCTGATCCATCTCACCGACGTGCAGGGCATCAAGGGAGAGGACGGCACGCACGTTTCCACCCTGACCAAGCGTGAAGCAGAGCGGCTCATCAAGAGCAACGTGATCGACGGCGGGATGTTGCCCAAGGTCGAGTCGTCGCTGCGCGCGCTCTCGGGCGGCGCCCAGAAGGCGCACATCATCGACGGGCGGCGGCCGCACGCCATCCTGCTCGAGGTGCTCACCAAGGAAGGTATCGGCACGGAGATCGTTCTCTAGCGGCGGAGCGGACGAGGAGGAGACTCGTGGACACGAGGCGGATGTTCGAGCTGGCGGACAAGCACCTGATGGCTTTCACCAAGCGGCAGCCCGTGGCCCTCGTGCGCGGGGAGGGCTCTCGCGTGTGGGACTCCGACGGCAAGATGTACCTCGACTTCACGGGCGGTATCTCCGTCACCGCCCTCGGCCACAGCCATCCGAAAGTGGTGGGCACGCTGCGCGAGCAGGCGGCCACCCTCCTCCACGTGTCGAACATTTTCCACATTCCCCAACAGGCTCAGCTCGCTCAGCTCCTCTGCGAGCACTCCTTCGCCGACCGCGTATTCTTTGGCAACTCCGGGGCCGAGGCCAACGAGACGGCCATCAAGCTCGCGCGCAAGTGGGCCAAGGAGCACGGGGCGAGCGACCGCGGCGACATCATCAGCATGCGCGGCGGCTTTCACGGGCGCACCCTGGCCACCGTCACCGCCACCGCCCAGGAGAAGTACCACCACGGCTTCGAGCCGCTCCCCGGCGGCTTCAAGTACGTCGCCTACAACGACCTCAAGGCGCTGGAGCGCGCCATCGACAGCCATACGGCGGCGGTGCTCGTGGAGCCGATCCAGGGCGAGGGCGGGATCATCGTGCCCGACGAGGGCTACCTCCCCGGTTTGCGCAAGCTCTGCGACGAGGCGGGGATCCTCCTCGTCCTCGACGAGATCCAGACGGGCATGGGCCGCACGGGGAAGCTCTGGGCCTATGAGCACTCCGGGGTCGCCCCCGACATCATGACCCTGGCCAAGGCCCTCGCCAACGGCGTGCCCATCGGCGCGACCCTGGCCACGGAGAGCGTGGCGAGCGCGTTCACGCCGGGGAGCCACGGGTCCACCTTCGGCGGCAATCCCCTCGCCACCGCGGTGGGCGTGACGGTGTTCGCCACGCTCATCGAGGACAAGCTGGCCGATCGCGCCGCGCGCATGGGCAAGGCGCTGGGCCAGGCCCTTGAGGCTCTGCGCGCCAAGTATCCAAAGGCGGTGAAGGAGGTCCGCGGCCGCGGGCTCCTCATGGGCCTCGACCTGGCCACGCCGGTGGGGGACGTGGTCAATGCCTGCCGCGAGCGCGGCCTCCTCGTTCTCACCGCGGGGGACAACACCCTCCGCCTCGCTCCCGCCCTGATCGTCGACGAGAAGGAGATCGCCGAGGGCTGCGCCATCATCGACAAGGCCCTGGAGTCGATCAAGCAATGAACCACTTCCTGTCGATTCGCGATCTCGATCGGGACGACGTCGGACGGCTGTTCCGCCTCACCGCCGAGCTCAAGGCCAAGGTGAAGTCGCGGGAGCGGATCAGCCCGCTCGGGGGCCGCACCATGGCCCTCATCTTCGAGAAGCCCTCGCTGCGCACGCGGGTCACTTTCGAGGTGGGCATGGTCCAGCTTGGGGGCGCTGCAGTGTATCTCTCCGCCCAGGAGATCGGCATGGGCAAGCGCGAGTCCGTGTCCGACGTGGCGCGCAACCTCTCGCGCTGGGTTGACGGCATCACCGCCCGCGTATTCGCCCACCAGACCCTGATGGAGCTGGCCCGGCACGCTACCGTGCCCGTGATCAACGCGTTGAGTGACTACGAACACCCCTGCCAGGCCATGGCGGACTTCTTCACGCTCTGGGAGCGCGGCATCGAGCTCTCCGGGCTCGAGATGGCGTGGGTGGGCGACGGGAACAACATGTGCCACTCGCTCCTCCTCCTCTCCGCCCTCACCGGCGTGCGCATGCGCGTGGCCTGTCCGCCCGACTTCAGCCCCGACCCCGCCGTGCTCGAGGCCTGCCGCGACCTGGGCGGGCAGTTCTCCATCACCACCGAGGCCAACGAGGCGGTGCAGGGCGCCCACGTCATCTACACCGACGTGTGGATCAGCATGGGACAGGAGGCGGAGCGCGAGAGCCGGCTCGAGACCTTCCAGCGCTATCAGCTCAACGAGACGCTGCTCCGCTTCGCGCCGACGCAAGCCCTGGTCATGCACTGCCTCCCCGCCCATCGCGGCGAGGAGATCACTGACGCCGTCCTCGACGGGCCGCAGAGCATCGTGTTCGACCAGGCGGAGAATCGCCTCCACGTCCAGAAGGCCATCGTGATGGATCTCTTCGGGGTGAGCCTGTGAGCGGCTCCGCCAAGAAGGTGGTCCTGGCCTACTCGGGCGGCCTCGACACCTCCGTCATCCTCCGCTGGCTCATCGAAACCTACCACTGCGACGTCATCGCCTACTGCGCCGACCTGGGGCAGGGCGAGGAGCTGATCCCCGTACGGGACAAGGCTCTGCGCACGGGAGCCTCCGCCGTGCACATCCGCGACCTCCGCGAGGAGTTCGTGCGCGACTTCGTGTTCCCTATGCTCAGGGCCAACGCGATCTACGAGGGCTCGTACCTCATGGGCACCTCCATCGCGCGCCCGCTCATCGCCAAGGCTCAGGTCGAGATCGCCCTGGCGGAGGGGGCGGACGCGGTGAGTCACGGCGCCACCGGCAAGGGCAACGACCAGATCCGCTTCGAGCTGACCTATGCCGCCCTCGCCCCCGAGCTCACGGTGATCGCGCCGTGGCGCGAGTGGGATCTCGACTCGCGCACCTCGCTGATGGACTTCGCGCGCAAGCACGACATCCCCGTGCCCGTGACCACGGAACGGCCCTATTCCACCGACCGCAATCTCTTCCACATCTCCTTCGAAGGCGGCATCCTCGAGGACCCATGGACGGAGCCCCCGCCCAAGATGTTCCTCCTCACCAACTCACCCGAGTCGGCGCCGGACGTGCCGGTGTACGTGGAGATCGAGTACGAGTCGGGCAATCCCGTGGCGGTGGACAGACGGCGGCTCGGGCCCGTGGCCTTGCTGGAGTCCTTGAACCGGCTCGGAGGCGAGCACGGCATTGGGCGGGTCGACCTCGTCGAGAACCGCTACGTGGGCATGAAGTCCCGCGGCGTCTACGAGACGCCGGGCGGCACCGTCCTCCATGCGGCCCACCGCGCCCTGGAGTCCATCACTCTCGATCGCGAGCTCCTGCACCTGCGCGATTCCCTCGTGTCGCGCTACGCGGAGATGATCTATTACGGCTTCTGGTTCTCCCCCGAGCGCGAGGCGCTCCAAGGGCTCATCGACCAGGTGCAGCGCGACGTCACGGGCACGGTCAGGCTCAAGCTCTACAAGGGCACGGTCACCGTAGCGGGGCGCCGCTCGCCGCGCTCCCTCTACCGCACGGACTTCGTGACCTTCGAAGCTGACCGCGTCTACCGCCAGAAGAACGCCGAGGGTTTCATCAACCTGAACGCGCTCCGTCTGAAGATCCGCGCTCTCCGCGACCGCAGCCGGTAGGGCCCGACCGGTCATGCAGGTGCACGTCGCCCTCATGCCGGGTGAGTTCCCGGAGCTCGATCTCGCCGGTCGGGTGGCCCTGGTGGTGGACGTCTTCCGGGCCACCACCATGGTGGTGGCCGCCTTCGGCGCGGGCTGCGCGCGCGTCATTCCCGTGGCGAGCGAGGCGGCTGCCCGTTCGCGGGCGGCGGCTCTGGCCCCGGAGCCCGTGCTCTTGGCGGGCGAGCGCGGCGGCGATCCCATCGACGGCTTCGATCTGGGAAACTCGCCGCTCGACTGCACCTCGGAGCGGGTGGGAGGCCGCACGCTCGTCCTCACTACCACCAACGGCACCCGCGCCATGCTCAAGGCGGGTGAGGCGGCGGCGGCCGCCCTCGCCGCCCTGACCAACGTGGGCGCGGCGGCGCAGTGGGCGGCCGGTCACCGCCGTGACGTCACCGTGCTGTGTGCGGGGGAGCAGGGTCGCTTCTCCCTCGAGGACGCGGTGTGCGCGGGCCTCCTCGTGGCGGGAGTGCTGCGGGCGAATCCGGAGGCCAAGCTCACGGACGCCGCGCGCGCCGCGCACCGCCTGGGGATCTCTTACGGCGCCGAGCCTGATCGCCTCAAGCAGGACGCGGCGTGGGCGCGCCAGCTTTACCGGCGAGGGCGCGCCGCCGATCTCGAGGCGTGCGTCCGCATCGACGTCGCGGCGCTCGTGCCGGAACTCGTGGCGGGGGCCGTGGTCCGCGGCGCCCATTCCTTGACTTGGGCCGGTGGCGCGGCCGATACTCGGACGGGCCGAAGTTCCGGGCCGGGTGCCACATGATGAGCCTTCCTATCAATCTCCCCATCGCCCTGACGCTCTTCCGCATCGTTCTCGTCCCGCTCATCATCGTCTTCGCCATCTCCTCCGATCGCGTGCGGGTGCTCATCGCCGCGGTGATCTTCGTGGCCGCCTCGCTCACCGACTGGCTGGACGGCACCATGGCCCGTCGACGGAACCAGGTGACGCGCTTCGGCACGCTCCTCGATCCCGTGGCGGACAAGCTGCTGGTGGCCGCGGCCCTCGTGGCTCTCGTGCAGGTCGACATGGTGCGCGCGTGGATGGCCATGGTCATCATCGGCCGGGAGCTCGCGGTGACGGGACTGCGCGGCGTCGCCCTCTCCATGGGCGTGGTGGTGCCTGCCTCGTCCTTCGGCAAGCTCAAGACCGTCTCGCAGTACGTGGGCATCACCATCCTGATCCTCGAGCGGGGCGTTCCCCCGGAGTACGTGCCCTTCCATCTCCTCTCCGTGGCCGCCCTCTGGGTCATGCTGGGTCTCACCGTGCTGTCGGGCGCCGACTACTTCTATCGGTTCTTCCTCAAGGCAGGCCCGCGCGCCATCATCAAGGACCAGGAACGCTGGCCATGAGAGCGCTCGGTCTAATCGTCGTGTACCTGATCGGCTCCATCCCGGTGGGCTTCCTCGTCACGCGCCTGGCCGGTGGCTTCGACATCCGCGGTCGGGGGAGCGGGACTATCGGCGCCACCAACGTGCTGCGCACCCTCGGCCCGGTGCCTGCCATCGCCACCCTCCTCGGCGACGTGCTCAAAGGCTACGTCGCGGTCCGCGCGGCCGAGGTGCTGGGACCGGAGCCGTCGTGGGGCGCGGCGGGCGCCCTCCTCGCCATCGTCGGCAACTGCTGGCCGGTCTTCCTGCGCTTCAAAGGTGGCAAAGGGGTGGCCACGGGTCTCGGGGCCTTCCTCGCCCTCACTCCCAAGGCGATCCTGCCCGCCCTCGTGATCTGGCTCGTGCTCGTGGCTGCCTTCCGCTACGTCTCGCTCGCCTCTATCGCGGGCTGCGTCACCATGGCGATCAGCGTATGGCTCTTCGGCTACCCGCGCGTCTACGCGGCCGCGGCCGGCTGCGTGTTCGCGCTGATCACCTGGCGCCATCACGCCAACCTCCGCCGCCTCTTGTCGGGCACGGAGCCACGGCTGGGAGAGCGAGCGCCCGCGGCATGACGGCCACGGGCTCCGGAGTGGCGGTGATCGGAGCGGGGAGCTGGGGGACGACGCTTGCGATCCAGATCGCCCGCGGCGCCGGCGCCGTGCGGCTCTGGGGACGCGACGCTTCGCTCGTCTCCACGATGCAGGCGACACGGGAGAATCCGCGCTATCTTCCGGGGATCGCACTCTCCGCCGGCGTTCGCGCCACCACCGACCACGCGGAGGCGCTACGCGGCGCCGACCTCGTCCTCGTGGCCGTGCCGTCGCACTTCGTGCGCGCGACGCTCGGCCCCATGGTCCGCGCGGTGCCTCCCGGTGCGGCCGTGCTCTCCGCGACCAAGGGATTCGAGCCGGGCACCGCGCTGCGCATGTCCGAACTCCTCGCCGAGCTCTTGCCCGAGCATCCCGTGGCCGCTCTGTCCGGGCCTTCCTTCGCCCGCGAGGTGGCGGGCGGGAAGCCCGCTGCCCTCGTGGTCGCCTCGCCGGACCCGGCAGTGGCGCGGCAGCTTCAGGAGCGGCTGACCGCTCCCGCCTTCCGCCTGTACACGAATCGCGATCTGGTGGGGGTGGAGATCGGCGGCGCGCTCAAGAACGTGATGGCCATTGCCACCGGGCTCTCCGACGGTCTCGGCCTCGGCGAGAACGCGCGGGCCGCACTCGTCACGCGCGGGCTCGCGGAGATCGGCCGGCTCGCCCTCGCCTCGGGCGGCCAGGCGGCGACCCTGGCCGGGCTGGCCGGGCTCGGCGATCTCGTGCTCACCTGCACGGGTGCGGAGAGCCGCAACCACCGTCTTGGGCTTGCCGTGGCGAACGGGCGGACGCTGGCCGAGGCGGAAGGGGCCACGCGCATGGTCGCGGAGGGTGTGCGCACGGTGAGCTCGGCGCGGATTCTCGCCCGGCGGGCGGAGGTGAGCATGCCGATCTGCGACGAGGTGTCGGCGGTGCTCTTCGAAGGTAAGCCCGTGCGGGAGGCCCTCGCCTCGCTGCTCGCACGCGAGCCGCGCCCCGAGGAGGAGCAGGCCGTCCGTGCCTGAGCTCA
>Ga0306924_10003903_pt1 | contig 14441 bp, 14 predicted proteins | sample sta12Can44000111_FD_203756 | JGI IMG/M metagenome (GOLD analysis project Ga0306924, IMG submission 203756) | Lab enrichment of tropical soil microbial communities from Luquillo Experimental Forest, Puerto Rico - statanox.12C.anox.44.000.111 (v2)... | ecosystem: Environmental > Terrestrial >... | reverse complement strand
GAGCAGGAGGCCGGACTGTGGCAGGCCTCGGATCGCGCGTGTTATGGGTGCCTGGGCCAGGATGTGCCGGCGGCGGGGGACTCCTTCAAGCCGCTGCCGGGGCTGACGGCGCCGCGAACGCCGAGGGATTCGGGGTGGCGGGCGATCTTGTCGGCAAATACCTCGGCATCGCGGAGGATACGGTCCAGGCGGGGCAGAATGCGCACCAGCATGAGGGTGACATCGTTGAGATTATTGTATACGGCCGGATCGTGGAGAAATCGGCCGACGGTGCCGTCACCCTGATCGAGCGCCTTGACGAGTTCGCGTGTTTCCGCAAGGGTACGGTTGAGTTTTTCGGTGATCTCTTCCAGGTTCTTGACAATGGTGGGGCTGCGCTCGGCCATGGGTTTGCTGGCTTGTTGAATATTGAGCAAAACCTCATCGGCCCGGTCGAGGGACTTGTTGAAGCGCTGCAAGGTTTTTTGGAAATCTTCACTGTCGGTGCGGACGTTTTTGAGGGTGGCCGCCATGTTCCGCTGGTTTTCATCGCTGAACAGGTTGCTGACCTTGACGACGGCGTCGTTGAAGTTTTCCAGGGTCTTGACGGCACTTTCCTGATTCGTCTGGACGAGAACGTCGAGGCGTTCGCCGAGGCGGCTCCAATTGCGGGCGGCGACCTGGAGCTCATCGGTGGTGCGCTGCACATCCGGCACGAGGCTGGAAGTTTGTGCAAGCAGATTGGCGACATCGGTTCCGGCAGCGCCGGCGATCACCGCGCCGGGGGGCAGCGGAGTGCGATCGGGCTCTTGGTCCGGGGGAAGTTTACGCGGTTGGAAATCGATGGATGGATCGCCGCCGAACATGCCGCGAACCAGAACGGGCATGTCACTATGGCGGAGTTGATGAGGCCGTTCGATCAACGCCAGGATGCGGACTTCGCCGGATTCATCGTCCAACTCGACGCTCTTGACCTGGCCGATACGGAAGCCGGACTTGCGGACGGGAGTGCCGGGACTCACGCCGGGCGCCTCCTTGAAGACGATGGTGTATTCCGAGTGGCTTTTCAGAACCGAGGAGAAAGTGCCAAAGAGAACACTGAGAACGCCGACTAGGAACAGGGTCCCCAGGACGAAAACGCCGACCAGAAAGCGCATCCTGTTTTCTTGCATTTCAGCCTCCGTTGCGTCCCATTTCGATCAGCCGATCCCGACCCTGGCCCTGGACGAATTGAACTACGCGCGGGTCGCGGCATTGATCCAGTTCGCCTGCGCCGCCGTCGAAAAAGATCTGCGGCTCATCCGGCTGTAAACGGGGCAGGGGAGCCAACATGACAATGCGGTCCGCCACCTTGCGGACGGTGATCAGGTCATGCGTGACGACGATGCTGGTAACCGGATGCCTTTGCCGAGTTTGCCGGATCAATTCGTTGATGACATCACTCATAATCGGATCAAGGCCGGTGGTCGGTTCGTCATAAAGCATGACTTCGGGGTCGAGGGCAAGGGCGCGGGCCAGTCCAACCCGCTTTTTCATCCCGCCCGACAATTCCGCCGGTTTTTTCGACTCGACCGAGACGGGTAGGCCGACTTCCTGCAAGCGCTGGCGAACGACTTCGCGGATGTTTTCGTGGGTGCGCTGACCCTGCTGGCGCAAGCCGAATGCGACATTATCGAAGACGGTCAAGCTATCGAACAAGGCGGACCCCTGAAACAGGAAGCCGAAACGGAGGCGCTGGCGGGTCAATTCGCGGTCGCCAAGGTCACCCAGGACCTTGCCGTCGAATGTCACCTTGCCGGAGGTGGGGCGGAGGAGGCCGATCATGAGCTTGAGGAGAACCGTTTTGCCGCAACCGCTTTCGCCGATGACCAGCAGGGTTTGGCCCTTGTGAATGTCGAGAGTGATGTTGTGCAGCACTTTCTGGCTGCCGAATTGGATGGAAACGCCTTCGAGCCGAATCAAGGGAAGAAGGGCTGCGGCAGTGGAGGAGGTTTCTGTCATCGAGTATCCCACTTTCATTCCATCGGCGGGAGAGGATGTACTCTTTCGAGAAACCGGCGCCGAAATTCCGAAGCACGGAAGGGGGATGGAAATATCGAATCATTCCACCCAGATCGTCTGAACGGGCCGGCCGTTTTGCCAGAGTGTCCACCGACGAGTTCGGTCATCCCAGGTGAAGCCGGAAAACCCGCCGGAAGAAGGAGCGTATCCGCCCGGTTGCGAATATGCCCCGGGAGCCGAGAAATCGGCCGGAGCGTCGTCGCCCGGGCCTTGCCGGCGCAGGACGCCGGCCAATTCCTGCTGGCCGGCGAAGTACACGAAAAGGGCAATGAGCATCAGCATGGGAGTATGGTCGAACAAGCCGATGGCGAAGAACACGAAGGCCATGGCGACGCCCAGTGCGGCAGCGATTCGAGTTGCGCGAACCCGTCCGAGCCAAGACGCCAACAGCGCGCGGAGCACCCGGCCGCCGTCCATTGGGAAGGCCGGAATGAGATTGAACAAAACCAGAATCACGTTGGCGCCGAGCAGGTGAGCCAAAAAATTACTCAATTGCGGAGATTGGAAGGGCGACCGGTAAAAAACGTCCGAGCCGAGGAAGCCCAAGACCAGCGCCAAAACAATTGCGATGGCCACATTTACCGCCGGGCCCGCCAGAGCAATCCAGAATTCCTCCCAGGGTCGCTCGCTCATCCGTTCCAGGCGCGCGACACCGCCAATGGGATAGAGCGTGATGTCCCGCGTCGGGATGCCATAATACCGGGCCATCAATGCGTGGCCCAGTTCATGCAAAACGACACAAGCGAACACGGCACCAATCATGGCCAAGGCCGAAACTGCCGCCGTTTCACCGGCGTCAAGGTTGCCGAAAAACACCAGCGCCAAGAGCAGGAAAAACGTCCAATGCAAGTAAATGCCGATGCCAAAAGCGTTGCCTAATCTCCATGAACGAAACATGTTTGACTTTCTTGCGTAACGCGGAATTTTGTCCGCGGCTTGTTTGAAAAAAACCAAAGCGGCGATAAAGCGCCGCACTCCAAAGTAAAAACTAACCGGTCCAATTCCCTCAACATTTTAGATACGGCCCAGGACGGCAAAGATGCAGACAAATAGCAGGAACCGGATCAATGATCGAATGCGTCCTCCATCTCTATTTCATTATTCGGTCTGCTCCGGTACGAATTGGGTCCAGCTTATTGATCGCTTGCAGATTATGCCATAAGTGTATAAATGCAAACAACTTAAATATTTAATGGATATTTTGGTAAAGATTTTCGACAAATTGTTGACTAAAAAGTATACATTCATAAAATCATTATGGATGACTATGAGTGAGATGACTGGGTGAGTCGGGAGAAACTATGAAAATCACCTCCCAGGAAGAGTATGGTTTGCGTTGTTTGTTGCGTCTGGCGCGGGCGGAGGAAGGGCATTCGTTGACGATTCCGGACATTGCGGACGCGGAGGGATTATCCGGACCCTATGTAGCCAAGATTCTGGCGGTCCTGAGGCAGGCGGGGTTAATCGAAAGCGTGCGGGGCCGGTTGGGGGGTTATCGGCTGGCGCGATCGGCTGCGGAAATATCGCTCGGAGATGTGCTGCTCGTTTTGGGGGAACCGCTCTTTGATGATCCGGGTTATTGCCAACGGCACCGGGGCACGGAAAACACCGAAGGGACTTGCGTGCATCACGGCGACTGCACGTTGAAGGCGTTGTGGCAAACGCTGGAAAGCTGGATGCGGCATGCCCTGGCGCGAATAACTCTGGCTGATTTATTGCAGAGCGAAGGCCGGTTGACAGAACTGTTGCAGTCCCGGCTGACCGAGACGTTCCTGGAAACGACGCCCGCGCTGATTGAATTGGCGCCATTACGCAGAGAGTAGAGGAGTTTTATGCCGACTGCTACGAAAACGATACAGGAATTGGCAGATCGAGAGTATAAGGACGGTTTCTACACGGAGATTGAATCGGAAACCGTGCCGCGCGGACTGAACGAAGACATCATCCGCGCCATTTCGGCCAAGAAAAACGAGCCGGCCTTCTTGCTGGAGTGGCGCTTGAAGGCGTACCAGCACTGGTTGGCGATGAAGGAGCCGAAATGGCCCAACGTGCATTATCCGCCAATCGATTACCAGAACATCATTTATTACTCCGCCCCCAAGCCGAAAAAACAGCTCAGCAGCATGGATGAGGTGGACCCGGAATTACGGCGGACTTTTGAAAAGCTGGGCATTTCCCTGGAAGAGCAAAAACGGCTTAGCGGCGTGGCAGTGGATGCCGTGTTCGACAGCGTTTCGGTGGCCACCACGTTCAAAAGCAAGCTGGCCGAAATGGGGATCGTTTTCTGTTCCTTTTCCGAGGCGGTGCAAAACCATCCGGACCTGGTGCAAAAATACCTCGGCTCGGTCGTGCCCTATAATGACAATTTTTTTGCCGCGTTGAATTCGGCGGTGTTCAGCGATGGATCGTTCTGCTACATCCCGAAGGGAGTGCGGTGTCCGATGGAACTGTCCACCTACTTCCGCATCAACGCCAAAGACACCGGGCAGTTCGAGCGGACCTTGATTGTGGCCGAGGAAGGCGCCTATGTGAGCTACCTGGAAGGATGCACCGCGCCCATTCGGGACGAGAATCAATTGCATGCGGCGGTGGTGGAACTGGTGGCGGTGGGCGCGAATTCGCAGGTCAAGTACTCGACCGTGCAGAACTGGTATCCCGGCGACAAGGAAGGGCGCGGGGGAATTTTCAACTTCGTGACCAAGCGCGGCAAGTGCCAGGGGCCGAATTCGAAGATTTCCTGGACGCAAGTGGAAACCGGATCGGCGATAACCTGGAAATACCCGAGCGTCATTTTGCAAGGCGATAACTCCGTCGGCGAATTCTATTCGGTGGCATTGACCAACCACAAGCAACAGGCCGACACCGGCACCAAAATGATCCACATCGGGAAAAACACGCGCAGCACCATCGTGTCGAAAGGAATTTCCGCGGGTAACGGGCAGAATACGTACCGCGGCCTGGTGAAGATCATGAAGGGGGCGACCCAGTCGCGGAACTATTCCCAGTGCGATTCGTTGCTTTTGGGCGACCGCTGCGGAGCCCATACTTTCCCGTACCTGGAGGTGCGCAACACTTCCTCGCAAGTCGAACATGAAGCATCGACATCGAAGATCGGCGAGGACCAAATTTTTTATTGCAAGCAGCGCGGCCTGTCGACGGAGGACGCCGTGAACATGATCGTAAACGGCTTCTGCAAACAGGTGTTTTTGAACCTGCCGATGGAATTTGCGGTGGAAGCGCAGAAATTGTTGGGAGTGAGTCTGGAAGGGAGCGTGGGGTAAAAAATGCTCGAAATCAAAAACTTGCACGCCAGCGTAGACGGCAAGGATATTTTGCGGGGCATTAATTTGACGATTAACGCCGGGGAAGTGCACGCACTCATGGGCCCGAACGGCTCGGGCAAGAGCACGCTGGCGCAGGTTCTTGCCGGGCGCGATGCCTTTGAGGTGACCGCGGGCGAAGTGTCGTACGAGGGCAAAGACCTTTTGGAAATGGATCCCGAAGAGCGGGCGCGCGAAGGCATTTTCATGGCCTTCCAGTACCCGGTCGAAATCCCCGGTGTTACCAACACGTATTTTCTCAAGGCGGCGATCAATGCCATCCGGAAACACCGCGGCCTGGAGGAACTCGACGCCATCGATTTTCTGAAACTGGTCAAGGAAAAACTGAAGGTCTTGCACATCGATGAGGAGCTCCTGAAACGCCCGGTGAACGAAGGTTTCTCCGGCGGAGAAAAGAAACGCAATGAAATCTTTCAATTGGCAGTACTGGATCCGAAGCTCGCCATTCTGGATGAAACCGATTCCGGGTTGGACATCGATGCGCTGCGCGTAGTGGCGGACGGCGTCAACGCGCTGCGGGATAAGGAGCGGGCGATGCTGGTTATCACGCACTATCAGAGGTTGTTGAACTACATCGTTCCGGACACGGTGCACGTTCTTTATGAAGGCCGGATCGTGAAATCGGGCGGCAAGGATCTGGCGCTGGAACTGGAAGAAAAAGGGTACGGCTGGATCGAGGAATTGGAGCATGTTGGAAGTCATTGAAGATGCCGACCGCTACGTCGCGGCTTTTTCCCAATTCGAGAAGAGTCTGCCGGATATGGAGCATTCGTGGTTGCACGAGATTCGGACTGCAGCCATCGATCGTTTTGTCGAAATAGGTTTTCCGACGCTTCAGGACGAGGAATGGCGGTTCACGAACGTGGCGCCGCTGGTGAAAGCTTCGTTTGCGAAAGCCGCGGCTTCTCACCTGGAGGATGGTGCGGTGCGGCGCCTGCCCCGGCGTATTTTTGCCGGCAGCAGGGCGGTCCGGCTGGTGTTTGTCAACGGGCATTATTCTGCAAAACTGTCTTCCGTCAGTCCGTTGCCGGACGGTGTGGTCGCCGGCAGCCTTGCCCAGGCGCTGGAATCGTATCCGGACAGGGTGAAACCGTATCTGGCGAAACTGGCTTCGTACCAGGACCATGCGTTTGTCGCTCTCAACACGGCTTTCATTGAAGACGGCGCCTTCATTGCGATTCCGAAAGGCAAGGTCGTAGGCGAGCCGATTCACATTGTTCATGTTGCAACTTCCAGTTCGAAGCCCGCGCAACCTGATTCTTGCCGGTGTGAATAGTCAGGCCGCCATCGTGGAAAGTTACGTAGGGCCCGAGGAGGCCATCTATTTCACCAACGCGGTCGGCGAAGTTGTCCTTAGAGAAAATGCGATCATCGATTATTACAAGCTGCAACAGGAAAGCAAAGCGTCGTTTCATTTCGCGACTTTGCAAGTTCAGCAGGAGCGGAACAGCAATTTCTCATCGCATGCCATCAATCTGGGCGGAGGCATGGTGCGCAACGACATCAACATCGTGCTCAACGATGAAGGTTGTGAATGCACGTTGAACGGGCTGTACATGGGATCGGGCAAGCAATTAATCGACAACCACACGCGCATCGATCATACCAAGCCCCACTGCACGAGCCATGAACTGTACAAGGGCATTCTCGACGGTAGGGCGCATGGAGTGTTTAACGGCAAGATTTTTGTCCATCAAGACGCACAGAAAACCGATGCCAAACAAACGAACAAGACATTGCTGCTTTCCGAAGATGCGCAGATCAACGCCCAGCCGCAGCTGGAAATCTATGCCGACGATGTCAAATGCACGCACGGGGCAACCATCGGCCAACTTGCCGATGAGGCGATTTTTTACTTGCGTTCGCGGGGCATCGGCGAAGGTGAGGCCCGCAGCCTCCTGACGTTTGCGTTTGCCAACGACATTATCAGCCGGATCAAGATTGCGCCGATCCGGTCGGAGCTCGAGGAGATGCTGCTGGCAGCACAGAGTTTGCCGGCGGGACGAAATATTGAGGAGGGAGGCCCATGAGCGTGCTCACGAACCCGCGTACCGCCCGCAAGAAAACAGTGCGGGAGTTTGACGTCCGGAAAATCCGGGAAGACTTCCCGATTCTGAAGCAGAAAATCCACGGCAAGCCGCTCATCTACCTGGACAACGCAGCGTCCACACAGAAGCCGCAAGTGGTCATCGACACCATCAAGCGCTATTACGAAACCGACAACGCGAACGTCCATCGCGGGGTGCATTTGCTGAGCGAACGGGCTACCAAACAGTATGAGGATGCGCGGATCAAGGTGCAGCGTTTTCTCGATGCCGCACAGCCGCGGGAAGTGATCTTCGTTCGCGGCACCACCGAGGCGATCAACCTGGTGGCGCAAACGTTCGGGCGGATGACGGTGGGCGCCGGTGACGAGGTGGTCATTTCGCACATGGAACATCACTCCAACATCGTACCCTGGCAAATCCTGTGCGAGGAAAAGGGCGCGGTGCTGCGCGTGGCGCCCATTACGGACGAAGGCGAACTTCGGCTGGACGAGTACGAAAAGCTCCTCAATCCGCGGACGAAAATCGTAGCCATAACGCACGTGTCCAATACGCTGGGCACGATCAACCCAATTCGCCGGATCATCGAGCTGGCTCACCAAAGGGGAATTCCGGTATTGGTGGACGGAGCCCAGGCTGTCCCGCACATGGCTGTAGACGTTCAGGAGCTAGATTGCGACTTTTATGCTTTTTCAGGCCACAAACTTTACGGGCCGACCGGAATCGGCGTGCTATACGGCAAGTTGGCCATGCTTGAAGCCATGCCGCCATACCAGGGCGGGGGCGACATGATCAGCTCCGTGACGTTTGCCAAGACCACATACAATGTCCTGCCGCATAAATTCGAGGCGGGGACGCCCAACATAGCGGGCGTGATCGGGCTGGGAGCGGCCATCGACTACCTGAACGGTCTTGGCCTGGACAACGTGGCTGCCTACGAGCGGGAGCTTTTGGCTCATGCCACGGAAGCGCTTGCGCGTATTCCGAGCGTCCGGTTCATCGGCACGGCCCGGGAGCGCTCGGGGGCAGTGTCGTTCGTCATGGACGGCATTCACCCGCACGACATCGGCACGATTCTGGACCAGGAAGGTATCGCGCTGCGCACGGGGCATCATTGCACGCAGCCGTTGATGGACCGGTTCGGAGTTCCGGCGACGGCGCGGGCGGCGCTGGCTTTTTACAATACTCATGAAGAGATCGACGCTCTGGTCAAGGGAATTCACAAGGTGAAGGAGGTTTTCGGCTGATGTCGGATCTCCGCGAATTGTACCAGGCGGTGATCATCGATCACCATAAAAAGCCGCGCAATTTCCGGATTCCGGCAGGGGCCAACCGGAGTGCCGAGGGCTACAACCCGCTTTGCGGCGACAAGGTGACCGTGCAGATTCGGCTGGAAGACGGCGTGGTCAAGGATATCGGCTTTCAGGGTTCGGGCTGCGCCATATCCACCGCCTCGGCATCGATGATGACCGAAAGCTTGAAAGGAAAATCGCTGGCGGAAGTGGATAGCCTGTTCAAGACATTCCACGAGTTGCTCACGCGGGAACCTCCGCCGAAACCGGATGAAGCGCAGCTTGGGAAGCTCGCCGTATTTACCGGGGTCCGCGAATTCCCGGTGCGCATCAAATGTGCCACGCTGGCGTGGCACACCCTGCAGGCGGCGCTGAAAGAGGAAGCGCGAACGGTCTCGACGGAGTAGAGGAGGAATTATGGAAAAGCCGGTGGTCCTGGGAACTCAGCGGCTTACTGGGGCAGCCTCCGAGGATAAAGCAGCGATGGAAATTGATGCTTCTCGTGAGAAGTCCGATTCTTCCGGGCAAGAGCAAAGTTTGGAAGAAAAGATCATTGCCGTTCTGAAGACCTGCTTTGATCCGGAGATTCCGGTCAATATTTACGAACTCGGGCTGATTTATGATCTCAATATAACCCTGGAAGGTGCGGTGCAAATTCGCATGACATTGACGTCGCCGGCCTGCCCGGTGGCGGGATCGCTGGTCCAGGAAGTGGAGACAAAAGTGCGGGCCGTCGGCGGGGTGACGAACGTCCAGGTGGAATTGGTTTGGGAGCCGCCGTGGGATCAAAGCCGGATGTCGGAGGCAGCGCAGATTGAATTGGGCATCTATTGAGCCACCGTCGCCGCTGGCTCCGGGTTAAACGAACCGTTGATACACCGCCAACCCGCTATGTGAGCGGACTTGTCTTTTACGTTATAATAAAATAGAGTAATAAACCGGTTGGAGTGGCCGTTTTCCATTGAGAGTAAAGTTAATAAGTGAGAGGAGCAATTATGCCGATTACCTTGACCGAAAAGGCAGCGAACGAAGTGAAGCGAATTCTCGCGGAACAGCCGCCGAACGGAGACATTCCGGAAAAGGTTTATCTGCGCATGCGCGTTGTCGGCGGGGGTTGCAGCGGTTTCCAGCACAAGCTGGACCTCGACCCGGTGGTCAACCCGAAGCTGGACGAAACGTTCGAGATGCACGGGGTGCCGGTGGTGGTGGATAAACGGAGCCTGATGTATTTGTCCGAGGTGACCGTGGATTATCACGACGACCTGAACAAGCGCGGATTCAGCATTTCCAATCCGAGCGCCAAGAGCACCTGCGGCTGCGGCAGCTCGTTCTCCATGTAGGTTTTCGTTGCGCTCACCGGCTGAAGCCCGCACTCCAGCGACCGGCAGCACCAGGCGAGCGGAAATGGTTGCGAAACTATTTCCGTGCGCCTGGTTTTTTTTCGTCCAGCCCATTTAACTGTACTTCAAAGCGTCAATCCATTTCTTTTGGTAAGATATTAAAGCAAGGACAACGAAAAGCACCGAGGACGACCCGATCGCCGAGTAGAACGCGGCGGGGACGGCAAATCGGGCTGTCAGAAAATTTTTCGTGAATCGTCTAAAAGAGAAGGAAAGCGGCAGGTCAGGGACAACCGTATTGATTTTTTCGGGGGAGCTCGCTTAATGAACCGCACTTCATGGTTGTGCGCATTTGCAGGCAGCCTGGGATTTCTGTTGGTCCCAATGCAGCGTGTTTGCGCGGACGAGGTTCCCGAAGAATATCGCAAGGCCATTGCGAAGGGGTTGGACTGGATCGCCAAATCGCAGTTCCGCGACGGGCACTGGGACGTGACGGGGGGAAGATATGGCGTCGCCATGACCGCGATGGCGAGCATGGCTCTCCTCATGGAAGGAAGCACGATCCATGACGGCAAATATTCCCTGCAAATCCGCCGGGCCGTGGATTGGCTCATCGCCCGGACGCAGCGCAATGGCTTGATCGGCAATCCGAACTTCCTGCTGGACCGGGAGCGGTACATGTACGGCCACGGGTTCGGCATGCTGTTTTTGGCCTGCGTCTACGGTGAAGAGGATGATGTTGAATTACGCCGCAAACTGGAAGATGTGTTGACGCGTGCCGTGCAATACACGGCCCAGGCGCAGACATCGCGCGGCGGCTGGGGCTATCTGGCCCGGGGCTGCAACCAAGAGGGGGATGACCTGGACGAGGGGTCGGTAACAATCACGCAAGTACAAGCTTTGCGGGCGGCCCGGAATGCGGGCATCGCGGTGTCGGCGTCGATCATCGACCGGGCGCGGGGATATCTCAAAGACTCAACGGGAGGGCGCGGGGGGATCATTTACAGTTTGAGCATGGGCCGGCGCGATGAACGCCCGGCGCTGGCGGCGGCGGCGGTGTGCTGCGGCTTCAGCGCGGGGGAATACAGCTCCCCACTGGTGAAAGGCTGGCTGAAGGCTTGCAAGGAAACCATTCCGCCGATTCTGGATTCGGGCAACCGGATGGGACACGATGAATATACCCATTATTACTTCGCCCAGGTCCTGTATGCACTGGGCGACGAGGGTTACGCCAAATTGTACCCGGAATCGAAACCGGAAGACCGGTTGACCTGGAGCAAATATCGCAAAACCACCTTCGACAGTTTGATGAAGACGCAAAACGCGGATGGAAGCTGGAGCGGCACCGGGCGCTGGGGCTCGGTGGGGCCGGTGTATTCCACGGCGACATCGCTGACGATTTTGCAGTTGGATATTGGGACGCTGCCGATTTATCAGCGGTGATGTAAGTCATTTGTCATTAGCATTTCTTCTGCTCGCAAAACTTTGAAACCGGCGCAACTACCGCGCATCGGTCTTTCTTGGTTTTCGTGAACCAGTCGACAAGGCTTGTGGGGCAGAATTCCAATCCTGCCAATAGTGTAGCACTACGAATATTACGGCAATCACGGCAGGATTGGAATCCTGCCCCACAAGCCCTCTGCCATCGGGCTGAGAATAAATGGGCAAGAATTTGCTTGCTTTTGAAATGGAATGGAGGCAAAATACTGCGAAGCGGATTCAAGCCATTTACAGAAGGGAAAACACCATGTTCCGACCGAAGTCGCATTCCGACCGTTGTTCAATTAGCCGGCCGAAAACTTCGTTCATTCCGCGGCTGGAATTGCTGGAGGAACGGGCTCTTTTGTCCGTGAACGTTGCGGATGGTTTTGAGGGCATCTCCCAGCTGGACGCGCCGTGTTGCATCCCGCCGAATCCAAGCCTGGCTGTAAGCGAGGACTTCGTGGTGTCGGCGGCCAACGACGCGCTGCGAGTCCACAGCCGCAGCGATGGGACAGAAACGGTGATTCCCTTTCGACAATTGTTCGCCCCGCTACCGGCGCCCCAGTATTTTGAGCAGGATTTTGTTCTCTACGATGACGTGAACCAACGCTTTATCGTCGCGGTCCAAGGGGCCGACACCGTTCAGTTGCTGTATGACCGGCTTTACCTGGCGGTGTCCGACACGGCCAATCCGCTCGGGGGTTTTACCGAGCAACATCGCATCGACTTGACAGAGACATACGGGGGACAGGAATACCGGGCTATTCAACTCCGCGTCGGCGGCAATGCCGAGGCCCTGTTGGTCAGCATGAACATGTCTCGTTTTATTCCGCCCGGCAGCGCTATCTTCGACCATGTGCAGACGTTGGCCATAGACCGCAAGTCGCTACTGGACAGGGATCCGAAGACGCTGACGAGCTACAGCGCGGATTTTCAGACGCCGTACTTCAATACGGTCGCGACTATGATGCATGATGCCGGGCCGGGCGAGGCGGCCTGGCTTGTGTCGGAGGATCACATTGCGCAAAACAGCCTGCACCTCGTGCGCATGACCGATGTGCTGACATCGAAGCCGACGTTTACAAGCTACACGATCCCAGTCCGGCAGTTCGACATTAATGCGCCCAACGCGGACCAACCGAGCGGCAGCGGTACCATTCAGACGTGCCGCTATCGGATGGTGGACGCCAACTGGCGGGATGGCCGGCTGGTGACGGCGCATGATTCGCGGTCGGGAAACGTGGACCACCTCCGCTGGTATGACATCGACACGACGGCCGACCCTCCCGCACTCATTGAGCAGGGCGAAATTGATCCGGGCCCGGACGTGTTCGCCTACTGCGGGGCCATCGACATCAATGCGAACGGCGACCTGGGACTCACCTATGTGGAGTCATCCGCGAGGGAGTACATGTCGATGTACGTGACGGGCCGTTCGGTCGCCGATCCAGCCGGGACGTTGCAAGATCCGGTTGCAGTAGCGCCGGGCCAGGTCGCAGTCCAGACTTTAGTTGCGGGCTTCCACGCGGGCATCGGCGTTGATCCGCTAGACGGCACGACGTTTTGGGCGGTGAACGTGTACCAGCCGCGTGATGGGACGCGGTGGTGGACGTGGGTGTCTGCTTTCAGCCTGGATAGTGGGGGAGGTGCGCCGGGCATTGGGGCGGGGGGCAAGTTGATTGAGTCAGGGGAAGTACTTGCCCAACCTATGCAGACAAGCGCGGAGTTCAGTCCAACAGCTGTATTTCCTGTCCCGGTACAGACAGTGGCGGCCCATGGGGGAGGACGGATGGAAAATTCACAGGGCCGGATCTTTTTGGCGGCGCAAATCGATGACTGGTCTTTCTTGGATGAGCAAAGTCTGACCTTGTTCGGGAGAGCATTATGAAGAAGAATCCGTCAAAGACGTTGAGAACGGTGCTGTTTGTTGCGATGGCAATGTGCGCCAGCGGGATAGTGAGGGGTGACGTCGTAGCCATTCTCAACACGGGACTTGATCCCGATACCTTAGAGTTGCTACCCAACGGAACGCCGGACGAGCGATACATCATCGCTCCGGGAGGGACGGGAGGGCACTATGAGGAAGTTCCCATGGTTCGGATCGAGCCGATCCCCCCAACATGGCTTCCGGATTCCGCGTCCGAGTTGTCACGGTGGCTGGTTCTGCAAGGTTCCGGCCAGCAAGGCATCACCGTTGACCCGGGCACTTATTTTTATGAGACCGTTGTGGACCTGACGGGCTTCGACGCCTCGACTGCGCAGATTACCGGCGTGAGATACGCCGCTGATAACAAACTGGTGGGAGTTGTTATCAACGGCGAGGACGTTTTCCGCCAGTCCACCGAGTTCGCGGAGGAGTTCGATTCCTTTCGCGAGTTGGGAGACTTGGGACTCGGGTTTTTCCAGGACGGTTACAACACAATCCGGTTTGAGGGGTGGAATGACAAATTCGGCCCTTCGCCAATGGGCCTACGCCTTGAAGGGGTAGTCGAAGCAACGGCACAATGACGGCATGGGCGCAATTGCGATCGGGTCGGCTAAATAACCCAATAAATGGAAAATACGTTGGAAGGAATCGAATTGTTTATTGGGATCGGATCGCAGGTAATCGCGATTCTAGGTGTTTTTCCATGGATGTTCCTGGTACCTGTTGGAAGTGTGGCTTTGGCACTCTGCAACCTAGCTTCTGAAACCTCAGGTAAATTGGGCCAGCGTGAATTGTGGATCTTTTTTCCTTTTTCCATACCCGCTGCGATGGATTTACTCGCGGTGATTTTCTACCACAAATGGTGGGATTCTGAGTTTGCTTCTTCTCTGGGTGGTTTTCTGCTGGGTTGCCTAATGTTGTTTCAGCTAATCGTTACTGCGATGCTATTTATCTCTTTCGAGAAACTGCGATTG
>Ga0306924_10003901_pt1 | contig 14443 bp, 13 predicted proteins | sample sta12Can44000111_FD_203756 | JGI IMG/M metagenome (GOLD analysis project Ga0306924, IMG submission 203756) | Lab enrichment of tropical soil microbial communities from Luquillo Experimental Forest, Puerto Rico - statanox.12C.anox.44.000.111 (v2)... | ecosystem: Environmental > Terrestrial >... | reverse complement strand
TCTGGTTGGTCGTAGTTCATGACTCGAGACACCGTCGCAGTACGAGCAGACTGCGCCGCACCCAGCTTTTGATCGTGCCGAGAGGCTCATTCACCGCACGGGCAATTTCGCTGTGGGTGAGGCCTTCCTGGTAGGCGAGCAACAGACAGTGCCGTTGTGGGGCCGCGATCTGCTCGAGGCAGCGCCGCAGCAGGGCGCCACTGCCGAGCATCTCACTGTCCTCGTTGGGAGCTTCCCACTCCCGCTGCGCCTCGAGCGTACTGACTTCGCTCAATGCCACTGCGGGCCGCGTCGCGCGCTGCAGATCGATAGCCCGGTAACGCGCCATCGACACGAGCCAGGCGAGTGGGCGCCCGCGAATGGGGTCGAACTGCCGGGCGCGTTGCCACACGCTGACGAACACGTCCTGCAGCGCATCCTCGGCAGCGTCGCGCCGCTTGAGCATGCGCATCAAGACCGCGAGCAGTATGGGCGCCACACGAGCGTACAGCGTCTCGAGTGCCGAACGGTCCCCGGAGGCACAGCGTGCCAGCAGCGCTTCGAGCTCCGCGCTGTCCGGCTCCTGCACCGGCCGCTGGGTCGGCTGCCCCCCTGCTGCGCGGCTCATGAGCTCATCATATAGGTCATCCGGGACCCGCGCCGGTCATGCGGGCCACCAGCCACCAGGCGGCTAGCAGTACTACGGCGGTGGAGCCGACCGGCATGAAGGCTCGCCGATAGAGCAGGGTATGACGCGCGAGGAACGCCAGCGGCAGCACTGCCAGCACGAGCAACAGTTGGCCGATCTCCACACCAGTGTTGAAACCGACCAACGACAGCGCGAGGTTGGCGCCATGGAGTCCAAGGTCAGCGAGTACCGAGGCGAAGCCGAAGCCATGCACCAGGCCGAAGGCAAACGCCACCGCCCAGCGCCTGCGCACGATCACCGGCCGCAGGTTGTTGAGCGCTCCGAGCATTACCGTGAGAGCGATACCGGACTCCACCCAGCGTGCCGGTAGATGCACCAGGCCCAGAACCGCCAGCGACAGCGTGAGCGAGTGCGCCAGGGTGAAGGCGGTTACCACCTGTAGGACATCGAGGCTCGTATCACGCAACGACTCGCGCGGTTCCCACCCGTCCGCCCCATAGCGCACCACCGCCGGCAACAACAACGTGAGCAGGAAGAGAACGTGGTCGTAGCCATTGAGGATGTGCCAGACGCCTTCGCCGAGAAACGCGGCGAACTGCTGGCGGCGTCCCGGCGCTGTCACGTTGAGGGTGGCACCTGGAGCCTCCCGGCTGAGCACAGCGGCTTGTGCGCCGCCGCCTGCGATCACCTGCAGCAGCCCCCGATGTGTCGGATCGGCCTCAAACAGCAGCCGGTAGCGTACTGCGAGCTCGACGGGCTGCAGGCCGCAGTCGGCGGTGAAGCGCAGCACCGCGTAGTGGCCATCGACATGCTGATCGAGGAGCAGCGCCCCGAGGCGCGGCAGACACCGATGGCGATCGCCGTGGCCGACTGCCTCCAGCGCAAGGCGCGTGAACGCATAGTCGGCGATGCGTGTGCGCGCCGCCTTCACCTCGCCCCAGGTAATCGAACCGTCGCGGTCGGCGTCGAGACCTAGTACGAAGTCGAGGTCGCGCAACGCGATGTCCCACTGTCCCTCAAGAACCTCACCGGATGCAGGAACGGTGAGCGTCAGGTAGCTGTCGCTCGGCTTGTGGGCGGACACCGCTGCGGTCCAGGTCAGCAGCAGCAGCCCAAGCCACATACGCCGCAGAGACACTACGGCGCCTCCCGCGGCGGACCGCACTGCTGCAGTGTGGAAAGCGCGTGATCCTCGTAGCGGGTCTCGGTGATCCAGCGCGCGAGCCGCATACAGTCGGCCTCGGAATTTGCGCGCGCGGCCGCACGCATGTAGACATGCAGGTCTGCAGGCTCGCGCTGCATCGTCCAGTTGCGCCGGGCGTACTCGAGCGCGCCGGCAGGATCATCGCGCACCTCGAGCAGATACAGCGCCTGCTCGCGCTGATGCGTGCTGTCGCCATCACGCTCGGCTGCACGCAGTCTCTCCTCGTAGGCTTGCCTCCAGCGCGGGGCCTCCGGGCTCTCGAGCCGGTGAGCGGCGATCGCGATTCGCAGCAGCAGGGGATCCTGGGCCTCACTCCCGGCGAGGAGCAGGACCACCTCGCGCGGGCGCCCGGTCCGCAGCAGCAGATCCGCATATGCCGCTTTCAGGTACGGATCATCGGCAGTAGCGCTCAGCGCCGCGCGAAGGTCTGCCTCCGCCGCGCGATCGTCGCCGAGCCGCTCGGCCATCTCCGCGCGCACCGCCAGTCGCCAGGCGCGCAGTGTCCCCGGGACTCGCGGATCGAGACCTTCGGGCTGGCTGAGTGCACGCAGGCTCGCGGCCAGTTCTCCGCTGCGACCCGCGACGCTCGCGAGACACGTCAGCGCGGTGAACTCATCGCCGGTGCGCACGAGGCGCGCGCAGGCGTGACGCGCTGCCGGGTAGTCGCCGCGCAACTCGAGTAGCGACGCACGAGTGAGCCAGGCCTGCGCGTCGAGCGGCTCGAGCGCGAGCGCGCGCTCGAGGAGCGCCTGCGCCGCATCGAACTGGTGCAGGTATTGCAGGGTAGTCGCCTGCAGCACCAACGCCCGCTCGGGCGGCTGCGGTTGGGCGAGCCACGGCAGCAGCGCGGCCTGCGCATAGGCGATGAAGCGCGGATCGCTGTTGCGCCGGCCAAGGTCGATATAGCCGGTTGCCAGGGCGAGGCCGCTGCCGAGATCCCGCGGGTCTGCCGCAACCGCCGCACGGAGCGGTGCGAGGCGCTCGAGCTCCGACCGAGCCGGCACGTGCTCGATGACGGTATCGTCACTGGGCGGTGTGTAGGGCGACGCCATTGCGGTGGCAGCTGCGAGTGCGAGCAGCCCCGCGGCGGTCACGCGCATGATCGATGCGCATGACCGCCGCAATGGACACAACCCGGTGAGTCGCACGTTCACGGCATCAGCGGTGCGCCGTTCGGTGAGCCCGGGAACGGATTGAGCAGGTAAGGGAAGCCATCCAGATAGAAATCATCTGGACTCTCCGCACCCGTCGGGTGCGCATGCATCGCGTCGGGCCCCGCCGCGCGCGCACCATCGGTGTAAGGCTTACCGCCGTTCGGGTCATGGGTCTCGGCGCCGCAGCTGCCGACCGCTCCGCACAACGCACCCATGGCGGCGCGCAGTGTGATGTCGACCACATCGTCGTAGGGACGGCGGCCGTTCGGGAAGCCGGCCAGATCGCCGCCGAGCACCCCCAGGTCATTCTGCACCGCGGTCGCTGTCGGCATGATCGAGGTGTTGAGTCGCAGCATCTCCGCCGGGGTCACCTTGAGGGGCTGGTTGAGCCCCTTGACGCCGGTCAGAAAGATGCTCACCAGGTCATTGCGCGGAGTGCCGGGGGGAATGGCCGCACCGCCAAACAGTGCATTGAGCAGTACGGGCAGGCTCGGGTTGGTGACATAGATGAGGAACTGCCCGTCGTGACGCGGATCGCTGCCATTGAAGCGGTTCTTGTCGGGCAGCCCGATGACCACCTCGTTGACCAACGGCATGCCGAGCCGTGACACCTGTGTCCAAGCGCCGTGCTGCAGACGCACGCCGTCATCGCCGTCTCCGTGCCCGGGCTCGGGGTTCAGCAGCTGCTGCTGAGGGAGGCTCGCCGTGGTCCAGGCGCCGATCACCGGGTCCTTGCGCACCAGGCAGCTGATCGGTACCTCGAGCGCAATCGAAGTCACGTTCTTGTCGGCGATGGTGTTGGGGGCGCCGTCGCGCGGGCCGACGGGGTTCAGGTTCACCAGGTCGAAGATCTCGCCCAGGTTCACGACGAAGCCATCCTTGCGCTGTCCGACGAATACCCGGCCCGGAGTCGGGCAGCCGGGGATCGCGGCGCTGTAGATGAAATTCGCCGCATAGGCCGGGTAGTTGTCGATCGATTTGTTGCCGATGTTGTCGGCCGGCTTGAAGAAGGTATGCCCGCCGAGGGTGGCGTTACCGACTGCCTCGCGCTCTCCGTAACGCGGATCGCCACGCACGAGCTCGATGGTGTAGCTCTGGATGACATTGAGATTGGCGCCGGCGGCATCCACCGGACCAATGTTGGTCAGCGGTACGGCGACGTTGCGGCCGCCGGCATTCACGGTCAGGTCCTTCAACGTATTGGTGAAACGGAACTGGAAGGTGAGATCCGGGCTGGCATCGCCATCGTTGTCGACGCGGATCTCGTACAGCGCCTTCGGGTCGAGGGTGAAGTAGTTGGGCCCGCCATAGGCGTCCTGCAGCGGGTTGTAGTTGGCAATGAAAGTCACGAACTGCTCGCGTCCCGGCTCGTAGCTGCGGAACATGTAGAAATCCGTGCCATCGACCTTCGGCTGGCCCGCGATGAAGGGTGCTTCGCGGTGGCTGGAGGCGAGCGTCGCGAGGGGCACCGCAGCCGCGGTGCACGCCAATAAAAACAGACTCGGGCGAATCATGGTAGGTATCCCCTTGGGTAGTAGTGCGCACGCGATAAAAGGTCCACGTCGCTCTACGGGGCAGAGCGCCAACTGGATGCAGGGCGCAGCCAGAATTAGTGCGCGGAACGCCGCGGACGTCGCGCTGCTGCATCCATCCGGGCGCACCGGACGTAGCAGTGACCATGAGAGGCACTGCGGCAATGCTCGCGGCGGGGTTCGCCATTGCTGCGGTGCTCCAGGCGGTTGCGGCGCAAGCCGAGTCTGGTTTCCTGGAGGAAGTTATCGTCACTGCGGCCCGGCAGGTTGGAGCGAGCGGGAGTGCGGCGAGCGAGGGCACGGCGACGAAGGAGGAGCTCGACAATCGCCCGCTGCTGCGCCCCGCCGAGGTGCTCGAGGCGGTACCCGGGCTCGTCGTCACTCAGCACAGCGGGGACGGCAAGGCTAACCAGTACTTCCTGCGTGGCTTCAACCTGGACCACGGCACAGATTTCGCGACCTTCGTGGATGGAGTTCCCGTCAACATGCCGACGCATGCTCACGGCCAGGGCTACAGCGATCTCAACTTCCTCATCCCGGAGCTCATCGAGCGCGTCGACTACCGCAAGGGCGTGTACTACGCCGAGGAGGGGGATTTCTCCGCCGCGGGAGCGGCCCGGATCCAATACTGCAGCCGCCTCGATGCCCCATTCGTCACGGTCGCCGCGGGTGAAGAAGGCTATCGGCGCATACTCGCCGCGACCTCGACGGGTCTCGCGGATGGAGAACTGCTGCTCGCCGGGGAATACGGGCTCACGGATGGGCCGTGGGTCCTGCCGGAGAACTACCTGCATACCAGCGCTTTGATGAAGTACAGCGGCGGCGACCGCGAGCTTGGCTACTCACTCGTTGCGATGGGCTACGACGCCCACTGGCAGGCCAGCGACCAGATCCCGCAGCGGGCGGTGGCCGCCGGTCTCATCTCTCGTTTCGGCAACATCGATCCAACCGATGGTGGCCGCACACATCGCTGGAGTGTCTCCGCCGAAGCCTGGGGACAGCTCGGCACCGGCGCCTGGCGCGCGCAGAGCTACCTCCTCGACTATCACCTGGATCTGTTCTCGAATTTCACGTACTTCACCGACCCTGTGCAGGGGGACCAGTTCGAGCAGTCAGACAGCCGCCACGTTTACGGTGTCACCCTGGGCTATTCGGTACCGGTCGTGCTTTTCAAGGAGGAGGGCACGCTGCGCAGCGGGGTGCAGATCCGCGAGGACGATATCGGCCCTGTCGGCCTCTATGACACCGCGGGGCGGATACGCTGGAAGACCGTGAGTGTCGCGGAGGCACGCATAACGAACGCGGCCGTGTATGCCACCTGGGCGCTGCGTCCCGCGAGCTGGTTGCGCGTGCAGGTGGGAGCACGTTTCGACAGCAACCGCTTCGATGTCCACGCCAACTTGGCGGCCAACTCGGGCATCGCCGGTGCTTCGCTCGTGAGTCCGAAGCTCACTCTCGCCTTCGGTCCGTGGAGCCACACGGAATACTTCCTCGACTTCGGTCAGGGGTTCCACAGCAATGACGCGCGCGGCACGACTATCAGCGTCGATCCGAACGATGGCGTGACGCCGGTGAGCAAGGTCACGCCGCTGGTGCGAGCGACCGGAGCTGAAGCAGGCGTAAAAAGTACGCCCGCCCCGGCTCTCGAGCTTGCCGTCACGCTCTGGACACTGCGGCTCGACTCGGAGCTGACACTCGATAATGACGCAGGCGCGATCGTGCCGAGCGGCGCGACACGCCGCTATGGCATCGAGCTGAGCGCCGCGTGGCATGCACAGTCCTGGCTGCGCCTCGACCTGGATCTTGCCTGGACCCGCGCACGTTTCACGGATTTCTCCGCCGCGGGACCGTATCTGCCCAACGCTCCGGGTCAGGTCGCGACGCTCGGTGCGGAGATCAATCGGGCCAGCGGCTGGTTCGGTGGGGCACACCTGCGTTATTTCGGCGCAACCCCGCTCACCGAGGACGATGCCGTGCGTTCTCGTCCATCACTGCAGCTCAATGCCGAAGCGGGCTACCACTTCACGCCGGCACTGAGTGGTACTGTCAGCGTCTTCAACCTGCTCAACCGGCGCGACGATGACATCGAGTACTACTACGCCTCGCGGCTGCGCAGTGAGGCGGCGGCCGTCAACGATCTGCATTTCCACCCGGTCGAGCCGCTTAGCGTGCGGGTAAGCCTCGGTTATCGCTTCTGAGCTGCTTCAGTGCCGGCGGAGGTGCGCCGAACAGCGACAGCGTGGGTGTCGCACGCGCTCCGGCTGGCCGAATCTGCAGCGAGGCGCCGCCATTTGTGGCATAGACCTAACCGAGTGATGATCTCTGCGCAGTAACCACGAGGAGCGGCCGATGGCCAGCGAGTTTACGGTAGTCTTCGCGCTCTATCCCGATGTCACGCAGCTCGATTTCACCGGTCCGCTCGAGGTGCTCGCGCGGCTGCCGCAGGCGCACATCGTGCTGGCCTCGACGCGCGGCGGTGACCTCACCGCGAGCGGCATGACCATCGCCAACCTTCGGCCGCTGGCGCAGGTGAGCGAGTGTGCACTGCTGTGTGTGCCCGGCGGCTTCGGCTGCAGCGCCGCGATGGAGGATTCCGAGTATCTGCGCGGCCTGCAGCGGCTCGCGGCGCAGGCGCGCTATGTGACCTCCGTGTGTACCGGCTCTCTGCTGCTCGGTGCCGCCGGACTCCTTCGGGGACGGCGCGCCGCGTGTCACTGGGCGTTTCGTGAGCTGCTGCCGCTCTTCGGCGCGATCCCGGATCCGGGGCGCGTGGTGCGCGATGGGCAGGTGTTCACCGGGGGCGGCGTCACCGCCGGCATCGACATGGCCCTTGCCGTCTTCGCCGAGGTCGCGGGCGATGATCATGCGCAGGCGGTACAGCTCGCAATGGAATACGCCCCCGAGCCTCCCTTCGCCGCGGGGCGCCCGGAGACGGCGCCTCCGGAAATCGTCGCGACGGTGCGTCAGCGCTTCGAGCGCGTGTGGCCGCAGCGGCGAGCCGCGGCTGAGCGCGCCGCGCAGTCGATGACTTCTGACTTCGCGCAGGCGCAGAGGGTCTGATAGGCTGTCGAGCCCATGAAGTGGCTCGCCGCCGCGCTCGCCGTCGCCATAATTCTGCTGCAGTACCGGGTCTGGTTCTCCGAGGACGGAGTGCGTCAAGTTACCCGGCTGCGCACGGCGGTGGCCGCCCAGAACACCGAGAACGGGCAGCTTGCCGAGCGCAACCGCCAGCTCGCAGCCGAAGTCCGCGACCTGAAGACGGGGCTCGACGCGCTCGAGGAACGGGCACGCAGCGATCTCGGAATGATCGCCCGCAACGAGACCTTCTACCAGGTCGTACCCGCCTCGCCGCCGCAGCCCTCGCGCACACCCACGCGAACCGCAGCGGCGCGCTGAGCTCCAGGCCTGCTCGATGCGCTACTGGCTCATCATGCCGGCTGCCGGCTCGGGCCGGCGCTTCGGTGCGGCCTCTCCGAAGCAATACGCTCCGCTCGAGGGGCGCACCGTAATCGAGTGGGCATTGCATCCCTTCCTCAGCGACCCGCGTTGCGCAGGGGTCGTCGTAGCGCTCGCTCCGGAGGATCGCGAGTGGGCCGGGATCGCCGCGCGGCTATCCCTGGCGGCGCACGCCCGGCCAGGCGGTGCCGCGCCACCACCGCTCACTGCGGTCGCAGGTGGCGAGCACCGCAGCCTCTCGGTGCGCCAGGCGCTTCAGGCGCTCGCAGGCCGCTGCGCGGCAGCCGACTGGGTGCTGGTGCACGATGCAGCGCGGCCCTGCCTCGATGGTGCGGATCTCGATCGGCTGCTCGGAGCGCTCACCTCTCACGCGCTCGGTGGCCTGCTTGCAACGCCGGCGGCGGATACGCTCAAGCGGTCCGGGTCTGGCTCAACCGTTGATGTCGATACCCATCGGCCGGTGGCCGAAACCGTCGACCGTACCGCGCTGTGGCGCGCACTCACGCCGCAGATGTTCCGCTATGGGAAGCTCTGTACCGCACTCGACGCCGCCCACGCCGCCCAGCGCTTTCCCACCGACGAGGCCCAGGCGCTCGAGTGGCAGGGTGAGCAGCCACTGCTCATCGCCGGGGCTGCAAGCAACCTCAAGATCACCGCTGCCGAGGATCTCATCCTGGCGGCGGCCATACTGCGGTCACGAGAGGCCGGCAAAGCGCAGGATACACAGATGAGAATCGGCTCCGGCTTCGACGTTCATGCTTTCGGCCCGGGCGATTTCGTGATGCTCGGGGGAGTACGCATCCCGCACTCGCGTGGGGTCATCGCGCATTCCGACGGAGACGTCCTGCTGCACGCGCTCTGCGATGCGCTGCTGGGTGCTGCGGGCCTCGGCGACATCGGCCAGCATTTCAAGGATACCGACCCGCGCTGGCGCGGAGCCGATAGCCGCCGCTTTGTCGTGGAGGTTCTGGCGATGCTTCGCGAGCAAGGCCTGGAGGTCGCCAACGCCGATCTCACGCTGCTCGCGGAAGCGCCCAGGCTGGGAGCGCACCGCGAGGCGATGCGCCAGGGCATCGCCCAGCTGCTCGGCATCGCGCCCGCGTGCGTCAACATCAAGGCAACGACCACCGAACGCCTGGGCTTCCTCGGCCGCTCCGAAGGCATTGCCGCCCAGGCCGTCGTGCTGCTCGCTGAGAGCCCGGCATGGCGGCCCCGGAGCTGAGCGCGCTCGATGCGGCACTTGCGCCACCGCGTGCCCACGGCGAGCCACCGGCGCGCGGACTGCTGCGTGTTGAGCCCGAGGACTTCCTGGTGGAGGAAGAGCTCGGGTTTGCCCCCGCGGGCAGCGGCGCACACGTTCTGCTGAAAGTCCGCAAGCGCAACGCCAACACTCAATGGGTTGCCCGGGAGCTGGCGCGTCTCGGCGGCTGTCGCCCCGCCGAGGTCGGCTATGCCGGCCTCAAGGACCGCCGCGCGGTGGCCGTGCAATGGTATTCACTCCCGCGGCCCCGTGGGGCCATCGACTGGCAGTCGTTGCGCGCCGTCGACTTCGAGGTGCTCGAGGCTCACCCGCATACACGCAAGCTGCCTCGTGGCGCGCTCGCAGGAAATCGCTTCTCCATACGTGTGCGTGTGCCTGATGGGGACGGCACGGAACTCGCGGCTCGGCTCGCGCCGCGTCTTGCGGCGATCAGGCAACGAGGTGTGCCGAACTACTTCGGCGCGCAGCGCTTCGGGCGTGGCGGCGGCAATCTGCAGCCGCGCGGCACCCCAGTGCACCGCCTGCCGCCGCAGGAGAGGGCATTTGCGCTCTCTGCTGCCCGCAGCCTGATCTTCAACGCCGTGCTGGCGGCCCGGGTGAACGATGGCACCTGGGAGCGCCTGCAGATCGGCGATCTCGCCAACCTCGATGGGCGCGGCAGCGTCTTTCGCGTAGAGGCTCCCGACACCGAGCTCACCGAGCGCTGTCGGCGTCTCGAGATACACCCGAGTGGGCCGCTGTGGGGGGAGGGGAGTCCACCGAGCGCCGCTGCGGTACTCAAGCTCGAAGAGACCATCGCGGCACGCTACCCGCAGGCTGCCGCGGCCTGCGCCGCGGCACGCATGGCCCAGGAGCGCCGCAGCCTGCGCCTCGCGATCCACGAGCTGCGCTGCGAGACCGAACCGCGAGCAGTGCACCTGCATTTTCGCCTGGCGCGCGGGGGCTTCGCGACCAGCGTACTCACCGAGTTGATCGAGAGTCAGTCGTCAGAGAGCAGCACGTAGACTGCGCCCGTGCCGCCATCCACCGGCCGCGCAGAGACATAGGCGAGCACCGCCCCCGTGCGCCGCAGGACCGCGCTGACCGCTGCCTTGAGCACCGGCCCGCGATGACCCGAGCGCAGCCCCTTGCCATGCACGATGCGCACGCAGCGCACGTGCTGCTCGAGCGCGCCGACCAGGAACTGGCGCAGCGCGAGTTTGGCCTCGACGACAGTCATGCCGTGCAGATCGATCTCCCGCTGCACGCGGTAATCGCCGCGGCGCAGCCGGCGCAGCACCGCGGCCGGGATCTGCGGCCGGTGAAAAGCGAGCGCCTCGCCGGTGAGTGCCTCCGGGTCGAACCCCTGAGGCTCGAGGCTCTCGCGCAGCACCGCGGCACGATCGGCGCGGGTGAAGCGTGCGCGTGGTCTGGCCCGGGGTGGCCGCGCTGGAGATGGGTGCGTGCGCAACGGTCTGACACCGCGCACCGCCTCGCGGAAAAGCCGGGCGTTCTCGGTGTCCTCGTCCCGGTCCTCATCGTCAGGCTGGACAGTCACGCTGGGCTCCGCCACCCCTGCCGGCTTCCAGTATAGTCAGCCGCTCTCGTGCTGCGCACTCACACCCCCGACAAGTGAAGATCCTGGTCAGTAATGACGACGGCTATCGAGCCGAGGGCATCCGCCGTCTGCGCGATGCACTCGCGACCCTCGCGGAGGTGACGGTCGTCGCTCCGGACCGCAACAAGAGCGGCGCGAGCAACTCTCTGACGCTCGATGTGCCGTTGCGTGTTTTCGAGGCAGAGCCCGGAGTGTACTTCGTACCGGGAACACCCACCGACTGCGTGCATCTTGCCATCAGCGGCCTGTTCGACTTCGAACACGACATGGTGGTCTCCGGCGTGAACGACGGTCCGAATCTCGGCGATGACGTGCTCTATTCGGGCACGGTGGCCGCGGCGGTCGAAGGACGCTTCCTCGGGCTGCCGACCATCGCCATCTCACTGTGCACCGGCGCCACGGGTGCCGGTCACTTCCAGACCGGAGCCGAGGTGGCGCGGCTGCTGGTGGCGCAGCTGCTGCAGCGTCCGCTCGAGCCTTCGCTGATTCTCAACGTCAATGTGCCGAACGTGCCCTTTGCCGAGCTGCGCGGTTTCCGCGCCAGCCGTCTCGGCTACCGTCACCGCTCCGAGCCGGTGATGCGCGCGCAGGATCCGCGCGGGCGACCGGTCTACTGGGTCGGGCCTGCCGGTCCCGAGCAGGAGGCGGGCCCGGGAACCGACTTCGACACTGTGGCGCACGGCTATGTCTCGGTGACTCCGCTGCAGGTCGATCTGACGCGCCACGCGGTGCTGCCCGCGCTCGCGACCTGGCTGGATGGCATCAATGGCTGACCTGCGCCTCGAGGGAATCGGCATGACCTCCGCGCGCACGCGCGATCGCCTGGTGCAGCGTCTGCGGGAGCAGGGCATCACCAATGCCGCGGTCCTCGAGCGCATCCGCAACGTACCGCGACATATTTTCGTCGATGAGGCGCTCGGCAGTCGTGCGTACGAGGACACCGCGCTCCCCATCGGGTTCGGACAGACCATCTCGCAGCCCTACATTGTGGCGCGCATGACCGAGGCGCTGCTCGAAGCGGGAGCTGCCGACAACGTGCTGGAGGTTGGCACCGGGTGCGGTTATCAGACTGCGGTGCTCGCGCCACTCGTGAACAGAGTGAGTACCATCGAGCGCATCGAGCCGTTGCTCACCCGCGCGCGCGAACGGCTGAAGGAGCTCGGCATCCGCAACGTGCGCTTTCGCCACGGCGACGGCGCCCTCGGGTGGAAAACACAGGCGCCCTTCGATGGCATGCTGGTGGCCGCCGCACCCTTGGCGGTCCCGGAGGCGCTGCTCAAGCAGCTCAAGACCGGGGGGCGCCTGATCGTGCCGATCGGCCCTGAGGGGCAGCAGCAGCTCGTGCGGTTCACGAGGCGCGAGCAGCGCATCGAGCGTGAGACCTTGGCGCCGGTCGCCTTCGTCCCGCTCCTTGGCGGGACGACCTGAGGACCAGAATCCATGTCTTCAAGGTATAGATTCATTGTACTTCGCAATAGATTGATATTTAAATAGTTTTTAAATTGAAAAGCTTGGCAGAGCGCCGGTTTCGCGGACCCTGGCGCACCAACAGCCTGCTGAAACGACCCTTACGGGTGGCGGGCGGCCAACAAAAATCGTTGGCTCTCAAATCAGTTGCGCGGCGTTCTGCGACCCGTTTAACATGCTGCCCTGTCTCCTATCGACGACATGCGGAGGGTGATCGGCAGAAGACACAGGGAGGAGGGACGTCGCAAACAAGAGCAATAAGGTCGAGACAAGAAAAAGAACAGTGCAATTGTTCGAGTCTGTCAGCTTCGAATGATTGTTTGGTTGGTTGACCCTCCCCTTGTGTCTTCTGCCGATCGTCCTCTAGCCGCCCCCCCGATAGCGCTCCCCTTGATCACGCCCGGCCTGTCGCGATGCGACATGTTGGCGCCTGGGCCTCGCGCAGCGGATGCCGCGCTGATCGCGTAGCCGCTCTGCGATCAGGTAAGGTGTGCGCTCTCTTAGCGCAGGAACAGCGCCGCGAGCACGCGCCGCTCCTCCTGGACCAACACGTTGAAAGTGCGGCAGGCGGCGCCCAGCTCCATGACCTCGAGCCCGACGCCCCGCCGTGCGAATTCGCCGCGCACCTCTGCCGAGGCAAATCGCTGAGTCGCGCCGGTGCCCAGCAGCACCAGCTCGGGAGTGAGCGCAAAGATTGCCTCGAGGTGAGCCGGCGCGAGCTCGGCAAAGCTCTCCGGCGGCCAGTCGCTGATCAACCGCTCCGCGGTCACGAGACAACTGTGCTGCACGCGCTGATCGCCGATGCGCAGTTCGCTGTCCGAGTAACTGCGGATCAGGTTGGCATGCGAGGCAGCTTCGAGGGTGAACTTCACCTTCGATACGATAGCGCCGGTGCGTGAGCTCGTCATTGTCATCCCGGATCTCTACCTGCCACGTGAGCTGCACGGCGCTACCCGGGCGGCGGCGGCTTTTGCCAATGTCCCGGGCATCGAGCGCGTGGCGCGCTTTGGCACGCGCGAGGTGCTGCGCGGCGGATGGCGCGCCTGGCTCCCGGGCCGCGTGGGCCGCGCCGAACTCGCGGACGTGGCGCCCGCGTGCATCGCGGCTGCCGCGCTCGATGGCTCGTTGACCCCCTCGGATCCAGGGACGCCCGAGGTGTCCACGCGCTGGATCTCGACCGCGGTCCATCTGCAGGCAGGGCTCACGCGCGTGCACCTCGACCATCGGGGATTGCTGCGTCTCGCCGCCCCAGAGCAGGCGACGCTGGCCGCGGACTTTGCCCGCACCTTCGGCTCGACAAACTGCACTCTCTCACCGTTACCGTGCGGCGAATTCCTGCTGGAGACCCCGGGGCTCCCGGCAGTCGCGACTCAGGAGCCCGCACGGTGCGCCGGCAGTGAGCTCGATGAGCTGATGCCCACCGGGTCCGCCGCGGCACCGCTGCGGCGCCTGCTCGCGGAGATCGAGATGTGGCTTCATACGCAGCCGCTGAATGAGGCGCGCCGCATGCGCGCTGAGGTGCCGCTCACCGCCCTCTGGCCATGGGGAGCTCTCGGGCGGATAGTGCGCCCCGAGCGTCGCACACAGGCCGAGATGCCGCTGGCGTTCGGTGAGGATGCCTGGCTCGAGGGATTGTGGCAGTTACAGGGGTCCACCGGTCGCGCACCGCCGGAGTGTCTCCAGGAGGTGCTCGCCGCCGGTGCGCGCGCGAGCGTGTTGCTGGTCGGAGTGGGAGGGCAGTTGCGCAGCGAACGGGAGACGGCGGCCGATGCTGTGGCTCGGCTGGATGAGCGCTTCGTTTTTCCGGCGCTGCAGGCGGTGCACGGCGGTGTGTTGGCTCGCTTGACGCTGATCCTCAACGACGCGCTCGTCCAGGTTCATCGGGCGAGCCTGCGCCGGTTTTGGCGTCGTGCGGTCAACGGCCTGACGGGGTTTGCATGAGCCTGCGCATCGTGCGCCGCAGCGCACACAGTGGCTTCCCGCTCGGCGGGCAGCTCCATCCGGTGCTCGAGCGCGTCTACGCCGCGCGCGGTGTGCGCTCGGAGGCGGAGCTCGATCACTCGCTCGTGCGGCTGCTGCCCGTCGGCACGCTCGAGGGCATAGCGGCTGCGGCTGAGCTGTTGCTCGCGCACCGCACCGGTCGC
>Ga0306924_10003897_pt1 | contig 14448 bp, 17 predicted proteins | sample sta12Can44000111_FD_203756 | JGI IMG/M metagenome (GOLD analysis project Ga0306924, IMG submission 203756) | Lab enrichment of tropical soil microbial communities from Luquillo Experimental Forest, Puerto Rico - statanox.12C.anox.44.000.111 (v2)... | ecosystem: Environmental > Terrestrial >... | reverse complement strand
GCAACACCCACATGATCGGCAGCGACACCAGGCTGACCATCAATCCCGGCCACGAGAACTCTTGTCCCTCTCGCGTCCACAGGCTCCATGCCGCGGCGATCACGACATAGGCGGCGAGCGCGAATAACAAGGCCCCGCCGACGCGACTAGCTTTGCGTTCGGCGTCTTCGGCAGACGCCTCGCCGCGCTGCAGCTCGAGCGTCAGCCGCCATATGAGCAGGGCGGCCGAGGCCAATTCGATCAGGCTGTCGATGCCGGCCGCCCGCAATGTGGTCGAGCGCGCAGCGACGCCGGAGCCGATCGACACGACTGCCTCGACGAGCATCCAAGCCAGCGTGACGTATTCGAGCCGAAAGGCTTCCTGAACAAGAACAGGCCGCGCAGCGATCAAGAGGAAACAGTACCAGAAGCTCGCAGCTGGAATGCTCGCCGATGTGGCAAAGCATGTCGGCTTGTCGGCCGTGTGCGCCGGGACGGGCAGCACATAGGCGAGTGCGGGCGGGACCTGAATCGCAGCCGGCTGCGTTTTGCGTCCCGCTCTCAATTTGCGTGCCGACCGGCCGCGGTTCCTTCGAGTTCCGCAAGGTCGGCGCGGGCCGAGCTCGGATGATGTCTCCAAAATCCGTATCCCATACGCGCCGATTGACCGTTGCAAGATGTAGAGTTGCTTGAAGGCGGCGAGCTCGCTCCGCCACGTCGTGGGAGGATAAAATTGATGACCGGCACGACCGACAAATTCGAAGGTGGCTGCCTGTGCGGCGCCGTCCGCTTTACGGCGTCGGGGGAGCCGAAAGGAGTCTATTGGTGCCATTGCCAAAGCTGCCGCAGGCACAGCGGCGCGCCGGCTTCGGTGTTTGTCGCCTTTGAACGCGCGGCCTATACGGTCACCAAAGGCGAAATCACAAAATTCGACTCCACGCCGGGGAAGACCCGTCGCGGGTTTTGCGCCCGCTGCGGGTCGACCTTGACCTGCGAGAGCGCGCGGCTTCCGACCGAAACGCATTTCTATGTCGGCGCGTTCGACCGTGCCGCCGAACTTCAGCCGACGCGGCACCTCTTTCCCGAGGAGCACCTGCCCTGGGTGCAAATCGAGAACTGAGCGCGGCCCGAAAGAACAGACCGCGCCCGGCAGTGTCTATTTCGGTTTGCGGGCCAGAAAGGCGTAGCCGAACACGTCAAACAGCCGCGCCTTGCTCTCGCCGCCGGCGCCGCCGAAGGTGTCGGCCGGCGGGCCGATCCGGACATCGACGAAACCGCTTTGCTCAAGCATATGCCGCCAGCCTGCGCACGGCAGGCCACCGGCAATTCAATCGCTCCAAAGGTCGATGTTGCGGAGCGCCCCGGCCGGGATCTCCTTGCCGTTCGCGATGTCGGCGAACTGCAGGCGCCCGCCCGGTTTCAGCACGCGCATGACTTCCGCGAACACCCGGCGCTTGTCGGCGCAGAGATTGATCACGCCGTTGCTGATGACGACATCGGCCGAGCCGTCGTCGATCGGCAACTCTTCGATAACCCCTTGCCGGAACTCGACATTGCGCAGGCCCATGGCCGCCGCCGCAGTACGCGACCGGCCGAGCATTTCTTCCGTCATGTCGACGCCCACCACGCGCCCTTCAGGTCCGACCTGGCCGGCCGCGATAAAGCAGTCGAAGCCGCCCCCGGAGCCGAGATCGACCACCCGCTCGCCCGGCTTCAAGCTCTCAAGCGAGAACGGGTTGCCGACGCCGGCAAAAGCCTCGACGGCGCTGTCCGGCAAGGCGTCAGTGACCGCCTCGTCATAGCCGAGCCGGCGCGCCAGCGGTCGCCCGGTGTGGAAATGATAGCTGCCGTGCGGATCGACCGCGACGGCACGGTATTTGGCTTTGACCTCCTCGCGCAGCGCGCGCGTCAACCGGCAACCCGTCACTCATTTCCTCTCCTCCTTTTGCTGTTCGAGGACCCGTAAAGCGAGCGCGGCATCATCGCGGCCGTTCGCGCATCAGCGCGGCCACCACCACCCCCGACACCAATGTGAGCAAACCGATTGCCGCGATCGTCCAGGCAAAGCCGACGATCGCGACGAGTAGACCGGCCGTGAGCGCACCGATCGCATATCCGAGGTCGCGCCAAAACCGATAGACGCTCAGCGCGCGGGCGCGCCAGGACGGATCGGCAGCATCGGAAACGGCGGCGAGCAGACATGGATAAACCATCGCTGTCCCAACGCCGAGCAGGATGCTGCCGAGCAGCCACCATCCGAAATTGTTGAGGGCAGCGACGACAAAAAGTCCCGCTGCCTGAGCCCACATCCCGGCGGCGATCAAGCCCTTTCGCCCCCAGCGGTCGCTCAAGGGCCCGGTCACCACCTGCAAGATGCCCCAGATCGCCGGGTACACCCCTTTGAGGATGCCGATCCGCTCGACGCTGAGACCGGCGGCCGCAAAGAACAGCGGGAATATGCCCCAGCTCATCCCGTCGTTCAGGTTATTGACCAGGCCCGCCTGCGATGCCGCGAACAGATTGCGGTCGGTCAGCGAGGTCCGCAGAAAAACCTCACCGAAGCTCAGCGAAGCGTCGACCCGCCGGTGTTGCCTGCGTTCCAACGCAACATGCCCGCGGGTATCCCGCACCACCAATGCCGAGAGCAGCAGACCGGCGGCGGCATAACCGATCCCGAGATAGAACGGCACCGGCCGTAGCCCGTAAATCGTCGCCAGATAGCCGGTGAGAAAAGCCGTCAGGCCGACCGCGAGATAACCGGCAAACTCGTTGAGCCCCACCGCGAGACCGCGCTGCCGGGGGCCTACGAGGTCCACCTTCATAATGACGGTCATGGACCAGGAGAGACCTTGATTGATGCCGAGTAGCACGTTGGCGGCGACGATCCATTCCCAGCTCGGAGCCCCCATAATCAGGAACGGCACCGGCAGGCCCATTGCCCATCCCAGCACAAGGGTCTTCTTGCCGCCCCAGCTGTCGGCGAGCTGGCCTGAAACGAGATTAGTGACCGCCTTCACCACCCCGAAGCTGATGATGAAGGAGGTGACAGCGACGGTCGACGCGAGTTGGAAGGTCTCGCTGCCGATCAGCGGCACCAGCGTCCGTTCCAGTCCGACCATACCGCCGACGAAGGCATTGATGAGCACCAGCAGCGCGAACTGCTGCCAGTTCTCGCGCAGCCCGAGGGCGATCCGGGGCCGCGCCGCCGCTCCTGTGTTCGCGGCCTCCACCACGGCGGATCACTCAGCCGCGGCGGCATGAACTCCGGTATTCCAGGCCCGTATCTCTGCTGTGCCGGCCGGTGGGGGCGGAATGTCCTGCACCATGAATTCGACAAACTCGGCTTCGGCCCCAATCCTGAACGCAGCATTGTGGCGGCGCTCGAAACCGATCGTGGATGACGGTTTTCCGCTCAGCCGGCGACCGCATACCGAACCCGCATACGCGCCCGGCAAGACCTCGATGTGGTCGGCCAGGGCTTTTAGCCGTTGCAGGCTGGCGAACAGGGTACGTGCGCCGGCGACAGCGTCTTCCGCCAGTTCCGTGCGCCCGACATCGCCGACCATCAGCGTATGGCCGGTCAGCACGAACCAGGGCTCGTCCACCCGCGTCCGGTCGGTGACGAGAAGGCAGACATGCTCGGGGGTGTGGCCAGGCGTATGCAGCACATCCGCCACAACGTTGCCGAGCGGGAGCCGGCCGCCGTCCTTCGCGGCGTGGAACGCGAACGACACTTCGGCGCCGGCGTGCAAGACATACTCGGCCCCCGCCGCGCGGGCGAGCGCGCGGCCGGCCGAGCGATGATCGGCGTGGAGATGGGTATCGACGACGAAGCAGATGCGCATCCCCGTCTCTTCGGCAACCCAAAGGTAGGGCCCAACATCGCCGAGCGGGTCCACCACGGCACAGGCCGCGTGGCCGCCGCAGCCGAACAGATAGGAAATTGCAACGGGGTTGGCGTGCAGGAATTGACGCACAATCATCGTGGTCCTCCTTGCGGCCGGCCGGTACCGCCTTGACCGGCCTCTATTCAATCATTAACGTGAATGATCATCCCATGGTGACAAATGTCAAGCCTCGGTCCTAAACAGCGTGTATTTGCCGGTCTCGCCGAGATCGCGCAGGCGCTCGGCCATGCGCACCGGCTCGAACTGCTCGAGCATCTCGGCCAGGGCGAGCGGAGCGTCGAAGACCTCGCCACCCGGACGGGCTTGACGGTGGCGAACACATCCCGTCACTTGCAGCTTCTTCGCCGCGCCGCGCTTGTCGAGGGGCGGCGCGAAGGGAAGCGGATCTTTTATCGCCTGTCGGGCGAAGACGCGGTCGTCGGGCTGCTGCAGGCCCTTAGCCGGGTCGGCGAGCGGAACAGCGCCGAGATCGCCCGCGTGATGGCGAGCTATTTCCGCGCCCGGGACGAGCTGGAGCCGGTATCGCGCACGGAGTTGCTGGAGCGGCTGCGCGCCGGGACGGCGGCCATCCTCGATGTCCGTCCCGAGGACGAGTACCGGCACGGTCATTTACCCGATGCGCTAAATATACCTCTCGCGCAGTTGGAACAGCGGCTGGCCGAGTTGCCGCCGGACCGGGAAATCGTCGCCTATTGCCGGGGGGCGTGGTGCGTCCTCTCGTTCGAGGCGGTCGCGGCGCTCCGCCAGCGCGGTTATCGCGCGCGGCGCCTGGAGGATGGTTTCCCCGAATGGAAGGTTGCGGGCCTGCCGATTGCTCCGCCACGGCACCATGAATGGTGATCGCGACCAGCCAAAGCTGCCCCCCATCCTGGCGAACAAAGCCTTCGCGTCGCCCTCGGTTTTTGAGCCCGCCAACCTGCTGCGGGAGGCGCGCCGCCAGAAGGGGCTGGCCTGTGCCGAAGTCCCCGAGATCTGCGTGCTCGATCCTGATGGAGACATCCTGCGGGTGCTGCGGCGCAAACGGCGCGCGCCTGTCGCCGGCGTGGGCCTGATACCACACCGAGCTCTACAGCTTCGACCAGGGATCAGAGCGCCTGGGCATCATCGGCTGCGCGGTCGGCGCGCCCTTCGCGGTGCTGATATCCGAGCAGTTATTCGTCCGGATGCCGGTTCCTCGTGAGCATGACCTCGGCCGGCCAGATCGGCGATCGCGGACCGCCGCCTTATTTTGTCGTCATCGACCGGGCGTTGCGGGACGAAGGCACGAGCTACTATTATTTGCCGCCCGCCGAGTTTGCCGACGCCGATCCCAGGCTGGTGCAGACCGCCATGACCGCATTGGCAGGCAATGGCCTTCGGGTGCACCGGGGCGCGGCATGGACGACCGACGCCCCTTTCCGCGAAACCGCCGACCCCATCGATGCCTGACGCGCCCGGGCATCCTCGCGGTGGAGATGGAAGCGGCGGCGCTGTACGCGTTCGCTCAGGCGCGCCGGAAGCCGGTGCTCTGCCTCGCCCATGTGACGAACCAAATGGCGGTCAATGAGGGCGACTTCGAAAAGGGCGATGCCGACGGGGCGCACGCCTCGTTGCGGGTCATAGAAGGCGTTGTCCGGGCATGGCGGATGACTTGAGACACCGTACAAGGAATGCTGGCGTGGCCTCACCGGCAATCATCGGGCGTCCGAAAAGCTGGCACTATGCCTGGGTGATCGTCACGGTGTGTTTTGCCGTTGCGGTGATCGCCGCAGGCGTGCGTTCGACGCCTGGCGTGCTGATCGTGCCGTTCGAACACGAGTTTCATTGGTCGCGGGCGACGATCTCCTTCGCGCTCGGAATCAATCTCTTGCTGTTCGGCGCTATTGGACCCCTTGCGGCCGCGGCGATGGACCGTTTCGGAGCACGTCGCACAATCACGCTGGCGCTTGCCGTTACCGGCGTGAGCGTGGTGCTGACCCCGGCGATGAGCCACCCCTGGCAACTCGTTCTGCTGTGGGGTGTGGTTGTCGGATTGTCCACCGGCTTTGTCGGCGGCTTCCTGGCGGCCTATGTCGCCGGACGCTGGTTCCGGGCGCGGGAAGGGTTCGTTGTCGGCCTGCTGACGGCGGCGAATGCCGCCGGTCAACTGGTGTTCCTGCCCACCACGGCGTCGCTCGTGACGCATTTCGGGTGGAGGTTTATGTCGCTGGCCCTGGCCGGCGCGGTGATGGTGTTCCTGCCGTTACCGGCCCTGCTCATGCGCGACCGGCCGGAGGATATCGGGCTGCGCCCTTACGGCGATCTCGGCGCATCGAAGTCCAATGTATCGCCCGAGGGCAATCCCATCACGGTCGCCTTCCGGGCGCTGGCGGGGGGCGCGCGATCACGGGATTTCTGGCTTATAGCCGGCGGCTATTTCGTCTGCGGGGCCACGACCAACGGTCTCATCGGCACCCATTTGATCGCGGCTTGCGTCGATCACGGATTGAGCGAGGTCGCCGGCGCCGGATTGCTGGCGGCGACCGGCGTTTTCGCCCTGCTCGGCGCCACCCTCGCCGGATGGCTCAGCGACAGGTGGGACAATCGGCTCCTGTTGTGCGCCTATTATGGTTTCCGCGGCCTATCGCTGCTGTATCGGCCGTTCGCCTTCGACCTGTCGATCTACGGCCTGCCGGTGTTCAGTGTCGTCTACGGCCTCGACTGGATCGCCAGCGCTCCGCCTACCGTGCGGCTCCTGACAGGTGTTGTCGGCCCACAGCGGATCGGCATCATGGTTGCTTGGATCACCGTCATCCATCAGATCGGCAGCGCCTCGGCGGCATATTTTGCCGGCGTACTGCGGATCTCCTTCGGAACCTATCTCGAAGCCTTCATCCTGTCGGGGATGCTGCTGATCGCCGCCTCCTTGATGGAGCTCTTCGTCGGCACCGGCAGACGTGTCCAGCACCGGCCATTAGGAGCGACTTCCCTTCGATCCGTTCCCTAAATACGAGCACCTTGTCGGCGGTCGCGGCACGTCCAGCGGCTGATGCGTGAGAGGCCGCGTTGAAGCTGGTGACAGGTCACAAAGCCTGCCCTCTTCCGGACCTTGGACCGGATGTCTACGCGCAATGGCGGGCTTCCGATATCGGTGCCATTACCGAACAGCTGCAACGCCGGCTGATCCTGTTTCTGCTGGGCGATGTGAATGGCCGCCGCGTTCTCGATGTCGGATGCGGTGACGGTGACCTGGCCATCGAATTGCGGCGCCGCGGCGCCGTCGTCACCGGGATCGACGCCTCGCCCGACATGATCAAAGCGGCCATAGCCAGGGCCAAGCGCGAAGGTTTGGAGATCGAGTTCGCGGTCGGCGCGGCCGAGCGCATTCCGTTCGCCCCCGCGCAGTTCGATGCCCTAGTCGCGGTTACCATCCTTTGCTTTGTCGCACATGCAGGTCCGATATTTCGGGAGATCGCGCGGCTGCTGAGGCCTGGGGGCCTCCTCGTCATCGGCGAGTTAGGAAAATGGAGCCTGTGGGCAGCCGCGCGCCGTATCCGTGCGTGGTCCGGGTCCCCTTTGTGGCGACGCGGGCGATTCCGAACGGCCCGGGAACTCCGGTGCCTGGCAGGCCGAGCCGGGTTGAAGGCCGGACCGGTCCACGGGGCCATCTATTACCCACGGTGGAAGCGTGCCGCGCAGATCCTGGCCGCCCACGACAGTGCCTTTGGCCGCGCAACGACGCTGGGTGCCGCCTTTCTGGCGCTGTCGGCAGTAAAACCCGTAAAGCGAACTCGCGCGGAACCGAAATAAATTCAGCCTCGCGCATGATCTGAATCATGCAGGACTGTCGCCGGTTGCCGCATAAATTTTCCAGCAAATTTCATTGTGAGGTTTTCAATGCTTTCAACCCGTAAACTCGTCGCCGCCGGTGCCGTGTTCGCGGTGGCGGCCTCCGGGCTCGCGCTCGCCCAAGCCGTGCCCGAAGAGCACCAGATGCGCTCGGATCATCAGCCGGTGATGCAGGGACAACATCCAATAGGACCAGACCACATGCAGGAGATGATGCGGCATCACCAGGGCATGCCGATGGAAGGTCACGCCGGCATGCACGGGGCTTTGACGCCGACGATGCCCGGCCAGGACGCCTTCGGAGCGATCCAGGAAGTCGTGCGTATTCTCGATGCCGACCCGAAAACCGATTGGTCGAAAGTCGATCTCGAAGCGCTGCGCCAGCACCTGATCGACATGAATGAAGTTACGCTGAATGCCGACGCCGACGCCAAGACCGTCGACGGAGGCTTGCAGGTAGCAATCGCCGGTACCGGGCGCACGCTCGTCGCCATCCAGCGGATGATCCCCACTTACGCACAGCATGTGACCGGCCTCAATGGCTGGACCGCGAAGACGGCCGCGCTGCCGAACGGCGAGCTGCTAACCGTTACGGCGACCGATCCGAAGGAAGTCCAGCATATCCGCGGCCTCGGCTTTATCGGCCTCCTGGTGAGCGGTTCGATGCATCAGCCGCATCATCTGGCGATGGCGAAGGGCGAGTTCGACCGCGACCATTTGCACCAGGATCACTGAAAAACCGTTGAACGTCGCCGCGGCTGGCCGCGATCTTACTCGAATGTGAAGGCCTCGCCGAAGAATCCAGATCAAGGGAGCTGCCAATTCCTGCGGGTGCACCAATGAAGCCCTAAACGCGGCCTATCAGTCGAACATCAACGCTGCCTTGAAGCCAAAAGCATGGCTGGTCGGCAACCACTGGCGCGCGGTGCTCGGCAAGCAAATCGTCAGCGAGCGTTACTTCGCGATGAAGGCCGAGGCGCTGTGGGAAGCAGCCCGGCAAAAGGACAATGGAGCCACTCACAATTTCACCCGCGAACAAGATGATCCACACGGCCGCCTCATCGCTATTCTAACAGGTCAGGAAGGGCATGCCTGCGCTGGTCGACGCGGTGACGCAGCACCGCTAAGGGCGAAATCCTGAATCGGGCGAATGCCGGTTGAGTTCCTCTGCTCGTGCTGCCAAGCCGCGAGCGGCAGGGGCCGCCTCGGCTGCCCTTTGGTAAACCCAGCCGGAGGAGACTGGTATGGCCATGCAACTCGGGCACGTCCACGTCAAGACCAGAGAGGATCCGCAGAAGGTCGCGAAGTTCTACATCGACAATTTCGGCGCGACCGTGAAGCGGGAACGCGGGCGCCATCGCGAACTTCAAGAAGAACGGCGCGCAGATCCTCGAAGAGCGCTTCAACAACGGTCGGCATGTGTGCTGGGTTGCCGCGCCCGACGGCGCGCAGATGGAGCTGATCGAGAAGGTCTGAAGACGGCACCGCCCTGTAGCTATACCTCCGCCGGTGGGGGTGCGGGCTCTCGCGTCGTCAACCCTGCTCGCTTGGCTCAAGCGGCCCATCTTTCCGGGTTGTGATCCCGTAACCCGTGCCGGCGCCGCGGTGCGACTGAGGACTCGTCTCATGATCGCATAGCGCCGGCCGGGGTGGCGCCACCGATATTCCTGCCATGCGCGGCTCGCCGGCCGCAAACCGCCAAAGCCGAGGCCGAGGAACCGGCAGAACGCTGGAGGTGTAAGACCGCAAATCAGTAATAGTGCGCGCCGCCATTGACGTGGATCGTCTGCCCGGTGATGAAGCCGCCATCCTCACTGACCAGGAACAGGCAGGTCGCGGCAATCTCTTCGACATGCCCTTGCCGGCCGAGCGGGATGCCGGCGGCGTTCGGCAGGCGACCCTGATACCACTCCGGATGGTCGCGCCGCGTATCGATGCTGCCTGGCGAAACGACGTTGACCCTAATATTATGGGGAGCGAATTCCGAGGCGAGCCCGCGCGCCATGCCGATCAGCCCCATCTTCGCGGAAGATAAATGCGTGGGCCACCGCCGCTGGCCGAGATCGAGCCGTCGCCGCAGAAGAACAGAATGCGCCCGTAGCGATTCTCGACCATCGGCTCGATCAGCGCGCGCGTCAGGTAGAGAGGCCCGTCGAGAACCACACTCCGGATCAACTCCCAATCCGCATCGGTCGTTTCAACGAACGGCTTGTGCGGCCGGATCGCGGCATTGTTGATCAGGATGTCGACCCGGCCGAACTCGGACAGCGCCCGGGCGGCCAGCGCTTCGACTTCGGCCTTTTTGCCGACATCGGCGAGAATAGGGACCGCCTTCACCCCTAGATCCTGGGCCTCACGCGCGACGGTCTCCGCCTCCTGCTGATTTGAGCGCGCGTTGACCACGACATGCGCACCTTCGCCGGCCAGCTTCAGCACGGTCGCACGGCCGATATTGCGCCCCGATCCGGTGACCAGCGCGACCTTCCCGTCGAGCTTGCCCATATCGCCGTCTCCCCTACGATCGTTCAGTCCCGTTATTATTCGGCGGCGGCCCTTGCCGGCGCAGGGGCCTCGCGCAGCACCGCTTCAGCCGCCGCGGCGACGCGGGTGCCGGCGAAAAAGCGCGGGTTCTGGCGGCCAAACAGCCGCACAACATTGGCGAACGTGAAGTCGCGAAAATCGGCCGCGCTCACCAGCCCGTCCTCGACCATCTCATAGGCCTCGGGAACGACCTGGGTCATGTCCGGCACGTCGAAATGGCCGATGTCAGAGCTGAAGATCGCATTGAGCCTGGCGCCCAACGGATTGGTGTGCGCATTGAAGGCCCAGACGTTCGACGGGTCGTCGGCCTCGCAGCCGAAATAGAACGGCGTCACGAAGAGGTCGCGCCAGTCGCGCTTTTGGCTGATCTCGCAGGCGCTGTAGTCGTCGAGATCGGCGATGCCGCCGGTCAATTTCTCCTCGCCCGGGAAGAATTGGCCGCCCTGCCGCTTCAGTGCCGCAGTGAACGCTTCGCCACCGTACTTGTCGGCGAGGTCCAGCAGCTGGGCGCTGTCGAGATTGCGCGGGTCGACCTCTTCCAGGCCTTTGCGGCTGCGCTTTTCCCAATGGCCGAGCAGGTCACCATACAGGAGGCAGGCCCAGCCGGCGCCACCCTCGAGGAACGCCATGTTCAGGCCGGGGAAGCGGCGCGTCACGCCGCCGAGAAACATCGCCTTGCAGGCCGCGTGGTTGGCGGCGGCGAAATGGCCGATATGGTTGTAGACGAAATTCGACGGCGACAGCCGTAGACCCGAGCGCCGCGCGCCGGAATGAAACGATGGCGCGATATCGAGTTCGAGGCACTTCGCCCATACCGGGTCGTAATCATACTCGCTGTCGAGGCCGATCACGTCCTTCCACACGGCAAACCGCTTCGCCTCGCCCTCGACATTACCGGCCGCCGCGACCGGCCGGTCCATCAGGGAGCCCAGCATCGCAACCTTGTAGCCGAGCTGTTTGACGGCAAACTCCAGCTCCTCGATCGCCTCCTCGGGCGTGTGCATCGGGATGATCGCGGCCGGCGTCATGCGGTCGGCGAACGGCCGGAAATACTCGGCCGTGACGATGTTGTAGGCGCGGGCGGCGGCGCGCCGCGGCTTGTCGGCACCGACCCGCGGCACTCGCAAACCGCCCGTGGGATAGATGATCGCGAAATCGAGGCCGATCTCATCGAGCCGCTCGGCGAGGAGGCGCGGGAACAGCGCCGTCGCAAGGTCCTTCGTGTTCTTCGACGGATGGCCCCAGAACGCCTCCTGGCTGATGCGCCGCCGGCGCCGCTCCTCGACCGACATGCTGAGCGCGCTGCTCGTGCCGTTGCGCACCGCATTCCAGCCTTCGACCGCGTCTTCGCCGCCGACCCGGCGCAATTCCTCGGTAAAGACCGGGCCGTATTCGATCCAGTGCCCGTCGGCGTCAATGATCGGATGGTCGAGCCGCGCCTTGATCTGCGCTGCAGAGAGATGAGCGCTCAACGGGGCCTCCTCGTGTCGAAGTTGCGATGACGCGACGCTACCGCCGCTACCGCCGGGGTGCAACCGGGGCCGAGCCGCGCCGACAAGCGGTCACCGCATTCCCCAGCGCCAGTGTGCGAAAATACCAATACGAGTTGGGTCAGGCTAAAGGCCCCGCACCCCCGACATCGGTCAGCTTTGCCACTGCGGGAGTCGGACTGCCGGTCCAGCGGTAGTCAAAATGGTCCCCCTCGGTAATCGGTGGCAGCAACGAGGGGCGATAGACCGCCAAGTTGGTGCCGCTCTGCCGGCGCACGCTTGCATACACGATCCCATTCGCCCCTGCTCTGCGCAGGGCCTCTCCAAAAGGTTGGGAAGCCGCATAACTCTCGGGGTCGTAGAGTTCCGGGTCGCTCTCTCGCAGGCCCCGGATGTCGCAAACCTCGGCGTCGACCGCGCTGACGAGCTCGCGCATCTGGATCACGTGCCGAAATCCGCTGGCCGAATGGGCGAGGCGCTTGGTGTGGTGATAAACCGTTTCGGCGATTGCGGTCTCGATTTCGGTTGCGCAATACCAGGCGCCCAGCGCCTCGCTGTTGAACCGTCCACCACCGGGGGCCGGGTGACAAAACGCAGCCATGACGAGCGTAGCCCCCGGCCCGCCGGTGAGCCATTCGGAGCGGTCCAGCCGACCCAGCCGCGTCAGGGTCTCATTGACCCGGTCGTCAGTCAGCGATGCGAGCAGCAGCGCGGCTTCGAGGTCGTCTGCCGAGGCGACGGTGTCGAATACGCCGATGGTGGGCCAGCGGGAGGCGATCAGGCGGTGGGTGCGCGCTCGGAACCAGGCGGTCGGCGCTTCGTGCGCCTCAAGGCCAGCCGTCGCGCCAGCCATCGAGATAGCGGCGGACCGCGTAGAGATCGTCGATGCTGCCGTGAAGCATGCGGTCGAGTGGGCTCCCCCCGGCAAACGGGAGATCAGTATTCGCCGCCTTCAGCCAGCGCGCGCCACTCGCATCATCGGCAAAGAGCAGCTTGAGGGCCTTGTAGATGCCCAGCGCCAGCGAGATCCGCTCGAGTTGGTCATAGGAGAGCGTACCTACCGTGCCGCCCTTCCATTTATGATAAGTCGAGGGCGGCACGCCGCCGAGCAGCACCCGCTGCTGATTTACGCTTAGGCCCCATTCGCTCGCGATGTTGAAGAATGTGCGCAGCCCCGGCCCCGACAGGCGCTCTCGGACGGCCGGGTCATGCCGCTCTGCAAACGGTAACCCTTCCTCCGATCGCAAGAGGGTGTCTGTTTCTTGGGACGCCATGACCAGTCTCAAAATAGAGAACTTCTCTATATAGAGAGTCGCGCGCCTGCGAATCAAGCGCCATCAGATTGGCGCGGACCGACGGGCACCGAGACTGCAATCCGATCGAGAACAGCCTTTGTCCGACGTATGGCCTCATCGGCCTGCTGCATCCAGCGGTCAATATCCGTGAAATCGAACTCCTTGCGCTCGAGTGGCGAAAGAGCCAGCCGGTTCGCCGGGGGCGGAGTGGCATCGCGGGCCTCAGAATATGTTGCCAGGAGGATCGGCACGGGCGCTCCGCGCGGCGGCCGGCCGCGACTACGCCCGGAGGTCGGCCGGCGGGGTGGTGCTGCTTCCTCGCGCAGCGGCGCCAGGTCTTTCAACCCGTAAAGCCGGCGCTTTGAGCGATGCGTCACCTCGATCGCAATCCCGCGCTCGACGAGCGCCTCGAGCAACGCCGAGGCGTTCTTGACCGCGATGCCCAGGCCGCCGGCGAGCGAGGTGGCAGAGATGACGGGTGCCGCTGCCATGATGTCGACCGCAACGAAGGCGCGCGAATCCCGTCGCCGGTCCCGCACCGCGGAGCGTGCAGCGAACCACTCTTTTTCCATCAGGCGCAGCAGCCCGGTGCCGGTCTCCGCCTCCTCGGCCAACGCAGCCAGGAAGCGGACGGTCCAGGCCTCGATCTCCCGGGGGGTTTCACTGTCCAGCGTCTTTGCACCGGTGAGCAGCGGGCAGGCGAGGTGCAACAACCCGCATCGCTGCCAATAGAGCGCAAGCGCCGCCCGCAGCGGCGGGCGTTCGCCATCACGGTCAAGCCAGGCACGGACGCCGAGCGCGGCGCCGAGCAGAGGCGAGCCCTGCCCGGCCGCCGGCAGCGTAGCGGCGGCGCACCCGATCGCCTCGGTTTGGGCCTCACTGGGCCGGGCGAACCAGCGCCACAGCCCGAGCGCATGGCGGGCGGCTTCGAAGATGGCACCCCGGTCGATGATCGCCGCGGCTCGATCCATGCGAAACCGCACACCTTCAATGACGGCGGCCAGGTGCCACGGGTCGATCACCCGCCCGTCGATGGCGGCTTGCCGGCGAACAGCTTCCAGGCGGATGCGCCAGAGCCAGGCGGGTTCGAGCGGGTGCCCGGTGAGCAGCGCGTCGAGGCGTGCGATGGCCCCGGAGGCGGCCTCGAGTGCTCCCGCGATATCGGTAAAGCGGGTGAGCGCACCGCTTGAAGGGCCAGACGCGGTTCGGCGAACCGGCGGAGAGAGGAATGTTTCGAGCTCTACCACTGGCTACAGCATCGGCGGCTGGAGCGCCTGAACGTCTCGCCGGAGGGGCGGCCGCGACGTACCACCTCTCTCGTGGGCAGATGATCTCCCGAAAGCAGGAAACCACGAAAACACGAAAGCCGGAGACCAAGTGTCGCCAGCTGCCCGAGCCCGAACCCAGTCTTATGCATTCACTTCACGA
>Ga0306924_10003889_pt1 | contig 14460 bp, 12 predicted proteins | sample sta12Can44000111_FD_203756 | JGI IMG/M metagenome (GOLD analysis project Ga0306924, IMG submission 203756) | Lab enrichment of tropical soil microbial communities from Luquillo Experimental Forest, Puerto Rico - statanox.12C.anox.44.000.111 (v2)... | ecosystem: Environmental > Terrestrial >... | reverse complement strand
CAGCTGCGTCGACCGCTATTCAGGGTTTATCGAGAGGCGGCGCTGTTAGCTGGGGCCATCCTTAAGGCTGAGGAGCAGGAATTGGAAGAATGCTCGTTATCTTCCAACCACTACCAGTTTTCACTAGCACTTGGTTCATCAGAAACCGTGTAGGTTGTGCAGTTTGCCCAGCCGGTGCAATCATAAACGTTATAGGAACATAAAGCTGCGCAATTCCCGGCTGCAGTTCGATCACCTTCAATTCGTCCATCTTCGGATCGAGAGACCACGTGCCCTGATAAAGTCCCTCGAAACGCTTGATCGCTGCATCGCGGCCCCAGACGGGCGAACCCCGAGTGATCCACAAGAATTGTGCTGAGTCTTGCAACAATGCGCCAACCTCTTTGAGGTCGTGAGCGTTTTGTGCCGCAACAAACCTTGCGAATGTGGCCTTCACTTCATCTTCGCTGCCCGCTCGAACTGTCCCGGTCGTGGCAAGCACCAAAATCAGAATGAGCAAAGCAAATTGGCCTCGTGCGCGGAAAATCATGTTCGTTGTCCTCTACAGACCGCCGAGGGCAGAAATGATACCTCGAAGTTGCAAGCTGTGAACAACAATATCGCCCAATCTGGCGCGCCGTCCGGACGGCATCTTTGTTGCGCCGTTCGAGCAGGGTGAGATCGGTCCCGACCTGTTTCGCGCCGCCTGCGACATGGGGCTGGAGGGACTAGTGTCAAGGCGCCGCGACCGGCCCTATCCAGGGTGGCAAGGTCAAGAACCGGAAGCATCCGCCGATGAGGCGGGTGATGGAGGCATTCGCGGGCTATTCGATCACCTCGTCGGCAGCGGTCAACAAAGTTGCCGGAAATTCCAGCCCGAGCGATGTCGCGGTTTTTTGATTGAGCACGACTTCGTATTTGGTCTGCCGGTCGAACGGAATGTCACTCGGCTTTGCGCCCTTCAATACTTGCCCTGTCATTTCCGCAACGCGGCGGAACGCGTCCACCAAATCAATGCCGTAAGCCATGAGGCCACCGACCTCGACGAACTCACGATATGGGTAGATGGCGGGGATGCGAAATTTGGCCGCGAGGTCAACAATCACCTGACGATAGGAGAAGTGCTCGCTTGCCTCGGTCAGGATAAGACCATCCACGCCCGCTTTTTCCATCAAATCGAAAGTCCGTTCGTATGCTGCTCGGTCGATCAATTCGCCAGTGATGATAAGAGGACCGAACATGTACGGGTTTTCGAGTATTGCGAGCGATAATTGATCAATCTTTCCGGCGACAACGACAAAAGCCATCGAAATTCCAGCTCGCTGCGCGGCTTCGCGCACAAGTCCGCCGGGCCTGAGCAGATGGTCGATTGCGCCAGGCTCAAAAACAACTCTGCCAGCGTTGGCATAGAGAAACCCGAGTTTCGTCATTTTTCGCGCGGTTTCAAACAGCAGTTGAAAACGCTTGGCCCAGATTTCCAGTCCTGCATCAAGGACCACTCCGGTGAAATGCTTGTCAGGTTTTGCGAGGTTTGAGGTAAACCCAAACGCAACCGGATCAGCAGTTAAACCGACCATCGGAATGAAGGCGTTCAGCGCCATGATCCCTTTAAGGAACACACCAGAGAGCGGCAAAACGACATCAGGATGGTTTGCGACTATCTCGCGAGCGAGGTCTCCGAATCGGTCGGGATGACCGAGAGCGGAATACCGCTCTACGATCAGATTTTGGCCTTCGATATAGCCGTGCTTCCTTAGCTCATCAAAGTAGGCCTTATACACGCGGTTGGCATTGCTCGTCATTTCCTCGGGCGGGTCGGTGGGATGGAAGATGGCGATCCGCTTTGCGCCGGGCCGAGCGTTGGTCTGCGCGCTTATCGGCCGAGCAAGACCCATTGCCGCCGTGGCAGCCGTCCCCGCAACGAACTCCCGCCGTCGCATGTGCCCCCTCCAAGGACCACGCCTGTGGGATGACGAGACTAGCACTTTGTCGTGGGGCCGATGAGCGGTAAAAGCACGCCGATCGCGCCTATCGCGCGGGGAGCTGTTCGCACTGGCGCAAGATCAAGAACCCACAGTGCCCACCCTCAGTCTGTCCTATCGGAATGACGTGATTCAGATACAGCGGAGACTTATCGAGTTAGGGTTTTTACCGGAAGGGTTTTTCCCCGAGGGCAATTGGGGACCAATGTCCAAGCAGGCATTACTTGAGTTTAAGAAGCAGTCAGGACTAGCCAGTTCGGATACGTGGGATTTCACCACGCGAAGTGCGTTATTCAGTGGGCACGCAACGCATGCGCTTGTCCGCCGATCCAGTTCATGAGGACGTGAGATTGCGCCAAGCGTCTGCGCCCCGTCTCACAACTTTCAGCGCGTCATCCGGCAACGGCCGCGACAGGGTTAAGCCTAAAGCTTAACGCATCACCTGCCGCCCTTGGGCTTCTTGCCGCGGGTCCTGATCTCGCGGAAGCGCACGGCTCCGCCCTCGCGGTTTGTCTGCTGACTGCGCTCGACCGCCAGGGCATCGTCAGGCACGTCCTTCGTGATCACCGAACCCGATCCGATATAGGCGCCGTCGCCGATCTTGACCGGCGCGACCAGAGAAGCATTGGTGCCGATGAAGGCCCCCTTCCCGATCGTGGTCTTGTGCTTGGAAATGCCGTCGTAATTGCAGGTGATGGCGCCCGCTCCGATGTTGGTGTTGGCGCCGACCTCGGCATCCCCGATATAGGCGAGATGGTTGGCCTTGACGCCTGCCTCCAATGTTGCGGCCTTGGCTTCGACGAAATTTCCGATTCTGACGCCCTCGCCAAGCGATGTACCCGGCCGCAGCCGCGCAAAGGGGCCGACGGAGGCGTTCTTGCCAATCGTTGCCTGCACAATGTGAGAAAACGAGTGGATGACTGCGCCGTCGTCGATCGAAACGCCAGGTCCGATCACCACGAAGGGTTCGATGGTGACATCCTGGCCGAACCTGGTGTCAGCTGCGAGATAGACCGTCTGAGGCGCAACCATCGTGACGCCCGCATCGAGCGCGTTCTTTCGCAAGCGCTCCTGCATGACGCTTTCGGCTTCCGCCAGTTGCGCCCTGGTGTTGACGCCGCGCACCTCGTCTTCGCCGGTTTCGATCACGACGGCCTCCAATCCCATATCCCTGACAATACCGACTGCGTCTACCAGATAGAACTCGCCCTTGCTGTTGGCGTTACCTATCTTGTCGAGAACCTCGATTGCCCTGCGGCCGTCGAATGCCATCACGCCGGCATTGCATAGCGTGATCTTGCGTTGACCCGGACTTGCGTCGGCCTGTTCGCGGATCGCGATCAACCGAGAGCCGTCCATCACGAGCCTGCCATAGCCGGTCGGATCGGCGGCGCGAAAGCCGAGCACGGCAAGTGCTGCGCCATTCTTCAGCGGCGCCCGCATCCGTTCAAAGGTCTCTGCCGTAATCAGCGGCGTGTCGCCGAAGGCGATCAGAAGATCGTCAGTGCCAACAGCGATTGCCTCCCTGGCCGCCAGCACGGCGTGCGCGGTGCCAAGCCGCTCGTGCTGAACGAAGATTCTGGCGTCCGGGCGAACGTGCCGCGTTTCCTCCGCGACGCTCTCGTGATCCGGCCCGATCACGACCGCCAGCGCCGTGCCGCGACCGCTGGGCGCGGCCTCCAGCACGTGCGCCAGCAATGATTGACCGGCCACAGGATGCAGAACCTTGGGGAGGGTGGAACGCATGCGCGTTCCCTCCCCGGCTGCAAGCACCACTGTCAGGCTCGATCGAGGGGTCATGCGAATCCCTAGGAACTCCCGGCTGAACCTAGTGGTGTCATAAAGCGTTTTCCGTCCGCCGCAAGCGACCTGAACTCAAGGTGAGCGCGCAATTCCTGTTAATGTTCTCCGGTGATTCGGCGGTTCCAAGGATTCCACTGAGGCTTATGGCTAAAGACACCGACCAGTTGGCCGGCGCACGAGATCCTGACTCCGACGGCGGCTTGCTGCCGGGACTTCTGGCCGAGGAGCGCGACTCCACCCGGCGCGTGCTGTGGCGGCTCGGCTCGTGGGCCATGGCTGCTGTCGGGGCCGTCATGGTCGCTGTCATCGCCAATCAGTCATCCCTCGGATGGCGGCGCGAACAGCTTGCGGCCGCCGATCTGGCCCGTCAGGCGCAGCAGCTCCAGGAGCTTGCCCGCGAGAGGCAGAATGAGATGCGCCGGCTGACCTCCACCATCGAGACGCTTGGTAACGACCGCGACCGGCTCTCTTCGCGCGTTACCGTGCTCGAGCAGGGGCTGGAGTCGATCACAGGTGCGATTGCAAGGCAAAACGCATCCGCGACGGCGCCAACGGCGATGGCCTCGAAGCCTGTACCAGCGGCGACTACCCCGCAGACGGCTACCGTGGCACCGTCCGGCTCGGAGGGGCCGCCAGCTCCGCAAAATCAGGGCCTGACGCCGGCACCAGTAACGATGCCAGTACCGGCCTCAGCACCGGCAACGATGCCAGTACCAGCGCCGGTTGCGACTGCGGCGCCGCCACCGGCTGTTCCGGCCGCGACGCCGGGGCCACCAGCGGCAACGGACAAACCCCGCGTCGAGGCGAAGTCTGGGCCGGCCCCCAACGTGACGATGACCGTCGTGGGCGCTGCACCTATACCCCCTGCCGCCTCTTCGGCGCCGGCGCCGCCGCTGGTTTCCACCGGATCCATGATGGGCCCGCCTGATCCGGCGGCCTCCAAAATGACCGAGGCTCCCAGCGAGACGGGCAAGGATCCTGCAGCCGCGCCGGCAGCCCCTGAGACGCCCGGCGCCCTACCCGCTAGGGAGGCGGGCGAGGCCGACGCAAATCTCGCCAAATCTGCGGTGCAGCGAACCGAGTTTGCGATCGACCTTGGCAGCGCCAGTTCCATCGGCGGCTTGCGTGCGCTGTGGCGAGGTATCCTGAAATCGAACGGGGAGCTCGCCTCGCTGCATCCAATCATCGTGGTGAGGGAGAGCAACACGGGGCTGGGGATGCAGCTTCGGCTTGCGGCGGGGCCGCTGCAGGACGCCGCCGCCGCGGCAAAAATCTGTGCCGCATTGTCGGAAAACGATCGGCGCTGCGAAACCACTGTTTTCGATGGCCAACGGCTTGCCGTGGCCGCCGAGGAAGCCCCACCCGCTACCAAGCCGCCGCCCGTGATCAAGCCTATGCCGATCAGGCACGGTTCAACCAAACAACAGGGCAAGAGAGAAGAGGCGCCGGCGAAGCAGGAAACCTCGCTTTCCTCATTTTTTAGCAGTAGCAACGGCGCCAAGCATTAAAACATCGCAATTTCAGATGTTTGGGGCCTCCTTTTCAGATCCCTGCGGCGGCCACCGAGGCGGGTTGTCCCAAGCCCTTTTCGCACGCATATTGCAGCTCATGAAAAAGAACCCGTTTCGCCTGACCCCCTATCAGGTCCAGTGGCTGCTGATCGTCGGTTTCCTGACCGTCGGCTATGCGCTTTACCTGCGCTACCTCGTGATCGAGTTCTCGACCATGGCACTTGCATGCGACGCCGGGCTCCAGACGCTTCCTTGCAAGGCAAGAGCGCTGGCGACAGTTCTGTTCAAGAATTCGGTTTTCGGCGGCACCGCAATGGTGATCGCCGTTTTGCATGTCATCCGTCCCTCGATCGTGCTCCTGACTGTCGGGCTGATCGCCGCCTGCCTCGGGATCGTGCTCTACAATGTGGCGCTGTCCGGGCTTGCGGTCGGGCTGTTTATTTTGGGCTTTGCGCGGCCCGCGCCCGCCACAGCGTGATTGCAAACAGCAAGTAGATCGCGCAGGTCCACATCGATTGCCAATTTTCCCTGCCCTCGTTCACGCCGATGAAGATCGCCGACCCCGCGAGCAACCCCGCGAAAACGGCTTCGGCCAGCGGGCGAAGACCCGTTTGCGGACGGTTCAGCATCAAGGTGGCAAAGGGCACCACGGCCATGGTGAGCGCAGCATAGGGAAAGTCGTGATAGCGGGGATCGAACACAAACCCGAGCGCTGTTTCGCTTCCGATCAACGCGGCAACGACCAGCGCGGCGCCAAGACAAGTCATCGACAGCGAAAGACTTTCGCCCGCGCCGCGCGGGCCGAACAGGTCCAGGAACGTCGGCAGGCTCCGGCCTGACACGACGGCATTGGCGCTCAGGACCGGGGAAAGCAGGCCTGCGGCAAGCAGCGCCCCCCACTGCAGCCACCCGCCAATGCCATAGCTCTCGTAGAACATCTTGTCGGCGGCGACCCCGATCAGAATGCCTGCGCTTGTCGCCGACAGGCCGACGGCGATCCAGGAGGAAAGCCTCGGCGTCCACGGCCGCCGCCGCGTGGTCAGCCAGGCCGAGCCGAAGACGATCAGGCTGGCGGCCAGCCCCAATCCCATCTGCCACTTCCATAGCGGAAAATTGCTGATGGCTTCACCGGGCGGATATTTCAACCGCCGGGCGGAGTCGAACAGGCCCCAATAGCCACCGACGGTGCCCTCTAGCTGGCGCTTCCAGGGCTGGTCATAGGCTTCGATCAGGTTGACGCGAAAATTCTCCTGCTGGGCGAGCGTGAGGATTTCCGACACCACGCGCGCCTGGTTGGTTCGTGACGGCAGCGCTCCCTCCCGCATCCGCCCCTGGCTCGGCCAACCGGTCTCCCCGACCAGGATTTCCTTGCCCGGAAAGGCGACCGCCATGCGCCGGCGGATCGCATCGACGTGAGCGGCGGCGAATTTGGCGCGGATCGGGAAATCCTCCCAATAGGGAAGGATGTGGATGGTGATGAAATCGACCGCCTCGTAGATATCGCGATAGCGCAGCCAGAATTCCCAGACGTCGGCGTAGGTCACCGGGACGCTCACCTGGGCCTTGACCGCGCGGATGGTGGCGGCAAGGTCACTCGTGGTCATTTCGCCCCGCAGCAGCACCTCGTTTCCGACCACCAAAGCAGTGATCACGCCGGGAAACTCCTTGGTGAGCCGAATTGCGGTCGCGATCTGCACCTGGTTCCTGGGGCGACTGGAGTTGAGCCAAATGCCCTGGATAACCTTCAGCCCGGCCTTGGCGGCCGCCGCCGGAACATGATCAAGCCCGTTCTCGATCGAATAGGTGCGTACACAATCCGTGATCTTCGCCAGCTGGGCGAGATCCTGGTCAATCTGCTCGGACGGGACACGGGTTGTCAGCTGCAGCGGCGTCTGGTCGCCGCTGAATGGGGCATAGGATACGCAGGTGAGCTTGGCGTTGGGATCGATCGGCGCGCGCGACAGCGTGATCGGCGTGGCTAGCCACCACCACACGGCGACTATTGCGCTTAGGGAGACGAGCAGAAGCGCCAGTGGCGTACGTAAGGAAATCGGATCGGTCCTCCAGGCAAGCTCGTCGATTAGCCTCTTGCCCGTGGTCTGCCAAGGGCGTCAAATCTCGGGCCCTTCACCACGATGCGATAAATTTGTGACTTGCTGGACAAAATCCGAAATACAAGTCATGGGACTGGTGGAGAGCGGATTTGACGTTTGCTGCCCTCCGGTTCCGTTATGCAAACGTTAAATCCCAAGGCTTTGGTCTCCGCCGCATTGGGGACCTATTTGGCCGGCATCACCGGGGTGGTGGCGGCGCGGCCGCTGGGTGAGGAAAGTTCGGGGAATCCATGCGTCGACGCGTGCTCCATGCCAAAAACGCGATCTTGTGCCATCTCGCGGTTCCCGCGCTTGTCGTTCTGCTCGGTCTCGGAAGCGCCTTCGCCCAGAGCGGCGACACCCATGCCCAGGATCAATCGGGCAAGCCCGGAGCCCCAAACTCCGCCGACGCGGCAAAGGACAACCAACGCAAGACCGACGAGTTCGCCGAGGCCGCCCAGGTTATCAATGGCCCAGCCGGCAACCCCGAATGTGTCTGGCTTGGCCGCCGCGTGGTTCGGTTGATGTGGGTTGATGACCTCGATACCGCCTTTCGCCACCTCGACCTTTACGACCGGTTCGGTTGCCCCGGCGGTCATGTGCAGGCCGCCTTTCGCTGCCTGACTCGTTTTGGCGCTCAAATCGATGACAAGGTACCGAAAAGCTTGAGCGACCGTGTCCACGCCTGCTGGATCAATCCGTCGGCCCAGCCACAGGCGGCCGCGGCAGCGCCCGCCCCGACCACGTCTGGCTCGGCGGCGCCGGCGCCGTCAGCCTCACCCCAGCCTGCGACTTCGCCGCAGCCGCAGGCCAAATAACCCGTCCCGCAACCGTTGTTCCGGTCGTTCGGCAGGAAGGGTACGCCCTCAAAACGCCATGGCGTCATCCCAGTTGTTAGATGGTGTGGCAGGGCTATCCTTGAGTTACCGTCGTGCCGGTCGAACCTAGGGGACAGGTTCGCGTTCTTCTTTCATGCCCCGTCGGGTCTTGTCGATGCGCGTGGTCATCGCCGTTCTGCTGTTTATCGGTGCCGCCCATGCGGCCTTATGGAGCGTCCTTCAGGACAAGCAGCAGGCGCCCGACTTCACCGGCATTCTCCCCAGCCTGTCCTATACGCCGTTTCAACCTGGGCACGTCGTCGACAGGATTGTCGACCCTGACCGGATTCGCGCTGACCTGAAAAAACTCGCTACGCTGACGCGTGCGATCCGCTCGTATTCGGCGACCGAGGGCAACGAACTTGTGCCGGCGATCGCGGCGGAGTTTGGACTCAAGGTGACGGTCGGCGCATGGATCAGCAAGGATGAAGAAAACAACAGACGCGAGCTTGCAGCCGCAATCGACCTCGCGCGCCACAATAGCAATGTCATCGGGATCGTGGTCGGCAACGAAACTGTCTATCGCGGCGATCAGAAGGTCGAGGACCTGATCGAGCTGATCAAGAAAGTCAAATCGGCGGTCAACGTGCCGGTGACGACAGGCGAAATCTGGAACATCTGGCGCGATTTTCCGGAGCTCGCCTCCAATGTCGATTTCATCGCAGCCCATGTCCTGCCCTACTGGGAAAATTTCTCCTCGGGCCAGGCCGTCGACCAGGCGGTTTATCTCTACGGTCTGTTGCGCGAGAAATTTCCCGGCAAACGGATCATGATCGCCGAATTCGGCTGGCCGAGCGCCGGCTATAACAGGCTTAACGCCGATCCGGGGCCATTCGCCCAAGCCGTGGTGTTGCGCAATTTCGTCACCCGCGCCGAAGCGATCGGAATGGAATACAACATCGTCGAGGCGATGGATCGCCCCTGGAAATTCTTCGAAGGCGGCGTTGGCCCCTATTGGGGTATCCTCAACAACGCTGGCGAGCCGAAATTTTCCTGGGTCGGCCCGATCGTCAACCCGAACTATTGGAAGCTTGCTGCCATCGCAGTTCTGATCGGCATCCTGATGTCGTTGCCGATCCTCAGGCTTTCCGAGCCCACCGTGCTGCAGGCTGTGCTGCTCTCAGCGGCGGCCAACGGTGTCGGCGCCTGGTTCGCAACCGTGTTTGCCTATTGGGATGGCCATTATTTCGTGCTCGGTTCGGCCTTTGCACTGACGCTGGGCCTCATCTTGCTGGTACCGCTGGTGCTGATCGCGATGGCGCGGATCGAGGAGATCGCGGCCATTGCTTTTGGCCACAGCCCGCATCGTCTGATCAGGAAAGGCGCGCCGCTCGTTCCGGCGACGATGGGCGAAAATCTCACTTTCCCGAAAGTCTCGATCCACGTGCCGGCCTATTTTGAACCGCCGGAGATGCTCAAGCAGACGCTGGATGCGGTATCCCGGCTCGATTATCCGAATTTCGAATGCGTGGTCATCATCAACAACACGCCGGATCCGGCGTTCTGGCAGCCGATCCAGGATCACTGCCGCGCGCTCGGCGAGCGCTTCAAGTTCATCAACGCGGAAAAGGTCAAGGGCTTCAAGGCCGGCGCGCTGCGTATCGCGATGGAGCGCACCGATGCCGACGCCGAGATCATCGGCGTGATCGATGCTGACTACGTCGTGGACCCCGATTGGCTGAAGGACCTGGTGCCTCTTTTCGCCGATCCGCATGTGGGACTGGTGCAGGCCCCGCAGGACCATCGCGACCAGGACCGCTCGCTCATGCACTACATGATGAACGGTGAGTATGCCGGTTTCTTCGATATCGGCATGATCCAGCGCAACGAGGAGAACGCCATCATCGTTCACGGCACCATGTGCCTCATCCGCCGCGCGGCGATGGACATGGCGGGCGGCTGGGGCGGAGACACCATTTGCGAGGATACCGATCTCGGGCTTGCCATCCAGGAGCATGGCTGGCTGACGCACTACACCAATCACCGCTACGGCCGCGGACTGTTGCCCGACACCTACGAAGCCTTCAAGAAGCAGCGCCATCGCTGGGCCTATGGCGGGTTCCAGATCGTGAAGAAGCACTGGCGGCGCTTCCTGCCGGGGGCGAGCCGCCTGACCCGCGACCAGAAGCGCGAATTCCTGCTGGGCTGGTTGAACTGGTTGGGTGCGGAAAGCCTCGGCGTGCTTGTTGCGATCCTCAATCTGATCTGGGTACCGGTCGTGGCGTTTTCGGGCATCGCCATCCCCGACAAGATCCTGACGCTGCCGATCATTGCGGCGTTTCTGGTCTCGCTTGGGCATTTCGTGACGATGTACCGCCTGCGCGTGCCCGTGAGGTTGGGGCAAATGCTGGGTGCGATGGTTGCGGCGATGTCGGTGCAATGGACGGTGTCTCGCGCGGTCGCCAATGGCTTGATAACCGAACATCTTCCGTTCGCGCGGACCTCGAAGGGCGGCCTGTCGCGGATGTCGATCGAGTTTCAGGCGTTCTGGGAAGCAGTCATCGGCGTGCTGCTTTTGGTCGGCGCAGCCGTCTTGATCGTCACCAACAGCAAGCAAATCCGTGAGCTCTACATTTTCGCTGCTGTACTGGTGCTGGAAAGCCTGCCGTTCCTGTCGGCGGTCGCAATCGCCGTACTGGAAAGTTCGCGCGCCAACTCGTTTACCTTCTGGCACAATGCGGGTATTCGAACCGCGGAACTGATCGGGCTGCGGCCCGTCGCCGCGACGACGGGTGCAAGCTCAAACCCGCCGGTAACGACGGAGGTCCAGCGCGAGGCGAGCTGACGCCGCTGCCTCACCTGCGTACGGCGGCGACGGCGCTATTGACCGGCGAGGGTCCACCCCCTACACAGCCGGCCGAAGCATGAGCCCGGTTCGCCGAACGCCATGCTGGCACCCTCAAGGAGAGCGCGTAGCTCAGACGGTAGAGCACGTGACTTTTAATCACGGGGTCGTGGGTTCGATCCCCACCGCGCTCACCAAAGAAATCAATCACTTAGAGAGATTTTGATCCGGCTTGGCTACCCAAAAAGGCCTCTGGGTAGCCATTGGGTAGCCCAGCGCAAGTAAACGCTCGAAAATCAAAGAGTTACTGGTTGCCGCTTTCCCTTCTTTGGCCGAACCTCCGCAGATTTTGAACTTTGAACCGGGTCGCGATCCGATTTTTCAAGTAGGCATCAATCTCGCTTGCAACCCAGGCCACTCGACGGTCTCCGATCAGAACGCGCTTTGGAAACTTGCCTTGAGCTTCAAGCTTCCTGATGTACGACCGTGTATACGGAATACCGAACTCGGTCTTTAACTCATCGAAGACAAGAAGCTTGCTCGGTCTAATCTCGATTGTCCGCGCAACGTCTTGCGCGGGGCCAGCGCTGGAGGTTACGCTGCTTTGTTCGACCGGCTTGATCATGCGCTTTGTGCGTCTGATCCGTCTCGTCGAAACCGGAGCTGTTTCCGCGGGAGGTTCTGAGGTCGGAGCTGGTTTCGGAGGGGCGTCTGAGGTCGGACGTGCGGCTGCAGGGTTTCCAATTGGCGATGGATTTCTCCAAGTCGAATGGTGTTTCTTAAGCCACTTGCGTGCAGCCTTGTGTGCTTTCTTACGGCTTAGCTTGCTCACCTTCCCAAGTACTTTGCCGACGGTCTTCCCATCCTTCATGTACTCAACGACGTAGACCACCTTTCCTCGCGAGGTGCGGTAGATTCCCAAAAATGGCATGGTCCCATCGATGGCCAACAATGAAACCCGCATTGATCCATAGTACCTCCCGCTTTAATTGTTAAACAAAAATATGAAGAGGTCAATATCTGTTAAACAAAAAAAGAGAGGGCGACCTGCTACAGGCCAAAATCCACTTGTGGGTTTTCGGGCCTCGCCAGAGTTGAGGGCCGCCATTGAGAAATGGGCTGGTCGTCAGCCTGATCGACCGAAGCTCTCAGAAGCCATTCGGCGGCTTGTTGAGATGGCTTTGAAAATCTGAGGCTGGCCGAAGCTGCAAATGCGGGCGCAAGCGATGTCCGCTTTACCCTCGCAAGCAGACATCACAGAAGCACGAGAGCATGTCCGCTAAGGGCCAGAAGCAGACATTTCCGCTACTCGATCACCTCCTCGGCGCGGGCGAGGAGCGTCGGGGGCACGGAGAGGCCGAGCGCTTTCGCGGTCCTTAGGTTGATGACCAGTTCGAACTTTGTGGGCTGCTCGACTGCGAGATCGGCGGGGCGCGCGCCTTTGAGAATCCGGTCCACGTATACCGCACCACGCCCGACGAAATCGGACATGTTCACTCCATAGCTCAACAGGGCGCCGGCCTCGGTGAACTCCCTGAGGAATGCTATGACCGGCAATCGCGCCGTGATTGCGAGTTCGGCGAGTTTGGCGCGATGTGGCAGGAAAGTACTTCCCATAATTGCAAGGCCGTTTATGCGTGCCCGCGTCATGTCGGCAAATGCACGATCGAACTCTTCCGGACCTCGCGCTTCGAAGAGCTGAAGGCGAAGGCTCAGCGACTCCGCGGCAACGCGAAGCTCCTTCATTTGTAAAGCCAGACCCGGGTCCGCTGAATTACCCAGGATCGCCACCGCAGTGATGTGAGGCACGGCCTGCTTCAGGAGTTCCAGAAGCTTGCCGATGATTCCCGGGCCTGCCGCGGCAGTCGTCCCGGTGACGTTTCCACCAGGGTGACTAAGGCTAGAAACGAGTCCCAGCTCCACAGGATCGCCCGGGAAAATCATGACGATCGGAATACGGCTGGTCGCGTTCTTTGCCGCCAGGGCCGATGAGGTGGCTGGTGCTACGATCAGGTCTGGGTTGAGCGCCACTAGCTCGCTTGCAAGCTCGGGCAACCTGCTGACGTTTCCCTCAGCCCATCGATATTCAATGATGAAGTTCTCGCCTTCAACCCAACCCAACTCGCGCAGCTTTCGCAAGAGCACATCAAGCGCACGTTGCACCGATTCCTTGGTGGGGGCACTTAGATAGCCGATGCGAAAGACTTTCTTCTGCAGCTGCGCACGGCTAGTTGATGGCAGGGCCAGCGCTGCTCCCAACACCAGAATGAACTCCCGCCGTCTCATTCGATTACCGCGTCGGCGCGGGCGAGTAGCGACTGCGGCACGGTGAGCCCGAGTGCCTTGGCGGTCTTGAGGTTGATGGTCAAATCATACTTGGTGGGCGCCTGCACCGGGAGATCGCCTGGCTTCTCACCTTTGAGGATACGATCGACGTAACTAGCGGCACGGCGGAACTGATCGATGAGGTTTGGCGCGTAAGCGAGGAGGGCACCGGGAAAACTGTGCGATTGGTAGACCGCGGGCAGACGGTATTTGGCCGCGAGAGCAACCACCAGGTCGCGTCGCTGCGACATCGATGACACTGGACCGACGATAAGCAATCCACCATTAGGCACGCGCGCGAATTCGATAATGCCGCGCTCGATCGCACCGGCATCCTGGACGCCGATGGCGGTCAGCTCCACGCCTAATGATGGCGCCGCAGTCTGGGTGGCGGCAAAGCCGCCAGATCCAGCGGGCACAGTGGGATCGCGAAGCACCCCTACACGGTTGACGCTGGGCGCGATCTCCTTGAGCAGTTCCAGCAGTTTCGCGCTCAGACTGAATTCATAATTGATGAAACCGGTGGCGTTTCCCCCCGGGTGCGAGAGACTCGCCACTAAACCACTGCCGACCGGATCGGTTGTGCTCACGAATACGATCGGGATGGTGCGGCTCGCCTGCTGCAGGTCACCCACGATCGAGGCGGCGTTGCCGACGAGGACATCCGGTGCCAATGCCACCAATTCCGCCGCATATTTCCGAAAGCGCTCGGTGTCGCCTGTGCCCCAACGTGTGTCGATCTGCACATTGCGCCCGACCTCCCAGCCCAATTGCTGCAAGCCTTGTACAAATGCCGCATTCCAGGCTTGTCCCAGCGCATCGTCCGCGGAAGTCGACATCAATACGCCAATGCGGCGCACGCGCTGCTGCGCGCGTAGTGAGAGCGGCCATGCGGCTGCTGAACCAACAATTCCTTTGATGAAATCGCGTCGTCGCATCGTCTCCCTCAAGGCTTAGGACCACGGCAATCGCATTGACGATTACAGCAGGGATTTTCGACGGACGAAATGGGGTTCGGGGATCAGTTTGCACAGCAATCCTCAGCCCCTCATGTCCGCTTTGGGTCACGTGTGGACGGCGCCCTGGCAAGAACTTTCTGACGTT